>ERZ835541.2080-NODE-2080-length-17268-cov-3.523209_pt1 | contig 17268 bp, 17 predicted proteins | sample MGYA00519945_ERZ835541 | MGnify/ENA primary metagenome ERZ835541 (study PRJEB31850, sample SAMEA3708780) | human gut metagenome | biome: human gut; feature: human-associated habitat; material: faeces | place: China | collected 2014 ...
CACACTTGGAAAACTTAATTCTGGTCTTCATCTATTTCCCGTTCCTTTCTAATTTCTCGCCTCAACGCAGACACCACAGCCAAATTTTGCAGCACCACAGCCGGCACATTTTGCACGGCAGTTTGGTGTCACTTCTTCCGCCAGAGATCGTTTATATTCCCGCAGCATAAACTCCTTCGTTACTCCAATATCAATAAAATCCCACGGAAACAGCTCGTCCTCGTCACGCGTTCTTCCATTATAAAATGCCATGGTGAGCCCATGATCTTCCATTGCTTTCTGCCAGCGGTCATAGTGGAAATACTCGCTCCACGCATCATAGAAACAGCCATCCTGATATGCTTGAAGGATCACATCATTCAGTCTGCGGTCTCCTCTGGCAAACACACCCTCCAACTCCGATACATCCGCATCATGACAGTTATATTTGATACTCTTTGCATTAAGCTGATTTTTGATCTTGTCCAACAAAAAGAAACGCTTTTCCTTCGCCTGCTCCTTTGTATTCATCGGTGCCCATTGGAACGGTGTAAAAGGCTTTGGTACAAAGATCGACGTACTCGTTACAATGTTTACTTTGCCGTTTCTCTGATCCTTCGGCAACGTATAATATTCTCTGGCAATCTTATCTGACAGCTCTGCGATCCCCGCAATGTCATCTTCCTGCTCTCCCGGAAGTCCTAACATGAAATACAGTTTTACTCGATTCCATCCACCGCGGAACGCATCCATAGCACCTTTTAAGATCACCTCTTCCGTCAAACCTTTGTTGATCACATTACGCATACGCTGTGATCCTGCCTCCGGTGCAAACGTTAGACTGCTTTTGCGAATATCCTGTACTTTCGACATTACATCCAACGCAAACGCATCAATACGCAAAGACGGCAGCGAAATATTTACCCCTTTGTCCCGGTATTCATCGATCAGCCAATATACTAATTCCGGCAGTTCCTTGTAATCGCTGGAGCTGAGGGAACTTAAGGAGATCTCATCATACCCCGTGGATTCTAACATTTTTCTGGCATGATCTTTCAAAAATTTCAAGCTGCGCGGACGGATCGGTCGATACAGCATTCCCGCCTGACAAAATCGGCATCCGCGAATACAGCCGCGCTGAATCTCTAATACGACACGTTCCTGTGTTGCCTTGGTATAAGGTACAAGCGGTTTCTCCGGATAAAAGGTGTCTGACATCTTGTCCTCCACCTGCTTTATCACTTTCTTCGGTGCCTCTTCACAGATCGGATAAAAATCTGCCAATGTTCCATCCTCATTGTAACTCGCCTCATAAAACATCGGCACATAAATGCCCGGGATCTGTGCCGCACGTTTGAGAAATGCCACCCTGTCTTCACCGGTCTTTTTCCATTCTTTATACGCATCCATCAGATCAAAATATACCGTCTCTCCTTCTCCGATATAAAACATATCAAAAAAGTCTGCAATCGGTTCCGGATTATACGAGCATGGGCCGCCACCAATCACAAAAGGATCCTCCATCGTTCTATCGACTGCTTTCAGCGGTATCTGTGAAAGATCTAACACCTGCAAAATATTGGTATAACACATTTCATACTGCAACGTGATCCCTAAAAAATCAAATTCTTTGATAGGATCCTGTGACTCTAATGCAAACAACGGGATCTTTTGCTCCCGCATGATCTTATCCAGATCCACCCATGGTGAATAGACACGCTCGCAGTATATATCCTCTCGCGTATTAAACATATCATATAATATTTGAATCCCAAGATGTGACATACCAATCTCATAAACATCCGGGAAACACATACAAAAACGTATATCAACTTTTGAGGGATCCTTTTTCACCATATTGATCTCGCCGCCAATATATCTGGCCGGTTTTTCCACCGACAAAAGTACCTCATCGCTCAATGCCAGTTTTCTCATGTTCATCCTCATTTCTTGACAAAAAGACGTTCACCGGTAAAAATCCCGCCTCTTTGTATCATATACTTTTATTTTGTAAATTGACTTATGCCCTGTGCAACAGCATCTGACACCTGTTCCCACAAGTGATTATCCATGAGACATTGCTCAATCCACTCCTTATCGTACCCAAAAACAGAACCATTTTGTAAACAATAGCACACTGCTATACTAAAAAGCATCCCTGCCGTCACCAACCGGAGCAGACGACCGGGATGCTCAGAGCGTTTTGCCGTTTCATATGTCATATTTTCCCGGCCAAATGCTTGTCGAGCCATATGAAGACGTTCCTCCCGGCTTTCTACCGGTTCTATCCCCTCTAAAACAACCTTATTCTGTTTTTTATATTCCTGCTGTCTCATCACATATTCTCCAACACTGATCACTTTTGATAGTATATATGAGACAACCGGCACAGATATTCCTATTTCCACTGCAATACAACAGTTGGATACTGCGCACGCGTCGGATTTATTGCTGCCATGGATCGTTTGGATACTCTTCGCAGCGATCTCTCGTCAATAAATTTGCCAATGCGTCTTTTGCAGACAGATTTCCAAAAAGCACCTCATTGATTTCTGATACGATTGGCATGCTGACCTGATATTTCTCGGCTAGTTTCTTTGCCGCTTTCGCCGAATAAACACCCTCTACAACCTGTTTAACCTCTTTCATCGCTTCGTCCATCGTATAGCCTTTACCGATCAATACACCTGCGTTGTGATTGCGGCTGTGTCTGCTCGTACAAGTAACGATCAGATCACCGATACCTGACAATCCTGCAAACGTTTCCAAACGTCCTCCCATCGCAATTCCAAGTCTGGCAATTTCGGTAATTCCCCTGGTGATCAACGCTGCCATGGTATTATCACCACAGCCAAGTCCCACACTGACACCCGCCGCTAAGGCAATCACATTTTTGATCGAGCCACCAAGTTCGATACCGATCATGTCAGAGCTGGTATATACTCGAAAACGATCGTTCATAAAAACTTCTTGCAGATAGCAGGCGAACTCTTTCGTCTTCGCCCCTACCACAACGGTTGTCGGCATTCCAATCGAAACTTCCTCTGCATGGCTTGGTCCGGACAAAACAGCAACTTCTGCACACGGAATTTCCTGCTTGATAATATCACACAATGTCATCAACGTATCTTCCTCAATGCCTTTTGCCACATTGACAACGCGCTGTCCCTCCGGAATATAAACTGCTGCCTCTTTTGCCGTTGCGCGAACGAACGGAGATGCTACCGAAAAGACAATCAGATCATTGCCCTCGCAGGCCTGTTTTAAGTCTGAAGTGACAACAATAGAATCCGGTAGTTTCACACCCGGCAAACGATGAATATGTTCTCTGTGCTGCTGTAGCATATCCACCTCAGCCTGCACTTTTGACCAAAGAGTAACATCATGTCCGTTTTGTGCTAACATGATCGCTAGAGCAGTACCCCAGCTGCCTGCCCCCAAAAAGCTTACTTTACTCATTTACCTTCTCCTCCTTTTTTGCCCCAATCTTATTCTCCGTACCATGGAACAGCCTGACAATATTCTGTCTGTGCTGCACATAAGCCAACACGGTAAATAATAAACTTAAGATCATCATATGTAAAAACAACGGATTCTTTCCATCCAGCCAATGAAATACCAATGTATTCACCGGGATATACCAGGCTACAAATAATGATCCCACTGATACATACCGTGTTATAGCGACTGCAATAATAAAAATCGCAAGACCGATCGGTATCATGATCGGATTGGCTGCCGATAATACAACGGCCGCCGTAACTGCAATTCCTTTACCGCCTTTAAATCTTAAATAGAATGGAAAATTGTGTCCTAAAACAACGCCTAAACCAAGGTATAAGCATAATAAATAGGCTTCTTCGCCTTGAAACAGACAGCGGATGATCACAATGGGAACGATTGCTTTTGCCAAATCGCCGACAAATGTAATAAGTGCCGGAAGCTTACCGAGTGTTCGAAGCACATTCGTTGTTCCTGCATTACCGCTTCCCTTTGTTCGAATATCCATATGATACAGTTTGCCAACAAAATAACCGCTGGATATACATCCGCAAAAATAACCAATCACCAGACAAATGATACGGTACAACATCATCTTTTACCTCTCCTAATCACTTTTATTTTTTACTGCGCTCGCGAATCAGAAATCGCAGTGGCGTTCCTGCAAAGCCAAACGCTTCTCGTATTTTATTCTCCAAATAACGGGTATACGAAAAATGCATTAGCCGTTTATCATTTACAAAGACAACAAAAGTCGGTGGTTTCACACTCACCTGCGTCATATAGTAAATCTTCAAACGGCGTCCTTTGTCTGAAGGTGGCTGCTGCATCGCAACTGCCTCCATCAAGATCTCATTGACCACTCCGGTAGCAATACGCATCGAATGATTCTGGATTACCGTCTCTAATGCATCAAACAACTTTGGAATACGCTGCCCGGTCTTGGCCGAGATAAATAAGATCTCCGCATACGGCATAAACGATAATGTATTGCGGATTTCATTGGTAAATTTCTTGACCGAATGATTGTCTTTCTCAATGGCATCCCATTTATTAACCGCAATGATCATACCGCGTCCGCGGTCATGTGCAATACCTGCAATCTTGGCATCCTGCTCCGTAATGCCTTCCTCGGCATCGATCATCAGCACGACCACATCAGCACGTTCTACCGCCGACACCGTTCGCAAAATACTATATCGCTCAATTTCTTCCTTGATCTTATTTTTGCGTCTGAGTCCCGCTGTATCAATAAACACATAGTCTTTACCTTCCCAGCAGATGTCAGTATCAATCGCATCACGAGTCGTACCGGCTACATCCGATACGATCACACGGTTCTCTCCTAACAGTTTATTGATCAAAGAGGATTTACCAACATTGGGCTTACCAACGATTGCGATACGCGGTCTCTCATCCTCTTCCTCTTCCAGATCTTTTGGAAACAATGCGGTTACTTCATCCAGCATATCACCCAGTCCCATCTTATTCAGAGAGGAGATAGGATGTGGATCCCCAATTCCCAGATTATAAAACTCATAGACATCCGGGAGCATCTTGTCGTAATTATCTACCTTGTTAACGACCAATACGATATCTTTGTGCGCCTTGCGCAGCATATCAGCCACCTTATAATCCGCATCCAGAACACCCTGCTGCACATCTACGACAAACATGACGACATCAGCCATTTCAATCGCCATTTCCGCCTGTTCTCGCATGCTGCGCAGCATCTGATTGCTTGTCTCCGGCTCAATACCACCGGTATCCATCAATGTAAAATTATGATTCAGCCAGCTAACTTCCGCATAAATACGATCTCTTGTTACACCTGGCGTATCTTTGACAATTGCGATCCGCTCTCCGGCGATCATATTAAACAGCGTTGACTTACCAACATTTGGTCTTCCAACGATAGCCACAATTGGTTTACTCATATCTTTCCTCATTTCTGCACACATTTTCCATGCATTACAACCTCTGTGTCAAGTGTGCTCCGACACAATCACTGCATTATTGCTCAACAACATTCTTTACGAGATAAGAGAGTACTTTCTCACGTAAAAGATCTTTCTTTACAATTGTTTTCGCATCAAATCCATAATAAGACTTAAATGTCTTATTCAATTCTTTCTCATTCTTACTTCCGGTATTCGTTAAAAGCTTGTCCAACTCGCTTTTATACTCTTTGTTCGTAATTTCCAGGTTCTCTTTTTCAGCAATTGCATTGTAAACAACTTCTTCACCGGCTGCATCCTTAGCAGTTTGCTCTTTTTGTGATTCATAGCTGTCTTTTGTCATATTCTGTGCTGAAATATAATCCTCTAATGTCGTATTCTGCTGTTTCAGATACGTATTTAAAGCAGTTTCCAGACGAGTCTTGTTATCCTCGATCAGCTGCTTTGGATAATTGGAAATCTTGGAATCCGATACAACTTTGTCCCATGCCATATCTTTTACAACATCCTCGCGAAGTTTTGCCTGATACTCCTTGGCTGTATTATAACCGGACACATTGTTCTTTACAAATGTATCATCAAACTTTGGCACATTTGCCTTACCACGCTTAGAATTGATCGTTACCGTAAATACTGCCGGCTTTCCTGCAAGATCCGAATTGACCGAATACTTCTCCGGGAAAGTAAGCTTAATGTCACAGGTTGAACCAATCTTCTTACCGATCAATGCCTTTTCGAAACCGTCAATAAACGTATTAGAACCGATCGTAAGATCGTAACCGGATGGGTTGGTATCTTTTGTCAAAGATCCGCCGTCAAATGCTTTACCGTCTACTTTTCCCACATAGAAAATATTGACCGTATCTCCATTTGCTACCGTTCCTTTCTTCACAGCCTCATACGTTTTATTCTGATCCAACAACTGATCGATCTGCGTCTTGAGCTTTGACTCAATATCTGTTTTTTTGAGCGTAACTTTTTTGTATTCTGTCAAAGTAACCGCTTTCTGATAATCAATATTCTCCACCTTCTGCTCTGTCGTCTTTTTCTTACCACATCCTGCTAATGTTGTTACACACAGTGCAACGCACAGTGCAGTTGCAAAATACTTCTTTAAATTTCTCACAATATTCCTCCTTATTTTGGTCTTTACCAATCCACGATTTATCTCTCAAACCGTATATTTTCCTGTTATTTTAGAACAAAATTCGATCCAAAAAACACTTTGTCACAATATACAACACTCTACGTTATACCATAAAACGACCAAAAAAGAAAGTCTATTGACTGAAAAACTAAAACACGGTATATTTTTATAGGACAATTCTTTGTTCTCTCCAGACAGGATCGTGAGCAGAACATTAGAATAAAATCGGTTATTTACAGAATGGAGAAATAAGATCATGGCAAACAGAAAATTACAGGATGCAATGCCTCTCGCTCCACTTAAGATCGTGGCAATGGGTGGCTGTAGTGAAATCGGTAAACGAGTAAATGAGATCATCATTGCAAGACGTAAAGAAGCTCTTGCAGCTTCAAACAAACCGGATTTTATGACATCAGATTATTCCATCGACAACTATTTGGTTGACTTTGAATGTCTTCGCTTCGGGACCGGAGAAGGACGTGCTGTCGTCAACGAATCGATCCGAGGAAGCGATCTGTTCATTATATCGGATACTGTCAACTATCATGAGACGTATGATATGCATGGCAATAAGACGCATATGTCACCCGATGATCATTTTATGGATCTAAAGCGTGTCATCATGGCCTGCAGCGGACATCCAAGACGAATCACTGTGATCATGCCATATTTGTATGAAGGCAGACAGCACGTGCGTCTGATCAATGAATCCTTAGACTGTGCACAGGCAATGCAGGAACTGATCCGCATGGGCGTTGAAACGATCATTACTTTTGACGCGCATGACAATCGCGTCCAGAATGCCATCCCTAACAACGGATTTGATAATTTCTTCACATCATATCAATTTATCTCGACAATCCTAAATGATATGCCGGATCTTATTGTGGATAATGAACATTTAATGACGATCAGCCCGGATGAGGGCGGTATGCGCCGTGCGGTATTTTATTCCAACCAGCTTGGTGTCGATATGGGTATGTTTTTCAAACGCCGCAACTATTCTACACTGGTGAATGGAGAGCATCCTGTGATCTCCATGGAATTCCTTGGTAATGATGTTTCCGGCAAAGATGTGATCATTGTGGACGATATGATCGCTTCCGGCAAAACAGTACTGGAAGTTGCCAAAGAACTCAAAAAAAGAAACGCTGCACGCGTTATTATCTGTGCAACGTTTGGTTTATTCAATGACGGACTGGAGGAACTTGATCAGGCATACAAAGAAAAGGTATTTGATCATATTTACACAACAAACCTTTGCTACTGCCCTTCCGCTCTAAAGGAACGTCCTTATTATCATAACGTAGATCTGAGCCGTTACATTGCACTCATCATTGATACTCTTAATCACGACACATCTGTCAATGACATTATGAATGCAACAAAGCGTATTCAGGAATTGTTAGAAGAACGTTCTAAGAACATTTCTTCCAAATAAATCCGTTCAAATTGCCACGTTTGCCGGCAGTTGCACGGTGTGAAAATAGCAGATCTTTATGACAGCAGGTGCACACTCCGGATACCTGGATCGACTCCGGAGGAACACCTGCTTCTTTTAATGTTTCATAACAGGCTGCCCAGAGATCTAACTGATATTTGCCCGGTTCTCTACCCGGTTCAGCAATCTGACGCATCTGATCTTCTGCATATACGCAGCTTAGTGCACTCACTACATCTTCACTTACTTCATAACATTGTTGACAGATCGATGGTCCAATGACACAAGCCATATCCTTCGGATCTGAACCATATTGCTGAACCATCATTTCTATTGTTTTGCGGCCAATCTGACCAACTGTTCCCCGCCAGCCGGAATGAGACGCGGCTACAATGCGGTGCTTCGGATCCACAATGAATAATGGAACACAGTCTGCATAAGATGTTGCAAGAACAACATTTTCTTCTGCCGTAATAAGACCATCTATTCCCTGAAGTTTCCTGTGTAATTCCGGTCCTGCCGTATGCTCTTTTGTAACACTTACTACCTTTGTATCATGCACCTGATCCGAAAATACATAGTCATCTGAGCTGACGCCGATCGCCCCGGCAAACAAACGGTAATTTTCTTTTACATTTTCCAGGTCATCTCCCTGTTTCCAGCCAAAATTCATACTGGATAAATACCCTTCGCTAACACCACCTAACCGTGTCGAAAACGCTGCCCCCATCCAGTCTTTCCAAGGATCAAAACAAGAAAATCGCAGCACTGGGATGCCATTTTGTATTTCCATATATGTCGAGTACTGCGATGACATACGTTCGTATTCCTTAGCCTCCGGTGTATTTTTATTTTGACTCCATTCTACACTACCAAACTTTTTCTCAAAAGCTTCTCTGCTCCATTTTTTTCGCATTATTTTCCTCCTTTTTAGCCGCAGTAATCAAATGCATCTTGTATATGCGTTACCGCACTCCCCTGCACTGTGATCACATCAAAACGACAAGGTCTTTGTTCCTCATAGCCATGATAGGCATAATAATACATTGCAGATTTACTGATTCTCCATTGTTTGCGATGATCTACCGCATCCGTAGCTGCACCATAACGACGGTTGCTGCGATATTTAATCTCCACGAAAACCAGCACTTCATCCTGCTGTGCTATAATATCAATTTCTCCATAGGGGGTATAATAATTACGTTCTACAATGCAATATCCCTGCTTTTTCAAATAATCCGCTGCAAGCTGCTCATATTTTGATCCTATCTGACGATTATTCTTTCCCATTAAATCCACCCATGACCTTACTTCTTCAAATGACAAACATCTCTTTTACTGGTGCACTTTCTGCCTCAAATGATATACATCCCTTTGACTGATGCACCTGCTTCTTCAAATGACAAACATCTCTTTTACTGGTGACCTTACTTCTTCAAGCGATCAACGTCCCATTTACCCTTGATCTTATCCATAGAATCTACAAATACCAACACTTCCGCTACCACTTGATACAGCTCAGGCGGTATAAACTCACCGATCTCAACATTCTCCAGACTCTTCGTCAGCCCTGCATCCTGATGTACCGGGATATCATGCTCTCTGGCAGTATCCAAAATACGCTCTGCCACGTGCCCGCGTCCACTGGCAACCACTTTTGGCGCACGATCTTTTTCCGGTTCGTATTCCAATGCAACAGCCGAACGTTTCCGCACCTGTTTCATGACATCACGCCCATAAATTTTCCCCTGATGCTTTTGTTCCATAAGCCATCTCACTCCATAAAATTCTTAATAAATGTTCTGCGATGGATCGGGCAGGGTCCATACTTTTTGATTGCTTCAATATGTTTTGCTGCCCCATATCCCTTATGACCTGCAAATCCATACTCTGGATATAATGCATCCATTTCCATCATCATACGATCTCTTGTTACTTTTGCGATGATACTTGCCGCCGCAATAGAAACACTTTTGGCATCTCCTTTGATGATGCCCACCTGTTTCGTCTCAACCTCCGGAATGTGCACGGCATCTACTAACAACAGATCAGGTGCCGGCATCAAAGCTGCTATGGCATCCCGCATCGCCTCATATGTTGCCTGTAATATGTTGATCTGATCGATCCGCTCTGGCGATGCAATCCCTACGCCATAACAAATCGCCTTTTCCTTGATCTCCTCATACAATTCTTCCCTGCGCGCAGCCGATAATTTTTTAGAATCATTCAGATATAAAATTTCCACATCTTCCGGCAGGATCACTGCTCCAGCTACTACCGGACCGGCAAGCGGACCTCTGCCCGCCTCATCGATCCCGCAGATCGCATGATATTCACTGTATTTATGTTCAAAAAAACGCATTGTCTCTAAGCGTTCCTGCTCTTTCAGAAGTTTTTGCGCCTCTTTTTGATATTTTGTAATAAGATTTTGAACCCCTTTCCGGGAATCTCCGGCATATTGCACATAAAGAGCCTCTTTGTCGTCACCTGACTGTTCAAACTCCTGCTTGATCTGTGCGATCGACTTGATATCACTCATAAGCTCCTCCTTACTGTTATCTTACCCGGCAATGCCTCCCATTTTTGAGAGTGGGAAAATACGTGCACAAGCCTTTCCGATAATGCTTTTACGCCTTATCAGCCCTACATAACTGCTTCGACTGTCCGTACTCATATTACGGTTATCTCCCAGTACAAAATACTCATCATCCGCTAATGTGATCGGCTCCACCGCATCTCCCGGATCATCGATCACTTTATCTTTTCCATAAGTGTCATCTTTTAATTCTTTGCCATTAATATATACTTTTCCCTCTATGATCTGCACTGTCTCTCCAGGCAGTCCAATAACACGCTTAATGTATTTGGTATCCGAATTGTAGTAAGGCACCGGAAATACGACGACATCATACCGTTTGGGATCTCCAAAATAATAACTCATTTTCTGGATCAATACTGTATCCCCATTGGTCAACGTAGATTCCATGGATTCGCCTTCTACTTTCGTTGGATTTGCAACGAAAGAGGTCACAACTGATGCAACACAATATGCAATAAATACACAGATGGCAATGACTAAAAGATTTCCAAATAAACGTGAAGCTTTCGTCTTTTGTTCCTGTAACTCTGGATCTTCGGACTTTTCTTTCACCGTATGGAACACATCCGATAGAATATCGACCGCTTTGTCCTTACCGGCCTTTACCATATCAAGTACACGCTCTACCGGTGGTTTCACACCATTCTCTGCACGTTCCTGACGAATTCTGGCATTTTCTTTATCTGCCTGCCGCTGAATCAATGCATTTCTTTTTGCGCGTGATTCTTTACGCTCTTTCTCTAATCCTTGAGCAAAGATTTCATTGATCTGTTTCTCAGATAATTTCTGCTTGCTGACACTACCTGCCGCAGTCTGCGTTTGTCCCGGATAGCCAGATGCACTGGTTCCTGTATACATCTGCTGCGCTGTATTTTGTGTACGAGGGTCAGTATATACCGGTTGCTGTGTCCTGTTCTGTGTATGTGGATCAATATACACCGGCTGCTGTATCCTGCTCTGTGCAAGCGGATCAGTATATACCGGCTGTTGTGTCGCACTCTGTGTACCATAACTTGCAGCATACTCTCCTCTGGCTCTCGCAGATTCCTGCTCAAGCTGATGAATACGCGCTTCCAAGGCTGCAACTTCTGCCTGACGTTTCAGCTCCTCTGCACGTTCCTGTAGTATTCTTGCTTCAGCTTCTGCCTCCATCGCTGCACGCTGACGCTCTGCTGCCAAAGAGCTATTGCTCTGTATAAAGGTTTCACGTGCAGCACTTTCTGCCTCACGCTGTTTTTGTATTCTCTGCTGCTGTTCCTGTTCTATACGCAGTTGTTCCTGCTCCGTCTGCTGTTTTTGTGCTTCTATGCGCAATCGTAGCTGTTCTGCCTGATCTGCCTGTCTCCGACTCTGCACTTCCATCTGCTGACGTGCCTGTTTCATTGCTGCAGTATGCGCTCTCGCCTCTTCCTCACGCTGAAGCTGCTCCTGTTTCGCCGCAAGCTGTCTTGCTTGCTTCTCCTGCTCCCGAAGCCGCATTGCCTCCTGCCTTGCCTGAACCTCTCTCTGTCTTTCCAATTCCTGTCTTCGGATTGATTCCTGCTTTGCAAGCTCCTGTTGACGTAATGTTTCTTGTTGTTTTGCAAGCTCCTGTTGTCGCTGCTGCTGTAGTTTAGCACGAGTTCTGGCAACTGCCTCTCGTTGTGCCTGTGCAATACGTTGTGCTTCCGCTTCTTCCAACTGTTGTTGTTTTCTTGCTAACGCTTCTGTCTCTGCCCGCTGCTGCTGTAATTTATTCTGCAGCTCCAACTCATGCCGGTGCTGCTCTAAAGCAGCTTCTTCTGCTGCCTTTCTTTCCTGTTCTGCCTTAAGTCTGGCTGCTTCTTCTGCCGCCTTTCTTTCCTGTTCTGCCTTAAGTCGTACAGCTTCTTCGTTTGCCTTTTTGGCTGCCTCAGCTCGCGCAAGCGCCTTCTGTCTCGCCTGTTCACGCTGCTTTTCCTGTATACGTTTGGCCTCTTCTTCTTTCTCCAGCAAACCGCCCATCGCTTTGGCCGACGTCTCTGGTTCCGGCGGGGCAATAAATGGTTTTACAGCATCAAAATCAACACTCACCGGATCCTGTTCTTGCAAAATATGATCCCATGAGTGTGACTGTGTTTCCATTTCCTCCGCCATAACAGATAACGACTTGTCCTGCGATTCATTTGCAGTGCCCTTATCTGTAGCAGATATATCCTCGTATTCTTTTATTTGACGACAAAACTCAAGACTATCCTCGATTTCGTTCTTATCGTACATACTGTTCCCCATTTCTGCTCGTTATTAAAGCCTAAGTGTTCTACTTGCCTAACATAGAAGAATTACTGAGGCATTTCCAAACTGATCGCCCCTAACTTTCCTGCCCGGAAATCGTCAATCAGACATTTGGCAGCCTTATCCAGATCAAATTCTCCACCAGCCTTCAAACATCCTCTTTTCTCTGCTATCTGCTTCAATGTCTCTTCACTGGTCTTTTCCTCTGCTATTCCATAAAAGTTACTGACAGCATTCGGATAATTCTCCCGCAAATACTGAAGCAGTAAAACGCTTAATTCGTAAATATTATATAACTCATCCTTAATGGATCCAATATAGGCCAGGCGTAATCCAACCTCCTGATCTTCGAACTTAGGCCAAAGGATACCCGGCGTGTCTAACAGCTCCTCCATCTTATTCAAACGAATCCACTGCTTTCCTTTTGTAACACCCGGTTTATTACCTGTTTTGGTACAAGCTTTACCGGCAAAGCTGTTAATAAAAGTTGATTTTCCAACGTTTGGTATTCCCACGATCATCGCGCGGATCGGACGATTCAAAATACCGCGTCTCCGATCTCTTTCTATTTTTTCTTTACACGCTGCCTGAATAACATTATGAACAGCTTTCACACCTTTTCCATTCTTGGAATTCACTTTCGCTACAAAATAACCCTTTTGCTCATAATACTGCACCCACTGGTCTGTCCGCACCGGATCTGCCAGATCATATTTATTCATCAACAGTATACGTGATTTTCCATTTGCCAACTGATCAATGTCTGGATTCTTGCTGCTATATGGCACTCTCGAATCTACCAACTCAATAATAACATCGATCAGTTTTATGTCTTCCTGCATTGCACGTTTCGCCTTAGTCATATGACCCGGATACCATTGAAACTGCATATTTATCCTCCATTTCAAACTACGTACTAATTTGCCGCAGCACTCGCTGTCGGACTTGCCGACGGATCTGCGTGTTTCTGTTCAAATCCATTGATCCTGTTTACCAACGTAAAATGATTGGTACGGATCCATGCCTTACCAACAATATTTTCCGACATAACATTACCGACATTTGCATTGCGGCTGTCTTCACACTCATTACGATTGTCACAAAGCATAAAGTACTCTCCTTCTGAAAGGGTAAACTCTTCCAGTGCAAGTCCACCATTTTCCATGGTCGGAAATCTATACTTCTCCTTTAACTTATCGCCATCAATATACACTTCCCCATCTTTGATCTGAACCTTTTCTCCAGGCAAACCGATCACACGCTCCACAGTATAATAATTATGCTGCGCCCCATTGTGTTTAACAACCACAACGTCATTTCGTCTAACCTTGTGCAGACGATAACACATCTTATTGATCAGGATCTCATCCCCATCTTTCAAGGTAGGACTCATATATTTCCCGGATACCGTCATTTTTTCCAGGCCAAAATGGGTAATTGCATATGCCACAAATAATACTACGCCTATTTCTAAAGCACACAGTAAAACACGAAGAAATATTTCTTTTCTCTTTTTGCTGTGATCTTCTAAATCAAAGTCATATTTCATATCCGTTCTCCATTTATAAACAATATGTCTGCAGTGCTCTGATCGCATGCTTGCTGATCAAACATTTATAATGCTCTTTGCAATACTGCTCCATATAAGGACGGGGTGAGCAAATTGTTCCATAATCCGACAATCTGCGACATAAATACTGATACTCGTCCATCTTTAATTTTCCCTTTTTGATCAGCAGATAATATGTTCCACTGTTCTGATCTCGAAACAACTTGCTATTAATATTCTTTTTGGTATAAAAATCTGCAGCGAACTGCTCCAATCCATCCAAATTATCAAAGGAATACACCTTTGCCGAACTTATCAAGCTTTTCTCCTTATCCCGCCTTATCTTAGCAAGATCCTTCATATGCTTTTGATAATTCTCTTTATCGGCATCTACCGTGTTTTTCTTTTGAAATAGATCCATATTTTCGCTGGTATGTATCGCTGCCTGATCGTCCACATCAGGTATCTCGCCATTCTTGAGTCCTTCTACAATAGCTTCTGCGGTCTCATCATCAATAGATCCGGCAAGATGTCGGATTTGATTCAGCATATTATTCATTCCCTCCGGACTTTGATCAGAAAATGTAATGATCAGGGAATTATCAGGCATGCGCATCAATTGCATGGACACAACGCCGCCTTCAACTTCATAGCCGACTTCTTCCTCTGCTCGTTCTACCAACTGCTCCAAAAACTCACGTGCTTTGTCCTGATCCGTGAAGAAATCCTCGATCTTAAATCCATATTCCTCCATTTCCTCTTCGGACATACGACACTGCACTGTATTCTTATCAATTCTACGAAAATTCAAAACTATCCCTCATTTCTTTGCAAAAATACTATCAGTATAGTCCTCATTATCTTAATCCTAAATGAGCAATCTGTCAAATATGAGGTGTGTTTCTATTGTTTGGATTATGCACCAATGCCAAAATAAACCAAAACAAGAATTCCTAATACGATACGATACCATCCAAACGGCTTAAAATCATGCTTTCGAATATAATCCATTAAGAAACGAATAACGAGCACAGATACCAAAAATGCGGTAAACATTCCCAATAACAGCATCCCTAATTCATAACCGGAAAAATGTAGTCCAAAATGCATCACTTTCATCAAACTAGCACCAAACATGACCGGAATCGCCAAGAAGAATGTAAACTCCGCCGCTACGGTACGGGAAAGTCCGATCACTAAACCACCGATGATCGTTGCACCGGATCTGGATGTTCCCGGGAATAATGCCGCGATCAACTGAAACATACCGATCATAAATGCGGCACGATACGTAATCTGTGCGATGGTTGTCACCTTGGCATCACGTCCCTTATTCCAGCGTTCTACGATCAAAAACACGATACCAACCAATATCAACATTAATGCAACCACTTGATAATGATAAAAGGCTGCTTCTAATTGATCTCCCCACACCAGCTCAACTACTGCTGCCGGCACACAGGCAACAATAATCTTAAACCACATCGAAAATGTATCCTTTTTAATATAACCTTTTTCCTTGCTGCAAAATGGCCATAGCTGATTCCAAAACATTAATACAACAGCTAAGATCGCCCCCAACTGTATGACAACCAGATACATCTCCCAAAAATCGGAAGATACCTTCATCGGCATGATTTTCTCTAATAAGATCATATGTCCGGTACTACTGATTGGAAGCCATTCCGTAATGCCCTCCACAATACCATAAATAATTGTCTTGATCCACTCCATCTTTCATCCTCTTTTCTTTTTACATTTCACGTTTTGTGATTCCACTCAAACTTCTGAGCAGTCTTTGGCGGTTGTTCTCAATTTCTATTTAAATATTCGAAGACTGTAATTTACCGTAAATCTCCTTGCTATTCACAACAGTATTTTCCTTTTAAACAAAAAATGAGACAGAACCTGATCCAAGTTCTGTCTCATTATATCCTATTTTATCATTAAATAGAACCGCTATTCCAAATAATTTAATAATTATTTAGGAATTATTTTACAACCTTTTTTAACTCTTCTGTGAGCTTAGGAACGATCTTATTCAAGTCGCCTACAATACCGTAATCAGCTACGTCAAAGATTGGAGCTGTCTCATCTTTGTTGATTGCAACAATGATGTCAGACTCTTCCATACCTGCTGTATGCTGAATTGCACCGGAAATACCGATTGCAAAATATACGTTAGGACGAACTGTCTTACCAGTCTGTCCAACCTGAAGCTCTTTTGGAAGCCATCCATTATCTACTACGGCACGGGAGCAGCTTACTGTACCACCGATCACATCAGCAAGATCCTGAAGGATCTTGAAGTTCTCAGCACTACCTACACCACGACCACCGGATACGAGGATCTTAGCATCCATAATATCTACAGTATCAGACAATTCTTTAACAACATCCAAAATCTCCTGATAATACCTTCGATTGTATTCTAACTGTGTCTTTCCTTCCTGTGGCTCTTGTCTCCAATATTCTTTGTTTTCAACTTGATGACAAGAAAAGATTACAAAATCAAACGGATACTGTCTGAATGTTTCTTCATACGCTTTCGTCGTATGCGTCTGAATTCCAAATTCAATTCCTGTCTTTAATGTGATCTGCCCTTTATACTTATCTTTCATTTTTTCCATTTCTTCAAAATAAGCATCATAATCACAATTAACGACAGTTGGCACATCATAATCTGAATGTTCTGTAAAACATAATTCATCCATCCCTAATTTGATCGCTTTCTGAATTTCAAGTTCCATTGGGAAATCTGTGTCTTCACTAAAATGTGAATGTACATGATAATCTGCAAACATTGTAAACCTCCTGTCTGATCATTCTTCATTTAAAAAA
>ERZ835541.2081-NODE-2081-length-17264-cov-2.820152_pt1 | contig 17264 bp, 24 predicted proteins | sample MGYA00519945_ERZ835541 | MGnify/ENA primary metagenome ERZ835541 (study PRJEB31850, sample SAMEA3708780) | human gut metagenome | biome: human gut; feature: human-associated habitat; material: faeces | place: China | collected 2014 ...
GGACATCAAAACGATTTCAATGGAAACTAATAAATCAACCCGTCAGGTTTTTAATCTTATTGACGAAGCGATAGATTATTTCGAAAAAAAGTATGGAAAGCTTTATCTTTTGCATTAAATTTCATAAAATTGCAGTATAATTCATATTGTAAACTAAAAACAGGTATTATATAATATGATTGTAAAATTCAAATCCACGAATACCCGGCGAGAGGCATTGTCATTTTTTGACAGTGCCTCTTTTGCGTTGAAAGAGGAAAATTATGAAACATGAACCTAAGATCATTTATTGTCCCATATGTAAACGAAGAACCGGAATGTGGGATGGGAAGTCAACAACAAACATAATTGTAACACGTTGTGAAAAATGTTGGAAAAGGGTTATTTATTATACAGATTCGGAAGAAATAAAAGTAGCTCCTGTGCCAAAAAGAAGCACTTCTTCTGGCATGACTTTTTTGTAATGGAGGGAATATGAGACTAGATAGTGTTAAGGAATATGCTGCTAAAAAATGGGAAAATGCGCCATCAACTGCTACTCCTATTACAGCTGAGAATCTTAATCATATGGAAGATGGAATTAAGGATAATTCTGTTGCTATTAAAACAATAGTTGAATCTGTTGGTGATGATGTGTCAGAAGATCCGAATAAGATTGCTAGCATGGTGGCATTGTATAAAATTGATAAGAAAATAGGAAGTGAAACACTTCCTGGTGGAACGGCTGACTTGTCTGCCTCTGTCAATTGGATAAATGAAAGAAAAGTGGACAAGCTTGACGCTATGACGTGGTCTAATTGGTTCGACGCGCATCGTACCGGCTGGCATGGAGGCGTGACATTCCCACAGTTTTCCACCTCTCAGTCTACGCTTGGTACGAAGAGCGGGGATAACGCAGACATGGTAGCTGAAACATCAACCAACACCGCAAAGGGTCGTAATGATTACGCGGACAAGCCGGTCACTGACCTGATGTTTAACGGCATCGAGGTCAACGGATACATCGACGATGAAGGAGAGCCGCATATTACGGCAGTCAAAGGATCCCCCGGCTTTGCACGTGACGGAAGCAATGGCGATGTGTGGATGGCATACATGACTCCGTACTATAAGCGCATTTACACTGACACAGAGGAAGGTTGGGACTTTGCAGACCACCAGGTAGATGATCTCGTGCCGTGGCCGGATAGTGTCAGACCGGACGGAACTGTCAGAAGCTTTTACTTTAAATCAAAGTATCCGGGTGTAATCGGAAAAGATGGCTTAGTATCCTCCATCTCCGGCAAACCATTGATTAGAAACGTATCCCACAACGGGCAGCTTACCGAGATTGCAAAGAAAGGCGCTCAGTACTGCGGCATGACAACCACAGACATGGCTTGGGCGCAGTGGATGTTTGATATGAAATTTGCTAATCACAACTCCGAACTGATTATGGCCGGGATGACGGGCTACAGTGGTCAGTATGCAGCAACCGTAGTTGAGGAAGGCGTGAGACGTATTATTATCCGGAAAGAGGATGCGAAGCAGCTTCTGGTCGGCTCCTATGTCTCTATTGGCTATGGAGCCATCTCGAACGGAACTATATCAAACGACCGAGGTAACCAGTCGATGCATGCATATGCAGACGATGTAAAACTCCTCAAAATCGAGGACTATGATGCAAATAACAGTGCAGTCTATGTGGATGCTGCATCCACCTTTAGCACTGCCAGGGTCAAGCTAAACGACACCCTAGAGTCTCCGGTCTACATCTCAACCATGCACTGGTGGTCCGGATCCTGTGACGATGTAAAGGGATCGGACGGAAGCCCCAGCGATTGCAAATCCAGAAAAGAGCCGTTTATCCTGTCCGGTGTAGAATTTGGTCATGGCGGATACTACGTCCTGGCAGATATTGTCATGTCCGGAACCTATGATGCAGAGGCGGACGTATACGGTCAGACCCCGTACATCGTCAATGACTCCCGTAAGATTGCCACCAGTCTGACGGATGACTATGCAAAGATGGGCATCACAACACCAAACTTGCAGAACGGATGGAACTATATCTCCAAGGAGGGCTACGACCCGAAAGCGCCTTGGCTGCAGATCCCCATCGAGGCAAAGGCCACATCCAGCACCGGCTTTGCGGACAGTATCAATACCGGTAATAGAAGTACCGGCTTGCGTGAAGTCCTCTGGTTCGGCGGTCTGAGCGCTTGGTCGAATTCGGGCCTCCGGTGCGTGCTTCTGCGCGACGGGCTGGGCGGGTGGTGGTGGGGCTACCTGTGTCGCCTTTCCTGTCTCCGTCGTGGCGTAGCCACACGGGGGTGAATCCGCTTTGCGGAGAGGGGATCGCCCCTCAAATAAAAAAATAAAAAATTAGATAGATATCAAGGGCTGCAAGGTGCCTACTCGTCAGGGTTTGATCCTCTTGCCTCTGGTTCGGCAATCTGAACAATTGGTCGAATACGGGCCTCCGGTGCGTGAATCTGAACAACAGGCTGGGCAGGAGGTGGTGGAACTACCTGTGTCGCAATTCTGAAAAACATTTGATCGCATGTTGTGATTGCATCTTGCAGCGTCCCGCAACAGACATGCCGAAAGGCATCCTGGGAGAAATCCCGAAATTGATCGAGACGGCATCGGGATGGAAACATCCTGACGGCATGGCGAATGGGACATGCCAGGGGGTTAGTAGTAAAACCGAAAGCCCTTGAGATCAGAAAGGTTAACTATGAGACGTTACTGTCAAAACGTCGATATCACAGATATAGGCTTTATTGAGCGCTGCATATATCTCTGGATGGAGAATAAGAAGTCCAGAAGAGATGTGCAGCGTTTCTTTGCTCACTATACGACATTTACCTATCAGCAGATCCGAAAGATGGTAAGAATCGGCGAATATAGCTGGCTCCTGGACTGTGTGCACAAGATTGCAGAGGACGTACAAAAAAGGCTAATCGATGAGAGACTAGACCTTCCACCGATTGAATTTAAGGATAAATACGACGATGTTTGCGGAAAGTGGAGACGGATCGGCATCCAGAAGCCCATCCATCAAATCTTTGATTACATCGCCGTAGAAGCCTGCAAAGATATGTTTATGGCCAAGATTGGCCCGTATCAGATGGCATCCATCCGAGGCAGAGGCCAGGAGCGTGGAGCAAAGCGAGTCAAGGAGTGGATCCGGGTTGACAAGAAAAACTGCCGGTACTGGGTCAAAGGAGATGTAAGGAAATGCTATCCGTCCATACCGCATGACAAGATAAAGGCCCTGTTTGCCCGTGATGTGAAAAATAAAAAATTGCTTTGGCTGATACATGAGCTGATTGATTCATTCCCAGAAGGGCTGTCAATCGGCTCTTATTTTAGCCAGTTTGCATGCAATTATTATTTATCGCAGGCATACAGATACGTCTCCGAGCTCCGCAAGGCAAGGAGAAAAAGAAGTGGAGGGGTCACATCCGTAAGGCTCGTACATCACGAGATATGGTTTATGGATGATGTTCTTTTGTTGGGCTCATCCATCAAAGACCTGGAGCAGGCTATGCGATTGCTTGCGGGCTACATGGAGTCCTGCTTAGGGCTGACCATCAAACCGACTTGGAGAGTGTACGAGACAGACTACATCGGTCCGGATGGAGAGCATCACGGCAGAGATATCGACATGATGGGCTACAGAATATACTGCGATCACCTTACAATACGCCGCAGAACATTTAAGCGCCACAGGCGAGCACTTTTGAGGGTCAAGGCTAAGATAGGTCGGGGCGAGGAGTTAACCCTTGCAGAAGCCCGTAAGGTAATGTCTTTTAAGGGCAAATTTAAGCACAGCAACTCTTTCGGAATCCGAAAGAGCCTGAAGCTGGATAAGGTATCTGCCAAAGCCAGAGCCGTTATCTCAGCATATGATAGAGCAAGACAAGACAAAATCAACGATGAAAGGAGACAATGGGATGATTACAAAAGCACATGCTGCGGAGAAACCGCAGGAAATCCAGTACACGGCCCGTTCGGATGGTTATTCAGATGTTTGGATCAGAAAAAATATCACCAAGCAAAAATCGGATTTGGATGATGGTTCTGAAGAGTATGTGTATGATGAAATATTTTTCAGAACTGCTTTAACACAGGGCGAAGTCGAATCTAACATTGATAATCGGATCGATGAATGGGAAAAATGGGAGCCAATGATACCTATGACAAAAGAGGAACAGCAGGCTGCCAAAATTTCCGAACTTGAAGCGGAGTTAAAACAGGCCAAAACGGATAATAACATGGCAATAGCAGAGCTTACCATCCTGATGTCTTCTATGACAAATGGCGTGTAAGAAATGGAGGATAACTAATGTTTGATAAAAATAGTCAATTGGTAAAAATATGGGTCAGCCTAATTATTAGTGGCACATACAAAAAAGAACAGGTTCCAAAGCTTTCAAATTTGCAGGAAGTAGTAAGCGAGGTAGTAGATTCTCTTACCTAATTGGATATGGATATAAGTGAAGTATTTGACGTGCAACAAACCATTATAGAGTTGCAAGCAAAAGTTATAAACGATTTGCTCTTGACCGTCATGCAGCACGTGACAACCGATGAGGCTGACAACATGAAGTGTATAGGGCATATAAAAGAGTCTGAAAAGCTTAAGAGCGAAATTGACGTCGAGTAAAGGTGTATAATGATGGATTATTTGAGAAACACGATGAAGTTCCAGGACTTGGTCCTAGGTGCATATGGACGAAAAGTCGCATATACAGATGTTGAGAAAATAACGGTTGATAATGTTGTTAAGGTTATTGGAAATTGCATTGGCGTATTCAATTATAACAAGCCGATTATTCGTTATCTATGGAGATATTACAAAGGGGATCAACCGATTAAGTATCGTGAAAAACTCATTCGGGATGATATTTGCAATAAAATCGAAGAAAATCATGCATATGAAATTGTCCAGTTTAAGGTGGGCCAAACTTATGGGGAGCCGGTTCAATTTATCAGCCGCAAGGATGATGAAAAAATAAATAAGGCAGTAGATGAACTGAATGATTACCTGGTTGATGCCAATAAACAGGACAAAGATATTAAGGGTGGGGAATGGCAGTCTGCCACAGGAACGTCTTTTAAAGCGATTCAGCGTATTGTGGATGGAGACATCCCATTTAGGATAGTTGTTCCAAGCCCACTAAACACGTTTGTGATTTACAACCGGAACACAGAAGAACCGGTTCTGGCGGTGCAGGAATTGAAGGATGAAGATGGAAGATACTATAAGATGGCTTTTTCCGACACAATGTCCTTTAAAATCGTTGATAGTAAAGTGACTGAAGCGAAACTTCATACATATGGTGGAATTCCGATTATTGAGTATCCCAACAATCATGAACGCCTTTCTGACATTGAGCTTGTTATTGATTTGCTAGATGCTATCAATAACATGCAGTCGAATAGAATGGATGGTGTTGAGCAATTTGTTCAAAGCTGGATAAAATTTGTAAACTGCGAAGTTGACACAGAAGCTTTTGAAAAGATGAAGCAAGCTGGTGCACTGGTCGTGAAATCTATCAATAAAGACTATAAGTCTGAAGTGGATGTAATGACTCAAGAGTTAGATCAGACGCAGTGCCAGATTTCCAAAGATGATTTGTGGGACAATGCATTGTCCGTTCTTGCAATCCCTACGAAGCAAAGCAACACAGGCGGAGATACGCAGGGAGCTGTTGAGCTTAGAAATGGATGGGATTTTTCTAAAACAAGAGCAAAACTGAAAGATTCTCTTGTGAAATCATCAGAAAAGCGTCTTGCTGTAGCGGTTCTGAACACCCTGCGAATATCTGGGAATGATTTAAAGCTATCTGTTAGAGACTTCGATGTGCAGATTAACCATAGCCCACAGGATAACATGTATACGAAATCACAGACTTTGTTACAGCTTCTGCAATGTGGAATCCATCCGCTTATCGCAATCAAAACTGTTGGACTGTGGGGAGACGCAGAAAAGACATTCCTGCTGTCTAAATCATATCTTGATAATTTGTGGAAGACTATCGATGATGCAGAAGAGCAAGAAAGAAAAGCACAGGAAATCGTAAACCGAATGCAGGACAACGACTTTCCTGATAATACATAAAGGAGGAGTGCTAAGAGATGAAATATGGGTATGCAGTGATGCAAGATGGCTACACCTACGAGCCGGGCGTGGAAGTGCCCGATTTGGGAAGTGTAAGATGCATTCAAAAAAATGGAAATAAAAGAAAATATGCGTTTTTAAGCAAGGACTTAGACAAACTCCCTACTTATGACAATCTTTCAAGCGGAAGTGCGGCTCTTGCTACAGATACAAATAAGGTTTACGTCTATGAATCTACATCTAAAACATGGTATCAGCAGGGAGAATAGATGATGGAAATCGTAAATGATATGCTTGTAGGCAAATTGTTTCCACAAAAGCAATTGATTTATGATGGATTGCATCCTTCTAGCAAAATATACCCGGGAGAAGATGTTTATCCATTAGAGATGAGTGCAAGCGGAGCACTTCCTAAAAAGACTGGATTAAGAATGTGGTTTAAAGAAAATACTATTATCTAGGTAAAAAAATGGCAAAGCTCAAAAATGATGAGTTAAATATAGTTTCATATGAACAGTATTTCGGCGAAATGGAAATATCCGAAAAGGAAAAGCAGGACAGGATTAAACTTGCTTATGAGTTTGAAGAGTATCTTGTTTGGCTGTTCCTTGCTCTGGCCGCAGAAACCTGGACACTGGAAGAGTATTATCGGATGGCTGATGAAAAGTATTGTCAGATAGCCGCAAAATATATGGGAGTAAAAGAGATCCCGGCATACATTACTGATTATGCGGCAGAGATAACCATGTCGATAGTGGATACGACACTTAACAATAAGGAAGTTGACTATTATCTATCTGATGAAAGAGCAAAAGCCATAGCCGCGAATGAAGCAAATTCCATTGGCAACTATCGGGAACAAGTCGAGATGGTAAAGCAAGGCTACAAGTACAAACAGTGGCTGACTATGAAAGATAATCGGGTCCGCCATACGCATGTGCAGGTGGATGACACAAAAATAGGGATATTCGACCACTTCCTTGTTGGTGATTCCGAAATGATGTTCCCTAAAGATACATCATTAGGGGCTGAACCAGAGGAAATAGTGAACTGCCGATGTTCCCTCAGATACACGAAAGATTGAGCAATCCCAAAAGGGGTTGCTTTTTTCTTATAAAAAATTGCAGCTGTGCGGTAAACAGCAGAACTCAGCAGGAGCAACCTGCGGTAACAAAAGCGTGAGTATATGGAGGTAATTATGACAAGAGAACAAATCTTAAAATTTTTTCCGGATGCAACCGATGACCAGATCACTAACATTCTGAATCAGAGTAATTCAGAGATGGCTAGAGAAAAAGCCAAAGCAACCCAGTATAAGGAAAAGGCTGATAAAGCGGATCAGCTACAGGCAAAGATTGATGAGTTGGAAGCTGGAAACATGACTGAGCTGGAAAAGGCGAACAAAGCTGTAGAGGCGGCGAATAATCGCATTGCTGAGCTGGAAAAAGAAAATGCCATCAGAGGGCAACGTGAAGCTGCTATGAGTAACTTCAATATCTCTGCGGATCAGGCTAAAACCGTTATCAAGGATGATGGCACGATGGATTATGCCGAACTTGGAAAGATTATCTCTGCAAAGGAAGCTGCTTCAGCCCAGGCAAAAGAACAGGAAATTGCAAATGGACAGGCAAATCCGAACGGTGCTGGAGCCGATGGAAAGGATAAAGATGAAAAGCCGGATGATGTGAAGAATGCTGAAAGTATCTCTTTTGGCAATACAGCAACAGACGCAAAGGCACAAAACTACTACGTACTTTAAGGAGGTTTGGTTATGGGGAAACCTATTGAAAGAAATTGGACTCAAAGCAAGGGAATCTTAAAGTTTTTCCCTTATGAAGGTGCGGCTTGTTTAGTCCCGCAGACAATGAAACCTGCGGCTGATGGAAATGGGATGAAGATTGTACCGGCTGGTACACCGTTCCCGTCTAATGATGACTCTTGCCTGGGTTATCTGCTTGAGGATGTTGATGTTACTCAAGGCGATGCACCGGGTACATACGTATACCAGGGCACTATCGATTGGGAAAAGGTTAAGAGCCTTTCCATTACAGAAAAAGCAAGAAAAGCTACCCCAAGAGTAACTTTTTACGGCGCAGAAAAGCTGACACAGGCGTAACTATAGGAGGTATTAATACATGGCATTACCATTAAGTGAAGCATTTACCGCCAGAAGTCTTGGCGTGTTATGGAATAACTATGAGAAAACCCTTGGTACTCCGCCGTACCTTGGCAGACAGAAATTTGGAACAAGAAAACAGGACTCCCTTGATCTGAGATTCATCAAGGGAAAAAAAGGGCTTCCGGTATCTCTAAAGGCATCTAATTTCGATGCTCAGGCAGAGTTGAGAGATGTTGGTGGGTTCTCTGATATCCAGAATCAGATGCCGTTCTACAGAGAGTCCTACATGGTAACTGAGAAAGAGGAACAGGAGTATGCAAACTATCAGTCTGCTGAAAACTCCACTATGGCAAATCAGGTACTGAGAGAGATCAGAAAGAAGCCTATGATGCTGATTGAGGGTGCAAGGGTTGTACCAGAGAGACAGATCTGGCAGTTACTGGCACCGGAAGATGGTATTCCGAGAGTTAAGGTAACCATTGGTTCCAGTGATTACTACATTGACTATACATCTGATAACGGAGCAGAGCACAAGACTAATCACTTCGTTGATATTTCTGGCAGCGAAACTGATAAGTGGTCCGCTTCTGCAACTGCTACTCCGCTGGACGATCTGATTGAGGAAAGACGTACCTTTGCTAAAAAGACCGGATATTCCCTTACCAGATTTACCATGAATACCGAGACTTGGGAAATGGTTCTTAAAGCTGAGGACACCAAGAAACAGGTGCTTGGTATTACTGCATATACTGGTGGAATCCGTTTACAGCAGTCTCAGGTTACTGATTATCTTCGCGGTTATGGTATTGAAATTGAAATCTACGACAAGCTTTATATCGATCCGGCAGACAATACCACTAAATACTTTATTCCGACAGGCATTGTTTCCTGTACTTCTGCCGGAGTATATCTTGGAGATTACGTGTTTGGGCGCACGCCGGAAGAGAGAAGCGGCAGTTTAACAGATGGCAATCTGTCCATCGTAGAGACTGGTGTTGCTGTATATACCTATGCTACGCAGCATCCGATTAACACTCACTGTATCGTATCTATGATTGGTCTTCCGACCTTTGAGGGAATGGATAGTGTAGTTGTTATGAAAGTTAATGCGTAGATAAAGGAGGATTGGCATGGTTGCTGAATTTACAGTAAAGCGTAATGGAAAATGGTATCATGCCGGAGAACAGCTTCCGGAATCTCAAACTGAGAATGACGATTCAGAACAGACTGGATCGTCAGAGCTTCCGTTTGAAACTCCTGCATACACCAAAACAGAGATAATGCGTATGCCGGTTGCTCAACTGCGTGCGCTTGCAGAGCAGTTAGGCATTGAAGGAGCGACATCCTTGAATGGGAACGAACTCAAAGAGCAAATTATAGCATTACTCTATTTATGATGGGGGGCGACTCATGGAATATACAGTTCTGGAACAAGTAAAGATTCGGCTGAAACAATTCCATATTGACGACAGCTCAGGGTCGGATGTGACAGTATTTGACGAGAAAGAAGATAATGTGCTCTTGGAGCAGCTTATTAAGCAGGCTAGAGAAGATGTCATCAGCAGGAGGATGTATCCTGATAATTACACCGATGAGCAGATAGAGGTTGACCTGAAAAAGTTTGAAAGTGTAATTGTAAACCTTGCTGTGTATGACCGCTCACAGGCGGGAGAAGCATTCATGTCAAATTATACAGAAAATGGGACTCAACGAAGTTGGAGAGATAGAGACAGCCTCTTAGCTGGGGTATTCCCATTTATAAAAGTGCTTTAAACCCATCGAAATCTATGGTGTTAGAAGATTGTGCGTATCGTTTTGTTGATGTCAACAAGATGATGCAGGGAGTACACAAAAAAGTGGTGGTGGGCGGTGTACAATTATAAAAGTCAGGAGTTCCAAAATGAAAGAGCTTTTATTACAAACTTACATGATTGCGTTGCCTATATTTCTTGGCTATATTGTCTGGCTTTTACAGCAGCAGAAGCGCGACAGGGGCGCGAATAGCAAAGGAACAATGCTTTTGCTTCGTGTCCAGCTGATAGAATATCATGATAAGTACGTGAAAGAGGGAGAAATCCCATCCTACGCATTTGAAAATTTCGAAGAAATGTATAATGCGTACCATGCGCTTGGTGGAAATGGCATGATTACTAAAATGTATCATGAAATTCAACAGCTACATTTGAGAAACGGAGGGAAACAGTAATGGATATTACACAGATTGGAACATCGCTTGCAATAGTGGTTATCTGCTATCTGATTGGGCTTGGAGCGAAGATCATTCCGGCAGTTAAGGATAACTACATTCCAGTGATTGTTGGAGCTTTTGGTGGTGTTCTTGGTGCCGTAGGCATGTATGTCATGCCGGAGTTCCCAGCCAATGACATTATGACGGCTGTGGCAGTTGGCATTGTAAGCGGTCTGGCAAGCACCGGAGTAAATCAGATTTATAAACAGATTAAACAATAATTTTTTGAAAGTGAGCCGATATGTTAGACATCAACAAGCAGAAAATGAAGTATTCCAAACATGGACAAAGAATCACTGTCTATGAGCGTGATGATGATGGAAATATCAAGTATTACATGGATAGTGATGGGCACAAGATCCCGATGATTGCTGATGAAACTATCGGTTTCTCTGAACCAGTTGATTTCCGGGCAAACATCAGCAACAAGCTGAGTGAAGTGATGGTTAAAGAGTTTGGAATTGATGATTCCAGCACATATGTACAGATCGTCACGGATAAAGGTTATTTGCCGATTAAGGCTGGCGATGTGGTATGGAAAAGGTCTGACGTGGGATACGATTCCGATGGGAACGTGGACCCTTTAACAGCTGATTACACGGTTAAGGGTGTGGCGGATGAAGGGCTGACAGTCGATCTGTTCCTTTTACAGAAAGTGGTGAAGTGATGGCAAAACATGTTATCAAGATGTCACTGTCTGTAAGCTCAGTGAAAGCCGCTCAGAAGGCTCTAGAGGACTACAAAAAAGACTTGGAGAATAAATGCTTGCTGTTGACAAAAAGGCTGGCTAAAAAGGGCGTAGAAATCGCAAAAGCACAGATTATTGGTCTTGATGCAGTGTTTACCGAAGAACTTTTGGAGAGCATTCATTCAGAAGACAAGGGCGGTAATGTATGGGCGGTTGTAGCTGGCACTAATCACGCTATGTTCGTTGAATTTGGTACAGGACAGGAGGGCATGACAAGCCCTTATCCGTATGAATTTCCAGATGGTATTACGTGGAATTACAATTCCGGGCAGACCATCAGACAGGCTCTTTCGGATATTGTGGTACATGGCAGCGTGTTTGTTAAAACCGGTGAGTATTACTGGACGTACATCGGAAAAGACGGAAAGCTGCATATTACAAAGGGTATGCCTAGTAGACCGTTTATGTACAACACAGCGAATGAATTAAGAGAAATTATCCTTGAAACTGCAAGGGAGGTGTTTAATTCATGATAAGTGTAAATCAATGGGCGTATGAATTGGAAAAGAAGATTTTTTCGATTGTGAAATATAGAGCTGGAGAAAAGCTGAAAAGCAAATATCCGAATATCTATATTACAGATATTGAAAAGAATACTTCTAAAGCAATTTTTCCCACAGTATACATGCATGAACTTCCTGGACTAGAAAAACATCCGGACCTTGAAGGGATAATGATCAATGCCGTCCAAGAAACTATACAGATTGATGTGATTACAAATACGGGTCAGAGTGATGCGAATAAGGTTATGGCAATAGTCCTTGAAGAGTTTAAAAAGATGTGTTTTAAAATTACTGCTATGCCGGAATTCAGCGGCACCGGTGATACGTATCGAAGCACTGCAAGAGTACGAAGGGTTATCAGCCACAATGACATATTATAACAGACAATAAAGAGCAGAAATGCTCTTATTTTTTTACTAAAAATTAGGAGGTATTAAACATGGCTACAGGTTTAAAATCGAGGATTGCATACAAAACACCGTCTTCAAGCCCAACGAAAGGTGAATACTGGACCGGTACGTATAAATTACTTATACGTGCAAAAACTATTCCGTCTCCGTTTGGTTCTCAGAATATGGTAGATACATCGACTCTCGAGGATCTGGTTGAAACTCAGGAGCTGGGCAGACGTTCGGCTGGATCGATGGAGATTGAGGGAGCATTTGAGAAAAAATACAAAGATGAAATGGTAACGAATGAGGGCAAAAAGCTTGATTTCCTCATTCTGTATGGTACTGATGGAAAAGGTTCAGAAGGTATTCTGGGCTTTATCGGACAAGAGACTTTTGCACCGGGCGAGGCATCTGACGATCATTTAACAGGTACAGCAACGGTATCGGTACAAACTGTGCCGAAGTGGATTGAGGACGAATATACTGTTACGACACAGGAGGATGATGACGGAAACCTTGAATCCATTACACTGGCAAAAAAATAGACAGCCAGTCTTTAATGGCCGGGGAGACTGGTTATGATAGCACGGTCACATCAGAAGCTGAACATATTTATTAACAAAGGGGCTTTACAGCCCCTTTTTCTGCACGAGCAAGAGAAAGGAATATGATTATGAAAACAATTAAGTTTGGAAATAGAGAGTTAAATATTAAATACGGATACAAAGCAACTTTACGTGGCGGTCTTCTTAAAAAAATCATTCAGATGAGCGATATTGGAGCCGATATGGAGTCAGTTGAAAGATTGCTTGATTTCCTGCCGGAAATGCTTCTGGCTGGTTTACAGAAATTTCATGCAGATGAGTTCGGCTACGATCCAGACAATGAGGCGCAGAAAGCTGAAAAAATGAACAAGGTATACGATCTCCTGGACGATTATTTTGACAGCGATTGCGGGGATATGCAAACCCTTTTTGCTACCTTACAGAAGGAGATGCTTGACAACGGTTTTTTATCCAAGGTGGTAAACAGAAAGACCAAGAAGAGCAAAACAGAACCGACGGAAATCGAGGAAGCAGGAGAGAGCGAGAACTAACCTGGGAACTGTACAGCAAAGAGATCCGACCGTATTGGCTGCTGATGTCAAAGGGGTATGGGTTATCTGTAGATGATATAGATAATTCTTGCCCGTCTGATTTACAGCCATATGCAGAAAGCTATAAGCTAGAACGAAAGATAAAGGATACGGAGGCGTGGACAGAATGGGGAAATTATGGACTTAGCGCCATTTTGATTGCACTTGAAAAGTGCCTGGCAGGAAGTAAGGCAAAATTAAAGTATTTTTCCCATCCTATAATGTCTGAATCAGAAGTTTCTAATGGCAATAAAGAATCAAATGAGGAATGCGCCATTTACGAAATGAAGCAACGAATAAAATTATTACGAGAATCCGGATTACCGGAAAGCCCGGATTAAGGGAGTAACTATGACAGGTGTAGAAAGTGTTATAAAAATTGCCAAAAGCGAAGTAGGCTATTTGGAAAAACGAAGTGCAGATGCGCTTGATAGTAAAACTATCAATGCCGGAGATGCAAACTATACCAAATATGCAAGAGATGTTTATCCATCATTACAAGGTCAGCCGTGGTGCGATATGTTTGTTGACTGGTGCTTTGTACAGGCATTTGGGAAAACAACCGCCAAGCAGCTGCTGTGTGGTGGGTTTAGCGCATATACTCCAACTTCTTCTCAATATTACAAGAATCGCGGGCAATACCATAAATCGAATCCTCAACGAGGGGATCAGATTTTCTTCCGTAACTCACAAAGGATTTGTCATACAGGGCTTGTGGTAGGCGTTTCTGGCGGTCGTGTTTACACGATTGAAGGAAATACCAGTAACGGCTCGGAAGTTGTGGCAAATGGAGGTGCTGTGTGCGAAAAGTCGTATGCGTTAAGCAATAGCCGGATTGATGGATATGGTAGACCGGATTGGAGTATTGTTGATAACAAAAAATATACTGTGGGCTGGTATCATGACAGCACCGGTTGGTGGTATGCAGATACGGAATCCACCTACTTAAAATCGTGCTGGAAGGTTATTAACAAGCACAAGTATTATTTTAATGATGATGGATATGCGGTAACTGGGTGGCAAGAATTAGAGAGCGGAAAATGGTATTATTTTGAACCACGTTCAGGCCATCCATACGAATGTGCGCTGTACTTAACTGATGGAACGGGGGCACAAGATGTAGGAGTGTTTTAACGATTTAGAGTAGCTGCGTTTAGAGCGTGTGGAGAATGAAGTGTTCTCTACACGCTTTTTTTTGTAGGAAAAAAGGTGGTGTAATATGTCAGAAGTCGATAGCTTAGAAGTCTCGATTGAAACGACTGCCAAAGATACTGAAAAGGCATTAGACGGCCTTATAAAAAAATTAGAAATAGTAGCACAGGGAATCTCTGCAATTAAAAATAATTCAGGTTTAGAAGATTTCCGAAAACAGGTGCAGGAATTATATAAAAGTTTTGGTGCTGCCGGCCAAGGAAAGAAATCTTCAAAAACCGGGAAGCAAATCAGCTCTAACTTTCGGGTTATTGAGGAAGATTTCAGAAAAACTGTGTCTGAAATAAGGGCTCAATTTGAAGATTTGGGTAAGGATTTTGAATTTTTTGGAGATGCTGAAAAAATTCAAAAGAAAATAGAATCGCTTTCTAACAAGCTGGAAGAAGCAAAATTAAAACAAGATAGCTTGATTGCGTCTGGAAAAACAGATGGAGAGCAGTTTGAAAATGCGGTTAAAAATGTTGTTATTTATGAAAACCAAATTGAGAGCTTAAAGCGGAAACTTGAGTCATTAAAGAAAACTGAAATAGAAGCAGCGAATGTAAAAGCTGTTCTGGCGCATGATCCGAACGTCTTTTCCGGAACAATAACTGGCATGGGTCATGAAAGCAGCAAAAGCAATAAAAGCATCGCTGAAGAAGTGAGATCTTCCATGATTCCAGCGTCTAGTATGCAATATAACGCAGAAGCAATGGCGCAGACGTTTGGAGAAAGTGCACGAAATATAAGGGAATACGCACAAGCTGTAGAAGAATATGGAGCGCGTGCTGGAGATGTACTGAATAACCCTGACTTATTTAACAGTGATGCTATACGAGAAACGGCAAACGGTTTTGAGACTCTTGCCGAAAAATTAAGTAAACTGACTGTCCCAGAGATTAATACCAGTAGTCTTGAGGAATTGCAAAAAGAACTCCAAAAGACAGAAAATAAAGTAGAAGAAGCAAGAGTTAAGCTTGAGAATGGCGTTACTATGGGAACGTTTTCCGAAAGCCCGGATAACAAGACCTATGTAAAAATGCAAACGGACATTGCTCTCGCCGAAAAAAAAGCAGAGGCACTTCGGGAGAAGATCGAGGAGATTAAGAAATCATCAAGTTCCACCAAAAGTGGGATATTTGAAAAGATGAAGGCTATAGTCAGTGCCCTTTTGCCGATGGTTTCTAAGCTTTCCGGTGCAATAACCAGTAAATTATCAAATTCCTTTAAAGAAGTTGGGGAATCGGCTGAGAATTTCCACAACTCAATTTCGAAAAATATACTCTCGTTGCTTCGCTATGCAATAGGAGCCAGAACAGTTTATATGCTGGTTCAGAAGCTTAAAGCGGCATTTGTTTATGGAATAAACAATTTAGTGCAGTATAGCAATCAGACAAATTCAAGTGTATCGTTACTGGTTAATTCTGTGAATCAGTTAAAGAATTCTGTAGCGGCTGCTGCATCGCCGCTCCTAAATGCACTTGCTCCGGCATTAAATACGATCATCCAGCTGTGTATAAATGCGGCGAATGCAATTAACCAGTTATTATCGGCACTTACGGGGCATGGCACATGGATTAAGGCTAAGAAGCTTACTGACAACTATGCATCCAGTCTCGGGGGAGCTGCTAAGGCAGCGGATAATTTACGGACACATACTCTTGGCATTGACGAGCTGAATGTTGTTGAGCCAGATAAAGGATCCGGCGGCGGAGGAGGCGGCGGCGGAACGAGCGGCGCCGATATGTTCGATACGGTTGAGATTGAAAGCAAATATAAAAAACTTGCTGATGAAATCAAGAAGTATTGGGACATGGGGGATTTTACGGCGCTTGGTGCTTCTGTGGGACAGTGGGTAAAGAATGGCCTTGATTCGATTGACTGGAGAGGAATTCAGGAATCTGCCAGAAAAATAGCATCCTGCATTGGAACGTTCATCAATGGATTTGTTGAAACGGATGGTTTGGGGACCACTATCGGAAGAACCCTTGGGGAAGCAATTAATACAGCGGTAGACTTTGCCAATACATTCCTTGATGTTACTCACTTTGATTCTATAGGAAAGTTCCTTGGAGATGGTTTGAACGGGCTTGTTGATACGATTAATTGGGCCGAATTCGGTCGCCTTTTCGCCTCTGCTTTAAATGCCGTAGTGGAAACAGCACTGAATTTCGGAGAAACAATTAACTGGGTCAAAATAGGAACGGCAATTGCGACTGCGGTTAATCAGTTTTTTGCTACTTTTGATACTGCAAAACTGGCAAAAGGGATTAATGCGTGGGTAAATGGAATAAAAAAGGCCATTACGACAGCGATCAATAAAATTAAATGGAAAACTGTTTTTAAGTCGTTGACAGATTTTGCTTCCAATCTTGATTTGAGTTCGGCGTTTGTGGTTGCTATTCCGATTATTGGAGCTTTTTATAAGGCACTCAAAGCAATTGACATTGCTTCTTTCGGAGAAAAATGGAACGGTTTTAAAAGCACGATGGGTTTAGTTGTACAGGCGTTCCTTGGGAATGCTAGTGCGGCGCAGAGTCTGTCCCAGTCTTTCCCGGCGGTAAGCAATGCGGTGAATCTCCTTGGAACAGCATTCCAGAGTTTGATCTATGGAATTAGAATCGGAGATTGGGCCGGCGGCGTGAGAACGGCATTTTCAACTATTACGGCAAGCCTTTCCACATTGAGCAAAGCGCTTATTGGAGGTGGAGGCATTCTTTCTGATTTCCTGCTTGTCAAGAGTGGATTTAATGATTTGGCTTTAGGCAGTGATAATCTGGTTGCATCTATCGGATTATCACTGCCTAAAGCCAAAT
>ERZ835541.2082-NODE-2082-length-17256-cov-4.524737_pt1 | contig 17256 bp, 18 predicted proteins | sample MGYA00519945_ERZ835541 | MGnify/ENA primary metagenome ERZ835541 (study PRJEB31850, sample SAMEA3708780) | human gut metagenome | biome: human gut; feature: human-associated habitat; material: faeces | place: China | collected 2014 ...
TTAAATTTTTGTCTTGACAACTGAGCCATTATATTGGGAGGCGAATCAGGAATAATTACAAAGTATCCGTTTTATGTTCTTAATGATGGTTGCAGTGTTCATCAGGATTCCTGGAAGGTAACATGGACGGATACCTATGTAAAAGTCGTTATTAGTGGTGAAGAACAGAATGATGACCAATATATTTTATATTTTGATGGGAAAGAGGATTTTAAACAACGGGAAATGAAGCGAGGTACATCGGAAGAATAATTTCAATAGCCGTATCAAGAATCAGAACCGGAATATGTGTATATGAATTATTATAATTTATTTGAGAAGCCAAATAAGATTGTAAAAAGGCAAAAGAATATATTAACCAATCGGTATGAAGTATATTGATATAATATATTTAGGCGTCAAGAAAAGTATATTGTATCTTGACATTTAAATCTTACAGGTGTAATATAAAATATATATATTTTTAGTCTTAATTCTTACAAATGTAAGAATAGCAAGAAGGGAGTAAAAGATGTTTCAGAATAAACATATAGCACAATGGGCTTTATATATGACGATATGTATATTTGTTTTGACTGCCTGCAAAAACGAAAAAGTGATTCAAGATAAACGAAAGGATACTAAAACATCAGAAAGCACGGCTTTACCTTGTGAGCAGAGTTATATTGATTGGAATAATAGTGTTGCCAGGAAAAATGAGAAATTGTACTTTGCAATAGAGATTAAAGATTTTATAGATGCTTACAACTATTGCTATTACCAAGATTATGGAAAGAAATATATTCAGTCGCTTGTAACATGGTATTCATATAAACAAGATTTTGGAAGGCTGAAAGGAGATATGTGTTATGAATATACGGAAAATAAGAAAATACTGACACTACCCACTGTTGCTGTGTACACTATAAAACATACAAAAAACATAGAAGCTATTACTGTTAATTTTGATGATCATAGTTATACAGAAAAAATGTATAAGAAATATGAGAAGTTATGCTTTTATTGTTTGAAAATGCTTTTTCCGAATATGGAGAAGAATAAGATAACAAGTTTGTATAAAAAATTAAATAAAAAGGCATATGATCATATATTTCAGACAGAAAAAGGATTTCATAGCTATAATCTACCAAGCGATTTGTATTATAGAGATGGAGTAGGAATTTATCCTTATTTCGCATACGGCGAAAGTGTTCGTATGTGTATTATTCCTGTAGATCAAAAGTTAATCCGGTCATACAGGAAAAAAGGTGTTAGGTTGCATAGATTGGATGAAAGAAAAATGAAAGGAAAATGAGTAATTATGAAATATAGACATAATAGAAAAAGAAGAATGATCCGTGTTGGCTTTTTGGTGCTAAGTATAATATTTATAGCTGGTGTAGTCCTGTTTACTGTAAAAGGGATAACTAAGAAAGAGGTTGTCAAAAGTCCTGAACAGGTTTTGAAGTCATATATGAATTGCATTTGTCAGAAAAACTATAGCAAAATGTATGAAATGATAACAAATGAGAGTAAAGAAACCATTGAAAAAGAGGACTTTGTGAAGCGCAATTCTGCTATTTATGAGGGGATTGAAGCAAAAAACATCAATATAAAAATTATAGATTATGAAGAAGAAAGTTTAACAGTTAAATATAATACAGCTTTTGACACAGTAGCCGGAAAAGTGGATTTTAAAAACGAAGTTGCTTTTTTAGAACAAGATGATCAGTACAAAATGGTATGGAGTAATTCAGTAATCTATCCAGGGCTTACAGAGGATGACAAAGTGCGTGTGTCCGTAATACAGGCGCAGAGAGGTCAAATTCTGGATAGGAATGGAAGAATGCTTGCGGGAAAGGGTGTTGCTTCATCTGTTGGAATTATACCTGGAAAGTTAGAAAATAGGAAAAAATCCATTGTCAGAATTGCGAAATTGTTGGGAATAAAACCAGAAGATATAGAAAAGGAATTAACGGCAAAATGGGTAAAAGAAGATTCATTTGTCCCGATTAAAAAAATTGCAAAAGTAAAAGAACTTGATTTACTCGCACTGGATCCGGATGAAACAATTGTTGAGGAACAAAAACGACAGGAAAAATTATTAAAAATATCTGGTGTAATGATTTTGGATGTAGAAGTCAGAGAATACCCATTAAAGGATGAGGCTGCACATTTAGTGGGCTATGTACAAAATGTAACTGCAGAAGATTTAGAAAAGCATGCAGGAGAAGGATATACAAATGCCAGTGTCATTGGAAAAACGGGGTTAGAGGGGGTATATGAAAAGGAATTGAAGGGGGAAAATGGATGCAAAATATATATTGCTGATTCAGAAGGAAAAGAGAAAGAGCAGCTGGCATATAAAATAGTGAAAGATGGAAAAGACATTAAATTAACGATAGATGCGGATTTACAGGCGCAATTATATAAAAATTTTAAAAGTGACAAAAGTTGTTCCATTGCCATGAATCCATTTACTGGGGAAGTGCTGGCAATGGTTAGTACACCTTCCTATGATACGAATGCATTTATAATGGGAATGAGTAAAAAGCAATGGGATAGATTAAATAAAGATAAGAAACAACCATTGTATAACCGTTTTAGACAAGTATGGTGTCCGGGATCCACATTCAAGCCTGTTATTGCGGCGATTGGTTTACAGTCTGAAGCATTTACCGGAACAGATAATTTTGGAAATGAAGGACATAGCTGGCAAAAAGATAAAACATGGGGGACATATCATGTTACGACACTTCATACATATAGCCCCGTTATACTGAAAAATGCATTGATATATTCAGATAACATATATTTTGCCAAAGCAGCACTTAAAATCGAAACAGAAGAGATGGAGAGGTCATTATCTATGTTGGGGTTTCATTCATCTATTCCATTTGAAATAATGATGGCGGAGTCAAAGTTCTCCAATAATAAGCATATTCAAAGTGAGGTAGGGTTAGCGGATACGGGATATGGTCAGGGACAGGTACTTGTCAATCCACTTCATTTGGCTTGTATTTACACAAGTTTTTGCAATGACGGAAATGTGTTGAAACCGTATTTATTGTATAAAGAAAATGCCAAAGCAGAGCAGTGGATTTCAGAAGCCTTTTCCAAATCCGTATCCCAAGAAGTGTTAGAGGGTATAAAAAGTGTAGTAAATGATTCACACGGGACGGGATATGCCATACATCGTAAAGATATGATTTTAGCAGGGAAAACAGGAACTGCTGAAATTAAAGAGTCGCAGAGTGATACGACAGGAACTGAATTAGGGTGGTTTGCTGTTATGACACCAGATAAGAAAAACAAAAAACCTATTCTTATTGTCAGTATGGTTGAAGATGTAAAGGGAATAGGAGGAAGTGGTTATGTGGTAAAAAAAGATAAGGCTGTTTTGGATAAATGGTTTGGTAAAAATTGAAAACAGGAAGGAGTGTGCAGAATTATGAGAAAATTTTTATATTTAATCCTTTTTGTAATGACTCTTTGTGTTTTTTGCTGTTCGTGCAGTCAAAAGACAAATGATGTGAAAAAGACATCAAGTCAGCATGAGAAAAAGCTAAAAAGTGTCCCAAATAATAATACAAAAGAAGATGTTATATCGGAAGAAGATCTGGAAAAAGGATATGACTTGCCGGTATCCGCTCAAGAGAATGAAGAGGCTACAAGAGATTCTATGCAGATAATGTCGGGACTTGAACATATATATAGAAATGCGGATAAAGGAGATTCGTTAAATGTTGTTTTAGATAACAAATCGATATGTAAAATGATTAAAAAGATAAAACAACAGGGTTATTCTGTTACAGTTTCTGAAGATTATTCTAATATGGAGAATTATAAAAGATTTTCTTCATTTCTTGCAAAAGCACAGAAGAAACAGAAAGGGTCGGGTGTTATTTATGAAGTTCATTCCGAGGGCAGCATTGGAAGAGAAAAATTTATTTATGACGGAAAGGATATGTTTCTATTGGCTTCAAATGCATCGTGGGATGATAATGGTAAGCCAATTATTACATTTGTTTCCTACACAAGGATAAAGAAATGGAGATATTCGAGAAAAGGATGGTTTTGCTATGAATTGTGTGTGCCGGAATATCCTGAAGTGACGGAAATGGTAGATGGAAGCTGTCTGATCAGGATTAAGCCAATGAGTGATAATAAGCGGAAATTGTCAAGAAAATGCGTTCGTGGTTTAGCGTATCAGGGCAATAATATTTTATGTTCTAATTGGGATCAAGAACATATGCAAAAGATAGATTATAATGGTTTATATGAATATTTATATGCTATGAAATATAAAAAGAAATTTAATGGAAAAAAATATCCAAGTGGAATACCCAAAGATCAATTTGAGCAATTGATCATGGAATATTTACCTGTTTCCAGAGAAGAGATTGAAAAGTATGCAAGTTATAATGAAAAGAAAAAGACATATGATTGGATGCGGTTGGGATGTTTTAATTATGCACCTAATTTTTTTGGAACTTCTATCCCGGAAGTTACAAAGATTAAACATAATTCCAATGGAACAGTTACTCTTACAGTGGATGCGGTTTGTGAAATGGTGTTATGCAATGAGGCGGTCATTACTCATGAGCTAACTGTAAAATTTAATAAAGATGGTAGTTTCCGTTATTTGGGAAATAAGATCTTAAACGGTGGTATCAAGGAAATACCAGAGTATCAATATAGAATATTGAAGGAGAAATCGAAAAGATAAAAACCTGAATCCGTGAACCTTGTTTCAAAATGAAAAGGCACACAGGAAATGTTTGCCATATTTGTTATTGTATACTAAATTTTGAAAATGCTGCATAATTTTGCGTTCAAAAAAAGACTGCACCATTTGTGTGCAGCTGCCATTGCCATATTCAGCTACCTGTTGTCAGGTGATGAATGCAAAGCTGTCATAAAGACGCTTGAAAGTAAATCTCCAGCGATTACTCCTTCCAATGGACAGCACCAGACGGCCGGCATGTTCTGTCAGATGTCCCGCAAACTGCATAAGATTACTGATCACCGTACGTATTCTTCGGCGATGTATTTTCTTCCGGCCGGGAGCATCCTTCTTTTTCAGCGATTCCTGCCCTATGATTCGAAGGATATTATATGCGATCATTGTCAGCTCCAGCACCAGTTTGTTGCTCTCAAACTTTCCCGACGGGAGTCTTTCAACATCCATGTCCGTCTTGATTTCACTGTGATACTGCTCACTTTCTCCGTGGGCATGGTAAAGATCAATGACTGTTTCGTCTGGCAGGGAAGTGTTTGTCCAGTATGTGCCCAGTTCTATATCGGGTACGATAAAATACTGCCCATATCGGTCAATGGTTCTTTCCGTGATCTCATAAATTGTGCGTATTCCGACAGTTTTCTCCTCGTTATCAGAAAGGGAATATGTCACATTCCGGAAGGTCTGTCCGATATAAACAGTTTTCCCATCACGTGGATGCTGGATATTCTGGCAGCATTCCCTGACGGATTCCAGCCGGATGAGCAGTGGTTTTTCCGTCAGCTGTCTGCACAGTTCAATGGTCTCTCTCAGGAAATCAGGAGTTTCTTTCTGGCAGTGCTGTTTCCAAATCCGCAGTTCAAGATTGACGAGGTATCCTTCTGTGCCGATATATGCCATAATTGGTGCATATCCGTCAAAACCCTTGTAGGTACGGGATACGCCTTCCTTATTGGATTTCGAATTGTCAAAGGGGGTTACATCAATATCGACAGGAACAAAGCCGTTATCCAGGGCTGTCGGCTCTATGTGCATTTCACGCAGCATGTCGACATTTGCCTGCTGGATGTCTTTGCGCAGGGAATCCCCGATCATGTCAAAACGCTGACGGAGTGTTTCGGCGGAAGGAATCGCATAGGAGATGCCTAATGCGTATTTGTAGTAGTCAGGGTCATCCATCATTTCACGGACAGCCTCATACTGGGGTTTTCCCTGACAGAGCATACCAATATAGGTGAGGAGCACGTCTCCATTTTTTATCTGTTTCTGCAGATAATCTTTTGAAATTGGAGCACGGTTGATTTTTTTAACAAAACTGCTTTTTCCAAGTATTTGCCCTACGAATACCAGACCACTGGGAGTAATGAGCCGCTCATCGCTGAATTCAATGTGTATTTTCTTCATTGCACTGCCTCCGCCTATCTTTTGATACTTTCATTATACAGGATAATGCATGATGATACAGTAAAAAAACAAAATTTTGTTTAACCTAGTGGGTGAAATAAAATGTATTGCGAAAATCAGTTTCCAGCAGGTATTATTGCTGAAAAAAAGGGATGTAACACTATGGTAAGTTTCACGGAATAAGGAAAAAATAAAGAGATTGGGTAAAGAATTATAATGTATGTTTATCCAATCTCTTTGATAATTAAAAGACATGTGAAATTTTTATTGTCTCCAGATATTCATGTCAGATAAGATAGACATGGTGATTTGTGCTGCACTATTTCCAGTAGCATCACTATTTGCACTGATATTGGTGGCAAAAAAGCAGGTATTATTTGTTGTTTCGATATAACCTACGAACCAACCGTTCACATCTTTGTCATCTATGCGTCCGGTACCGGTTTTCCCGTAAAGTTTCTTATCATTGACAGATGAAAGAAGAATGGAATTCTTTACTGCCTGAAGGTTGTTGGAATGGAATTCTAAATTGCTGGTTTGTAATTTTTTCAGAAGTTCCACTTGTTCTACAGGAGAAATTTTTAAGGTGGATTCTAGCCAATAGGAAGATAATCCGCCCATTATATTCTTATTTCCATATTCAATTTTGTTTAGATAATTTTGAATACGAGTAAGGGAAAGACGTTCATCTATTGTCTGGAAATACCAGTTAGCAGAGGCTGCCATAGCAGAATCTAGTGTCAGATCAGTATTCCATGCTTCAAAAGGATAGTCTTTTCCATCCCATATAAGTAGGGAGTTTTGTGGTGTAATAATATTTTCCTCTAATCCCCAAAGTGCATCATATATTTTATAAGTGGAGTCTGGAGATATACGATGGGTGGCATGTTCCATGTCATACACAGTCCAGCTATCACGATTGGAATTAAATAAAACAAAGCTGCCTTCATAATTCTTAAAGTATGAAGAAAGATCGGTCTGCGTTATATTTTCTGAAGAATAATTCCAGTTATATTGATCGTTGATAGCAGCATAGGATGAAATAAAAGGAGTAAAACTTATAATTCCAGCAGTAATCAGCATAAAGGCGATAATTCCAATTGCCTTCTTATGAAAAGAGGGATTTTTATAAGAAGCAATGCTAATGATACGCCGTTTTATCTGTTTGATATTTCCACCAAGACCTGCAGCAAACGGAAAAGGAGAAGAGGAAATCTTCTCAGCAAAATTAATCAGTGTATTTCCATATTTTTCATAATCGCATTCATCAAGCATTTTTAAAACGGAAGTATCGCAGGCAATCTCTCGATCATTACGCATTTCTTTTAACGCATACCAGACGATAGGATTAAACCAATATAGTATTGCTGTAAGCAACATTAGATAATTGGCAAGAGAGTCTTTGTGTTTATAATGTTGTAATTCGTGCAGCAAGATATAGCGCACATCCGTTTTCTGATGATCCGATATCAGATGAATTGGCATATAAATTCTGGTTTTAAAAATGCCTGTAATAATAGGTGTTTTTAGGAAAGCAGTGCTATAAATGGGGATATTCCTTGTGATTTTCATCTCGAATAAACATTGTTTATATAGTTTGCATATAGTGGTATTTTGAAGAGGAAGTGCGGATCTTTTTAAAGAATGCAATTGCAGTGAGGACTTTAGTACCAACACGAGTACTACAAACATACCGGCAATCCATACACATAACAAAATGCTTCTGATAATTGTCGGAGTGCTGGAATTTACAGAGATAGTAAATTCGTTCATCCAGTCAGAAGAATTGGAGAGGGTTGCAGGGGAGACTACGGTTTTATTTTGATCTGTTTGAAATGCCGGTGATATAATTACATGATTGAGCCAGGAAAAAAGGTCAGGAAACTGTTTACTTTGTACTGGGAAAAATGGTGTTAAAAGCAGAACAAGTAAAAAATACCATAAATTATACTGCATCCGGCTTGTCAGAGTGTTTTTAAAGATCCACTTGGATACTAAAAAAATGCCAATAATAATACTGATAACAATATTGCATAATAAAAAATGGGTTATAAATTCATCCATGCGTGGAACCTCCTGTAGGATCTTTTTTGGAAAGAAGAGAGCGTAAATCTTCCAGTTCTGTTTCGGATAAGTGGTCATTTTCAATATATGTGGATAACATGGCGGTGATATCCCCATGAAAATATCGTTCTAAAAAAGATTTACTTTTTTGATCAATATAATCAGATTCTTTCACTAAAGGTGAATAAACGAATACCCGGCTATCTTTTTCGTAGGTCAGAACTCCTTTATTAACAAGGCGTTTGATTAAGGTTTGTATAGTTTTTGCACTCCATGAAGATGTTGCTAAAAGTTTTTCAGTAATCTCATTTGTGTTAATAGGAGCATACTTCCAAACAATTTTCATCACTTCATATTCAGCTTCTGATATTTGTGGTAATGCACTCATGTAGACACCTCCTAATTCTTACGAGTGTAATATACATATTTTATTATAAAGCCCACTATATACAAAGTCAAATAAAAACTTGACTATTTATCTTACGCGTGTAATAATTAAAATATTACAAGCGTAAGAAATATGCCTTGTGATTAAAATCCGTTTTTAACTGTGTGGTGTAACAATTCTAAATATGTAAATACTACATACAAGAATGGAGGCGAAAATATGGAAAGTGATCAGATATGGAACCAAGTGGCGAAATTTATGCAACAATTGCGTGGCGAAAATTTATCGAAAAAATCAATAATTCAGATACCAGGACAGAAAAATGCTAAAAATGAATTGGAAAAGATACAGGCGATTGGAAAAGAGCGGATGAAGCATATGAAGGAAACCGAACAAAGAATTATTCAGAAATGGATAGAATGCTTGGAAGATAATGCATCACTAGAGGCTCAACAGGCTTATTGTCAGGGATATATAGATTGTCTGTTCTTATTGTGTGGTATGGGAATTATTGAAAAAGATAGTGTGGCAAATGATATTTTTGAACAGTTGAATAAATAATAGAAAAGGTTCATTTTATGACAAAACGAACCTTGAATATTAGAGCAAAAATTAAATATCAGAATTGTCTGTGCGAGTGTCATCGACTGATAGGACAGCTTCTGCGATTGCGAGGAGAGTTTTAAGCTGTTTCTCATCGCATTGAAGTAGATGTCTTTGTAATTTTTGGTATGTACTGTTGTTCAGGTTTTTATCTGGATAAATTACAGTATCAGCAGATAAATTAAAATATTGTATGGTTTTGGCAAAAACCTCAAGGCTGGGAGTATTCTTAAAGCGCTCCAAGTCTTTCAAATATGATAATGAAAGATCAAGAATTTCAGCCAATTCAGCTTGTGTGAGTTTTTTATCCATACGGGCATTTTTCATAACAGTGCCAAACTGTTTTGGGTTGAGAGCCATAGCGCCACCTCCTATAAGTATGTTATAGCCATACTTATAAAATGTAAAAATGGTAAAAAGATACTTTGTAGATGTGGTATGACAGCACTAACGACAGATTGGAGTAAAAAATGATGGGAAAATGTGATAAACAGTTAAAAAAACACAATTTATTAAATTGGTGCATTGTAATATTTTAGGTATGGTTAAACCGATCTTATTTGGTGGGATTGGCGGAAAACTGAGAGAAAAGATGAGTAATGGTTATCGAAACTGTAGTTATCATCTTTTCTCTTTTTATTTTGTAAAATATTTGTTGAATAAAACAAAGAACTTTATAAAAAATACGCCGATAAATCGTGGAAATACACCGAAATATGTGTTCTATATCTTTTTCTTATGTCAAGTTATACTTGTCTCAGAGGAAAAAGGGGGTGTCTGCCATTAGTAAATTTGTTAGAAACCAGTATCTTGAATTTTTAGCGGAAACAGGTATGACACGCTACGAATTTTCAAAACGAAGTGGTATTCCGGAAAGCACATTATGGAGTTTGGGACAGAAGGAAGATTATGATGTGCGGGAAAGCAATATACGAAAAATAGCAAAGGGCATGGGTGTTCCGGCTTCAGATCTTTTTAATGATAATAAGAATACCATTTGTCTTGAAGATAGGAGTGAGGTTTGGATTATAAAGAATTATAGACGATTATCTGAGCGTCAGAAAGGGCGTATAGAAGGTTACATAAAAGCATTACTTGATCAAACAGGAAGAAATGATTTTCAATCTGAGTAGAAGGTATTTTGAAAAATAATCAAAATACCTTTTTCTTTTGAATGATACACCGATAAATCGTGGAAGATAACCGAAATATGTGTTCTTTGCAAGAGTAAAGCAGGCATTTATAATTTAGATGTGTCCACACAGAAAAACATTTCTTCTGGGGGAGCACGACAATTAAATATGATGATTTCACTGGACATAGGGAACAGTTACGCATTGCGCCGTGCCGCAGATGCGCCAGGATCGGTAAGGATGAATTGATGGAGATGAAATATACATTTGATCAATCTGCCTGATGTGAGATGCCGGGAGCGATAACATCCATGCAAAAGAGGAATTGTGGTGATTCCGTGGTTGCGACTGTTCTACGATAATGATACTCCCTTTATGGTCTATAAGAGATGGTGCGAGTCCAGAGTGTGCTGCTGACCACAGCAACCGGTGATTTCAACTGGAGATTATATATATCAACAAGAGATTATTTAATTAACACTTGACAAAATACGCATAGCGTATATAATATTATTATACGCTAAAAGTATTGGAAGGTGGCAATATGAAAGGATATGAATTATTAAAAGAAGCTCGTAGATTATCCGGAATGAAGCAGAAGGATATGGCGAAGTATTTTTACATGCCATATCGAACTTACCAAGACTGGGAACTAGGAAATAGGGTTATTCCAGAATACATACTTCGTTTGGTACTCTATAAGCTTGAAATGGAAAAGATCATTCCATCCGGTCTTTTAGAAAGCATGGATGAGAAATAGTCTGTTGTTGATGTATAAGTCAAACAAGGAACAAATGATTTGTTCTATGTGACTAACATCGATGCTTGCTTTTTCATTATCTGGCATTGTTGGCATTATGCAGGAAATAAAGAGCAGATGTTGAATGATGATTTATTACGAGGTGATTCTATGGGAGAAAAGACGAAAGAAAAACAGGAAGTCAGAATATCTGAAAAATTGTTATTGTCGATTAATGAGGCAAATGCTTTAAGCGGAATTGGACAGAATAAGCTCAGAGAGCTTACACTAGATCCACGCTGCCCATTTGTTTTATTTGTTGGTAGAAAGCGTTTGATAAAAAGGAAAGCTTTTGAAGCCTTCATTGACAAGGAACTGGAGATATAGCTACCGGGTTCTTTGTGGACAAAGAAGAGTGAATATGGTACAATACAATGTGCTGTATTGAGCTTTTCTTTGGATAAAAGGAGGCTTATACATGGGACAAGACCTGAAAGGTCGTGAACTTGGAGTTGGAATTGCTCAAAGGAAAGATGGGCGTTATACTGCAAGATTCGTTGACAAGAGAGGTAAGAGAAAACAGAAGTATTTCAAAAAACTTCAAGAGTGTCGTCGATGGCTGGCAGAAGCAGCGTATATAGATCGGAATTCTGATCTATCTGCCGGTGATAGTATGACAGTGGATGCGTGGTTTGATTATTTCTTAAATAGTGTAAAAGGTCCTACTATTCGACCGAACACACGGAGAAATTACACAGAACGATATGAAAACAATATCAAAGATCATATCGGAAGGATGCATTTAGCAGATGTAAAACCAATACATTGTCAACAGATTTTGAATGAGATGGCACCTCAATATGCTGAAAGTACAATCTATCAGTGCAGGGTTACCCTATATACTTTGTTTGAAGCCGCAGTTGAAAATGATATATTATTGCGAAATCCTGTTAAAAAAACAGTGAAGATTCCCCAAAGTAAGAAGCCTAAGAAACGAAGAGTTCTTACGGTAGAGGAACAAAAACGGTTTCTGGATGTTGCATATGGGACAAGCAATTATAATCAATTTGCCTTTTTGCTGCAGACAGGACTTCGAACCGGAGAGATGATTGGGCTGAAGTGGTCTGATATTGATTTTAAGAAGGGTGTGATCCGTATTGAGAGAAGTATGGAATACAGACATGCTACTGGAGAGTGGCGTATAGGTCCGCCAAAGAGCAAAAGCGGTTACAGGGAAATTCCTATGACGGCTGAGTGCATCAGAATCTTGGAGTGTCAAAAGATGAAGATGTTTTCTTTGAAAGATGTTGATCCACAGTATAAAGAATTTGTTTTCCTCTGCAGAAAAGGGGAACCGACCAAAAATTCTGCTTATGATACTTCGTTGTTTAAATTAGCACAAAAAGCAGGGATGGACTCTTTCTCAATGCATACGCTTCGTCATACATATGCTACCAGATGTATTGAGGCAGGAATGCGACCTAAGACGCTACAGATACTTCTGGGTCATTCGAATATTGGCATTACAATGAATTTGTATGTCCATTTGACGGATGATGAAAAGAAGAAGGAAGTAGAAAAAGTTGAAAGAATGCTGAAAATGGTGTAAAAAATGGTGTAAACGCTTGCCGCAGTTACGCCGAAACACCATAAAATAAAGGCTTAACAAAGAAAGGAAAGATAGAAAATGAAACTAGGCATTGTGATTTACTAGCAATTTCGATGTAGGTTTCTATATCTTGATAAATGTCCTTAAAGCCTTATAAAATGGGAGATTGCGATAAAAATTAGTTCGATAAAAGTTGTTATAACTTGATGGTATTCAGTAGAAAATTGGTACATAATTGGTACATGGCGAGTGAATCGATAAAAGGAAAATATGAAACTAGAAGTGATATCACGAGCCTCAGTACTCAAAATGAATGTTGATTGAGGGGATCAGATTAAAATTTTTAATTAGTTTTAGTCTGATCATTTTTAGTATTTTAGCATACAAATTAATAGGAGAAAATAAAGATGGAAAAATATGTGATTTTCAATAGAAGAAATAGGTCATTTAGACCGCTTTTTTTAATTGATAGACAGCATAATAGTAAAATGATGGAGTTATCTTTAGGTGATGCACAGAGGTATGTTGAGGAAAATAATAAAAAAATGAGGAGGAATTATTCTATTATATGAAAAAGGAAGAGTGGCAGAGATTGTTAGATTCACCGCAAGTTGGTGAGTTTGAAAGTGAATTACATGATAAATTTGTACAATCACCTGAAATTAGGGAAATAGAGGCGATTAGCAAAAGTATATGTGATCAATTTGATAAAAATATAAATGGATTCATGATACCGTTTGAAGCAGAGAATAATGAAGATTATGAAAAAAAATTAAAAGAATGCTTAGATGCCTTTGTCAAAGAAATAGATAGACCAGCATTTAGAAATGAAGGGGAACTAGTAAATGATGTAAAAAACATATGTAAAATGGTTAAGAATGCTTTTGACTCATCTAAGATGGGTGATAGTGAAATGGCTGAAAAAATTGTAGAAGAGATTTTGGAAGAGTATAAAAGTTTATCATTTGCGGTTACTGAATTGAATCAAAGTTATGCTTTTAGAGGGGTAGCACCATTTGATGAATTAAAACAAACGTGGGCTCCAAAAGAAGAATATGAAACAATGATGAGTGGAGAATTGAATTTTTTTAGAGCACGAATAATAGAAAAAGACAAAACAATTCACGAGAAAAAGGAAATTAACTATTTGTCATATAGTAAGCGTGATTTATCTAGAGATTTGAGGTTCAGTTCAAAGGGAAAAGTGTGCTTATATTTAGGAACAACCTCGTATGTTTGTAGTCGAGAAAGTAGGTGGAATGGGGAGGACAATATGTATTTGTCATCATTTAAATTTAATGAAAAAGGGGAAAAATTAAAGATATTAAATTTGGCTGTCACCCAAGCATTAATAAATGGAATGATTCCAACAAGGGGGGATAATACTTATATTACAAAATTGCATAATGCAATGATCAGAGTATTTCCTTTAGTAATTGCTACAATGTTTACGATAAAAACATCTGATGGAGATAGAAAAAAGAAATACAATGAAATGATTAAGTATGAATATTTATTGAGCCAAGTATTGATGAATGTGTTACAGAAAGTTGGAATAGATGGGGTGGCTTACTTATCAAGACAAGGAAAAGATGATTTTCAATATCCGCAAATGGTTTGTTTGGCTATTCCTGTTAATGATATGGATGAAAATGAAGAGTACGGAGACTTAATTAATGATTATGTTATGACATCGCCCGTTTTATATAATGGATTTTCTGATAATAGAATATATGAAAAAAGAAGCTATATAAATGAGAATTATCCAAAATATACAGATTGTTCATCGCAACAGTATGAGAATATTAATGCTCAAGTAGATATTGAGAATGAAATTAAGTTTTATGAGGATACATTATATTCGAAGTTTGATGATTATTTAGTTAATCAAGAACATACGAAATTGGAATGATTTTTAAAAAAGTAATATTAGAAAGAATATATAAAGGAATTATGGTAGATAATAAAAATGTCTACTAAAAGATGATTACAGAAACAGAGGAGATTTGGTTATATGTTATAAATGAGGATAAAGAAAATGAATAATTTTAATTTTTTGCGATGTGAGAATGATAGATGGAATATTTTCATCTGCTTTATCTGCATTTTGCGGAGGAATAGTAGTGATGGCAACAAATATATTTGCTAAAAATAGAATAGAAAATAATTTAAATAGGTAATTTGTTGATGGACTAATGGTATGTATAGGAATACTATAATAATAGAAGGTATAAGACATTCACACCAGGAATGTAAAATGTTTGTGGACGTGCTATAGTTATACATTATAGTACTCTGCGTAGCACATAGTATTTGATGAGCCATTGGTATATCCAGTATAAGAATCGAATCATATTTTTTTGCTTGAACAGAGATGTTCAAGTAATCTACAGGTAATTATTTAGAGGGAATCGTTTTGTTTCTCTCTTTTTTGTATTAGTGGGGAGAATAAATGGGCAAAACTGTAATCTTGAAGACGCTATAGAAAATATCAGAGATATTGGCTGAAAACTCTTTACTTATATAATGAAAAATGTATTTATAAAAAACTATTTGATTTTTTCTTTTGATAGTGTATTATATATATAATAATAAAAAATCCAGTCGTTGCTCTTAGTAACTATCAATATAAGCGTATGTTAGTTTTCGAGTTAGCATAAAACTTGAAACGGACTTTATTAATTATTATGTTATATGAAAGGAATAGGCAGTAATTAACTTCTTGATTATTGACTTTACGGGAAAAGATGAAAAATAAAAATTATAAAATGAAAAAAATTATTAATAAACAAACATTTGACTATATAGTTGGAATTTTTACGATACTATCAGTTGTTTTGGTATATTATACATTACGCGAAATGCAAATTGAACGAAATAATGCATATATGCCGGTAATGGTGGCTGAAACAAGGGATGTTACTATTTGGTGGGGAGATCAGAAGAAAGTAGTAAAAAATAATCCTTTGATGAAAGAAAAAAATATGTCAAGTAATCCTTCTGCAATTCCAATGACAGTTTATAATATAGGGGTAGGCGTGGCCAAAAATATGAATGTTAAAATAGACAGCGCTTGTATTGACGAAATGATAGAATATCTCAATAAATATGATTCAAAAAATACCTATAAATACGAAAAAGGGAAGGATATCTCACAGATATACATAAATAATAAAAGTGAATTTGTTTTTACATCTAATGAGAATTTATATAAACGTATGTATTTATTGCCTAATGCAGAAGATAATTTTGATTTTTTTATACCAACGCATATAACGATATTGGTAAAAAAGGTATATGAAGTATTTACAAAACAAAATAGTGAAGAGCCAGATTTACATATAAAATTGAATTTTGAGTATAATGATGTGCAAGGTTTAAAATATAAAAGAACTATTGATTTGAATTTTGTTTGTAGTCTTTTCATGGATAATAAATCTGAAGGATATGGATATTTTGTTTATAGTATAATGCCAAATGATAATTAAACAGGTGGATGAATAATTGTGGAATAAAATATTCGAAAATAAATAAAGGCTTAAAAATTATCCTTACAGTCATTTAAATTCATTTTAACTTGTACTAAATATTGACATGGGACAAAGTAAGATGTTATTATAAAAGGTAAGGGGTTCTGGATACATATGCTAACCAGATTGAATAGAATAATTGGTGATACCATGATGTCTAAGAATCCCATGGTGTTTTTGTATTGTAGCAAAGAAAATAGACGTGTATGGGGGAAATATGAAGAAAGATATTATTATACTGACGTGTTCTGCTAAACATGGTGGGTACTGTGTTGCTGGCATAGATACGGAGACTGATGATTGGATTCGCTTAGTTGCATCTGATGATCTTGGGACTAATGAGATACCTAAATATTTTATGAGCTATTCAAATGATACAGTGTGCAAACCATTAGATGTTGTTAGTGTAGAAATAATTGGGGATTTATCAGGCGATATACAACCTGAAAACGTTTTGGTTGATTTAGAGTGTAAACCGGTTTTTAAACGTCGTGTGGTGCCAGAAGAATTGGATGATTATATTTCAAATGATGGATACATCTATAAGAGCACTTCTCCTTATATGGATAAGAGTATGGCACTCAGTTGTGGGTATTCGTTAGCTTTATATAAAGTACAGAACATTTATCTGGATGTTTTTGAATATTGTGGACGAACTAAGACAAAGCTCAAATTTACTTATAATGGATGCATTTATGATAGTTGGTCTATGACAGATCCGGATTATTATAGATGTGATGGTGGTAAGATATGTGATGAGGGGCTTATTGTTGTAAGCATACCAGAAGATGATTATAATGGAAGATATTATAAATTTGTTTCAAAAATTATTAAGTTATAGGTGATATTATGTTATTTACAATAGGGCATACAAACCATAGTTATGAGAAGTTCCTTGAACTATTGCGAGCTAATAAGATTACCTATCTGTTAGATGTGAGAAGTTCGCCTTTTTCTCGGTTTACAAGTCAGTTTAATAAAGATGTCATAGCGGATTTTTTGAAGAAAAACGGTGTAAACTATAATCACATGGGAAAGTTTTTTGGAGCTCGCCCAAAGGACAAAA
>ERZ835541.2103-NODE-2103-length-17155-cov-3.733275_pt1 | contig 17155 bp, 15 predicted proteins | sample MGYA00519945_ERZ835541 | MGnify/ENA primary metagenome ERZ835541 (study PRJEB31850, sample SAMEA3708780) | human gut metagenome | biome: human gut; feature: human-associated habitat; material: faeces | place: China | collected 2014 ...
GTATCGAAAAAAGATACCAACTTCTCTCATAATTAGCCTTAACTTAATGCCATTGAGTATAAACCGCATGCCCTGGCAGTTCGCAGAAATTATTCTGCCTTGTTAGGCTCTAACAGGTCTACCACTTTGCGAGTAGCAGGAACTACTATAGCGACGATAGTAGCTGCTCTTTCAAGCCAGTCAAGAACGACATTGAGTTTTTCTCTCATAGTGCTACCTCCTTTCCTGAGCAGTGCCCAAAGAATACATTCAGTAGTACCATGTCGCTAACATGCCACCCATATTATATTTCAAAATGACAAAAAAATCAATTCTATCACTCCCAGGTATCTTCTCTGCCAGCAACTTAATTGGCTGAAATTCTCATTTTATTGTTCACTAAATCTTGACACAATACCATACAAATCTGCTGACTGAAGTATTTCTGATATCAATATTATTTTGATTTTTTGCATCAAATCAATACATATTACAAAAGATTCGCATAATATTTACCAGCAACTACAGAGAACATCACTTCATTGGGGAATATTTTCTCTCCCACATTAGCCATTCCAACTAATGTCATAACCCACTCCTTATATTCACTCGGCAATCTATAACACATAGGTCTTTCATGCACCAAAATGGTTACTAGCGGCACTCCGCTTTTTTCAAATCCTACCGATAAAACATTAAATATGTTCTGACCTTCATGCAGAGGGAGCATCGATTGCAGTTCAATATTATAATTAACTTTCGCACCTCTTCTATTGTAAAAATGATCGGAACCATCATCCACTATCGGTTCAATAGGTAATTTATCCTGTATAATATTATATCGTTTTTGCAATTCCTCACAAACAAAGCAGTTATAGTACTCTGGCTGCATTTCCAAATCATTTCGAATTTCCTCAACACTTTCAAAATGATTCATAAACTGAAGCAATGAAACAAATGCAACTAAATCATCGAAATATAATCCAACATAGGATTTATACCAATAATTATTATTAATACAAATTACCTGATAAAGCTTTTTATATAGATTTAGCTGCCTCTGGTTCAATGCAAACCATCCCGAATCCAAAAGTGTCTTCTTTATTTCTCCATCCTTATAATCACCGACTAATGAGATCTTCAATGACTGCATCATTCTTGAAATCAATCCAGCCAGCATATCAGCCATGCGTATACCGACACACTCTTTAGAATCCTCTTCCGTGACATTTTTCAATCCTATATATCTTGCAGAAGCAAAAGTATGAGATTCATCTCCTTCACGATCTAAAGTCAAATTATAATCGCTGACATTCATCTCATCAAGAAGCTTTTTAAAACCATCAAATGACATAAAATATGTCCAATCCAAAGATTTAGGAACTTGAGTATCATCCAAAAGCATAAGTATTTCTTCAAATGCTTGATTTTCATGTTTTTTCAATAACATAGTAGATTTGTTTTTCTTAATTTGCTTCTCAAGAAAACCTCTTAATTCTTTAACGAATACCTGTGGTTCTTTGTAAATGGCTTCAATCACATTTTGAGGTCTGTACACATTAATTGCCTTAATAATCGAATATTTCATAAAATCAACATCCACAAACAGACTATTATGATAGTTTGCAAATATCTGCTGAATCACATACTCAATCTTACTTGCCACTGCGAAATAAATAATCATATTTTCATCAATTAAAGAAATCAATTCATCGTAAAAGTCTATTTTGTGCTTATTAAGAGAGGCAAATCCTAATTTGAAATCCTTTAAACTCATTGTTTGACTTTTGAGTTCACCATCTACTTTTCGATAATTATATTTGGACTCAAATGCAAGATACCTATCCAAAATACTTTTCTCTTCATCCGACGACCAACCAACTATTACAGATATAAAATTGTCATAGTAATTATTAGCAGTTATAGTTTGATAATTTATTTTTCTGCTATGCTCGGTCTCATCATAATAAAATAAATACTGCATATTTTACCTCCAAATGCTCACATTATATCTAACATATCCTTTATTTTACTTAAAATTCTTTTCTGTTCTGCCAGAAATGATAAAGGAGTTAATAATTTTTCCACTTACTTTTATTTATGATTGGAGTTTCTTCATCAACTGAAGCCATTTGTATTTTCCCATAAAATGAGAACTGATCATACAATAAAACAAGTATTTTAATTTCACTCCCAAGATCGTAACTTATATCACGATATGTCTCTTTTATTATTTCACTATATCACTCAATATCCAGTTTACAAATGTTTGTCGTAATATTGATCTGTACAAAATATATTTTTGTTGGAACTCAAAATATAGTGGATCGCTAAATGGATTGACATCAAATTCAAACTCAAAAAAGGAAAAGTTTCCTGCATGAAACAATTTAGAGCGGATACCATATAATGTATCAAGTTCTTCTCTGGTAGTATCTGAATTATATTTCATTACAAAATTAGTAAATCCTATGTCTCCCTCCGTTTTTGACAAAGCTTCAATACTTGCGACCATCAAAGATATTTCAATAGAGGCACTATCTATACCTAATGTCTTACTTTTATTATAAAGTCTACAAGCATTTCTGAAATATTTATATTTTTCAAAATTTTGCTTTTTATACTTATCAATGCCCCGAAAATATTTTCTGATTTGTCGAGGTATTTTTATTGGTTGATTGGAATAATGAATTTTGGCATCAATTTTTTCTTGATATTCATCCATATTTTTCATTCGCTCCTTAATTTTATAAATCCGATGACTGCTAAAAACTTCCTCTATTGATGACACATTCCCAGTTTTCATCTGGACTAATCGAGATTCATTATTTGGATTCATTGAAAAATAGCCATTCATAAAGTTACATTTTTCAACTTCTTTTTCTGGACATAACCCATTTATATTATCTTTTATAAACAATTTCAATTCTGGATCATAAAATGCAGTTCTAAAACGTTCACCAACTAAATATTTTTTATTATTTATATATTTAGTTATTATAAAGTTCATAAATTTAGATGTTGGTTCATAAAAACCAATGTCTAACAAAATTGATAAAAAATTACAAAACTCTGACACCGAGTTGTTGGCTAGAGACCTTGCTCTTTCAAAATTTCGTTCCTCAATCTCTATATCAAAACACACTATATGCTCTGTCATTGGCTCATCTTTTGGTTTTATATTTAGAGTATGAAAAGCAATTTTGTAATCTCCATTGATTTCATAAAATCCCTCAATGGGTGTAGTATTATAAATTATTTTGTAATTTCGCAATGTAAATTTCGTTTTTTTCTTATTTACTGCATCTAATAATCGTCCCTTTATCTCTTCATGATAAAAAAGTTTCAAATCCAACTCATAATTAGTTATATCATCAGAATCTTCTGATTCTACACTTAGTTCTATTTTATGAAGTAGTTTTTTATCATACTCAACCTTTATATAAATAATCACCTGATGCTCACGAAACACTCTATGGGTAATACATTCTAAGGTAAACATCCCTTTCCCTCGATCAGTTAAATCTAATGATTCTTCATCAAATTCCATTAACAATTCTTGTAAATCCTTGATATAATTTTCTAGCATTATATCATAGTTTAATTCTTCACTAAAATAGTTCATTTTGTCACCTCCAGCTTTACATTTAATTCCAGATACTTTCATCGCATCTTGTAATAACTAAAACTCCATAATTTTTTGCAAAAAATAATCCTTTTGCCCAAATGAATATCTCTTATTTCCAAAATTCTATTCTAGAAGCTAAAACACCGTTTATATCCTTACTCTACAGAAACCCACTTGTCTTTCTTCCAAAATAGCAAAAAGCTTTGATTTCCTATTCTTTCCTCTCCATCAAGCAAACCGTTTCTATATGCGGTGAAAGTTACTCCTTATACTAAATAGTGAAACCGTCACCTATTTCGAAAAAGTTTATATCCCACTTAGGGGGATAGCCTTTCCCCCAGCCAATTAGCATGTACTAACTTCTCAATCAGAAACATAATTATATATCAAAATCACCATGCTAATTTGATAACATAGCCGCCTTAGCATATAACATCCGAATCACTTTCATCACCTGTTCTGATGACAAAATTTCTGTAATTGCTGCTTCAAATGATTCTTTATTATTACATGTGTATTTCGGAATAAACATTTCACAATCTTCCTCAAAACTACTTTCCAAGGTAATTCCTACTGGATATTCTGTTTCAGGATTTGAATACATAATGAGAATAGTTTTTTCATAATTATCTAATGCAGGCACAACTACATTAAATATTGTAGCAACTTTATATTCAATTTCTTCCGATTTAACCTTTATGAAAACAGGTTTTCCATAAATGGTAAAATTAGTTTTTTCTCCTAACAATGCTATTTGTTCTTTTAATATAGCATCTGGCATATCCTTTGTATTTTTTTCTAAATCTGTAAAATCTGTAAATCCCCAAAAATCTCGTTCCATATCATATCCTCCCTACATAATCTCAAATTTTATTGGTAAATGATCTGAATAATGAGTTTTATTAATCTTTGCATTACTAACAAAATCATGCTGACCAGCATTCTCAATTATTCCAAAATAATCCCAATTAAACCTATCTATAAAAAATGGTCTAATTAAAATTTCATCAAAAGAATACCAAAATATTGATTTTTCCTGTTGATCGCTACTGTTATAGTAAGTCCCCTGAACAATCTTATTATCGCCCATTAATTTCCATGTCGGATTAAAATAAAATAGTTTTGGTTCATCTTCTACTTTCCGAAATTTTTTCCTTGCTTTCGTTATTGACATCGTCGCATTAAATCCAAGTGCACTTGATATTCCCAAAGAGTATGGTTGCAAATTAAAATCTCCCACTACGATACTTTTAAATTCTGATTCTGCAAAAATCTCGTCTTCTATCTTCCTCAACCTCTGACTAATAAGTATCGCTCGTTGATCACGTGCAGACTCTTCTAAATGCAAAGAACTGGACAAATGAACAACATTAAATAGATATATTTCTTTCCCTTCGGAAATTTTATATGAAGTATATCTTTTATCCTCCGTATAAACTGAAATATGTATATGTCTTTTTGCCAACACTCTTATATTGGCCTCAGGGCATATCTCAAGTACTTTCCATTCCTGATTTTGCCGTTTTAATGCGCTGATTACCCCTTGTATATCTAATTTTTCCATTTCAACTAAGGCTACAATATCTATTTCATTCTCTAAAACAATTTGTATAAGCGGACCTATTAAATTCTTTCTATACAAATTCCAAAACACATACTTTATAATCTGTCACCTCCAACCGCTATCCTCAAATCTTTAAATATTAATTAGCATAATTTCTTTTTCGTCACCGTAACATTTTCCATATGTGCGACCTAATATAGATATTATACCACATCCCCCTGCATTTTACCAACTACAAAAGAACCAAAAAATTATAAAAATTGAAAAGTATGGTATAGACATCTTAAAAGCACTTCAGCTTAGGCCGGTTCCTCCCGATGAGGTTAATCTGATACCTCAGCTGATACATTTTAATAACTAACTTAACACAAAAAACTGCTGTCAGACTGGAACTTAACAATTCGCATTTTTTGAACGCAGCCTGTAGAATTTAGTCCAACACACAAAATATCCAGAGGCTTGTTTACCATACCTGAAATTAAGATGTTTTATGAAAAGTTGCTTTTATTATCGCAGTTTTACAAGAATTTAACCTCCAAAATTTCTAAAAATCAAATAATTTTAATATGAGGTGGAATTTACCTCTGCACCCAAATATATTTCTTCCAAGTTAGCCTTTATTTTTATAACATGTTTTGCTAAAAATAAACATAGAAAAACAGGTGACATACAGACTATGCACACCACCTGTTCACTATCAATTTGTACAATTATTTAATTCTTCTTGAAGTTTTTCACTTCTTCATCCGTAAGAGGTCTATTATAAAATTCTACATCACCGCTTCGCCCATTACTTTCACGACAATATGGACAAATATCATCGTCAACATCACGGAATCCCGGAACCTGTTCTTCTGTACGCTGTCTGTATGGTTTCTTACAATGGTTACAAACTACAATGTTTTCACACTCTTCAAACTCTCTCAAATCGCCATTTTCATCGTATGCTAACATGACTGTTTACCATCCTTTCATGAAATATCGTTATGTAAAGTATAACACATTTTCAAATAAATTTCTATTCTATTTTCATATAATACCGATTCATACTCGCTCTCATGCTTCTTCTGAAAGTGTAAAGATTGCCAGAGGTTCTGATTTTGCAGAGCTTTTTATTGATGAGCTTCTTACAGAGCTTATTAATGACGGTACAGATTATCACTGGCTTTTTCTGCAGATTAGTATATCAGAAAAAGGCTTTATTCTCAATCAGATACGATTGAAGGATAGTGTATATTTAAAATCTGCCATAAATCCTCCATTTAATTATTATTTACATACTTTTTTATCCAACGATGGATCATTCATTATATTTAATAAACTCTGGTAACTGTTAACATCATGATAAACAACCTTACTAGTAGACATTTCATTGAACAATTTTTTGGCACAAGAGATCTTCGCTTGCTCAATCGGTCTAAGATTAAGCGTTTCCATTGTTCCTTTGGTTTCAGCAACAAAGAAAATGTGCTTAACCGTCCCCTCATAAAAGGCAATTGCCCAGTCAGGGGAATAGTTGCCTACCGGAGTAGGAATTTTAAATGTTCTCGGAAGTTTTGCATATACGCATACTTCTTCTGCTGCATCTAAATCTTCAACAAATCTTCTCTCAATACTCTTTTCTGCCGAACCATCCGTAAATACATAATCCTGAATGGCTTTCTTTGCAAGGAATGCCTTATCAAAACTCTGTGTATTCTTTTCGGTTGTGAAGATTGTGCTATCGTATTCTCCTTCAATCGTATCATATGAAATATGTTCCACAATCGTTGTTGCTTTCTGCTCATTGATAAGCCTAATAACCTTTGTAATAAATTCTTCCGGATTATTCTTGAACATATATAGCTTATCAGCTCTGATTCCTTGCAGGATTGCCGACACGGTTTTACGGGTAAGCGTCGTTCCCTCAGCTATCTTACCGATGAGGTCATACTTAATCCGACTTGTTTCTGCATGTTTAAGTATTTGTGTCCTTGTCTTTTCTCCGGTAAAGGAATCTGCTCGCTCAACCTCATACTCATTCATTTCTGCTTTTTGGCGACCAATAGTTGTTGTATACTGAAGTTCAGAAACAAAAAGTTTTTCGTCAATATGAGCGATTGCTTTCTTAATCAGTTCGTTGCTATCGAACTCAACTGTATAAGCATACTTGTGGTTAATTTCTTGCCATAACGCCTGAAATTCTTTCTTTGCAAAATTATCATTAAGCGGATTATCCTTAACTTTTGTTTCATGACCATCTGTAAACATATCCTGAAGAATACTATCATCATATACAGATTGAATAAGCATATGGATGCCCTCTGCCATCGGTTTAAGCTCATCCGGCAATTCTGCAGCAGTTCCACTCTTGATTTCCTGACGATATTTATCTGTCACTTTACGCTTCATATCTACATAGCCATTCTGAATAAGATAAAACTCAATGGCATTTGCAGTTTCGTCATCTATAAGTGTAGGAACATCATCCACTTTAATATACTTACCCTTAAAGTATTCACTTGTTGCAACAGTCGGTCTGTCATATAGTACAGTCTTAATATCAGACTGCAGATCTGTAACAAATGTCTTGTAACTTTCACTTGCAACAACTGTCAACACGTTAATATCGTGTACTGTTTCTCCGCAGCTTTCAACATCCATTCGATTACCATTCTGATTCACACATAAACGGAGTCCTCGACCTACCTCTTGACGTTTTGCAGTATTACTATCGGAATGTTTTAGTGTACAAATCTGAAATACATTCGGGTTATCCCAGCCTTCACGCAGTGCCGAGTGAGAGAATATAAATCTTGTAGGCTCATCAAAAGAAAGCAGTCTTTCCTTGTTCTTTAAAATCAAGTCATATGCCGAAATATCATCGGAAAACTCACTGCCACGCTTCACTTTACTGTCGATAGCATGTCCTTTTTTATCAATACTGAAATAGCCTTTATGTACTTCACTTACATCACTACAAGTTGATTTTAAGTATCTCTGGTATGGAGTATCAATCAATGTTACATATTCATTAAGCACGTTAATGTACTCCTGCTCAAACATCTTGCCGTATTCGCCAAGAACTTCATCTCCGTTTTCATCGTACTGGCGATACTTTGCAACTTCATCAATAAAGAACAACGACAGACACTTAATTCCCTTGTCAAAGAGTTTTTCTTCTTTCTCAAAATGCGAAAGAATTGTTTCCCTTATCTGAATACGACGCATATCTTTTTCGGATATATCGCCGACAATATCTCCTGTACTTATAACTTCTCCGTTTGTAAAAGTTACTGTTCCACGGAGCGGGTCAATCTCCGAAATGGTATAACCCTTATACTGCTCCATCTCCTGTGAAACATAATATAAATCTTCACCCACACCGAGAATACGGGATTCACGGTTAATGGATTTATTGTACCCAATTTCGAGTTCAATTTTTGCCATAGGTGGCTTTTTACTTGAAAGCACAATCTGTTCAAGGTACAAATAACTGTCTGTGCCTCTAAAATTCTTTACTTCAAATCCTTTAACTTCAATCTTCTTGACCAATTTCTTATTAAATGCGTCTAAAGCATCAAGAACATAAATAAGATTATGGTGTTTTGCATGTGTAGCAGAATAATTAAGACTAAAAAGCGGATTAAAGTTTTTCAATGCCTTTTGTGTTACTTCTCCACCCATCTTCTGCGGTTCATCAAGAATAATAATCGGTCTGTTCGCTTTGATTACATCAATCGGACGGCGAGAGCCAAATTCGTCACGCTTTGAGTAAATAATACGAGCTTCCTTACTGCGTCCATCCTCTTTAAGAGAAGAAGCGAAAGCCTGCGTGTTGATAATCATTACATTGATACCTGAACTGCTTGAGAAGTTATCTAGCTGATTCAGATTTGAACTGTTATAAACGAAAAAACGAGCCTTTTTACCATAATGCTCCATAAAATGGTCGGCTGTAATCTCAAAAGTTTTTTTTACACCCTCGCGAATAGCAATACTCGGAACAACCACAATAAACTTGCTCCATCCATACTTTTTATTCAATTCAAACATCGTCTTAACATATACATATGTTTTACCGGTACCTGTTTCCATTTCAATATCAAGGCTACATCTACCCAAATCCTTTACGAGAGAATTTGAGAGTTTAATATTATTCTGACGCTGCAATGCCTGAATGTTACTGAGAAGTTGCTCATCTGAAAGTTCCACCAGTTCATTCTTGTATCCGATATCGTTTGCTGGGTCATACAATTGCATATCTTCATCCGTAAATCCCAATGTCATCTGCATATCCTCGGACTTCATTTTACCGAGATCACGAATATAGCTGATGTTATCGAAAAAGCCTTGTCCATTAAAAGCTTTTACAACTGCGTCAACCGCATCCGTTTGATATTGTTGTATCGTAAAATTAAATTTCAATTCGTCAGACCTCCTTCATAAGTGTCCCAAAGGAAAGTAACAAAAGTAATACTGCATCCAACCGCAAGTTTTGCGTGTCTTGTTTCCAATCCTGTAAATGAAGCACTTTTACCGTGTCCACTACCATACGGATTTCTAATTTCAGCAAGCTTTGTTGTAATCCCTCTCAAATTTCCAAGAACTGCTTTTATATTTTCCGAAACCGGGTCAGAGTCTGAAATATTTTTCGGAGTAAGATTAAGGAGTTTTAGAGTTTCACCCGTAAGTTTACTCATATCCCAATTCTTGTCCCAAGTCACACCTTTATTATCCAAAATTGTTTTACAACAACTTTCAATCAGTTCTTTTGCCTTTCCAATAGCATCTGTCGGATTTTCGTTTTGCATTCTCAGCATTAGTTCTATCTGCTTCGAAAGATAGTCACTCGAAAATTTTTCCTGTAATTCAGCGGCATTTGTTGCAAGCGGTGTTGTAACATCCAATACTCTGTCCATATATGTCCGACACTTTTTATACAAACAAGCGTACTCGGCATTATATCTGAAATATCCATATGTTTCCTCATCTGTTTCTTGCATATATTCTTTTTCGTAATTTTCCTCATAGTAATCTAATAAATCTTTCAGAAGCTTAATAACATCTTCTTCAGAAGCTTCATTAACATATGCTGACAGTGACTTTCCTTTTGACATTTTATACTTATCGCAAAGGGCATTTCCTATGCTACCCATTGTAAAAACATCAAAGTCATTCGTACTGAAATCCAATACATAACCGCCTCGATTAAAAAGCTTTAAAAATGTTCCCACTTCAATTTTTGTTAATGTTCCCACTTTACAGCACCTTCCTTACCGTGTCAGGACTATATGCAGCGAAAATCTGCTCAAAGTTAGTTGCGACACTATCGTTTGCCATGGAGCTGTCACGCATAACAAAATAATATGGTTTCCGCTTCGCGATCTCTGTAATCACTTCTTGAGTTACATTGTCATCAAAGCAAGCAATCAAATAATTATCCTCAACATTGAATACTTTTTTTCCAGCAATAATTGTTTCTTCAATTTTGCTTGAAAGAAGCACACCTAAATCAAACATAACCTGGAACAGTAAATCTGCTGATGTTCTATCCTCTTTGATATTATTCTCAAGACTTGTAAACAATGATGGCTCATACTCTGCCGGATTATAATACACATTTTTCATATTAGAGGTATCGCATTTCAGCACTCGGAAACCACCGTCAAATTTTGCTTTAGGATTTTCTTCTGCAATCTTTTTTGCAACACGACGAATTCTTTCTTTGCCAATCTCACATAAATTAGAATAGCCTGCTTTTTGTGCCAAACTATTTTCCTCGCAAACTTCTGGCATTTGAACCATGATATACTTTCTCTTTTCTCCGTCTTGGCTATTTAGACGCATGACAGCATGCGCAGTTGTCGCTGAGCCAGAGAAGAAATCCAAAATAATGTCATCTTCTGAAGTTGCTCTTTTAAGAATGTATGTAACAAGTTCGAGTGGCTTTGGATATGAAAAGATTTTTCCATTAAAAATCTCTTTAATTTCATTACTTCCCTTTGTAGTATAAAAATTTTTGTCATCCCATATAGAAGCAATTCCAGAACCCGCTGTTTTGTAATTTTTTATTTCTAAAGTTGGAATCAATGAGTCATCACTTATACGATAAGTTTCGACTTCTCCACTCAAAATCTTGTCAATAATACCACTGGATAAATACTGAATTGTATATTCATTTTTAGTTGATGCGCTTTTTGTTGGTACAACCTTAATATATCCCTTTTTCCAATCACCTAGAAGACGCTCTGGAATAAGACGCCAAACACACTGTTCTCCTTTATTTGTTACAGGCCAAACAGCAACCGTACCTATTGGGGCTTCACTATAATCGTATACAAAATCGCCAGAATATCCCTTATACTCCCCATCATTGATGCGTTGTTGCAGAGATTTTCCAACACCAACTATACCACCATTTTGTTTATTTACATAAATAGGATATGCCTGATTAGGCCTCTCAACTTGATTAAATGTTGCAAGATTCATGCCATGATATGGTGATGTATATTCTTTCATATCTTCCTCAGTGGGAATCGGATTAAATCCTACAGGTGCGACAAAAACAATATATTCATTCGAAATATTAAATGCTCCATTCGGCTTTCCTCCCGATGTTTTTACCGTAACTGGAAATATTTGATGACCACCGAAAATATCTTGGCAAAGCTTTACCAAATTACACATTTCATGGTATCCAATGCTAATTGCAATGATGCCATCCTGTTTCAAAAGGTCTTTCGCAATTTTTAATCTTGGATAAATCATATTTAACCAATCCGTATGGAAACGTCCATTATTCTCCGTATTTTGAACCATCCGATTGCCATTAGCATCAAATTGTCCACTATTATCAAGATACTCTTCTATACTCTGAGAAAAATCATCTTCATAGACAAAATCATTACCAGTGTTGTATGGCGGGTCAATGTAAATCATCTTTATCTTACCAAGATAAGTTTCCTGCAAGAGTTTTAATGCTTCAAGATTATCTCCCTCAATGTAAAGGTTTTCTGTATTATCAAAATCCACACTACCACTACTGCAATATGGTTTTCCCTCACTGTCTGCTCCAGTTGGAATCGTTTCATCATCTCGAACAGGACGCAAGGTCTTGTTGATAGGGGCATTTGCAAAAAGAACGGACTTCTTCTTGTCAGGCCAAGTAAACTGATAGCGTTCCTCATTTCCCTCAACAACTTCACAAGAAATCTCCTGCATCAGCACATCCTTGTCTATCGCTCGCTCCACAATTGCCTTGCCGTTTTCATCATATCCGGTAATGGTTTCAGTAACAGCATTAGGAAACATCGCCGCTAACTTCTTAAAATTTTCATGTGCCTTATTAACTGTCTGCATCTTGAGCTTGTCCATTAGGCTTGTCCTCCTTTAATTTCGTCAATGAACTTATCCAACAAATATGTCACTTTAGACTCATCGTTTTTTAAATCAAAAAGCTCCTCAATCTTATTTTTAAGTTCTATCATACTTGCTTTACAATGTTCATCGCCGTTCAACACTGCCCCCATTTTCTTTGTGTCCACTGCACATTCATGATACTTTGGATTTCCAAAGGAAAAGGAAGGCACATATATATTAGTGTAGTCCGTCTGTGTCACCCAAGCAGCACCCATTTCGTTCAGACACGCAGGACTTTCCAAATATTTATCCGACCACAGAATTATCATAAAAAGCGTACTATTAAAATGTGAACGCAAGTATTCGTAAATCGATTCATCTAATGGAATTTTATGAAGAGGATGAGAAGTGTAAACTAATTGTTTCTCTTTAACACCTAATCCTATTATAAAATTTCTAAGTGCATCTCCATACTTTTTATCATCAGATTTATGGCTAATAAAAATAACTGTATCTGCTTTTTGGGCATCAATAATTGCAGATGTAGTCGGAACACATTCATCCTTCTTCAAACCAGATAGAATTTCCTTGATTAACTGCATATTTTTCTGATGTGATTCAAGATTATAAACATATTCATTCGATGAGATAGCACCTATGTTTTCATCGTACCATTTGTCAATACCGGAAAGCGTATACATTATCGTCTCGTAGTTTGCTTCTACAATTGCTTCTTTCATTTTTAACAAATAATTCATCAAATTGGAATCACTTGTATAATTGTGTATCGTCCCGTATATGCCATCGTATTCAATAGAAAGTCTTTGAAAATCATTCATTATAGTGCCTCCTTTTTATAGTACATATAACTGATTTGTTAATACTTTTATCCTCTGTACAAGCTCAAACTTCTTTTTAGGCTGTTTCTCCGCCCTTGCCTTTTTTTCAAGTCTTGCAAGCTCCTTTTCAAGTTTTTGCTTTTTGTCATTTACCTGTATCTGCTCATCAAGCGTATTTCCTTTTTCTATATTCACTCCGCCGACAGCAATGACGATATTCTCCCAGACAGTATCCAGATTTAATCCTTTAAGTTCAACCTTTTGTTCTTCTGTCGGTTTCCACGCTGTCTGCATTACCTTTGTATGATAAATAGCAAGTCTGCTTTCATTCTCATATTCAAGAACAAACAAAATATTCTGCGGTATCAACTTAGAAAGCGTTGCTATCGTTTTTTTGTCATATTCTTTCTTTTTGAGAGAAACAAGCAAAACAAAAAAGCTTTTTACATCTTCTCCAGCAGGAATATTAACCTTATTGGGCGCAATCTCATTTACTATCGTGATTCTTGAAATATCAGCATCAATTTTTTCTTTTGCTGCTGTATTCATTTGAAATTTTGTATAAATTGATTTTTTCGGAAGTTGCTTACTTGTTTCCGTTAATTGTGGTAATCCCAGCATATCATTCTCCTCTATTTAACAATTAAAAAGCTAATAAGTTCAAAGTCATTCAAACCTTTTATGTCATTACTCAAAAAGCTAACCTGACTGCCACCTAAGAAATTGTCTATATCACTTTCATCTTTTAACTCAACAATGGATGCAATGGCGTCTCCAAGTAAATCCGAATATTTCCCCATTCTACGACCATCGTCTGTTTCATCATTGAATTTAGCACATAATTTCTTATCCGGTTCCTTTTTATTAACTTTACCGCACAAATCAAATTGAAATAATTATGTTCCATAAACTTGTAGCAATAGAGCCGGTGAGTCTGGTTCCGTCAGCAGAAAAAGAACTGTATTCATTTGCAGAGGAAGTGATCCTGTTTCCCGATGTACCGGCGGGGGATGAGGAAGTGGCTGCCCGTATCGGTGATGCCGATGCCGTTCTTTTGAGTTATACTTCCCGAATTACTCGGGAGGCTTTGGAGAAATGTCCGAATGTTAAATATATCGGTATGTGCTGTTCGCTCTATTCTCCCGAAAGTGCCAATGTAGATATCCGTTATGCCAATGAGCGGGGGATAACTGTGACCGGCATTCGTGATTATGGGGATGAAGGAGTGGTAGAGTATGTGATCAGCGAATTAGTGCGTTGTTTGCATGGGTTTGGCCAGGAACCGTGGGACGGGATGGCTCGTGAAATCACCGGATTGAAAGTCGGGATCGTGGGATTGGGAAAGTCCGGCGGGATGATAGCGGATGCTCTGAATTTTCTGGGTGCTGATATTACCTATTATGCCCGTAGCGTGAAACAGGATGCCGCAGAAAAAGGATATCGTTTCTTGCCATTGGAGGAATTGCTTGTCCATAGCGAAGTTGTGTGTTGCTGCCTTAACAAAAACACGGTTTTATTACATGATGCCGAATTCCGTCGGCTTGGCAACAGAAAAATATTGTTTAATACAAGTTTGTCCCCGGCATGGGATGAAGCGGCTTTTGCCGGATGGCTGGAAGGAGATAACCTTTGTTTTTGTGATACGGTAGGCGCATTGGGGGGAACCCGTTTTCTCGATCATCCTCATGTGCGTTGCATGCAGGTGTCTACAGGGCGCACCCGTCAGGCGTTTGACCGCCTGAGCGAAAAGGTGCTTGCCAATTTGTCAGAATACAATGGGTGATGTAATATTGATCAGGGTGTTCACAACCGACCACCCTGCAATATCTGATGTAGCGCTATATACATCTATCACAGCGTGCACTTGGTCGTTCTTTATTTCTACCCTTTGAGTGTCTCCTACGAATCCGGGTGTGGATTGCATGGATACCTGCATTTTCTCCGGTCCTACCGAAGCAAGTGAAGCGGCAACTGCTACATTTACTTTAGTTGGAAACATTCCTATTGCTTCCGTTGCATTCCCCGAAAATACTATGCGTTGCTCCGATTGCAAGGAATCATCGTATACAGCCGTTCCTTTTAATGCATTCGGTCCTTTTTCATTGAAGAAGCGTGCACTGGCATTTCCCATTAAAAAAGCAGTTCTCAGTACATCGAATCCTCCGGTAGCTCCGGAAACCAAATATACACGTGTACCGTTTGCTTTGGCTGTTTTCATCACTTCCTGATAGAATCCGGTGTCTGCTAAGGCACCGATAGACAGAGTAATAATGGAAGTACCGTTCTTTAGTGCCGGCAAGGCGAGCTCTTTCATGGCCGCAGGAGAAGCCGACTCTACCAGATAATCCGGTTTCAGTACCAACAAATCTTCCAATGTGGCGCATGCACGGCATGTTTTCCCGTGTTTTTCCATTTTTGTCACAATACGTTCGGCTTTTGATGCCGTACGCGAATAAACGCCCGTTAAATCATACTCGGGCAATAAACCATTGACAACTGCGTCCGCAACGATATCGGCGAGTCGTCCGCATCCAACAATTACTAACTTTTTCATGTAGCAAAGATAGGACTTTTATGTATAATCCATGAGCTCTCTTTGTGATATTTACTTTCCTGATGACTTCTCTTCCGTGCGGGAAGCATGATATGAGATCAATAGTCCTATGACTTCTGAATAGTTTTTCCGTCCGCTTTCTATTTTGTTTCCTTTGAGGTAAAGGTCGTATATCCAATTCTGTATGTTACCGATCAGCGGACTGTACTTTGCCATCCAATAGGTTTGATTGGAACGGGCTAATTCTATAATTTCCGGGCGGATACGGTTGAATAGTTCCGTATATTCCTCTTCTGTCAGGAGTCTTCGTGCATTACCGAGAACATGGCTCAGTATGGAGAAATACCCACTGAAACGTATACTCTCCACCTGAGAGCGGGTACAAACCTCGTAAGCATAAAAGTTGGCTTCGGCTTCACTGGTTATTCCCAATAGATGAGCGAGTTCATGTGTATACGTTGCCGGATATTGTGACGGAGGCAAGTCTCCGTTCAGGGTGAATTCACAAAAGAAAGGTCCCATGCTGCCGCTTACCCCTACCATCGAGATGAGAGGAGTGAATAACATCGTTTTTGCTCTGGGCGAATCATAGGGAGGGCGGTGTATCCCCAGGGTGTCACTAATCTGCTTGTATCCTTTGACAGCCTCTTTGCAGACTCTATTTTTGTCGATACCGGTAATTGGCACATACGAATTATTCAGATGCCGGATGTATTCCTTTACAAATGCCTTGAATTTATCGGGGGTATATGCCACATAAGGAATATGGGTGCGTTCGTAAAAATTCTTTTGCGAATAATTCAACCCCCATGCCAAATAAAACCACACATATATCCATAATAGATATTCACCGTCACGTAGCACTATCTTTTTCCACGGTTGTTTTTTTATCCGTCCGTAAATCGGGTAAGCAATTACGCCGATAATGCTGAGGAATATGAACAGATCGCCTATGGCGAAAGGAAACAGACGGGAAAAAGAAGACAGACACAGTGAGATGACAGGATAGACGGATCGTGCATAAAATTCGCCCATGACGGATATTGCCTGAGTGCTCCACACAACCAATAAAAGAATTCCTAAAACAATATATCGTATTTTTTGTCTTCGCTTCATGATCCGTCTTTCCTTTTAGGAAACAAAAATATGCATTTATTAAATGCTGCACGAAAAATTACTTCTATATTTTTCCTTCCATATGCAGAAACAACCGGAGAGTGGTAAGATTTGAATTTAAATTATTAATTTTG
>ERZ835541.2134-NODE-2134-length-16927-cov-5.411747_pt1 | contig 16927 bp, 19 predicted proteins | sample MGYA00519945_ERZ835541 | MGnify/ENA primary metagenome ERZ835541 (study PRJEB31850, sample SAMEA3708780) | human gut metagenome | biome: human gut; feature: human-associated habitat; material: faeces | place: China | collected 2014 ...
GATGTCGTATACACGGGTCAAATTTGAGCAGACACACATAATTCGACCCGCGTCGGAAGGAACGTTTCGGCGTTTTTCACAAACTTTGCGGTTTGACCCACTCAGCCGACTCCGGCGCATTCCTCTTTTAGGCGCATTAGTCCATTATGTGATACTAATGCAGTATACACCCTAAAAGTCCAGTTGTCAAGCCATTTTTCACGATTTCTGTGCATTTTTTTGATTTTTGCCGGTTTATTTCGTACACCCGGCAGCGTGTCAATTTTCTTCGTTTTAGGGGTTGATATTTTTATTTTGCACGTTCCATACCAAAACAGCCTTGTGCAATTTGTCTATCTTGTCTCTTGTATTCTGAAGTAGGACTTTATCAGAAAGATTTCTCTGCCCTATTGCGCGGCGACCGGAATGCCGATCGCAACAGATGCCCCTTACCGTAACGACCCCTCTCGTGAAAATGATATTTCCGCGATTCATGGCGCAGCGCACGCGGAGCCATTTCCAATCGTTCCGTTCCACTTCTGCACAAAAAAGCCTCCGAAAAATCCGCAGATTTTTCAGAGGCTCCCTCTTATAATGTTATCAGCGCTTCACTCATCCAGATAATCCCGCAGGCGCTTGGCGCGGCTGGGATGCCGCAGCTTACGCAGGGCTTTGGCTTCGATCTGCCGCACCCGCTCCCGGGTCACGTTGAACTCCCGGCCCAGTTCTTCCAGCGTACGGGAACGCCCGTCCTCCAGCCCGAAGCGCAGGGCGATCACCCGCTCTTCCCGGGGCGTCAAGCTCTTGAGCACGTTCATCAGTTCCCGGCGCAGCAGCTGCCGCCCGGCTTCGTCCACCGGAACACCCGCTTCCTCATCCTGGATGAAATCCTCCAGATGGGCATCCTCTTCCTCGCCCACCGGCGTTTCCAGACTGATGGGATCCTGTGCCAGCTGCAGCAGTTCCCGCACCCGGTCCGGTTCCAGATCCAGCTGCACGGCGATTTCCTCCACCGTGGGCTCCCGGCCATTTTTGCGCAGCAGCTCCCCTGCTGTCTTTTTGACCCGGTTGATGTTCTCCACCAGATGCACCGGAATGCGGATGGTACGGCCCTGGTCTGCAATCGCACGGGTAATGGACTGCCGGATCCACCAGGTGGCGTAGGTGGAAAACTTGAAGCCGCGCTCCGGCTCAAACTTTTCGGCCGCCTTCATCAGGCCGAGGTTTCCTTCCTGAATCAGGTCCAGAAACGGCAGCCCCCGCCCGACATAGCGCTTGGCCACCGACACCACCAGCCGCAGGTTGGCTTCGCTCAGAGCACGGCGAGCGTCGGCGTCCCCGGCCTGTGCGGCGCGGGCAAGGTCTGCTTCCTGCTGTGCCGTAAGCAGCGGCACCCGGCCGATCTCCTTTAAATAGGTGTGCACTGGGTCATCCAGCGCCACGCCCTCGGCGGAGAGTTCGTGTTCCAGCTGACCAAGCTGCGTTTCGTCCAGCGGCGGAAGCTCCGCTTCCTCGTCCTCGGCAATGTGCACGCCCCGGGCCTCCAGCGCTTCGTACAGTTCATCCAGCCGGGCCACATCATAGTCTGCCTCGTCCATGGCGCGGCTGATCTGGTCCGGGGTCAGGGTCTTGCGCCGGGCGTGTGCCGCCAGCGTCCGGGCCAGTTCCTCGGTCTGCGACAATTTCTGCATGATTCCTGCTCCTTTCCTCTCCTGCTCCAGCCGGAGGGGAAAGCGGGCCTCATTCTTCTTCGCACACGAGCCCCTGCTTTTTTTCGCGCATCGACTGGAAGTAGTCGTTCAGTTCCTCGTTTGTCATGCTGGCCGCCTTGCTTGCCACGGGCATGCCCCGGGCAATGCGGTCCAGATACAGCCGGATGTCATCCGGTGTACAGTTCACATCGCTGTATTGTGCCGCAAGATGGCTCAGTTCATTCAGGGCCTCCTCCCCGGCAAAAGCGTGCAGGGCGGTCAGGCTGATCTCCACGCCTTGCTCCCGGCACCGCAGCATGGCTTCATACAGCTCCTTCTGCTGGGGCTGGATGAACTGCTCTGCCGTCAGCTGATCCTTGACCAGATCCAGATACTGCGGTTCCCGCAGGATGGCCGCCAGCAGACGCTGCTGTGCGCTGACGATGCCCAGTGCCTGGCTGCCGCCTGCTGTGTAGGACACCTTGATCTGGTTCATCTCACCGGACTGCAGCACGGCCTTTTTCTTTTCATAACGGCGCTTGCTGCCTACCCGTTTTACGGCCGTTTCCAGCTGGGTCATGATGGCGGTCTTGGAGATGTTGGTTTCCTCGGCCAGACGTCCGGCGTACACCTCCTGCTCCGTGGGGCTGGAGCGCTCAGCCAGCAAGTCCACCGCCTGCTTGACATACTCCAGCCGCTGGGCATCCTGCGAAAGGTCATACTGACTGCGCAGTCGTCCCAGACGGAAGTCCAGCGCATTGCCCACGCCGTCCAGCAGTGCCTTGAAGCGCTCGGCGCCATACTTTTTGATGTACTCATCCGGGTCCTTGGCACCGGGGATCTGCAGCACGCCCACCTTGACCGGGCTGTTACGGAACAGCTCCAGCGACCGCAGGGTGGCTTTCTGGCCCGCCTCGTCCGAGTCGTAGCTCAGGATGACTTCGTCCGCATACTCGCTGATGAGCCGCACCTGATCCGGGGTCAGGGCCGTGCCGCAGGCACACACTGCTGTGTCGATGCCGGCCTGCTGCATACTGATGACGTCCATATAGCCCTCGCACAGCACGAACCGCCGGGACGCACTGCGCTTGGCGATCTGCAGCGCGAATACCGTGTCCGACTTGTGGTAGACCAGCGTTTCCGGGCTGTTGACGTATTTGGGCTTGGAGTCATCCAGCACACGGCCGCCAAAGGCAATGATGTTGCCCCGCAGATCAAAGATGGGGGTCATCACCCGCTTCCAGAACAGGCAGTAGATCCGCCCGGACGGACTGCGCTTGAACAGACCGCTGGCATCCAGCTCCTGCTGGTTGTAGCCTTTGTCGCGCAGGAACTGGTACAGGGCCTGCCCGTCGTTGGGGGCATAGCCCAGCCCGAACCGGACGATGGTCTTGTCGTCCAGCCCGCGCCGTCGCCAGTAGGCACGGGCCTGCCGGGCCTCCTCCACAGTGGAGTTGAGGCAGGCATGGAAAAACCGTGCCGCCTCCTTGTTCATGGACAGGATGCGGCTGCGCATCCTGCCGGTCTTGTCGTCCTCCTGGGGCTCCGGCATCCCGGCCCGGGCCGCCAGCATCTTGACGGCCTCCGGGTAGTCGATGCTGTTGATCTTTTTGGCAAAGGTAATGGCATCGCCGCCGGCCCCGCAGCCAAAGCAGTAAAAGCTCTGAGTGTCCGGGTAGACATAAAAGGAGGGCGATTTTTCACTGTGGAAAGGGCACAGCCCGCCGTACAGCCGCCCCTTGCGCTTGAGCTGCACATAGCTGCCCACCAACTCCACGATGTCGGTGCGGCGGGTCAGTTCCTCAATGTATTCGTGTGGGATCATGGATTTTCAAACGACCTTTCCGGTTTATAGAACATGCCACTTCTGCGGCACAAAAAGCTCCTCAAAGGTACGGATGGCAAACTCGTCGCTCATACCGCTGATGTAGTCGGTCACCGCGCGGTCACGGCCTTCCTGATACGCCAGCTGAACGTAGAAATTGGACATCCGGTCGATGTGGTTCAGGTAGTAGTCATACAGCTCCCCGATCACCTTGTCCACCTTTTGTTCCTCGCGTTTGGCGGTTTTGTCCACATAGACGGTGGCGTACATGAAGTCCCGCAGGGCCAGAAAGGCCTCATTCTCCTCCGTACCCACCCGTACATTGCCGTCGCTATTGCGCAGGATGCTGTTGATCATGGTCGTGATGCGGGCGGATTTGGTGGTGCCCAGCACCGCGGTGCAGTCCCTTGGCAGGATGTCCGGGTCCAGCACACCGGCGCGCACGGCGTCCTCGATGTCGTGGTTGACGTAGGCGATCTGGTCCGCCATGCGTACGATGCGCCCTTCCGGGGTGGCAGCCCAGGTGCCTTTGGTGTGGGTCACGATGCCGTTGCGCACTTCCCAGCTCAGGTTGAGGCCCCTGCCATCTTTTTCCAGCTTGTCCACCACCCGCAGGCTCTGCACATAATGCTTGAACCCGCCCGGGCAGAGCTGGTTGAGCGCCCGTTCTCCGGCGTGGCCAAAGGGCGTGTGGCCCAGGTCATGGGCCAGGCTGATGGCCTCGGTCAGGTCCTCGTTCAGGCGCAGGGCGCGGGCAATGGTGCGGGCGATCTGCGACACCTCCAGCGTATGGGTCAGCCGGGTGCGGTACAGGTCCCCTTCCGGGGACAGGAATACCTGGGTCTTTTGCTTCAGGCGGCGGAACGCCTTGCAGTGCAGCACCCGGTCGCGGTCACGCTGAAACACCGGGCGCAGCGGATCCTGCGGCTCCGGCACCGCCCGGCCGCGGCTGGCATCGCTGAAGGTCGCCCACGGTGCAAAGGTCAGGTGTTCGATCTCTTCGGTTCTCTGGCGCACATCCATGCTGGTTCCCTCCCTTTTCTGGTTCTTCTCCCCCCTTTCCACCGGAAATCCCGGCGCAGCCGATCCCACGCGCCGCGCCTGCGGCAATTGTAGCACAACGGCCCTGTCGAAGGGGGAAGTTCTGTGTCAGCTCCTAAAATTCACTTGATTTTTAAAAAGGTGCGTAGAATGGCTCAGACACTGCTGCCTCCGCCCCGCCCCGGGTCAGCTCCCGCAGCTGTTCCAGCAGCGGACCTTCGGTGTGTTCCGGCATCTGCCAGCGCAGGGTGACCCGGTCGGCGAACTCCGGCGCAGCCTGCTTTGCCCCGGCGGCGTCGATGAGCAGGGATGCCCGCTCGTAAAGAGAATAGTCCACCGTCATGCGCAGCTCCACCACACTGCGCACCGTGACCACCTCGGCATTTTCCAGCGCGCGGGCCGTGGCCGTGGTGTACGCACGCACCAGCCCGCCGGTGCCCAGCAGCACCCCGCCGAAGTAACGGGTGATCACCACGATCAGATCCGTCAGGCCGCTGTGCTGCAGCACCTCCAGTGCCGGGGTCCCGGCCGTTTTGGCCGGCTCGCCATCGTCGGAGTAGCGTTCCCGATTCCCCTCCCGCAGCCGGTAAGCATACACGTTGTGCCGCGCCGTGCGGTTGGCCGCGCGCACCTGCTCCAGGAATGCCACGGCGGCCTCCTCGCTGTCCGCAAAGGAGAGCTGCGCAATGAAGCGGCTCTTCTTCTCTTCGTATTCGCCCACGGCCGTACCGCGGATGGTCCGGTAATCCTCCACAATGGTTCCTCCTGCGTGTTATTCAGAATCAGTATAACATAAAACGCCATTTGTGCAAGTGAAAAGCCCGGCAGCTTTCGCTGCCGGGCTTTCCTCGCACACAACTTTTCAAGAAAGGGAGAAGGTATCTTGGTATGATGATGAAGCGGATATCACTTGGTGAAGATCTGAATCCACTGATGGCCCCAGGTGCTGCTGCTGTTGTAGTAGTAGCCAACGCCCATGGCACGGGCTTCGGGGTTCAGAATGTTAGCACGATGGCCTTCGGACTGCATCCAGGCATCCACGACCTCCTGCGGAGAAACGCTGCCCCAGGCGGCGTTCTCACCGGTGGGAGCTGCGGTCACGCCGTACTCCTTGAGCACGGTGAAGCACTTGCTGCCATCCGGACGGGTATGGGAATTGACGGTAGCGATCTCTTCGGCACGCTTCTGTGCAGCAGCGGTCAGGTTGGCATCGCCCATCACCAGCGGGGTCAGGCCGTACTTTGCACGCTCGACATTGACCAGATTCAGCACTTCCTGACGGAAGTCATCGGTGTGAGAGTTTTCGGGGTAAGAGAAGATCAGCACCCAGTAGTTGCCGTAGGCACCGCCCTCATAGTGGCCGACACTCACGGTGGTGGCATCCGCATTCAGGATGCGCTCACGGGCGAAATCGAGGTTCATCCACTGGTCCATGGCGGAGTCCGGAGTGGACACGCCGGCCAGATAGTTCTCGCCAACGGACACATCGTCGATGCCGTTCTCGGCAAAACGGTGAAGTCGCGCTGACCGTTGGGACGCACATAAGAATATGTGGTAGCCAGCTCTTCGGCACGCTCAGCAGCGGCGGCGTTGTGGGCGGCATCGCCCAGCTCCACGCTGTTCAGACCGGCCTTTGCACGGGCCTTGTTGATGAGCTTCAGGAAATCCTTCTGGTACATCTGATCCTGTGCGCTGATGTAGGAGTTTTCTTCGTCGATGTCCGCAGAAACCGACACAGTGTTCTGTGCAGCGCTCGCAGCCAGAGGCTTGAGCGGAGATGCGCAGCCAAACATCACAGCCAGCGTCATAGCAGCTGCCGCAATCTTCTGAACAGTACGCATTTCGAGTTTCATAAGACATCCTCCTGATACAGCTTTTTGTATAAAAGCCGTTTTGCATTTGATCGGTTGCGCGTTGCAAATCTGTTTTGCAACTCGTTCGTTTCACAAGTGCAACTCTTGTGTCACAAGAGTATCACAAGAGCATCTCATCGTCAAGGGGTTTTGCGCAATTTTTCGGGACAAAAATGCAAAAAATTCAAAAATCGGTCCGTTCAGAATCGTAACACAAGTGCAACAGTATCCGGAATCGTCCCATTTTTCAGTTACGCTTGTGTTGCACTTCGAGTGCGTTTTCCGGGAAGTGCAACACATTTTTGTTCTTTCACTCACTTTTCTCTCAAAAGTCCGACTTATCAAAAATGCATATTATTGCATTCTTATTCATTTAATTGCATATTGTGCATTCTTCGCTTTTCCCGTACACAAAAAAAAGACACCGCGCCCTGCATTTCTGCAAAGCGCGGTGCCCGCGTTTCGATCGGTTTCCGGTCAGTTCATCTCTTCCAGAGCCTTCTTCAGGTTCTGTGCGATCTGGTCCGGGCAGCTGGTGTTGCGGAACCCGCACAGCGTGCCGCCCAGACGTGCAATGACGTCCTCAGCCTTCATGCCGGTGACCAGCTGGCAGATGCCTTTCAGGTTGCCGTTGCAGCCGCCGATGACCTCGATGGACGCAATGGTGTGGTCGTCGTTCAGGACAAAATTGGTCTGCTTGGAGCAGGTGCCTTTGTTTGCAAAACTGAATTCCTTGCTCATGGTTTCAAACTTCCTCTCTCTTTCTTATAAAGGAAAAGCCTTTTCCGGCTTTATCGCGTGCCATTGCCGCCGCCCCGTTTGCGGGCGATCTCCTGCAGGCGGGTGACCGTCTCGTCCGGAGCGGTACAGGTGCCGATGGGATGGGGCACCTTGTGGTTGCGGCCATGGAAATCCGTCCCGGCCGTGGGCACAAGGCCGTATTCCCGGCAAAGCTGCACGCACTCCGCGCGGTCCTCCGGGCTGTTGCTGGGGTGGTCCACCTCAATGCCGTCGATGGCGCCTTCTGCCACAAGTTCGCGCACCAGCGGCATGCTCTTGTAGACGGTGGGGTGCGCAAACACCACGGCACCGCCGCTGGCCTTGGCCGTGGCCAGCACTTCCCGCACCGGCAGATACTCCGGCGAGTGCAGCACGATACCGCGGGGATTCCAGCCGAACAGCTTGTGGTAGGTCTCGCCGTAAATGCTGCCGTCACTCAGGCCAAGCTCCCCCAGCACCTGCATGATGCCGCTTTTGTAGATCACGCCGCTTTCGGCCGCCGTCTCCCAGACAAGCTCCTCGGTGAACTGCGGGTACATCGCCTCCAGCTCATGGACCGTCTGCAGGCCGCAGGCATTGCGCCGCTGCTTCATGATCTCGCAGTGCTCCCGGAGCGGGACACAGTCCAGGTTGGGGTAATAGCACAGCAGATGCACCCGGTGCTGGCGCTCAAAATCGTAACCGGTCAGCTCCACCGCCGGGATCAGCTCCACGCCCTCCTGTCGGGGATGGGCGTAGCAGTACGCCGCACTCAGGGTGGTGTCGTGGTCGGAGATGGCAATGGCGTGCAGCCCGGTACGGGCCGCGATGCCCGGCAGGCGCTGGATGGGCACCGAGCCGTCGGAACAGGTGGAATGGTTGTGAAGATCGCAGGACATGGAAACGCCTCTTTAATGTTTGTAGAAATTGATCAGGCAGCCGTCGGCCAGGATCTGACGCTCGTCGTCGGTCAGCGGAGCCATGTAGAGGTCAAATGCCTTGGGATCATCGCCCAGCACATAGGCCTTGATGTCTTTCAGGTCACCCTTGAGCGCTTCACGCACATTGGGGATGAGGATGTAATCCCCCAGCCCGAAGGGCGTAGCCCCGGCCAGCTGCAGGGGCAGCATGCCCCAGTTGATCAGGTTGGAGCGGTAACGCTTGGTGGCGTACTCGGTGACGATGTTGGCCCCGGCACCCAGCACACGCTGGCAGCTGGCGGCCTGCTCACGGGCGGAGCCGTCGCCCGGCTTGACTGCAAAGATGGTGGAGGCGATCTGCAGGTCGTTCCAGGTCAGGTTCTCGCAGCCGGGCACGGCGTGCACCTTTGCCAGCAGGGCGTCATCGGCTTTGCCGGCACGGCGGGCTTCCTCTTCGGCACGCACGGCCTTGGCACGGCCCACATACTCCGGGTCCTTGCGGCTGAGGGTGAACTCGGCCAGACCCAGGGGGTTGGAGCGATAGGAGGAAGTCTCACCGGAGGGGATCAGCTCGTCGGTGGTCGTAACAGGGTCGGTGATGTAGGACGCCACCTTCAGCAGCAGGTTGTTGCCCAGCGGTGCGATCTCCGGCCAGTCCTTGATGTTGGGGCCCAGCTTGAGCAGGGCGTCGTAGTCGCCCTTGCCAAAGCCCTGATACACGCGGGTGTCGTAGCTGGAAGGATCGTACTGGTACTCCGGCACGGTGGGATCGTAGTCGATGTCGGTGGCCGGGGTCAGGATGCCGCCGTTGGCCGTGGTGGCCGCAATGCTGCGGGCATCCATCAGGGCCACACCCGCCAGCTGGCCATTGCCGGGCTTGGAGCCTTCGCGGCTGGGGAAGTTGCGGGTGGTGTGGCGGATGGACAGTGCCCCGTTGGCGGGCACGTCGCCTGCGCCGAAGCAGGGGCCGCAGAAAGCCGTGCGCACGGTGGCACCGCTGGCCATCAGTTCGCTGATCACGCCGGTGCGCACCAGTTCCATCATGATAGGCTGACTGCCGGGGTACACACTGAGGGCGTAGTCGCCGCAGCCGCCGGTGCGGCCCTTGAGGATGGAAGCCGTCTCATAGATGCTGTCGTACAAACCGCCTGCACAACCGGCGATCACGCCCTGGTCCACCCGCAGCTTGCCGTTCTCGATCTTGCTGCACAGGTCCAGGTGCACATCCTTGCGGCCGATGAGCTTCTGCACATCCTCTTCGCAGGCGTGCAGGATGTCCTCCAGATTGGCGTTCAGCTCTTCGATGGTAAAGGCATTGGAGGGGTGCATGGGCAGAGCGATCATCGGACGGATGGCCGACAGATCCACTTCCACAACGCCGTCATAGTAGGCAAGGTCCGCCGGGGCCAGCTTCTTGTAATCCGCAGCACGGCCGTGCACGGCAAGGAACTTCTGCGTGGTCTCGTCGGTCTCCCAGATGGAGGACAGGCAGGTGGTCTCGGTGGTCATGGCGTCGATGGCGTTGCGGGTGTCCTGCCGCAGGGAGGCAATGCCAGGGCCAACGAACTCCATGACCTTGTTCTTGACATAGCCGCTCTTGAACAGCTTGCCCACCAGCGCAATGGCCACATCGTGGGGGCCGCAGCCGGCCTGCAGGCTGCCGGTGAGGTAAATGGCCACCACACCCGGACGGGCCACATCGTAGGTGCGGCCCAGCAGCTGCTTTGCCAGCTCGCCGCCGCCCTCGCCGATGGCCATGGTGCCCAGTGCACCGTAGCGGGTGTGGGAGTCCGAGCCAAGGATCATTTTGCCGCAGCCGGCAAACTTTTCACGCATGTACTGGTGGATGACAGCCAGATGCGGGGGCACAAAGATGCCGCCGTACTTTTTGGCAGCCGACAGGCCGAAGCGGTGGTCATCCTCGTTGATGGTGCCGCCCACAGCGCACAGGCTGTTGTGGCAGTTGGTGAGCACATACGGGATGGGGAACTTTTCCAGGCCGGACGCGCGGGCCGTCTGGATGATGCCCACAAAGGTGATGTCATGGCTGGCCATGGCGTCAAACTTGATCTTCAGGTTTTCGGCATCGCCGCTGGTGTTGTGAGCCTGCAGAATGCTGTAGGCCATGGTACCGGTCTTGGCGTTTTCCACCGCAGCGGCATCAAAGCCCTTGGCGGCCAGTGCTGCCGGTGCGTTGCCGTCTGCCGGCACCCACTCGCCGCGGGCATAGTATGCGCCGCCGGTGCTGCATTTGATCATATCCAACATCTCGATTCGCCTCTCTTTTTCTGTTTCCCGCCCGCCGCAGTTTGCGGGCACTGCCCCGGCAGGACAGCCAGCGGCCCCCTGCCCCGTTACGATCACGGATCGTATCGTTTTTTTATTATAGCATGAAACCATGGAAAGAAAAAGCACTTTTTCCGAATGAACTGTGAACAGACCACAAAGCCTCTCCATCCGCTCGACCGCAGCATGTGCATATCATCCCCTTTCCGGAATGCAAGCATGAAAAAAGCACCCAAGAACCATCGTTCTCAGGTGCTTTTCTTCATGCCGCCGACGGGGGTCGAACCCGGTCCAGAACTTTTCCGGCGAAAACTCGGCATGCACATTCAACGTACTTCCGTTAAATTCCGAAATCCACTCCTCCGGGAAGGAAACCGTAAACACGGTGTGAGAAATAGAAACGTGTTACAAAATGTGTTACTTCTCAAGACTTTCCGGATCAAGAACCCTGCTGAGAACGTTGTCCAGGTCTGCGGCAGTCTGCACATCCTCGCCATGAATAAGATGCGCGTAGATCCCGAACGTGTCCATCTGGCGGGAGTGGCCAACCAAGGGCTTGACTTGTCCCTCTGGCAGCGTTTTTGCCAGTGATACGAACGTATGTCGGAGATTATACGGCGGAACATAGTGCAGTCCGTTGGCCTCGCAGTAGCGCCGCCAATATTTTCTATAGGTGTCCTCACAGGAGATGCCAAACACGCTCTCCTGACCGCCTGTCAGCTTTTTCTGTGCCTGCAGAATAGCGGCCGCACTATCGGTGAGTGCAAAGGCGCGCACAGCGTTGTCGTTCTTGCCGCGGGTTTCCTCGCCACGGGTGTTTATAGCTCGCCGGATCTTCACCCGGCCACCCTTAACGTCCTTCCAGCTCAGTCCGATCAGCTCGCCCGGACGAAGGCCAGTCACAACGCTAAACCTGTACGCATTGACATAAGGATCCTCGATCAGTTTGCCGTCCAGGATCGTAGTGTCCACCTCAAAAAGTGTACGCAGATCCTCCGGCTGCAATATTTCTTTTTCCTTGGAGCGTGCACCCTTTGGCACATGCAGTTCTTCCGGCCGCAGAGTGGACATTTTGCTCAGGCGCAGCCATTTGCAGAACATGGTCAAATCCGTGCACATGTTGGAAAGGTATTTTTTGCTCAGTCCTCCTGCAAATCCTTTGTTGATGATGGCTTGCAGCTGTTGTTCCGTCAGGTCTCCCACACGCCTCCGGCCAATGACTGGACGCACCCAGACGTTCCACCGGCTCTGGATCGGTTCCCAGTTGGAGCGGCTGGTGGTCAGTTTCAGCTCGCCGATCCACTGCGGATAGGCTGCTTCTACCAGCATCCGAGTATTGCTGATGCCGTCATCCAGCCATGCGTCCGCCTTTGCATTGGCTTCACGCTGGCCGGTGCGGCCGGGCTTTGAGCTGGTAAAGGATCTGCGCACACCATTCTTTTGGACGTTGATCTGCCAGCGCTGCTGGTTCGGCAGCCAGGTGGCTGTATTGGTTCGTTGTCCCATGTTTACACCTCCAAAAGGGTACACTTTGACAAGCCTGCCCAAAAGAGGTATAATCGCATTGCTAGGTGTGCGATGACCCCGTAAGGGCGAGCCGCTTACTTTACGTCCTGCCGGTTGCGCCCGGCAGGACGTTTTTTATTTGCATCAGCAATTGCTGCGATAGATTACTTCCATACCCTGATCCGGATGATAAGACCAAGTCACAGTTACATTGTCAATGGATTCTTTCTGGCGCCCGTCCAAAGCTCGAGTTTTCAGCATTTCTTCATAGAGCCAGTCAGGTAAACCCAGTGCTTTATTAAGCGTTTCAATATGGTCGAGTCCCGCCTCGATCAATCTTGAGTCTCCGCCCTTCTGATTATAGGGATTTGTGTCGATCATGAGGTAGGAGTTGTCATCAGCAACAGTAATCATGCGATCTGAGTACACTTCATAGAACTTCTTGAAAGTTTCCGTAATCGATTTGCCGTGGTCAATAGCCGCCCACACAACATTACCAAACGGTGTGCTCACTTTTTCGCCCTTTTCATTTGTCGTGACAACTTCACTGGCCAAGAAAATAGGAGAGCCATCGCCTGCTGTTTGCTGATACAATCCCTTCAGTGTAAGCTGCTGGTTATTAAGCGCAGCCTTGGCATACTCATACTGGGTGTCTTTAATTGCTGCATAGAAACGCTGTCCATCTGCGGAGACAACCGAGAAACATTTGTAATTTGCATCTTGATAAGGATAAGTTGATTGATCTTGCCCTGCATAAGTGTAAAAATACCCGAAATCTGTCTGGCCTGAAAATTCTGTGGCGGTCCATTTGCTGTAGTTTGCCGCAAACGCAGGTACTGCCAAAGCAAGGCACAGCATCGCGGTCAATAATAAAGAGACAATTTTCTTTTTCATGATCAACACTCCTTTTTATTTTTTACCGGAACGATTCCGATAATACATGTTTTTACCCCTTCAGTTCCTTCACCGCCCGGTCAAAGTCCGACACGATCTTCTGGGTGGGGTTGAACAGATCATACTCCGCTTCTGCCTTCTGCTTTGCCTGCCGGGCAGAAATCTTGCCCTTGTCCGGCAGAATGTCGTAGCGTCGGAACGATAAAAACTCGTTGATGCTGGCGGCGAACTGTTCCATGGTGAAGGTGTTTTCCCGCTCGATCAGATCTTCAATGTAGTCAAAATAGCCGGACACGGTACGCTCCAACTGCCGGATCTGCTTCTCGGACAGGTAATTCTTCGCCACGGACACATCCGACTTGAGCACACGGCCCTCCGGAGCGTTCTTCCAGGTGGTCAGGCCCATGTGCTCTTTGGTGTGGTCTGCCCTGGTGTACACGATCTCCGCCGCCGTCTGCCCGGTGATGGCATAATGGAACTTGTTCTGCACCATGGCATAGAAGTCCTTGGTCACCGGGGAGTTACGGTCATAGTCGATGCTGCACTCGGCAAAGATGTCCGTCACCTGCTGCCAGATGCGGCGCTCACTGGCACGGATGGAGCGGACACGCTCCAGCAGCTCTCGGAAGTAGTCCTTGCCAAAGGCATCCTTTCCCTGTTTCAGGCGCTCGTCATCCAATACGAAGCCCTTGGTCATGTACTCCTTGAGGATGCCTGTGGCCCAGATACGGAAGTGCGTGGCCCGGCGGGAGTTGACACGATAACCCACGGAGATGATGGCATCGAGGTTGTAAAACTGTGTTGGATAGTTCTTTCCGTCTGCGGCAGTTGCCGAGATTTTCTCGGTAACTGAATTTTTGTCCAACTCACCAGAAGAAAAAATATTCTTCAGATGCAGTGAGATATTATCCGTAGAGCATTCAAAAAGTTCTGCCATTCCCTTTTGGGACAGCCAAATGCTTTCCTCCTTCACGATCGCATCAACCGAAACATTTTCTTCCGCAGAACGGTAGATCAAAAACTGAAAGTTGTTCTCCATCTTTTCTCCTCTCACCCCACCCAGTGGGTCCAGCCCACGGCCTTGCCCTCGATCTGCACGTTGTTCAGTTCCGGGCCGGTGTAGACCATGGGCGCATAGGCGGCGTTTGCGGGCATCAGGGTCAGGGTGCCGTTCTGGTAGTACACCCGCTTGAGGGTGGCTTCCTCGCCGATGCGCACCGCGGCGATCTCGCCGTTTTCCACCTCGGGCTGGATGCGGATATACACCACGTCCCGGTCATGGATGCCGGCACCCTCCATGCTGTCGCCGTGGCAGATGAGGGAGAAATCGCACCGGATGTTCTCCGGCACGTCCACGATTTTTTCAATGTTCTGCTGGGCCAGGATGGGCGTGCCGCAGGCGATGGAGCCCACCAGCGGGATCTTCTTCATCTTGGGCATCGGCTCAAACCCCTTCGGGATGGGCCGGGGTGCGGGGGCGGGCTGGGAGCGCTCCGCTTCCATTGGTACATCATAGCCCATGAGCCATGCCGGATTCACGTCCAACGCCTCAGCAAAGACCTGCACACGGTTTTGCTTTGCCTCATAGCGTCCATTTATATAACAACTTATAGTGCCTTCTGCTACCTTCGTTTTCTTGGAGAGGTCTGCGGCCTTCATCCCTCGTGTCTCGAGAGCCTGTGATAGCCGACTTGCGAAATCGCTCTTTTTCATTTGAACGTACCTCCGTCATGTCTTATTCACAGTATAGCGCCATTTTATAGAAAGCGCAAGATATTTTTCAAAAATCTTTAGAAAACGTATTGACTTTAGAAATCGCAAGTTGTATAGTATTGGCAAGGAGGTGATACAAATGGATTACTTAAATCTGCTTGGCCGCATCCGCGCCAGAGGTATGACGCAGAGCGATGTTGCGCAGAAAATCGGCATTTCTCCTACAACTTTAAACAAAAAGTTGCGTGGTCACACGGACTTCACTCAGACCGAAATCCGTGATTTATGCCGTGTCCTCGCAATCCCTGACGCAGAAATCCCCGCTTATTTTTTTGCCGCAAAACTTTAGTTTTCGCAAGTCCATTCCAAAGGAGGTGAAGAAGATGGAGAACCACAAAAAGCCCAGCTGGAAAGAACGGCTTTCCAACTGGACAACGGCAGAGTTGATGAGACTTGCACTTTTCTTCCAGTGCATCGCACTGGTTTTTCAAATTGCCGCACTCATCCTAACAATTGTAAGATTAGCGTTATGAGCGCAGCCAAAAAGGACGCACCGCCAAAAAACGCGGCCGCAAGGGAAACCTTATAGCTTTTGAGAGCGAGCTCTCTATTCTTCTTGTTTTCCTCGGTTTGCTCTTTTTGGTTTGGTCAGCTTCCATCATCTCTAACATTTTGCGAATATCTTCCGCGGAACCAAGTTGGGCGTTTGCCAATTTTTCCTTGCGAGCAATCGAATTTTGTATCATTCGATTTTCTTGCTCTTGTTGTTCCGCAAACTGCCTCATGACATCATGAACCTGCCAGGCACTGTTAAGATTATCGTAAAGACCCATACAACACGCCTCCCTTCCTCTTAAGTATACCGCAGAAGGGAGCCACCCACAAGGAGGTGAAGAAGATGAAAGACTTCATTGAGGAGAACTGGCGCACCATTGTGCTAGCAGCGGCCACAACCATTGCAGTGCGTTTATTACTAGGGTGGTGATGATGCTGACGATGATCGGCAGCCAAAGTGAACTCAGCATCATATCCCGGCGCTTATCTTTTAAGTATTCCTCATAAACAAAATAGAAATCCGAAACGTGATACTTGCTGGTTTCGATGGGACAGCCAAATCCATCTATACCATCTGTATCTGGAGACACAAGCTCGAAGAATCGCAGCGAGTGGACTTCATTCCAGTCACATTCTCGATGCGGATGATTTTTTATTTCCTTCAAAAGTTCTTTATCTTTTGCACTCAGAACAATATTTTCGCAATCCGACTTTTGGTGAACCATAGAATTACCTCTTTCCGATTTTCTTTCATTTTACCGCAAGAAAGAGGTATGCACAAGGAGGTGAACACCATAGACAACAACAAAAAGCCCAGCGAACCTTTGGAAGAGGAACGCTGGGCGGAAAGTTCAGCTGGAAAAGCATACCTGAGTGAACTCTTTTCCGAAGGGCGTTAATTTCACAATGCCATTTTGTTGTGTTACAGACGTGTGTCTCATATCATCAGGAGTATTCTCGTTTTCCATTGCTTGATATATAGAAAGTGTAATTCGTGACCTTTGCATAATTTCTGTATTTTCAAATGGCTCATATACCGTTTTGTCCAACAAAAGCTGTCCATAAATGATTTCTATCAGCCCCTGGCGCTCCAGTGAACTCAACGACGCGGCTTGCAATTCCAGTTCATCTGCTGTTTTCATTTTGGAGTTTACCAAGAAACAGTGTGTGAACGATACATACTCGCCACCACCAGAAAGATTGAACTTATATCTGGCAATTGGGTATACCTCTTTTTTTCTGAACAGTGAAAGGTTTTCTGCATCCAGAGGAGACATCTGCGCAATTATCGCTGAGAAGGAAGGGTGAACCTTGCTTTGATAACGTTCATCTGCTGCATTTGCCAGTAAATTCTGAAACATTTCTCTAATTTTCGGCTCATCCATGCAGTACTTGGCATTTTCGACAGCAGGACCTACCACCTGCATACGAGGTTCAACCAAACATTCTTCTGGTTTTGCATTCAACTTGTCACTCAGTGATTTTTTAAACTCTTCTAGATCATGTGCTTGTTGCAACCTCATCTTTTCTGCTGAAAAATGGATTTTGCTTGTTGCCATTGCAAGAAGATCTCCAAAAAGAGTTCCAATCTGATTAGCACCGGGTTTCAGAACAGCCTTTACAGGTTCGTCAATGCAACTTGGTACGGCATTGATGTTAAAGGTGTTGCCGCTATTCTTCTCATCACTCATCTTATCATTCCTTTCTTTGGGAGGTTCTATGGACAAACTTATTCTGATTATTAAAATACTCGTCACTGAGCAGAAAGTCAAATTTTATACAGCAGTCTGCCGTGTGTGCGAAAGAATCGAACGTTATATCAAAACACATCGAAAATAAGGAGGTACATCTTCACCATGAACGACATCATCTTATCCACCCAGAACGGCGAACCGGTGGCATCCA
>ERZ835541.2141-NODE-2141-length-16892-cov-3.234662_pt1 | contig 16892 bp, 17 predicted proteins | sample MGYA00519945_ERZ835541 | MGnify/ENA primary metagenome ERZ835541 (study PRJEB31850, sample SAMEA3708780) | human gut metagenome | biome: human gut; feature: human-associated habitat; material: faeces | place: China | collected 2014 ...
AGCTGCGCTCGAAGCCCACCATCTTGTCGGTGATGCCATTGACGGCGTTCTCCACAGCGGCCTTGCCGCTCATGACGGCCTCCTCGATATCGGTCTCGGACGCCAGGTGGGCACCGCACCGCTGGAGGAGGGAGAGCTCGATGCCCCGGACCTTGGCGCCGGTCTTCTCCTTGACTACCTGGGCCAGCAGGGAGGCCAGGCCGCCCAGCTGGGCGTGGCCGAAGCCGTCGGTGGCAGAGGTCTTGGCCTCGGAGACGAACGCGCCATCGGAGTAGTGGATGCCCTCGGAGACAGCGACAAGGCACTGGCCCTGGCCCTCGTAGACGCGGATGACGTCGTCGAGGAAGTCGGCCATGTCAAAATCGACCTCGGGGAGATAGATGAGGTCCGGGCCGTCGCCCTTGGCGGCGGGCAGGACGGTGGCGGCGGTCAGCCAGCCTGCATGGCGGCCCATGCACTCGATGATCGTGATCATGCCCTTGTTGTAAACGCGGCAGTCACGGGCAACTTCCATAACAGAGGTCGCGATATACTTGGCGGCAGAGGCAAAGCCCGGGCAGTGATCCGTGCCGATGAGGTCGTTGTCGATGGTCTTCGGCACGCCGATGACGCGGCACTCATAGCCGACCTTGGCCATATAACGGCTGATCTTGGCGCAGGTGTCCATGGAGTCGTTGCCGCCGATGTAGAAGAAGTAGCGGACGTTGTACTTTTCAAAGATCTCAAGGATGCGCTTATAGTCCTTGTCGTTGTCGGACGGATCGGCGATCTTGTAGCGGCAGGAGCCGAGGGCGGAGGACGGCGTGTAGAGCAGGCGCTCGAGCTCTGCGGGATCCTCTTCGTCCATAATCATGAGCCGATCTTCCAGAACGCCGACGATGCCGTGCTCGGCACCATAGACCTTGGTGATGTTCTCATCCTCGAGGGCGGTTTTGATCACGCCGTAGGCACTGGCGTTGATCACGGAAGAGGGACCGCCGGACTGACCGACGATCGCTGCACCGATCAGGGGTTTCTTCGTGGGCATGGGATAACCTCCAAATCAAGATATGATGAAGTCTGTGTGAAAGATTTTTCACCGATTGCTATTATACCATACGAGGCTAGGCTTTGCAAGGAATTCATCACGGCAGTGTGACAATTTTCGCGAATTTTGATGCAATTTTTGCAGCTTGTGCCGAAGTCCCCCAAAGGCAGGTTGACAGTCCCGTGCCTCATGCGTATAATAAAAGTGAATCACTGCGGGCAGAGAACCGCAGAATTGAAGGAGGATCATCCATTATGGCAGGATTTTGCACACGCTGCGGCCGCCCTCTGCCGGAGAGCGGCATCTGCCCCTGCACGCAGCAGCCCCAGCAGCCGCAGTATCAGCAGCCCCAGCACCAACAGCCGCAGCAGCCGCAGGCTCCAAAGGAGCCGAGCGCCTTCGGCCTTGCGATCAAGGGGCTTCCCCAGCTGTGGCTGAGCTACTGCAAGGACCCCATCGGCACGACGCGCAAGGCCGTGGAAAAGCACGACTTCCTCAGCGGCATCCTGATGGCCGCCGTGACGTACATCGCCGTGTTCTTTGCCACGCTCGTGTATGCGCTGCGCCTGGACTCCCATTTTCCGGCCGTTGCATGGCTCGGCGCGAGCCTGCTCATGCCCGTCGCCGGCTTCGGCCTCACGCTGCTGACCACGCTCGTTCTGACGAAGGTGGCGAAGGTCCCGTCCGATTTTAAGGGAATGCTCGCCTCCTCCGGCCTCGGCATGACGTTCCCCGCTACGCTGGCCGCCGGCTCCATCGTGCTGCTGCTCGTGTACCCCGGTCTCATCTCCCTGCTCGGCGTCGCGTCGTTTGCCGTGTGGGCCGTCGTCACCGTCGGCACACTGCTGCAGGTCTACGGGGTAAAGCTGAACCTCGTAACTATCCTGCTGTGCGTTGCGTTCTGCATCGCCGGCTACTATGTTGTGAGCGGCCTGCGCGACTGGTTCCTGCACGCCTGCTATTCCTACGACATCAACGACGTTCTGTCCGGTCTCGGCGATCTGTTCGGCTGACCCAAAAGGTCCGTCAGGCCCTGCAGGGCTTCTGATCAGAGCTTCCCTAAAAAATGCGCTGCTTCGGCGGCGCATTTTTTATTCGATTTGACATACCGTCTTCGTCAAGTTTGCTACAGAGATATTGTAATTTAGAGCGTATTTTGCATTCCTTTTTCATGTAGCATTGGTTAATTTTGTGGAAAACATCCATGATTTTGTAAAATTTTGCAGAGAAAGCTGGTTGGTTTGCACAGAATTTTCTATGCAATCTGCGCATTGACAGGACAGGCCGCCCATCATATAATACGCTTGCAGGAAATAAGTGGTGGAGTCTGTCATAAAGTGTTATGCACTTTATTTATTCCTGCCATGCGCGACACGGCCGAACGGAAGTGGGCATCCGGGACGTTGTGGGAACGCAGCATGCAAAGGGCAGAACTTCCATGCGGAGCTCTGCCCTTTGTCTATCTCACCCGAGATCGTCGGGAGCCGCCTCAACAACGGGGCGGCTTCCTGCTGTTTTGGGGCGCCTGAAACGCACCTGCAGCGGCCGGGACATGCCCCGATCCTTCCATGCTCAGCTGGCGGCCTCACATAGCTTTCCACTCTCCACTTTCCATTTTCCCCCTGCACACGCCCGTCCCTGCCTGACGCCGCCCATGGATTCGCAGTTGCAAACCGGCGGCGGTTCTGCTACAATGGGCAGGAAAAGGGGGCGTTTGCCATGCTGGATGTGTGCGATCCGCGCGTGATCCGCGCGCTGCTTGAGAAATACGGATTTCATTTTTCCAAAGCGAAGGGGCAGAATTTCCTGACGCAGCGGTGGGTGCCGCAGCGCATCGCGCAGGAGGCCGGCATTGACCGCTCAACCGGCGTGCTGGAGATCGGCCCCGGCTTCGGCCCGCTGACGCAGGAGCTGTGTCTCCGTGCCGGGCGTGTGACGGCCATCGAGCTGGACACGACGCTCCGCCCCGTGCTGGCGGAGACCGTGGGCGAGTTCAACAACCTCACCATTCACTTTGCCGACGCCATGAAAATGGACCTTCCGGCCCTTGTGCAGGCGGAATTCCCCGGCCTGACGCCCGCCGCCTGTGCCAACCTGCCGTATTATATCACGTCTCCGGTCCTGACGCGCCTGCTGGAGAGCCGCTGCTTCTCCGCCGTGACCGTCATGGTGCAGAAGGAGGTCGCGCGCCGCATCTGCGCCGCGCCCGGAACGGCGGACTACTCCGCGTTCTCCATCCTCTGCCAGTACCACGCCGCGCCGGAGCTGCTGTTTGACGTCCCGGCCTCGTGCTTCATCCCGCAGCCGAAGGTGACGAGCGCCGTCGTCTGCCTGCGCACGCGGCCCGCGCCCGCGGACATCCGCGACGAGGTGCTGTTCTTCCGCACGGTGCGCGCCAGCTTTGCCCAGCGCCGCAAGACGCTCGTCAACGGGCTGGCCTCCGGCTTTCCGCAGCTGACGAAGGCGGAGCTGACCGACGTGCTGGCCGCATGCGGTCTGCCCGCCAATGTCCGCGGCGAAACGCTCGGCCTCGAGGGCTTCGCCGCCCTGTCCAATGCCCTTGCCGCGCGGCTGTGAGCGCTGCGCGGCATATGCCGCGGAAAAATTTTCCGTTTTCTGCAAAATAGGGCTTGCTTTTTCGAAAAAAATCGATACAATAATATCCATAAAACGATGCTGCAGGGAGTAGGAACTGTGCGTTAAGTACCGGTCGGATGGGAGGTTGCCGCCGGGCGAAGGAGCTTCGGCTCCGCGATACGGTTACCGCAACCGCCTGAGCAAGATCCCCGTGCATTCCGGGGATAGCATCGCATATTGAACCTCCTCCATTTTATCGGAGGGTGCATTCGCCACGCTCCGGAGAGTGGCGGATCTTTTTTACCCCCCTGCGCAATGGGGTGCGTCCGCACGCTCTCATTCCGTAAGGAGGAATTTTTTATGTCAACCAAGCTGTTCACCTGCGGCCTGCGCGCGGCCGCCCGTCCGTCATTCCGGAGAGGAGGGATCGGGCATGGCTGCTGAAAAGAAAGCGCTCGCTCCCGGCCTGTATGCCTCGCCGTTTTCCAAGGCCTACTGGCGTGACGCTGCCCGTGAGCTCGGCAAGGTCCGCATGCTCGCCGTCGCGGCCATCCTCATCGCCGTCCGCGTGGCGCTGAAGTCCGTCGCCATTCCGATTGCGCCCCCGACGCTGATGATCAACCTCGGCTTTTTCGTCAATGCGCTCGGCGCGATGATCTTCGGCCCGGTCGTTGCCATCATTGCGGCGGCCATCAGTGATACGCTTGGCTGTATCCTGTTCCCGACCGGCGTGTACTTCTTCCCGTTCATCTTCACGGAGATCGCCGGTTCCCTTATCTTTGCTCTGTTCCTGTACCGTGCGCCGCTGACGAACCTTCGCGTGACGCTCTCCCGCTTCTGCGTGAGCTTCTTCGTGAACATCGTCATCCAGACGCCGATCATGCTGCTGTATTACCAGATGGTCCTTGGCAAGTCCTATGCGATCTTTGACCTGCCGCGTATCTGCAAGAACCTCGTGCTCTTCCCGATCGAGTCGCTGCTTCTCATCCTGTTCCTGAACGTCATTACCCCGCTGACCTACCGCATGAAGCTGACGTATGAGCCGCCGAAGAAGCTGAAGATCACCGGCCGCCTCGTCGCCTTCCTGCTGGCACTGCTGATCGTCGGCTCGTGCGCTACGGCGGGCTATGCATGGTATGACTACAACACGCGCAATCACGCCACCTCGCTCGAAAGCGACGAGCGCGCCGCGCTGAACCACAAGCTGGCTGATTATCTCGGCGTGGACGACAACACGCTCGTCCTTGTGAACGTGGTCACGAAGACAGCCTTCCACGACGAAGAGACCGTCACGTTCACGACCTACACCATCACGGGCGAGGTCGACGATCCCGCCGTGCTGTGGACGCTCAAAAACTCCGTCGCCAAGGGCGAGAAGTACGAGGGCATCCTCACCGTCGGCGAGAAGGGCACTGCCGTCCTCAATAAGGCGGATGATAGCCTCATCGAGATCGCCACCGAGGCATCGAAGGAAAAGTAACATAGCGCAAAAACAGCTCCCCGGCGGACGCCGGGGAGCTTGCTGTATTTGCGGCATTGCTTCTATGGCGCAAGGCACCCAGGTTTGTCATTGCGAGGCCCCAACGGGGCCGTGGCAATCTCATGCAGGCAGTTGCGATTTCGCCGATGGCTTCCCTGTTGTCCGGCCGTGTTCTGCGAGATTGCCACGTCGCTTCGCTCCTCGCAATGACACGTCGGGAGCATTCACCATTATAACGATAGGCTGTTCAGATCGGCAGCATTGCGCCGGGGCCGGCTGTCCACTCCCCTACAACGGCGTGTGCGGTCGGCGACAGTACGCACAAATTTGCTGCTGCCAAAGGCGGTCACTGACCGCCGCTACAGACGCAATCGGCTTTTACGTTTTTAACGGCAGCCTGTACGAATTGCAAGTACCTTCCCGAGATTGCCACGGCTCCTGCGGAGCCTCGCAATGACAAACTTGGCAGCGCCTCCTTCCCGTGTCATTGCGAGGAGCGAAGCGACGCGGCAATCTCAAGTTGGCAGCAACGAGTTCGCCGGGGCTTTCCTATGCTCCGGCCAGGTACTGCGAGATTGCCACGGCTCCTGCGGAGCCTCGCAATGACAAGTCGGGGGCATTCACTATTTTAACGATGGCCTGTACTAGACGCAGGTGCAGCGCCGGGAGCGGCATGCCGCTCCCCTACAACGCACATTATATTGGAATCGTAAAATAGAACGTGTTGATGCCGCCGCTGCTCTCGGCCCAGATGCGGCCGTGGTGCGCTTCGGCGATACGGGCGGCAATGGCGAGGCCCAGGCCGTAGCTGTGGTTCATGGCACGGGCAGAATCGACGCGGTAAAAGCGCTTGAAAATATCGCGGCACTCCTGCGGAGTGAGCGGCGCGCCGGGATCGGCAACAGACAGCACGCAGTGCCGCCCGCCCTGCCGCGCAAGCGTCAGCAGCACCCAGCCGTCCGGCTGGGCGTATTTGCGGGCGTTGTCCAGCAGGATCTCCACGACCTGCCGCAGCTGTGCGGCATTGCCGCGCACACGGATACCGTCCTCCACGCGGGCCGTCAGCGTGTGCCCGGCCTCGAACAGCACCGGCTCGAACGGCAGCAGGGCGTCGTTCACGAGGGCGCTCAGGTCCAGCTCCGTCTGCGCATCCTGCGCGCGCCCGGCATCCACGCGGGCCAGCTCCAGCAGGCTCTCCACAAGGCCGCGCATCTGCTGCGACATCGTGAGGATGCTCCCGGCAAAGCGGGAGCGGGCCGGGGCGTCGTAACCCGGCGCCTGCAGCAGCTCCGCATTCGTCAGGATGACGGTCAGGGGCGTTTTCAGCTCGTGCGAGGCGTCCGCCACGAACTGCCGCTGCTGGTCCCACGCCCTGGCAACGGGCCGCACCAGCCAGCGCGCCAGCAGCAGGCTCATGACAAAAAATACCGCAAGAGCCGCCGCGCTCGCAATGGCAAGCGTGCGGATGAGGCTGTGCAGCGTCGTCGTCTCGGCCGAGGTGTCGGCAAAAACGACGCGCCAGCTCGTGCGCGTGACGACGCGGTAGAACCGCAGGCCGTAATCCGGCACCTCACCGATGTCGTCCTCGGAATTCACGGCGATGTCGATGAGCTTCTGCAGCTTTTCGCGGTCGCTCAGGTCAAAATAGCCGCCGCGCGTCGTGATGATGTCGCCGCGCGCATTGATCTCCAGCGCAAAATACGGCACGCGCGTGCCGTCGTCCAAACCGGGGCTGGAGGCCGTCTGCCAGTTGTTTGCCAGCGCCTCGAGCGTGCGCAGGCTCTCGGCCTCAAGGCTCTGCTGCGTAAAATGCAGCACAAGGCCGAACGTGACGCCCAGCATCACGGTCAGCAGGGCCATGAGGATGCACACGAGCTTGACGCGGAGCTTCCGGATCATACCTCCGCCACCTCCAGATGATAGCCCAGCCGCCGGATGGCCTCGATGCGGACGTTCGAGCCGATGCTCGCGAGCTTTTTTCGCAGGAAGCCGGCGTAGACCTCCACATGATTCTCCACGGCGTTGGAGTCAAAGCCCCAGACGCGCTCGAGCAGCGTCTCCTTCGAGACGTTGCCGCCCTTCGCCTGCAGCAGGATGCGCATGACGTCAAATTCCCGCGCGGACAGGCGCACGCTTTTGCTGCCGCAGCGCAGCATCCCGGCCGAGAGGTCGAGGGCAGTGTTGCCGAACGTCAGCTCGTCGACCTGCTCACCCTGCCTGCGCAGCAGCGCGCCGACGCAGGCCAGCAGCTCGCGGGAATCAAACGGCTTTGTCAGATAATAATCCGCCCCGGCGTTCAGCCCGGCCACGCGGTCCATGAGATCGGACTTTGCCGTCAGCATCAGGATGGGCACGGCATGGTGCTCCGCGCGCAGGCGGCTGGCGACGGTATAGCCGTCGAGCCCCGGCATCATGACGTCGAGGATCACGAGATCATAGACGTCCGTTTTTGCATATTCCAGGCCGGTCAGGCCGTCGTTCGCCGTATCGACGGAAAAGCCCCGGCCCGTCAGCAGCGTCTGCAGCGAATCAGCCAGCAGGCGCTCGTCTTCTACCACAAGAATTTTCATCATCACAGCACCTGCAGGATACAGCCCTTGAGATACATGGAGTGCTCCTCGCCCAGCGTGGCCGGATGGTCGCGCGACTGCATGAGGCGCTCGAGCAGGCGGACCTGCCGCCCCGCGCCCTTCGCGGCCTCCGTGAGCATCTGCTCAAACAGCGGCTGCGTCATGAACTGGCTGCACGAGCACGTCACAAGGAAGCCGCCCGGCTCCGTCAGCTGCATGCAGCGGCGGTTCAGCTCGCGATAGCCCCGATACGCGCCGTCGAGGGCGCTGCGGCTCTTGGCAAAGGCGGGCGGGTCGCAGATGACAAGGCCGAACTGTCTGCCCTCCTCGCAGTCCTGCCGCACGAGATCGAACACATTGGCGCAGACGGTCTCGACACGGTCGGCCACGCCGTTGCGCGCAGCGTTCCCGCGCACCATGGCAAGGGCCGTCTCCGAAACGTCCACGGCCTGCACCCGCGCCGCGCCGTACAGTGCCGCGTGGATGGAGAAGCCGCCCGTATGGCAGCACAGGTCCAGCACCGTCCGCCCGGCGGAATATGGCCGCAGATGGCCGCGGTTTTCCTGCTGGTCAAGAAAATGCCCGGTTTTCTGGCCGTTTTCGATGTCCACGGCCATGAGGGCATCATGCTCGCGGATGATGAGCTCCGGCGGCACCGCGCCGTAGACGCAGCCCTTGCGCTGCTCCATGCCCTCCTTTTCGCGCACGGCAAGGTCGTCGCGCTCATAAATGCACTGCGGCCGGAACACCTCGGCCAGAATGGCGAGAATATCATCCCGCATGCGCTCCATACCGAGCGAGACGATCTGGAACGACAGACAGTCGCCGAATTTGTCCACCGTCAGACCAGGCAGGCCATCCGGCTCGCCGAAAATGACGCGGCATGCGTTCGAAAAGCCCAGTGCCTGCCGGTTTTCCCACGCCGCGCGGATGCGGCGCTCCCAGAACACGCGGTCGATGGTCTCGCCGCGCTCGCGCGAGACGAGCCGCACCGTGATCTTGGAGCGGCGGTTGAAAAAGCCCGTGCCCTGATAGCGCATACGGCTGTCGAGCACCTCGACAAGGCCGCCGTCCTCGCAGGTGTCGTCCGCCCAGTCGATTTCATTGTCATAGATCCAGCAGCAGCCGGCGGCAAGCGTCTCGCCGCGCCGCAGGCAGACCTGTCCCGAGATCCCACTCATTTCCGGTCATTCCTCCGTTTGGTACGGCAGTCCCGCGCGGGACTGCCTGTTTATTTTCTGTTTATTATACGCTCTGGCGTGATTATCGATATTGTACCACAGGCGGGCGCGCATTGCAATTGTCCGGCGGGCGTGATATAATGCGGCAAAAGGGGGAATATCCATGAAGACCTTATCGGAGGACCGCCGCGCGCTGCACCGCATTCCGGAGACAGGCTGCCGCCTGCCGGAGACGGCGGCCTATCTGCGCGGGGCGCTGGCCGAAATGCCCTGCACGCTGCTGGCCCCGTGGGAGGACGCCGTGTGCGCCTATTTTGACCTTGGAAAGGACGAGACCGTCGCCGTCCGCAGCGACATGGATGCCCTGCCCGTGACGGAGCGGACCGGTCTGCCGTTTGCATCCGCCCATCCGGGCCGCATGCACGCCTGCGGGCATGACGGTCATATGGCCATGGTGCTCGGGCTGGCGCGCCGTCTGGCGGCAGGAGAGGTCCGGCCGCAGCGGAACGTCCTTCTGATCTTTGAGCCCGCCGAGGAGACGACGGGCGGCGCTGCGCCCATCTGCGCGACGGGCCTGCTGGAGCGGTATCATGTAACGCGCGTGTTCGGCATGCATCTCTGGCCGGAGCTGCCCGCGGGCGTCATCGCCTCGCGCGCCGGAGCGATGATGTCGCGCTCGTGCGAGCTGACGGTGGAGATCACGGGCCGGTCCGTCCATCTGGCCCGCTTTGCCGAGGGCTGCGACGCGCTGGACGCCGCCGCCCGTCTGCTGACACGGCTGTATGCACTGGCCGAGGGCAAGCCCTGCCTGCTGCGCTTCGGCAAAATGGAAAGCGGCAGCGCCCGCAACGCCGTGAGCGACCACACGCATCTTGAGGGCTCGCTGCGCTGCCTGGACGACGGGCTGTATGCCGCGCTCTGGGAGCAGGCGCAGGCCATCGGCCGGGCCGTCGGCGAGGAGACGGGCTGCACCGTGACCATGACGTGCAGCTCCGGCTATCCGCCCGTGACGAACGACGCGGCCCTGCTGGCCGAGGTGCGGGAGCGCTTCCCGATCGCCGAGGCGGAGACGACGTGCATCACGGAGGACTTTTCGGAATATCAGCGCCATGTGCCCGGCGTGTTCTTCTTCCTCGGCACCGGCGGCATCGAGCTGCATGCACCGACGTTCACCTTCCCGGAGGAAATTCTGGACAGGGGTGAAGCGCTCCTGTGCGGGCTCGTATAAAGTGCAGGCCGATCGCCCGGTATAGCCGCTTTTGTAATTGGGAAAACTGAAAGCATCATTGTCTGCCTGTTGCGAAAATGTCCCGAATAATATATAATATTCGGGACAAAAAAGGAGGCGAGCATCGTGGCAAACGGATTCTCAAAGCAAATACAAGAGAGAATTGGAGCCGCAGTCGATGGCACAATTTTTGTGAACTCCGATTTCGCGGATATTGCTGATCAGGAAACGGTCAGACGAACTCTGAACAGATTGACACAGGCTGGTATGCTCCGCAGAATACGAAAAGGCGTCTATGAAAAGCCGAAGTACAGCAAGCTGCTTCATGAATATGTAGCGGCCGACCCGGACGCTGTTGCAAAGGCATTGGCGCGGAACTACCACTGGACCATTGCCCCATGCGGAAATACGGCCCTGAATTTGCTGGGCCTCTCTACACAGGTAACGGCGGTCTGGTCCTATATCAGCGACGGCCCGTATAAGACCTATGAGTGGAATTCCACCAAGCTGGAATTTAAGCATCGGACCAACAAGGAAATCACCGGTCTGTCTTACATGACGAGCTTGGTGATCCAGGCGCTGAAAACTCTGGGGAGGGCCAATGTGACGCCGGAGATCATACAGACGCTTTCTGAAAAGCTGTCCGAAGACGAAAAGCAAGCCTGTCTGAAAGAGGCAACAGAAGCCACGGACTGGGTTTATGATACGATACGGAAAATGTGTGGAGGCGACACACAATGAGAAATGTAGCCCGCTTGCCGGAAAGTGACCGACGCGAATTGTTCCGAAATACCGCAGATAAGATGGGCTTAAATGATGCCATCGTAGAAAAAGATTTTTGGGTATGCTTTACGCTGGATTATCTGTTCCACCGCTGCCCCTGGAAAGATGCTATTACCTTCAAAGGCGGCACCAGCCTTTCCAAGGCTTTCAACCTGATCAGCCGCTTTTCCGAAGATATTGACCTGATCTTGGACTGGCGGGTGCTGGGATACGGTAGGGACGAGCCATGGGGAAAGCGCTCCAACACCAAGCAGGATGCGTTCAACAAAGAGGCCAATGCACGGGCGGAAGTTTTCCTTGCGGAGCAGTTTGGCCCCACCATTCAGGCAGAGCTCTCTTGGGAACTTGGCTGTGAGGCAAACATTTACATAGATGAAAAGGACAAGCAGACCGTTATCTTTGCCTATCCGCACCTGTTTACGAATTCTGCTACCTTGCAGGTCATTCGTTTGGAGATCGGTGCGCTGGCCGCTTGGACGCCCGCAAAAATGGCTCAAATCGAGCCCTATGCCGCAACCTATTATCCGAAAGTCTTTGCGCAAAAGAATACGGCCGTTCTGACCGTTGCACCGGAGCGGACTTTCTGGGAAAAGGCAACGATCCTACACCACGAGGCGAACAGACCCGAGAGTTCGGAAATGCCGCAGCGTTATTCCCGGCATTACTATGACCTGTATCGCATGTCTATGACACCTGTGAAAGAGGCTGCCTTTGCCCGGGTGGAATTGCTGAAAACGGTGGCGGACTTCAAAATGAAGTTCTATCCGAGGTCTTGGGCAAAGTATCAGGAGGCTGTTCCCGGCACTTTGAAACTGGTTCCCCCGAAGTATCGCTTTGCAGCATTGGCCGCAGATTACGAAGCAATGAAGGACATGCTCTATGGTGATGTTCCGATGTTTGAGACAGTCATAAGCGCAATTGGGGAACTGGAACAGGAGATCCATACAGCTTGGTGAAATTGTTCCGCTGGCCCTTTTCGCCAAGCTGGTTCCAATCACGCTCTTTCCTCCAAATGATCGGCTGTACCGTTTTTCGGCAGTCTGGACACGCCTTCGTTCTGAAAAAAATTTTTGAGAATATTTATGCCTCTCCCAGATTCTGCGGGAGGGGTATTTTTTCGGAAAAACCGGACTTTGGAAAACAGTGGAAAAACACGGTGCCGGGAGCTGCAAAAATTTATCCGCATTTTGTTGGATTTCTTGCATGGAAATCCGGAGAACGGAAAGAATTGCGGCAGAAAAAGAATTGCGTTTCGAAAAAAATCGTGATACACTAAGCAAAATCAAAGGCAAACTCAAAAATTTTTGATAAGAGGAGCGATCCGCATGGCCATTGATGTGAGAAGCGAAGTCCGCCCGCTGAAGAAAGTCCTGCTGCAGCGCCCCGGCCGGGAGCTGGAGCAGCTCGTCCCCAATTCGATGGAGCGCCTTCTGTTTGACGACATTCCCTACCTGCGCGGCGCGCAGACAGAGCATGACCGCTTTGCGCAGGTGCTGCGCGACAGCGGCGTGGAGGTCGTCTATCTTACCGATCTGGCCGCGGAGACGCTGGCCCTGAGCGACAGCCTGCGCCGCCGCTTCGTTGAGGACTTTATCCGCAGCAGCGGCTGCGTGGCCGCCAGCTACCGCGAGGCCCTCACGGAGCTTCTGCTGGCCTGCCCCAACACGCGCGAGCTCATCCGCAAGACCATGACGGGCGTCCGCTTCGACGAGCTGCCCCTGCACCAGAACCACTCGCTGGCCTCTCTGCGCAACGACCGCACGCACTTCGTGCTTGAGCCGATCCCGAACCTCTATTTCACGCGCGATCCGTTCGCGTCCATCGGCCGCGGCGTTGCCCTGCACCACATGTACTCCGTCACACGCAACCGCGAGACGATCTACGGAAACTATATCCTGCACTATCACCCCGATTATGCGGGCAAGGTGCCGTTTTACTACACGCCGGACGAGCCGTATACCCTCGAGGGCGGCGATATCCTGAACCTCAGCGCCGACACGATCGCCGTCGGCATCTCCCAGCGCACCATGCCGGAGGCCGTTGAGCGGCTGGCCTATAATATTTTCCAGGACGAGGCGGGCGAGGTGCGCCGCGTGCTGGCGCTGGATATCCCCAGCACCCGCGCCTTCATGCATCTGGACACCGTGCTGACGCAGATCGACACGGACAAGTTTCTCATCCACCCCTCCATTCTCGACGAGCTGGAGATGTTCGAGCTGACGCCCGGCCGCGGCGGCGCGCCCGTTGCGCGGCGGCCGGACATGCCGCTCGAGGAGGCACTGGCCTCTGCACTCGGCGTCGAGCGCGTCACGCTGCTGCGCTGCGGCGGCGGTGACCAGATCGCGGCCCAGCGCGAGCAGTGGAACGACGGCTCGAACACGCTGTGCGTCAGCCCCGGCCGCGTCGTGGCCTATGACCGCAACTATGTCACCAACGGTCTGCTCGAGGAGCACGGCATCGAGGTGCTGCGCATCCCGAGCGGAGAGCTGTCCCGCGGCCGCGGCGGCCCGCGCTGCATGAGCATGCCGCTTTGTAGAGACTGCTGAGTAACCGGAGCAGGTCGTTCCGCAACGGAATCACAGAAAAGCCCGGAATTTTCGTACAAAATTCAAAACTTCCGGTTGACTTTCTACCGGGTGCTGCGATATAATATCAATTGCGCATCCATGCTTGCTTATTGCATCCATGCCTGCGCATGATGATTTTCGATTGCTGCGGCCGGAGTCCGGCTGTTGAGCATAATCTAACAGGAGGTGTACACGAAGATGCTGCGTACCTATCAGCCCAGAAAGCGTCACCGCGCAAAGGTCCATGGTTTCCGCAAGAGAATGGCTACTGCAAACGGCCGCAAGGTTCTTGCCCGCCGTCGTGCAAAAGGCAGAGCCGTCCTGTCCGCCTGAGGAGCCGAGACCGCACCGTCTGCTTGAATTGTAACGTGAAGGGCGAACAGTCTCTGTTCGCCCTTTTGCTTTGCCGGGAGGTTCCGACTTGCTGCATACTGTTTCTCTGAAGGAAAACCATGTTTTCCGCCGCCTGTATCACCGCGGCGCCACGGCGGGCAACCGTCTGCTCGTGGTCTACTGCCTGCGCAACGGCACCGGTCACAGCCGCCTCGGCCTGACCGTCAGCGCCAAGCTCGGCCACGCCGTCGAGCGCAACCGCATGCGCCGCCGCCTGCGCGAGGTCTACCGCCTGCACGAGGCGGAGCTCCTGCCGGGCTATGACATCGTGATCGTCGCGCGCAGCCGCGCGATGGAGGCGGATTTCGCAGAGCTGACGCGGGCGTTTCTGACGCTCGCCGGGCGGACGGGCCTGATGCAGGAGGCCGCGCAATGAAGCGCGTCCTGCTGGCGCTCATCCGCTTTTATCGGAAGTATATCTCTCCCGCCTTTCCGGGCAAGTGCCGGTTCATCCCGACCTGCTCGGAATATGGCCTTGAGGCCATCGAAAAATACGGCGCCCTTCGGGGCGGCTGGCTCACGTTCAAGCGCCTGCTGCGGTGCAACCCCTTCAACCACGGCGATTTTTATGATCCCGTGCCGTGATCACCCGGCGGATCTCCGCCCACCCGTTCCGTCCGGCCGCCGTGCGCGGCCAAGAGGAGGCCTTTCATGGATTTTATCCGCGTTCCCTTTGGCTATGTGCTGGAATTCTTCTATGGATTCCTGAATAACTACGGCCTTGCGCTCATTCTGTTCTCGTTCGTTGTCAAGCTGATCCTTCTGCCGTTCAGCGCCAAGAGCAAGAAGAGCATGATGAAGATGTCCCGCCTGCAGCCGCAGCTCAAGCAGCTGGAGCTTGCCTGCGGAGACGACAAGCAGAAATATCAGCAGGAGGTCATGGCCCTCTATAAGTCCGAGGGCGTCAGCATGTACGGCGGCTGCCTGTGGTCGTTCCTGCCGCTGCTGTTCCTTCTGCCGCTGTACACTGTCATCCGTGAACCGCTGCACTACCTGATGCACCTGAACACGGAGACCGTTGATGCCCTCAAGGCCATTGTGGCCACGGAGCAGGGTGTCGAGGTCAGCAAGCTCGGCTACTACTGGCAGTATGGCCCGGCTGCCGATCTGCAGAAATATGCTCTGCAGCTCACCGACGCCTCCATGCGCGAAGCCGTCATGGGCGTCTCGTCCATCAATTTTTCCTTCCTCGGCATCAACCTCGGCCAGATCCCGAGCTGGAAGGTCTGGCAGGCCAAGGGCTGGAGCGATATCGGCGGCTTTATCGTCCCGCTGCTCTCCGGCGGCCTGAACTATCTGTCGATGTTCATCAGCCAGAAGATGAACGGCTCCGTTATCTCCAACGCCAACGGCGAAAAGGACGAAGCCGCCGCCAAGTCTGCCCAGACCGGCAAGATGATGAATATCCTCATGCCGCTCATGTCCATCTGGTTCGGCTTTATCGTCCCGCTCGGCCTGTCGATCTACTGGCTGACGCAGTCGCTGTTCGGCATCGTGCAGGATGTGTTCCTCACGAAGCACTACCGCAAGATCTATGACGCAGAGGACGTCGTCCGCCGCGAGAAGGCTGCGCAGCGCGCCGCTGAGGAAGCGGAGAAGGAGCGCATCCGCGCCGCCCGCCGTGCCGCCAACCCCGAGGGCATCACGGAGAATACCAGCAAGAAGAAGCAGCAGCTCCGGGAGCGCCAGGGGCGCGAGGCCGCTGCCAAGGATTTTGAAGCCAAAAAGCGCGCTGCCGCCGGGCTTGCGCCCGAGGAAGCTGCCGAAGTGCTCAGCGGCGACCCCGAACGTCCCTTCAGCCGCGGCCGCGCCTATTCCTCCGAGCATTACACGAAACATGAGGAGAACGAATAATCATGGAAAAGTTTATCGTCACGACCGGTAAGACCATCGATCTTGCCGTTACGGCGGCGCTGCAGCAGCTCGGCATGGACCGCGACAGCGTGTCCGTCGAGGTGCTGGAGAATGCGAAATCCGGTTTCCTCGGCATCGGCGCTTCGCCCGCCAAGGTCAAGGTGACCTATGAGGTGCCGGACGAGCCCAAGAAGCCCGAGGCTCCGATGAGTGTGCTCTCGTCCGCCTCCCGCTCGAAGCCGAAGGAGCGCCCCGAGATCACCTCGAGCATCATCTCCCGTCCCGGCAGGAAGATCGAGCCGGAGGAGCAGCAGCCTGCCCGCCGCGAGCGCCGTCCGCGTCCGGAGCGCCGCAAGCCGCAGAACGCCGAAACCCCGAAGCAGCAGGAAAAGCCCGCCGAAAAGCCCGCCCGCCCCGAGAAGCAGGAGCGCAGGCCCCGAAGCAGGAAAAGCCGCGCGCCCCGCGCCCGGAAAAGCCGCAGCAGCCCGCCCCTGCCGCACCGAAGGAATATGCCCCCGCCCCCGAGGGCTCCATGGAGGAAAAGATCGAGAAGTTCCTCACCGGCCTGCTGACCCACATGAATTCCACCGCCGTGCCCCATGCCTATCGCACGGAGGAGGGCAGCTACCGCGCTGAGCTGGTCGGCGGTGATGTCGGTATGCTCATCGGCCGCCGCGGTGAAACGCTCGACGCCATCCAGTATCTGACGAGCTACGCCATCAACCGCGACAACGAGACGCGCGTGCGCGTCAGCGTCGACGCGGGCGACTATCGCCTCAAGCGCGAGGAAGCGCTGCAGCATCTGGCCGCCAAGATGGCGGGCAAGGCCGTGAAGTATCACCGCAACTTCACCCTCGAACCGATGAATGCCTATGAGCGCCATGTCATCCATGCCGCTCTGCAGGATTATCCCGAGGTCACGACCTTCTCCACCGGCTCTGAGCCGCACCGCCGCATCGTGGTGGCTTACGCCAAGGAAAAATAATAAGAAGCGTCCCTGCCGGTCGACCCGGTGGGGACGCTTGGTATATATGGGGCTATGTTAGAGCTGCCGGTTCGTACAGGCTGCCGTTAAATGATATGCACCACCGCTGAATGCACACGCCATTGTAGGGGAGCGGCATGCCGCTCCCGGCGCAGCGCTGCCGACACGAACAGGCTGCCGATAAAATGGCACGCACCGATTGCGTCTGTAGCGGCGGTCACTGCGCAGCCGTTGGCGGCTTTGCCGC
>ERZ835541.2142-NODE-2142-length-16884-cov-24.873552_pt1 | contig 16884 bp, 23 predicted proteins | sample MGYA00519945_ERZ835541 | MGnify/ENA primary metagenome ERZ835541 (study PRJEB31850, sample SAMEA3708780) | human gut metagenome | biome: human gut; feature: human-associated habitat; material: faeces | place: China | collected 2014 ...
ACTTACTCATCTTACCATCATTCTGTAATAACCAAGGATGTCCAAATACCTGCTTAGGAAGTGGCTCACCAAGTGCCATAAGGAATATTGGCCAGTAAATTGTATGGAATCTGATGATATCCTTACCGATAAGGTGAAGGTCTGCTGGCCAGAACTTCTTGTACTGCTCTGAAGAATTGCCATCAGCATCATATCCGATACCTGTGATATAGTTAGTCAGGGCATCAAGCCATACATAAACTACATGCTTGTCATCAAAGTCAACTGGAATACCCCATTTGAAAGATGTTCTTGATACACATAAATCCTGAAGTCCAGGAAGAAGGAAGTTGTTCATCATCTCATTCTTTCTTGAAACAGGCTGGATGAATTCCGGATGTGTATTGATATGCTCAATAAGCTTGTTGGCATATTTGCTCATCTTGAAGAAATAAGCTTCTTCCTTAGCTGGCTTAACTTCACGTCCACAATCAGGACACTTTCCATCAACAAGCTGGCTCTCTGTCCAGAAAGACTCACATGGAGTACAGTACATGCCTTCATATGAACCCTTATAAATGTCTCCCTGATCATAAAGTTTCTTAAAAATCTTCTGAACCTGCTTCTCATGGTAATCATCTGTTGTTCTGATGAACTTATCATATGAAGTATTCATAAGATCCCATATTCTCTTGATTTCTGTTGAAACATTATCAACAAATTCCTTAGGTGTAATTCCAGCTTCTTCAGCCTTAAGCTCAATCTTCTGACCATGCTCGTCAGTTCCTGTCTGGAAAAATACATCATAGCCTTCCTGTCTTCTGAATCTTGCAATACTGTCTGCAAGAACGATTTCATAAGTATTACCGATATGTGGCTTGCCTGATGTATAGGCAATAGCTGTTGTCATATAAAATGGACCTTTACTCTGTGGCATATCATTTCCTCCATAATCTATTATTTTAATTCATCGCTATAACGCAAATGTAGTGTGAATCATTTATCCGTAAACTTTATCATAGAAAAATTTACAATAAGTGTCAAGTCTGTATTAAGTATGATACAATATGTGAATAATAAATCAGTATTTCTTATAATATTAATTAAGACAGAAATGAGGATTAGTATGAATAATAAACAATTTTGCCTTTTACATCAATTTCTTAACAAGGCTGTGAGCCTGCTGATAGTTTTTATAATAGTAATTACCCTGTCTGGCTGCAGCCTGCCCTGGAATCAGAAGCAGATATCAGAAACTACTATATCTGCCACCGAGGATAATGCTGATTTCACAGAATATGTAAACAACCTGTTTGCTGACCTGTTAAGTGCCGATATGGTGTCCCTGCATGCCTATGTCGAACAACCCAGGGATTTTGGAATTAACGATTATGAGATTACTCTTGGCCGCTACGACCTTGATAATCCCGATGACTCCTCAGATTACACCGACATAATATCAACGCTTAAATCATTTGACAGAAGCACACTCTCAGCAAAACAGCAGATAACGCTTGATGAGCTTCTTATGTACATGGAAAATGCGCTGGAATACAGTGATTTGTACATGTTTAATACACAGCTTCAGACAACTACAGGTATTCATGTCCAGCTGCCACTTCTTTTTGCTGAATACACATTTGCAGAAAAGAAGGATATTGACGAATATATTGAGCTTCTACGTGATGTTGACGGATATTTTGAAAATATGGCTGCATTTGAGAAGCTTCGTGCTGACAACGGATATTTTATGGAAGATACCCTTGCCGATGAGGTAATTGAAAGCTGCAAATCATTCCTTGAGACTGCCGGTTTAGAAGATGGTGCAATGATATCAACCTTTAACGAAAAGCTTGCTTCTGTTGACGGACTTTCTTCACAGGATATTGCAGATTATAAAGCCAAAAATGTGTCCGCCGTCAATGAGCATGTCATTCCAGGATACCAGTCCCTTGTAAATGCACTTACTTCATTGAAAGGCTCTAACAGATATTCAGGCGGGCTATGCAATTATCCTGATGGTTCACGGTATTTTGAATATATACTCTCTTCGACACTTGGCTGGAGCAAATCTGTTGACGAATACGATAAGCTGGTTGATTCTTACCTCAAGAAATATATGCTTAAAATGCAGTCACTTGCGCTTAAAGACTCCTCTATTCTTGATAAATTTGACACATTTTCATTCAATATGACAGACCCGGTTGGTATTCTTACCGACCTTAAGAAAAGAATAACCGATGACTTTCCTGAGATTCCTGATGTGAATTATAATATCAAATATGTGTCAAAGGCGCTTGAGGACTACACCAGTCCGGCTATGTACTTTATTCCGCAGCTTGATAACCTTGATATCAATTCAATATACATCAATTCTTCAGGCACTTCTGCGAGTGAATTATATCCTACACTTGCACATGAAGGTTATCCGGGACACATGTACCAGACACAGTATTTTGCCGCAACCAACCCTGACTGGATAAGATACATTCTTGCACCCGGCGGATATGTTGAAGGCTGGGCATCATACGTTGAAGTTCTTTCTTATAATTATGCACAGACCGGCAACGATGCACTTAACAAAATGTATGCTGCTAATTATGCCACTGTCCTGTGCCTTTATGCAAAAGGGGATATTGGCGTTAATTACTATGGATGGAGTGAAGATGATGTTTACCGATTCATCAGCCAGTATGGTTTTGATGATAAATCAGTCGCCCACGAAATGTATTACACATTCGTATCTGACCCTGGCAATTATTGCAAATATGTTCTTGGAATGTTAGGATTTGAGCAGTTAAAGACTAAGGCACAAAGCGAGCTTTCTGATAAATTCAATCTTAAAAATTTCCACCAGTATGTACTCGACATGGGGCCTGTACAGTTTGATATATTATTTAACAACCTTGATGCATGGATTAAAAAAGAAAAATATAATTAAACATTAAAAATGGGATGTTACCTTAACAATAGTCTGGTAACATCCCTTATTTATTTATATGCTTCCACCCGGATAATAGCCGCCTGAACCATAGCCACAGCACATAGGCATACATATATTTGAACACAGGCAGAGTGCAACCCACGGAGCACAGCCTGTACAATATGTTGTAGATGACGGCCCCTGATACTGCGTCCTTCTTCCTGCATACCAGCTTCCACCGCTTGCAATACGCTGATACAACAGCTGATACTGCATATTGTCAGGATCAGAATCCAAAGCACGCTTGGCATCTTCCAAAGCTGTTGCTTCTTCTCCTTTTCCAAGATGTGCTAATGCACTATAGTAGTACCATCTTCCATCCCGGTCAGTTATGTTGTTAAGCACATTAATAGCTTCATCATAACTAGAGTTATTAATATAATTAGCTGCTGCCCTCAGATGCACTGTTGTAGGATCATTGCCATTGAGATTATCACTGCCATATCCATTGCCACCATAGCTTCCTGTATATCCACCAAATCCAAATGGCCCGAATCCCCAGAAGCTTCCGAAATCTCCATATCCGCCCTGTGACTGGTTCTGATAATCACCATCATAACCATAATGGTCTGAACGTCCTGTACCATAACGCGTCTGGCTGTATGACTGACTACTGTATCCGCCCTCACGCTCACGCATTATCTGGTTATAAGCCTGCTGTACAAGCTTAAACATCTCTTCTGCCTGATCCTTATTAGGATTATTGATGTTAGCATCTGGATGATACTTTCGGCTCAGTGTTCTGTATGCTTTTTTCACTTCATCATCGGAAGCATCCCTTGATACTCCCAACACTTTATATGGATCTGTCATTATGTTCCTCCAACTGCTTACCGGCAGTGTTATTTTTCTTCCTTCTGGCGGCGTAGAACTTTGTCCATACACCTGAATATATGATATTTCTTAACAGTTCTGCATTAGCAAGAATCGGCAGTCTCTCAAAAGCTCTTGCACATCCTGCCATATATGCTTTAAGTATGTTTTCTGCAAATGTATCAAAATCCTCTACATCCTTATGATACTTAAACACATTATAATTGTTCTTTTTCTCATCTTTTTCCAAATCATCATATGCATCTAACAGATATATGAATCTGCCAAGATTATTGCCAAGCACCCTTAACTCATCACTCCACTCATCATCTTTCATGGCAGCAACTTCACCTAACAGTATGCCAAACTGCTCTGCCGGCTTGTCAATGTTCGTTTCCTGTGCTTTTTCATATTCTGACAACTTAGAAAGGCTTTTCCTTATAATCTCTGCCTTCTGCGGATATTTCTTCTCAAGCTTTTTAATATCTCTTTTCAGTAACCCGGCATAAGTTCTTTTCAAGACCTTTTTCTCATCGTACCAGTCGTCCATACATTTGTAATATGTCAGAAGGACATTCATGTCCGCAACATAATCTGAAACAACGTTACGCCTCACAGGATGCTTTCTTAATGGATGTGTGACGCAACGTTCCTCAGAGTATATAGTTTCCGGTTCATACAACCCTGTAAGAAGTATAACCAGAAATGTCATATCATAGCTTAAGGAAATCTGCCCCTTCAATCCATGCGCTTCTGCCAGCGAATCGCACAGACCACAATAGTATGAGCGGTATTTATCGAATTCTCTGAATTTAAGTTCTGGCTGATCAACAACTATATACCCATACATACTAAACTCATACCTCCATTTTCGCTTATCATATAACATTGAAAATATTCAGTCAATCAGCCTTTCAAAGATTAATAAATTATTAATACTATTTTTAGATATTATTCTTGTCATCAAAATCAGTTCCCCACAAAAGGAAACTTGTATAATCATCTAGCGAATTGACTGGACGCATTACATCACTCTCGTCAAGATTGCTGGCAAATTCATTCTCACCGTCATCATAACCTTTATCGCCCTGCCCATTATCGTATCCGTTTCTGTACTCATCTTTTTCATGATTATAGTCAAATGCTGGAAACATTATGCCACCTCCTTTCGAAGGTAGTATGTTAAGTTTCACCTGGTTTTATCCGATATAATATTCAGCTGATAAATGTGTATTCAATCACACTTGATATATAAGGAGGAAACTTATGCGGATTACATCACAGATGCTGGCAGCTAACCAGCTTAAAGCAGGCATTGAGCCTTCATCAAAGACTCTGCTTGATTACATTCAGAATGATGACAATGACAGCCTTACAAGCCTGCTTTCCAAAAAAATTGATACTTCAACATCTTCACTTAATAAGAAATTACAGAAAGACGCTTACAAGAATATTAAAGATGATGCTGATTCTGTTACAGAGAATGCAGCTAAATTCACAGATGAGAAATCTACTCTTTTTGCTGATGCAGAAAGGACCGGTGATTATTCTGCAATATATGCGGATATCAAATCTGTAGTTGATTCTTATAATAAGCTCTACAATACCCTTGGTAAAACATCAAGTTCTATCAACACTATGTGTTCTGACCTTTTAAAGGAAGCAGTTAAAGAGAACTCTGAAACATTATCTGCAGTAGGAATTGCGCTTAAAGAGGATGGTTCTCTTTCAATTGATGAAAATAAACTTAAAGCAGCTGATACAGATACTTTAAAGAAAGCATTTGGAACATCATCAGAATTTGCAAAGAGACTTGGAATTATTGGCTCTAATGTATCATCACTTGCAAAGGCTAACATTAATTATGTTACTAACTCATATACATCATCAGGTGCCGCCTCTAACTCATCAGATGATTTATATTCACTTATGACAAGTAAGTTTAATTCTCGCGGTTAGAATTTCTGATAGCGGATATGCATATATAATGTCCGATTTATTCAATATTGTATATTTTAAAAACCTCTCCATACCAGCATTTATAATGTCGGTATGGGGAGGTTTTAATATATAATAGTTATATATTTATTTTTGTTAATTCTACCTGATATCTAACTCTGGTGGAACATCCAGCTCGTGCGGAACTGGCGCACCGTTCTTCTTTCTCTGTCGTACACACTCGGTCAGCAGGTACTCTATCTGTCCATTAACAGACCTGAAATCGTCCTCTGCCCACGCTGCAATGGCATCATAGAGTTTAGCTGATAACCGGAGAGGAACCTGTTTCTTACCTGAATCTGCCATTAGTAAAGACTTCCTGAATTAACTACTGGCTGGGCATCTTTGTTTCCACAAAGGACGACTAAAAGGTTGGATACCATAGCTGCTTTTCTCTCTTCATCAAGCTCTATAACCTGTTTTTCTGATAATCTCTCAAGCGCCATCTCTACCATTCCTACAGCACCATCAACTATCATCTTTCTTGCATCTACTATTGCTGATGCCTGCTGTCTCTGAAGCATTACTGCTGCTATCTCAGGTGCATACGCAAGATATGTAATTCGTGCTTCTATTATCTCAAGTCCGGCATCTGCTACTTTGCCCTGGATTTCTTTTCTTATTCTTTCTGCTACAACTTCACTTGAACCACGAAGGCTTCCCTCATCTGCAATTCCATCTCCCGTTGTATCTACATTTTCTGCAACATCATATGGATACATGCGGACAATATTACGGAGTGCGCTGTCACACTGTAATGAAAGATATTCCTTATAATTATCTACATTAAACACTGCCTTAGCTGTATCTGTCACTTTCCACATAACCGCAATACCAATCTCAACAGGATTACCAAGGCAATCATTAATCTTCTGTCTACTGTTGCTCAGTGTCATTATCTTAAGTGAAATCTTCTTATTAGCTGACTGTGAATTATTTCCTGCTGCAATTGCCATTCCTGCAACACCTGCCATGCTAGCAAGATCAAGCTTATTTCCATCTCCTGTCACATCACCGCTCTGATTAAGCTTAGTTGACGCTGCCGGATTAACAGCAACACAAAACGGATTCACAAAGTAAAATCCCGCTTCTTTAATAGTTCCAACATACTTGCCAAAAAGTGTAAGCACAAGTGCTTCCTGTGGTTTTAATACCTTAAGACCGATAAAGAATATCCAGCCTATTGCTGCGTATACACCGCCTGCAACGATAAGTACTATCCATCCTGCTTTAGTCTCTGCCTGTTCAACCATAATCGAACCGACAATAATTGCTGCTATAGCTGCTGCGTAAAGTAATATAAACAGTGTAACCATTGCAAGACCATTCTTGCTTTTCTTCAAAACCTTTTCTTCCATATAAAAATACCTCCTAGACACTCTGATTATTCATCTTGTTATCGATTATTCTTTTAATAGTGTCTCTATTGATATTTGTATGATATCATTTTGATATCATCTTGTCAAGATATTAACATTTAGAAAGGAGGTGATAGGTGTGATAACTTTTTCAGATCTTCTTACATACACACTTGTATTAATTGAAGTTATAACACTTGTTGTTATTCTTTCTGATAAAAAGACAAAAAAATAACCGCCCCAGCCTGGACAGTTTGGGCAGTTATTTTTTAACTCTCTAATCTACAAAGGCTAGCCGTCTATCGGTAAGTTCCTTTGTATTATCATAATACTCTATTCATATATTTATGTCAAACATTTGTCTTAACATAAAAATAAAAGCCTTACAACCTAGGATTCCCTAAATCATAAGACCTTCCAGTGCACCGCCAGGGGTTCGAACCCTGGACACCCTGATTAAGAGTCATTAGTTTCTATTTCCTTGGCTAAATGAAAGTTGTGTTAAATTATATGTCATTGATTTTTATAATAAAAATTTATATGATTCTCATCGATTAACCAGTATTCTACTCCAGCTTTATCAAAAGCTTTTGCTAAATATTCAATTGAGTTTATGTCATTATATTGTTTTATTAATTCATTTCGTTTTTCCACATCTTCTGTATTAATCCAACTTCTAGAAATTTTAAGTTTTTCAACCGCTTTATTCTTATATTCGTTATATTCATTACTAAGATCTGTATTTTTTACCGTAATTATATAATTATCAATATCTTTTTCAGTTAGTGTTTCTTTATCTTCTCTAATCTTATCTAATATATCTTGTATTGTGTTGACACTATTTTTCATTGTTACACCATTTTTGTTATCAGCTGATATATTGAAGTATGTATGAGGATATGATGTATCATTTGTGGTTGTTTCTGTAGTTTTCTTGTTTGTTGTCTGTAATGGTTCTTCTTTGTCATTTAGAGCTGCAGCTATTAATATTATGCAGCCTATTGTGATTGTAATGCAAAAGGCAATAATGATATGTGAAAAACCAAAGTTTGAATGATTCTCTTTTTCACTCATATTTTTATATGCAATATCGTTTCTTGATGGCTCATAATTATCCCAGAAGTCATTCCAGTTCTTTTGTGTATTGCTCATCTTTCTATCTCCCTATGTTTATTTATCCAATCTTTGAAGTTAATGACTTTTCCTGTTTTTCAGGAATGTCCAACAATTTTCTAACAGATGCTTGTGTCCCTGGATCAGCTGCATAGTATGCATCTATTAATTTTTTTTCTTCGCAATTTTCTATATCTAATAATTCATACAATGATATTCCCAGGAACTCACAAATGTTAGCAGCGTATTCCATAGGCGGAGTTGTTCCTCTAACTTTCCAATTTGCTACAGCTCCAGTTTTTAAATTTAATTTTCTTGCTAAATCCGCTTGTTTCAAGTGTTTTTCTTCCATGATATTAAATATCTTTTCACTTATATTCATTTAACCCCTTTCTAATTTGCAAACATTTGTTAGTTTTCCAATTGACATCACTAACATTTGGTTGTAAAATACATATGTACTTAAATATTAGACAACAAAAGCCGCATAACAACACCGCTACTGTTGGCGGCAATTGTCTATCTTAACAAAATATTATATCAAGTAGCTGGCAATCCTGCAATGTCGGGAGCAGTGAAGGGAAAGGGTGTAATTATGAAAAAAAGAACATGTGTAGAATTTGATGAAAAAATGACCGACTTAATGCAGCAGATAGAAGATCTTAATGCTTTGAAAGTCGGTCTTTTTTGTAAACTGAATAGTGAAGATTTTGTTAAACAGCTTGATGATTTAAACTTTGAGCTTCTGGCGAAATATTCGACATTGTTTGCTTTGATTTCTATAGAAATAGATGTTAATAATGGTGAAGATCTGGAGGCAGAAAATGACAATTGAAATACCTGACATCACAGCAGCGTATGTACAGGAATACAAAGAGGTTGAAGCCGAGCTGCAGATATATACAAATGAATATCTTCTGAAGTGCAGCAAACAGGAACAGATACGATATAACAACCTCTGGTACAGACGCGACTATATCCGTTCATATATATTCGACATGATTCTATCCCCCATACAGAAGAGCGCAGGAAACGCTCCAAAGTAGAATTCGAAACATAGCAAGGGCAATAGCATTGCCCGCCGCTATGTCGTGGGAGTGTGAGGGCGGCTCCTGCTTGAAAAGATAGCCTAGAAAGGGAAAAAATATGAATCAGAAAACAAGAATTTTAGTGCTGGCAGTAGCAAAACCTTATGACATGATACCAGAGGGCAGCCTTGAGCGTGTGTCCGGCTGTGCAATGCATTATGTAATAACAGACGATGTATCACGCACACAGTTCGATGAAGACACCGGAGAGGTCGGATATATCCCGGCAAAGGAAAAGATGCCTAAGGAATTCTATGAGATTGCTAAGGCGCAGGGTCTTCCAGCGTATGCAGATGCCGTATTCGGTATGAAGTCAAGCGGCGGTAAAAATGTATTTGTTATCAAAAAGCTTGATTTTATCCAGAAAGAAACACCTGCAGCACCAGAAGAAACAGCAGCCAAGACAGCGGCGGCAACAAAACAGAAGTAAAGACGCACACCGCCGCCCTTTTTCCTAATGACCGCCGAAGGCTCACAACCTAGCGGCCATCAAGCCGGGCGGGAACCCATGGGCGTAGGCTTTGGATGCTTTTCCCAAAGACTAGGGCCCGGCTTGATAGCGGACGGCATAGAAAACTGAAAGGGGTAAGCATGGAACAGATATTTGAAAAAATAATAGCTTTTATAAAAATGCTTCTAAGCATGATAGGCATGATATGAGAAAAGCAATTAAAACGCTTGTAATAATATTACTGGCAGTAACAGCATTTATACTTAAACCTACAGACACAAGAGCGGAAGGAACAGGGAAAGAATATACACACAATTTTACAACAGAAGATTTAACTGACAGTTATTTTACAATAACTGGAAAGACAACATCAGGAAAGGGTTCTGTTGAATACAACGGCTTAACACTGACAACTGCATTAAAAATGGAAAGCAGTACATTAATACAGTTTGAAGCCAGAACGAATGCAGAATTAACATTAGTATTTGATAATAATTTCAATGGATATGTAAAAATATCAAAGCAGAATGTACAGGCAGAAAACGGACTTTTAAAAGTAACTGTGCATGAAGGAACGAATTATATTGAAAAGGCTGATGTAGCAAATCTGTATTATATCCGACTTGTAGAAGAAGGCGAACAGGAAACAAGCTCCATAGCAGCGGAGGAAACATCAACACCCCAGGAAACAACTGCCGAAAAAGATACTGTTGATGACGCTGCACAAATTACCCCGCAGATTACATATGGAGATTTAATTGTTTTCTTTGGTCTTATGGTTGTTGCAGGTGTACTTATATCAGATTGTATATTAAGGAGGCTTTAATGAAATCAGAACAGATTAGACCTTTCATTATAATGGGGGTTGTTGTTGTGATACTGGTAGGAATTGCCGTATTTAACATATTAAAAACAGCTGGAGTGATTTAATGAAAGATGCATTATTGGAAGTATTTCCTATAGGTTTGGGACTGGGTCTTTTGCTTGGATTCATTTCTAATGTTATAGGATTGCTTATAAAAAGAATTTCTATCTTTATACTTAAAGCGTAGAAGAAGGGAGGAAAATATGAGATTAATGTCAATGGTTGCTGGTGCTGCTGAAGGTTCTTCAACAATGCAAACCTTAACAGAAGCCATGAAAGGCTCATTTGAAACAATGGTAAGTGATTCCATGAGCATGATAGCAATGCTTGTACCTATTGTTTTACCATTAGTTGGTGCTGGTCTTGTTGTGGCTTATGGAATTAAGACATTTAAGAGAGTTACAGCAAAGGCTTAATAATTGTCGGGTTAATAATCATGAAAGGGGACAGGAATGTCCTCTTTTTTGCTATAAAGGGGGTATTAATGTATAGAAGAATAAAGAAGATATTAATAGTGCCGCTCCTGATAGTAACGCTGATGAGCTGCATTATATATACAGATTATAGAAAGCCTGTACAAGTAGAAGCTGCTGTATTAACAGGTGATCCATTTGTAGATATATTTTCCTGGGCTTTGGAGCTTGTCGGCTTTAGTCCAAAAAACAAAGAAAATCAGGCTCACGCTTTACATGAGTTTTCAGAGTGGTTAGTGCAGCAATGGAAGGATAATGCTGCAATGCTCGATACATGGATGGATGCAGACCTGAAAAAAAAATGTGATAAATGGAAAGCTAAGCTTGAAAAAAACTGGGATAGTATGTCAGCTTCAGAAAAATATCTTGAAGTAAGAAATATATATACCAGAAAGGAATATGATCAATCAGGATCTTCTCTTTCTTATAGTGAATGGTTAGATGAAAATTATATAAATACAAATCCTTTTAAAACAGGCCGTTCTGATAGTTTTCATTGTCCATTAAATCTTTTTATAGAAAGGTGTATTGCTAACGGTGTATATACTTCTCATTATTCATTAGAACAATGGGATCAGGCTGGAACATTTTCCTGTCTTGTTATGTTGTGCTTTGACTGGATGACTCATATATCAAATTCTCTTTATAATGCAGCTTCTGCCCTATGGGATAACACTATTGGAAATGTAATTAGATATCGTGAATTGTCTAGTATGTCATGGTTTAAATTTGTTAATAGTGAAGATTTTGATAATATGGTCAGTTATTATACCAGCAATACATATTATGATTACTTTTCAAATGCAAAAGAAATATTTCTTGAATCAAAAAATACTATAATATCAAGTATTCCATGTGATTACATAGAAAAAATTTCTGATATTGGAACAAAATACGCTCTTGCAATAAAGATATTTAAGTCTTCCGGAGCAGATGCAGTTGAGTATTGGCTTGTTGATGTTCCTGAAGATTGTACAACTGTCAAGCTAAATAAATATAGTTATCAGTTTAGCTACTTTAGTTATAAATTTTTAAATTCGTCAGGTGCAGCATTAACAAGCAGTAATACTGCAGGAAGACTTATGACATATTATGCAAGTGGAGGATCTGATTTTAGTTTCAGGTTTAATAATGAATTTATAACATTTCAGCCTGCTTCATTTTCTGAGGTTAATAGTTTTGTAAATACTGTTAGTATGAATTCTTCTCCCGCATATACTACTATTATACCTTTTGGAATGTCTGATGTAGCAATGGATTTTTCTGGAGAAGCATATGCAGGTACTAAAGTATATGAGAGAGATAAAGATGATGAGGATAGTATTCCTTTTGATATTGTAAGAGTAGGTAATAATATAGCTGATAGTGTTGCTGGAACTGTTATTGATATAGGTGATGTTACTTATGTTCCTGCTCATGATGAAGTTATAGATAGAGATTTAACTGAAACTGGAGTTGCAGCCAGGGAAGAAGAAAATGATAAAGCTTTAACGGAATCAATAACCAAAGCAGAAGAAAGAGAAAAAGATGAAGCAAAAGAAGATGCTAAACCAGATGCAGGTACTGATACCAAAGATGAAGACCTGGATAAATACAAAATCAAAGTAACAGATATATTCCCATTCTGTATACCATTTGATATTTACAGATTTTTTTCCTGTCTGGCTGCTGATCCGGTTGCTCCTAAGTTTACAATCCCGGTTATAACTGAAAACAGTTTCGGGATTCCTGAATATTCTATTGAAATTGATTTTGCAATGTTTGATACAGTGGCTGCTATTTTAAGAAAAATGGAATTATTGGGTTTCTGTGTCGGACTTGCATTTGCAACCAATAAACTTATTAAACATTAAGGAGGTTATTTATATGATGTTTTATCTTAAAGATGATCTTTCTGGTTGTCCCAACATTGTATTAGAAGATCAGGAAGATTTTGCAAGGTTGATATTTATGCTAAGTGTTTATTATATGTTTAAGTATGTATTAAATGAGGATTGACTATGGAATTATTTACTCAATTTTGGGATAAGCTTCTGAAGGTTCTTCCTGTAAGTCCTTTCCTGAAGTTTTTTGATTATTTTGAAGATCTTCCAGCGCTTGGATATCTTAACTGGTTTTTCCCGGTTAAAGATTGTCTGGTTGTAATGGCTGCATACCTTGTCGCGGTAGGTGTGTATTATGGTTTCAGTGTAATCATGCGCTGGATTCGTGCTATACAATGATATTTCTATATAGCGGTACTCCTGGCTCTGGTAAGTCTCTGCATACCGCGGATGTTATTCTGCATGGACTCCAGAGAGGAAGGCCTATTATATGTAATTTCGATGTCGCCCATGATATCAAAGGACGGAAATATTTTACTTACTGCCCTAATGAAAAGCTGTCCCCTGAATTTCTAATACAATACAGCAAAGATTATTTCAAAGGTAAGAGAGTAAAAGAAGATGCCATATTGCTGGTAATAGACGAATGCCAATTAATGTTTAATGCCAGGGAATGGAGCGCTTCAGGTCGTAATAAATGGCTGTCCTTTTTTACGCAGCACAGACATTTTGGTTATACAGTTGTCCTTGTTGCCCAGTTTGATCGAATGATAGACAGACAGATCAGAAGCCTTATTGAATACGAATATGTACATAGAAAGTTATCAAATTTCGGTTTGAGGGGTATGCTGCTTAATCTGGCTATGGGCGGGCGTACATTTGTAAGCGTAAAAATATGGTATCCAATGAAAGAAAAAGTTGGTCAGGAATTTTTTCATGCCAGGAAGAAATTATATAGAATTTATGATAGTTACCAGACATTTGAATAGCGGTGTCAGCCTGTTGGTTGCGAATGGGGATTAAGGGGACCCATGAGCGAAAAACAGGCTGACCACCGGATATCCAATGGGTGGTCAGAAAATACAAGTAAAAAGCACCAAAAATATAGATAAATACTGGCAAAAATGAACTTTTTAAAATTTACTGAAATAGCCCTTTTAGTAAATTTTGAGAACGGGGGAAAAATGAGTTTTATTGAACATGAATTTGATAACCAGCAGAATCAAAACTGGTTTTTCAGGAAGGAAAAAAAGTTTTTGCATAACATTGATACATTTTATTATTCTGTAAGTTTTGTTAATGATTTTATGAAAGATACAGAAGACCCTTTTGTTAAAAAGTTTCGTGTTGATATGCAGAAATTAGCTGATACTGAAGCAATTGATATTAACATAGATTGGACATTGCCCGGTCTGGAAGATATGCAGCTGACATATAGTAATCGCTCTTTTGCCGGATATTATAATAATTGCATCTCCTGTCCTGATACATTTGATATATTTATTGCAACAAGAGTACCAACGGATGTCACAAGTGAGATTCTTGTACAATTAAGATCTAAGCCGTTATGGTTACAGGGTGTTAATGCAGCATTTGAGTATTCCATGCGTGTTATATTCGCAATCGAAAAATACTATCATCTTCACATTCATGAGGTAAAAGAAAATCGTATTGATTATTGCTGGCACACTAATTATCTGCAGTCACCAGAAAAATATTTGAGAATTGATAATTTCTGTCAAATGCAGGTCAGTCGTTATAAGCGAATCAATTATCAGTATCAATTTAAACCAAACAGCGAATATGAAAATGATTATATTTCTCTGGGAAAGCGTAATGATAAGTGTTTTGTAAGAATGTATCTGAAAACAAAGGAAGTAATAGAGCAAGGTTATAAACCCTGGTTTATAAATGAATGGTATTATAATCAGCTCATCAGCAGATATGATTATTATGTTTTATCTAATTTGTATGAGCTGCGCAATTGGAAGTATCTTGATATTGTCCGGCTGCAGTTCTATGCAGAATATGGTAAAAATGTGTTTTTTATAGAAAAATGTAATGAATATATGCATGAACTTGCTACTAAAGGCTCTGTTAATTTTGATTCTGTTCAAAAGCTGGCAGATAAACTTACACCCAGAATTACAATTGTAATGAATGTGGAATTTCAGACAACCAGGAAAGGAACAAAATCATATTGTCTTATAAAGCATGAGCGTAATAAAAAATATGGTGTGTGTAAAAGAATATATGATTATCTGGACAACAGGCGAATGATAACAGAATATCTCACACATGATACACTTCGCCTTGTAGATGTTACTACAGACAGTAATAAAAGCCGGTGTGATTATACTAACTTCTGGAAAGCATTACGCAGAACAAAACAGGTTGATGTAAAAAAAAGTAAAGTACCTGAGAAGCTGCACAGGGAATATTCAAGGAAGCTTGATTATAACCTTATGAAAAAGCGTTATATACATAGTGCAATATCATTTTCTCTTTATGGTAAGGGTATAAACAATGATGATGTTGAAAAGGACTTTTTAGATAACCTGGTTATGTTAAATGATAATGATATTCATCATGCTATGAATTACAAATATAAAAGAAGCCGACAGCTCAACCAGAAAGATTTTGACGGGTCAATTGTAAATGAATGATTATATACAGAAATTTATTATGCAGCGTAAATCATATCTTGCTCCTGATTCTGTCCGGTATTATGAAGAAAATTTAAGCAGATTTAACAAATGGCTTTCTTTGAGTAAGCTGAATATACCAGAGCTTACCAGTGACAATTTAAGACAATATATAATCTATCTTGGTTTGACTGGAATAAAGAATGTATCACTTCATACATATTACAGAGCTGTCCGCGTATTTTGTTCCTGGTTATATCAAGAAGGGTATATCGATATCGATATTACGCAGCGTATAAAGCTGCCAAAAGATGATAGTGAGATTGTAATACCTCTTACTAAAGATGATGTTGCTGTCATTGATCAATATATAATTAATTCAGAATTAGCATTGAGGAATTATTGTATATTTCATCTGTTTCTTGATTGTGGACTTCGACGTCAGGAAGTAATTAATTTAAAGACAGATTGTATTGGTAAGAATACTTTAACAATTAAGAATTCAAAAAATAACAAATCAAGAATTGTTCTGATTCCTGAATTCTTAAGATTAAGTATTAATAATTACTTGGGTAAAAGAACTGGAATTGTTTTTTTGAATCGTTATGAACAAGAGCCAGTGACAGAGAATACTATTAAAAAGCTGTTTGCAAATATACAGAATCTTCCAGGAATGGAAAGAGTACATGCACATCTTTTAAGGCATACATTTGCAACCAGTTATTTATATTATGGCGGCAACATGGAAATGCTCCGTCTCTTGATGGGACATTCTTCTTATACAATCTTGCAAAACTATGTACATTTGGCAGCTCAAGAAGAGCTGATCGGGTCCGGATTGTATGAATTAGATGAAATATTTTTTAAAAATCGGAGGAAAAATTAAATGAAAATTGTATTTAGTGTATTAATTCTGTTGGCATTGGATTTGCTTATATTTTATATAACACACAATGTTACTAAAACATATGTTAAGGAGCAGCGTATTATATCAGATAACTTGGAAACATTAATAACATCTGTTGAAACAACTAAATTGGGAAGTTATTGTGTTGCGGTAAAAGATGGAGATAAAACATATTTTGAAGAATATTATATATATCATGATGAGAAGTATAACCGTGATGTAATTGTTCCTGATAGTTTAAAAAGAGAATTTGATAATGACCTTCAAAGATATGAAAAGATTTTTTAAAACAATCCTGGACACCCTGATTAAGAGGGTGTCTATTTTTGTATAAAAAATAAAAGCCTTACAACCTAGGATTCCCTAAATCATAAGACCTTCCAGTGCA
>ERZ835541.2175-NODE-2175-length-16651-cov-3.188238_pt1 | contig 16651 bp, 13 predicted proteins | sample MGYA00519945_ERZ835541 | MGnify/ENA primary metagenome ERZ835541 (study PRJEB31850, sample SAMEA3708780) | human gut metagenome | biome: human gut; feature: human-associated habitat; material: faeces | place: China | collected 2014 ...
CCGAACAGGGCTTGTGCACCAACAAGGTGACGACCTCCGGAACCACCGTACACATCATGAACTATTATGACAGCTATAGTTTCATTGGGAGCCAAGGTTTTACCAGTAGTAACTTCTCCACAGATACATCCGGCTACGGCAAAGGCGCTTTGACAGGGCAAATGGTGACAGGCATAAACGGCAATCCTGTCTGGAAAGCTTTCTACTATGATATTCGTGGGCGTGAAGTAAAGCGTGTGGAAAGCAACGGCATGAACGGTTACGACGTGACTACGACTTCCTACAGCTTCACCAACAAGCCGCTGACCCTGACCCATGTGCACACTTCAGGAAGCAAAAGCCTGACAGAAGTCTACACCTACAGCTATGACTACGCCGACCGACTATTAAAAGTGCAACACAAACTGGACAACAATACCATCGTCACCCTTGCCGAATATACCTATGATGATCTTGGTCGCATGGAGCAGAAGAAGCTGGGTGGAACTGCGCATAGTTCAACCTATTCCTACAACATCCGCAGTTGGCTGACCGGCATTACGGGTGGCAAGTTCACCCAAACGTTGACCTACAACAACGGTACCGCCGGCTACAACGGCAACATCACCGCAATGGACTGGACGGCAGACGGTGACAGTCACAGCTATACTTTCACCTACGACGGCTTGAGTCGACTGCTGAATGCTACCCACGGTGCAGGACGTTTCACCGAAAGGGTGACTTCGTATGACAAGAATGGCAACATCAAAGGATTGCAACGCTACGGACAGACAGGTGCTTCCACCTATGGTTTAATTGACAACCTTTCTTATACATTGAACGGCAACCAATTGAACCGTGTGGACGATGCCGTGAACGCCTCTGCTTATAATGGAGGTTTTGAATTCAAAGACGGTGTGAAACAGGCAAACGAGTATGCCTATGACAATAATGGCAATTTAACTAAAGATTTAAACAAGGGAATAGAAGAAATTCAATACAATTCACTAAATTTGCCAAAACTGATAAAGTTTAAGGATCAGAGTACTATTACTTATACTTATGCGGCAGACGGGACAAAGCTCCGCGTAGAGCATAAGATAGGAAATAGCACTACCCGGACAACTTACTGTAGTAATGTGATCTATGAAGGTAGTATAGCCAAGTGTTTACTGACGGAAGAAGGATACGTATCTTTGAATGATAATAAATACCACTATTATCTGAAAGATCATCAGGGAAATAACCGGGTAGTTGTAGATCAGAATGGCAACGTGGAAGAGACAAACCATTATTACCTGTTTGGCGGTATCTTTGCAAGTACAGGCAATGTGCAACCTTATAAGTATAATGGCAAGGAACTGGATACTAAGAAAGGGGTGAACTGGTATGATTATGGGGCGAGAATGTATGATGCGACATTAGGAAGATGGCATGCGGTAGATCCACTGGCAGAAAAGTACTACTCTCTTTCTCCTTATAGCTATTGTAATAATAATCCGGTAAATGCAATTGACTCAAATGGGGAGAAAATAGTTTTTGTTAATGGTTTCTTAGGTTTTGGTTCACCGACTGGAGGTTCGGCATATTGGGGAGGAACAAATAGTAGTTTTGTCAGAGGAGCACAGGCTTTTTTACAAGATAAATCTACTTATTTTGCAAATATTGAATATAACTATTGGCGTAGTTCTACTTTCTTACGCAATTTGGATGGATATAATTATGCTAAGGAAAATTATTCTCAATTAATAAATGGAATGAATTCAAAGGATGTGTTTCATTTTGTATCTCATAGTATGGGTGGTGCTTTCTCCGAGGGGATGATCAGATACCTTGAAGAACAGGGATGGACTGTCAATACAGTGTTTCATTTAAATGCATGGCAGCCAACTGAATTGTACGGTGTAAAAGGACCTCTTCGCGTTGACGCTACGATAACGAATGATTGGGTGCAAGGTTTAAGTCTTCCAATCAGTGGTAATCGTGATATTCCAAATGCTGATTATAAAATAAGAAAAAAGAGTACAAAAGAATGGAAGTCTATACATCGAGACTTAATTGATGATGGAGACTTTTGGAATATCAATAATGAGATGAGTTGGAACGACGCTATGTCGTTGATACAAAAATGGATACAGCAAAATCCAAATATAAAAGTAAATGGAAACTAAAACCCTTTTCAGAATATTATTAATTATTTTAGGATTCTATGCCTTAGGATTCCAGTTTGTGAATTTTATTTTTGGAACTACGGTTTGTAAATGCTCAAATGATTATATATTATTTTTTTGCTATAAAATTGAAAGTATATTTCATTTATTTTCTATCTTAATTTACATTTGGTTTATTGTATATCAAATAATTATGATACAAAAGAGAAACTTAGATTCCATCCATAGAAGGACAACATACAAATTGAACAAATATTTTATCAAAAAAAATAGATTAAAAAAATTTGTTAGAATACTGTTGATTGCATTTGGAATAGGTGCATTAGGCTTTCAACTTTATCATTTAGTTTTCACGACCATGATTAAAATAAGTACATTTGGGATAAAGGATTGTTTTATGGGAGAATTTGTTCCGCATATCTTATCTATAGTGATTTGTATTTGGTTTATTCTACATAAATGGCAATCTTTAGAATTAAAATAAAGATATTTCCTTAGATAGATAAATTAAATTCAGAGTATTAGCATTTCCTAATCCGCACTAAATTCAGAATCCTTGCCTGCACAGATGCACATTTGTAAAGGCAAGGATTATTTATTGCTCCCTGTACCTTTACACTTATACTCCATCTTTACAATAATGATAAAGGGATGATTCTGGCTTTGCTTGATGAAAAGACTTTCTATAAGAGCGACAATGACACTTACATCAAGCAATTATCGGGAGAAATATGAATATAAAGCAACGCCATGAACGGTTACGACATGACTACAACTTCCTACAGCTTCACCAACAAACCGCTGACCTTGACCCATGTGCATACTTCAGGAAGCAAAAACCTGACAGAAGTCCATACCTACAGCTATGACTACGCCGACCGCCTGTTGAAGGTACAGCACAAACTGGACGGCGCTACCATCGTCACCCTTGCCGAATATACCTATGATGACCTTGGTCGCGTGAAGCAGAAGAAGCTGGGTGGAACTGCACATAGTTCAACCTATTCCTACAACATCCGTAGTTGGCTGACCGGCATTACGGGTGGCAAGTTCACCCAAACGTTGACCTACAACAACGGTACCGCCGGCTACAACGGCAACATCACCGCAATGGACTGGACGGCAGACGGTGACAGTCACAGCTATACTTTCACCTACGACGGCTTGAGTCGACTGCTGAATGCTACCCACGGTGCAGGACGTTTCACCGAAAGGGTGACTTCGTATGACAAGAATGGCAACATCAAAGGATTGCAACGCTACGGACAGACAGGTGCTTCCACCTATGGTTTAATTGACAACCTTTCTTATACATTGAACGGCAACCAATTGAACCGTGTGGACGATGCCGTGAACGCCTCTGCTTATAATGGAGGTTTTGAATTCAAAGACGGTGTGAAACAGGCAAACGAGTATGCCTATGACAATAATGGCAATTTAACTAAAGATTTAAACAAGGGAATAGAAGAAATTCAATACAATTCACTAAATTTGCCAAAACTGATAAAGTTTAAGGATCAGAGTACTATTACTTATACTTATGCGGCAGACGGGACAAAGCTCCGCGTAGAGCATAAGATAGGAAATAGCACTACCCGGACAACTTACTGTAGTAATGTGATCTATGAAGGTAGTATAGCCAAGTGTTTACTGACGGAAGAAGGATACGTATCTTTGAATGATAATAAATACCACTATTATCTGAAAGATCATCAGGGAAATAACCGGGTAGTTGTAGATCAGAATAGTAACGTGGAGGAGACAAATCATTATTACCCGTTTGGCGGTGTATTTACAAATACAGGAAATGCACAACCTTACAAGTATAATGGCAAAGAACTTGATGCGAAGAAGGGGCTGAATTGGTATGACTATGGGGCGAGGCATTATGATGCGGCATTGGGAAGATGGCATGCGGTAGATCCGCTGGCGGAGAAATACCATTCTGTTTCCCCTTATAACTATTGTATGAACAATCCAATGAATGCAATTGATCCTGATGGAAAACTTCCGGTTTTCTTAATCCCATTAGCCAAGGGAGCTGTTGGAGCTATAGTAGATGCCGCTGCTCAAGTTACAATTTCTATGGCTAATGGACAAGGATTTGGTGAAGCTATGTCTAATATTGATTATACAAGTGTTGGAGCTTCATTCATAACTTCTGCTATTGCCATGCCGAGTATGTCTACTGGCAAGAAGATTGTTACAAGTACGGTTGTTGCCGTTGATGCAATGTTAGATATTAATGGTAAAGGCGAGACTGAAACTATTGGTGCTATTACAGGAGAAGATAAGCCAATTAGTAAGGTTGCTATAGATGCTATTGCTTCATTTATACCCGGAAAGGTAGTAGATAATGTAACTTCTGGTTTTAATAAAGCTGTCTGTTCTGATTTAAGTTCAAGTACAGCAGCAACGCTTACTAAAGAAACAAAATCTTCAATGAAACAAGCACAGTCAGTTGTTAACAGTACAGGTTTTCAAGCAGGTGCAAACGCCGCCGCTGATTATATAGGAGGAGTCGTTGGAGGACAGACTAATAAAGCAACGAGTAATAATTCTTCAATAGGCATTTCGGCTCCAACTAAAAGTTCTATTGTTCAACCGAATGATGTGATTCGTATACAAAAAAATATTATTTATCCACTGTATCCAAAATGAAAAAAAATAAATATTATATATCCTATTCATTGGGCATTGTTGCAATACTATTTATTTCCTACTTAGTAATGGGAGGATTTATAAAAAAACAATCACTGGGAAGAAATATTGAATATGTAAAAGCAATAATCATAGACCATTTTTATACTATCAGATATACGGATTTTTTTAGTTATAAATTCTCTGTAAATGGACAAGAATACCATGGAAGTGGATGGCATTATCCAGATAGTGACACATTCTCCGTTGGAGATACCATAAGAGTGGTTTACGACAAGGTGAATCCAGATAACAATAAAACATATAGAGATTATATATATAGCCAAAAAGAAAGACCATTTATAATACCTGTTTTAATTTTAATGGTATTATTACCTTTATGGCGATATAGAAAAAAATAATCCGCTTTAATTGAATACTCCCTGTCTCATATGTTTGTGAGGCAGGGTTTATTTGTTATATTCCAAATTCAGTCTGTACGACATTTTCAATCAGAATACTTCTTCACTCCGAAATCCGATAACAAATATCCAACAGATTTTCATTAAAAGAGTCCGTCAGACATCTTACAGCGGATATTCTTCGAACGCATACAGCAACGTCGAAAGATAACGTTCGCCTGTATCCGGCAATAATACGACTAGCGTTTTTCCTACGTTTTCAGGAAGAAGTGCCAGGCGGGTAGCTGCACTGACTGCTGCTCCGGACGAAATTCCTACCAACAAACCTTCCAACTTAGCCAATTCACGACCCGCACGAATAGCATCATCATTCGTCACCTGCAGAATTTCATCTACTACTGCCGGATTGTAGTTCTTAGGAACAAAACCGGCACCGATCCCCTGTATCTTATGTGCTCCCGGTGCACCTCCCGAAAGTACGGGAGAATCGGTAGGTTCCACTGCCACCACCTTCACCCCCGGATTATGCTTCTTCAGGGCGGCACCTACACCGCTAACGGTTCCACCGGTACCGACACCGGCTACAAAAATATCAACAACACCTTCCGTATCCCTCCAGATTTCCTGTCCCGTAGTACGTTCGTGCATGGCAGGGTTTGCAGGGTTACCAAACTGCTGAAGAATTACCGCACCCGGAGTAGCAGCTTTCAGTTCTTCAGCACGGACTATGGCACCCTTCATACCATTGGCACCCGGTGTAAGCACCAGTTCGGCACCAAGGGCTTTCAGCAGGTTACGGCGTTCTACACTCATGGTGTCGGGCATCGTAAGAATCAGTTTATAACCTTTTGCAGCAGCTACAAATGCAAGCCCGATTCCGGTGTTTCCACTGGTAGGTTCTATAATAGTGGCTCCGGGGTTCAGTAAACCTGAAGCTTCCGCATCTTCAATCATCGCCAATGCCACGCGGTCTTTCACACTTCCGGCAGGGTTAAATGACTCCAGTTTCACGATCAGACGGGCTTTTAAACCTTTCGCTTTATTGTAATTGCTCAGCTCCAGCAAGGGAGTGTTGCCCACAAGATCAGTGAGCTGTTTTGCTATCTTTTTCATAACTTATTGGGTTTTAATTTATACTCTTCTTTATAAAGTACAAAGATAGCGAGATAACGGTTCACAAGAAATACCATATTTGTGGGATTTTCATACTATAAATGAGGGATTTTCGCTGAGAATAGTTACCTTTGTGCCCACCTTATTATAAAAGGATATCCCAATGAGTCCATTGAACTTTACTCACATTTTGACACAGGCAGTCGATGAACTATCGGAAAGTTCGTCTTACAGAGGACTGTTTCATCAGCACACGGACGGTAATCCATTGCCTTCGGCCAAAGCGTTGCATGACATCGTAGAGCTGTCGCGTGCCATACTTTTCCCCGGTTATTTCGGTAATTCCACAGTCAACAGTCGTACCGTAAAGTACCACATCGGAGTGAATGTTGAACGTTTGTTCGACTTACTGACCGAGCAAGTGCTTGCAGGTCTTTGCTTTACCGGCGACGGCGAATGCAGTTGCTGCACCGAACTCCAACGTGAAGAAGCTGCGCTGATTGCCGCCAAGTTCATCAGCCACCTGCCGGAAATGCGCCGTGTACTGGCTACGGATGTAGCGGCTGCTTACAATGGAGACCCTGCCGCACATAGTTTCGGAGAAGTAATCAGTTGCTACCCAGCCATACGCGCCATCAGCAATTACCGTATTGCGCACGAACTGCTGAGGCTCGGTGTTCCTCTCATTCCCCGCATTATCACCGAAATGGCCCATAGCGAGACGGGAATAGATATCCACCCGGGTGCCGTCATCGGCAGCCACTTCACCATAGACCACGGAACAGGTGTGGTAATTGGTGAAACATGCATTATCGGCAATAATGTGAAACTGTATCAGGGAGTGACACTGGGTGCCAAGAGTTTCCCACTGGATGCTGACGGCAAGCCGATCAAAGGTATTCCACGCCATCCGATATTGGAAGACAATGTTATCGTCTATTCCAATGCCACCATCCTGGGACGCATCACCATCGGACAGGGTGCCACAGTAGGCGGTAATATCTGGGTAACGGAAAATGTGCCGCCAGGAGCGAGAATTGTACAGACTAAAGCAAAAAAATAACCGCCGCGCAGGTCAAAGCAACCCGTTTGCAGGACACAAGTGTTCCGGCAGAACGACACAAGTATTTCAGAAAAGCCACACAAGTGTTGCATACGGAAAGTACAAGTGTTTCAGAAGAGAGAGAAATTGAATATATAATTATAAAGAAAAACAACAAGATAGAAGAAGTTGCAACAACTTCAGCCATCAAATTGTAAATCGTAAAATCAAAAACAAATAAATGGAATCCTTTCAAATGATTGCCAAAACCTTCCAAGGACTGGAAGAAGTACTGGCACAAGAACTGACTGCATTAGGAGCAAACGACATAGAAATAGGCCGACGCATGGTGTCTTTCAGTGGAGACAAGGAAATGATGTACAAAGCAAACTTCTGCCTGCGTACAGCAATACGTATTCTAAAACCAATCAAAAGCTTCACTGCCAAGAACGCCGATGAAGTGTATGACCAAATCAAAGCTATCTGCTGGGAAGAGATCCTGAATGTAGAAAAAACCTTTGCCGTAGATGCCGTTGTATTCAGCGAAGAGTTCCGCCATTCCAAGTTCGTTTCTTACAAAGTAAAAGATGCCATTGTGGACTATTTCCGTGATAAGTTTAACAAACGCCCGTCCGTACGCATCAACAAACCGGATGTATTGCTGAATATACACATTGCACAGACCACTTGTACGCTCTCTCTCGACTCATCGGGCGAGTCACTGCACCGCCGCGGGTATCGCCAGGAAGCGGTAGAAGCTCCGCTAAACGAGGTACTGGCTGCCGGAATGATATTGATGACAGGATGGAAAGGGGAATGTGACTTAATAGACCCGATGTGTGGTTCGGGTACAATTCCCATTGAAGCGGCACTGATTGCACGCAACATTGCTCCGGGAGTGTTCCGCAAGGAATTCGCTTTTGAGAAGTGGAATGACTTCGATCAGGATTTGTTCGACATGATTTACAATGACGATAGTCAAGAACGCGAATTTACGCATAAGATATATGGCTACGACAATAACCCGCAAGCTAATGAAATAGCTACACACAATGTGAAAGCGGCAGGTGTATCGAAAGATATTGTCTTGAAGTTACAGCCGTTCCAGCAATTTGAGCAACCCGCGGAGAAATCAATGATCATCACCAACCCGCCTTATGGAGAACGTATCTCTACCAACAACCTGCTGGGATTGTATCAGATGATAGGCGAACGCCTGAAACATGCTTTCATCGGAAACACGGCATGGGTGCTTTCTTACCGTGAAGAGTGCTTCGACCAGATAGGACTGAAACCGACCGCCAAGATACCTTTGTTCAACGGTGCACTGGAATGTGAATTCCGTAAATACGAGATTTTCGACGGAAAGTATAAGGAGTTCAAGAAGCAGGAAGGTGAGGGCGAAGGCGAAAACGAAGAATCCGGCTTCAAGTCTAGAGAACCGAGAGAATTCAAACCAAGGGAATCTCGTAAACCGGGCGAATTCAAATCCAGAGACGACAGACCGAGGGAGTTCAGACCAAGAGACAGCAAACCCCGTGAGTTTGGTTCAAAAGAAGATAGGCCGAGAGGTGAGTTCAAGCCGAGGGAGTTCCGCAAGGATGGAGACCGGGAACGGAAACCGTTCGACAGGGAACGCCGTCCGGGAGGAAGCGGAGAGTTTAAGCCGAAAAGGGAATTTAAGCCGAGAAAGAGGGAAGACGGGGAGTAAGTTGCTGATAAACAGTTTGAGGTCACAAATTGTGACCTCAAACTGACAAAACATAAAAGAGATAAGTTACAAGTATCAACTTGATATTCCAAATTGGGAGTTCAAGTCAAGGAAGTAGAAGATAACTTATTGGTAGACAATATAAGGTCGCAAATTGCGACCTTAAAAGGACAAGGCATAAATGGATAATCTAATTATTATAGAGAATAAGATATACGAAATCAGAGGTCAGAAGGTGATGCTGGACTTTGATTTGGCGGAGATGTATGAGGTAGAAACAAAATACCTCAAACAAATGGTAAGAAGAAATGCAGAGCGATTTCCTGAAGATTTTATGTTCCAATTATCAAACGAAGAAGTTAACTGTCTGATTTCCAGTTTGAGGTTGCAAATTGCAACCTCAAACAAAGGCGGTACCCGCTACTCCCCTTTCGCCTTCACCGAACAAGGCGTCGCCATGCTTTCCGGCATCCTCCGGAGTCCCAAAGCCATCGAAGTCAACATCAACATCATGCGCTCCTTCGTCCGTATGCGACAATATCTTCTCTCCCACACCCCAAAGAAAGAACTTGACGAACTAAGAGAACGCATTGAATACCTGGAAGAAGACGTCACCTCCGACAGAGACAGTTACGAGAAACAATTCGACGAGCTCTTCTCCGCCTTCGCAAAGCTGAGTGCTGCAATACAAGTGAAAAGCACTCCGATGGGCAGAATAGAAATAAAAGGATTCAGAAAAGAGAATGACAATAAATGACTATGAACATGAAGATAATCTGTAAATGGATGGGAATAGCGCTATTGGCGTTACCCACTCTCTTTGCAACAAACGTTATGGCACAAGATTTAAAGAAACCAACGCTGGAAGATTTGCTTCCTGGCGGAGAAACGTATCGCATTGCTGAAAACAAATGGTATCAGTGGTATGGTGATGCCGCATGCTTAGAATTGGGTATCGACAGTATAAAAGGCATTTGGGCAGTAAATGGAGTAGGAGCAAAAGCAGGAGAAAATTTCACAGTCATTACCCTGAAAGAGGCCAATAAGCTATTGGCAGAAAAAGAGTTAGGAAAGTTGCGTAACTTCTACTCCGCAAAGACCATCAATACTCCCCACAGTGCTGTTATTGGAATTCTGCTCCAAGTAGACCCACTCCTTTTGCTGAACACCGGTAAATACCGCGTACTTATCGACTGGAAAAAGAAAGAGTTAATTTGGAACCAACCGTGTCCCGCCCAAGCTGCCAATGAAGATTGGAACGAAGTGAGCCGCCACTTGGCCTATACACTCAACAACAATCTCTACGTAATGACCAATGACGGACAAACTCGTCAGGTAACCACCGAAGCTGAAGGTATCGTATGCGGCCAAAGCGTACACCGCAATGAATTTGGTATCAACAAAGGTACCTATTGGAGTCCCCAGGGAAACCTGCTCGCTTTCTACCGGATGGATGAGAGCATGGTAACACAATATCCATTGGTAGACATCACAGCACGCATAGGTGAACTGAATAATGTACGTTACCCTATGGCAGGCATGACAAGCCATAAAGTAACGGTAGGCATCTATAACACCGAAACACAGAAAACGGTCTATCTGAACACAGGTGATCCCACAGACCGTTATTTTACCAATATCAGTTGGGCTCCGGATGCCAAAAGCATCTATCTTATCGAATTGAACCGCGACCAGAATCATGCCAAACTATGCCAATACAACACCGAGACCGGTGAATTAATGGCTACTCTCTTTGAGGAAACGCATCCCAAATACGTAGAACCTCAACACCCCATCGTATTCCTGCCATGGGACAACAACAAGTTTATCTACCAAAGCCAGCGTGACGGATTCAATCATCTCTATCTATACAATGTAAAAGGAGAATTGCTGAAGCAACTGACCCAAGGCGAATGGTTGGTACAACAAGTATTAGGATTCAACCGGCAGACGCAGCACGTCATTATTCAGAGTACCGAAACTTCTCCTCTACAAAGCAATATTTACTCTGTCAGTCTGAAGGACTGTAAACGAAGCCTTTTAGGAAACTCTGAAGGAATTCATTCGGCACAGCTATCCGGCTTTATGGGTACGCATCTCATTGACAAATCTTCTTCGCCCACTTGCCCCCGTAGCATAAAGATAATGTCTGCCAACCCGAAAAAACATCGGGAATATACACTGCTTACAGCAGAAGATCCGTTCAAGGGCTTCACTATGCCAAATATAGAAACCGGTACCATCAAGGCGGCCGACGGCGTGACCGACCTCTACTACCGCCTTGTGAAACCCGCAGACTTCGACCCGGCAAAGAAATACCCCACCATCATCTATGTATATGGCGGTCCGCACGCACAGATGGTCACCGGTGGCTGGCAAAACGGTGCACGCGGCTGGGACATCTACATGGCAAACAAAGGTTATATCATGTTCACCCTTGATAATCGCGGAAGCGATAACCGTGGTCTTGAATTTGAAAATGTCACCTTCCGCCATCTCGGCATCGAAGAAGGAAAAGACCAGGTGAAAGGTGCGGAATTCCTGAAAAGCCTGCCTTACGTAGACGGTAACCGCATCGGTGTACACGGATGGAGCTTTGGCGGACACATGACTACAGCCCTGATGCTCCGCTATCCGGAGATATTCAAAGTAGGTGTTGCAGGCGGGCCGGTTATTGACTGGGGATATTATGAAATTATGTACGGAGAACGCTACATGGATACGCCGCAAAGCAATCCGGAAGGTTATGAACAATGCAACCTGAAGAATCTGGCAGGCAACCTGAAAGGACATCTATTACTGATTCACGATGACCATGACGATACCTGTGTGCCACAACACACACTTTCGTTCATAAAAGCTTGTGTGGATGCACGTACGTATCCCGATTTATTCATCTATCCCACGCATAAGCACAATGTCATAGGACGTGACCGGGTACATCTGCATGAGAAGATAACACGGTATTTTGAAGACAATTTATAAAATAAAATAGAAGCAATAAATTAAACGAAATATAAAGATGAAGATATTATTATTAGGAAGCGGCGGCCGCGAGCACGCTCTGGCATGGAAAATAGCCCAAAGCCCGAAAGTAGAGAAACTTTTTATCGCCCCCGGTAATGCCGGTACCAGTGCAGTAGGCGAGAATGTAGCTATCAAAGCTACCGACTTCACTGCCCTGAAAACTTTCGCCCTGAAAGAAAAAGTAGATATGATTGTGGTAGGTCCCGAAGATCCGTTGGTAGAAGGTATCTACGACAACTTTACCGGAGACGCCGCCACACAACATATCGCCATCATCGGCCCTACTGCCAAGGGTGCCCAATTGGAAGGCAGTAAGGAGTTTGCCAAGGGTTTCATGGAACGTCATGGCATCCCCACCGCCCGCTACAAAAGCATCAATGCCGAAAATCTGGAAGAAGGACTCGCTTTCCTTGAAACCCTTGAAGCACCCTATGTGCTGAAAGCCGACGGTCTTTGCGCAGGAAAAGGCGTACTGATCCTTCCTACACTCGAAGAAGCCAAAAAGGAACTGAAAGAAATGCTTGGTGGTATGTTCGGTCAGGCCAGTGCCACGGTAGTTATCGAAGAATTCCTCAGCGGCATCGAGTGCTCCGTATTTGTGCTGACAGACAGCAAGAACTATAAAGTGCTGCCCGTTGCCAAAGATTACAAACGCATCGGCGAAGGTGACAAAGGTCTGAATACCGGTGGTATGGGAAGCGTGACTCCCGTTCCTTTTGCCGACGAGGTATTTATGGAAAAAGTGCGTACCCGTATCATTGAGCCCACCATCCGCGGACTGCAAGAAGAAGACATCCTTTATAAAGGTTTCATCTTCCTCGGACTGATCCGTGTGAAAGGCGAACCGATGGTCATAGAATATAATGTCCGCATGGGAGACCCCGAAACAGAAAGCGTCATGCTACGTGTACAGAGCGACTTCGTGGAACTTCTGGAAGGTGTACGCGACGTGAACCTCGATACAAAGACATTGACAATGGATCCGCGTACGGCTGCTTGCGTCATGCTCGTCAGCGGCGGATATCCCGAAGCTTACGAGAAAGGTAAAGTAATGACCGGATTTGAAGAAGCTACCGTTACAGACAGCATCCTCTTCCATGCCGGAACAGCAATGAAAAACGGCCAAGTGGTAACAAACGGCGGACGCGTAATTGCCGTATGTTCGTATGGTGAAACCAAAGAAGAAGCCCTTGCCAAGAGTTATAAAGTTGCGGAAATGATTCAATTCGACAAGAAGTATTTCCGCCGTGATATCGGCTTCGACCTTTAAAAGAGTGATAGGGTGATATTATCACTTTATCACCCTATCACCTTACCACAATTAATATTATGATACGAAGTAAACGACTACAGAACCGGATCACAGCGGGACGTTTCACACTGCCCGCTGCCATCCTCTTGTCACTATTCTGCTGGATACTGACCTCTATTCTATTGCCTGAAGTTCCGGTAATAAAAAGTAATTATCCCCTGTGGGATACTATCATAGATGGATATATTCCGGCATGGGCAAGTACACCTTTAAGTTTCATCTTCTATGGCGTCGTCGGTTACTTCCTGATAGAACTAAACAATACTTTTGCCATCATCCGTATGCGGGCATCCGTACAAACGGCCATTTATTTCCTGTTTATATCCGTTTGTCCGGCCCTGCATCCAGTTTATGCCGGGGACTTTGCCTCGATAGCATTTCTTATATCTCTGTTCTTCCTGTTCAAGGGCTACCAACATTCCCGTCCGGCAGGCACTATGTTCTATTCGTTCCTCTTTATCGGGTTGGGTAGTCTGTTCTTCCCACAACTGACACTGTTTATTCCCCTCTACTGGATAGGTGCACACAGTTTTCAGGCACTCACTCCAAAGAGCTTTTTCGGCAGTCTGGTCGGTTGGGCTTTACCCTACTGGTTTCTATTGGGACATGCTTACTTCTACGATGAAATGGGCTTATTTTACCAGCCTTTCATCGAACTGGCAACATTCCACCCTATTAATCTCTGGGACTTCCCCTTGTGGGAAATAGCTACATTGGGCTATCTGTTCGTATTATACCTAGTCAGTTCCATCCACTGCCTGGTGGCAGGTTACGAAGATAAGATACGTACCCGCAGTTATCTGCATTTTCTTATTTTTCTGAGCTTCTGCATCTTTGCCTATATCCTGTTGCAACCGGTTTTGACGGTTCATCTCCTGCCTCTGCTGCTGATAGGTGTCAGTATCCTGACAGGACATTTCGTGGTGCTGACGAACAGTCGGGCTTCCAATGTGTTTTTCATTTGTGCCCTCGCAGGGCTTGTACTTTTATTCGGATTTAATATATGGACGCTTTTGTAGATTCACTGGTTCAACTCCTGATAGACTGGGGCTATTTCGGCCTTTTCATCTCCGCTTTACTGGCGGGAAGCATCATTCCGTTCAGTTCAGAGCTGGTAATGATAGCATTGGTGAAAGTGGGGCTGAATCCTGCCATGTGTGTCCTCTCTGCTACATTGGGGAACACAATAGGCGGTATGACGTGCTACTACATGGGGCGTTTAGGTAAGATAGACTGGATAGAGAAATATTTTAAAGTAAAAAAGGAGAAAGTAGACAAGATGCAAGCTTTCCTGCAAGGAAAAGGTGCTCTGATGGCTTTCTTTGCATTCCTGCCTTTTGTGGGCGAGGCAATAGCCATTGCGCTGGGTTTCATGCGCAGCAATGTATGGCTGACTACCTCATCCATGTTTGCCGGAAAGCTGGTGCGATACATCTTGATGCTGTTGGCATTGCAAGGAGTAATATCAATGTTTTAAGAGTTATGAAACGAATCATAGAACATACGGAAGATGGAAGTGCAACGCTGTTTGTACCGGAACTGAATGAACATTACCATTCGGTAAAAGGAGCACGTACAGAATCGCAACACATCTTTATAGATATGGGGCTGAAAGCTTCGGCTGCGCCCCAGCCGCATGTTCTGGAAATAGGTTTCGGTACCGGGCTGAATGCCCTGCTTACACTGGAAGCTGCCGAACAAGAAAAGCGTCCCGTACACTATACCGGTATTGAACTTTATCCTCTTACTTGGGAAGAAGTTGATGCATTGGGATATAGTGACAACCCGCTGTTTAAACAGTTACATACTGCACCATGGGAAGAGGATGTGAAGATATCCCCGTACTTCACTCTGCGAAAAATACAGGCGGATGCAAACAGTGACAAGGTGTTGGTGATTAGTGATAAACATGATACAACCCACTCATCACTAATCACTAACACCTTATCACTAAATCCTGATCTCGTTTATTTCGATGCCTTCGCCCCCGAAAAGCAACCTGAAATGTGGAACGAGCAGCTATTTCACTCACTTTACGTATCTATGAATACAGGGGGCATATTAACGACGTATTGCGCCAAAGGTGTTATCCGCCGTATGTTGCAAGCTGTCGGCTTTCTTGTGGAGCGCCTTCCGGGGCCTCCGGGTGGAAAACGGGAAATACTGAGAGCAACCAAGAGAACAAACAACTAAGTTATAACGAATATTGGAAACCATAAATATAATAAAGAAATGAAACGAACATTCCTGTACATCCTCGCTGCTTTGCTTGCCATGTCTTGCAAGAACAACAGCGTTCAAAATAAGAATGAAGACGATAAACCCGTCATCACTGTTACCATCGAACCGTTACGCTACTTCACCGAAGCCATCGCAGGAGATAACTTCAACGTTGTCAGCATGGTACCCAAAGGTAGCAGTCCGGAAACGTACGACCCTACTCCGCAACAACTTGTCGATCTTGCCAAGAGTAAAGCTTACTTCCGCATCGGTTATATCGGATTTGAACAAACCTGGATGGATAAGCTGACAGATAATGCGCCACATTTGCAGTTCTTCGACACTTCCCGCGGTATCGATTTGATTTTTGATTCCTCTCACGTCCACCACCATCACGGCGACGACGAAGCGCATGCCCACGATTCTATCCAGGAAGATGAACACCACATCCTCGGTGTAGAACCACATATCTGGAGTTCCGCTTACAACGCGCAAATTATTGCCGGAAATATTGTAAACGCCCTGTGCACCATCGACAAGAATAATGAAGAAACTTACATGGAGCGTTATAAAAACCTCTGTAATCAGATAGAACATACCGACAGCCTTATCTGCCATATGCTTTCTGCCCCCAATGCGGACCGTGCCTTTATGATTTATCATCCGGCATTGTCCTACTTTGCACGCGACTACGGTTTACATCAGATTTCTATTGAAGAAGATGGAAAAGAGCCCTCTCCCTCCCATCTCAAAAACCTGATAGATACCTGCAAGGAGGAAAAGGTACGCGTCATCTTCGTACAACCTGAATTCGACCGCCGCAATGCAGAAATCATAGCTAAACAAACAGGTACGAAGGTAGTTCCTATCAATCCGCTTTCTTACGATTGGGAAGAAGAGATGTTGAACATTGCCAGGGAACTGGTCGTTAAGAAGTAATCGGAGACTGTAAAATAGAGTAAAGAAATGAATACGCCCCTTATCGAAATAAAAAATCTCAGCGCCGGTTATGAT
>ERZ835541.2177-NODE-2177-length-16646-cov-4.283829_pt1 | contig 16646 bp, 13 predicted proteins | sample MGYA00519945_ERZ835541 | MGnify/ENA primary metagenome ERZ835541 (study PRJEB31850, sample SAMEA3708780) | human gut metagenome | biome: human gut; feature: human-associated habitat; material: faeces | place: China | collected 2014 ...
AATTCCAGTCCATTCCCATCCGGAAGATTCACATCACAAATGGTAACATCCACATTATTATCACTTGCAATTCTTTTCGCTTTTTTCACTGATTCTGCTGAAAAAACCTCATATCCGGATTTTTTCAGTGAGAATGTAATTCCACGATTTAAATTTTCATCATCTTCAACCACGAGTATACCTGGCATAGCATATGCACCTCTCTTTATTAACTATATATATCAGCTGGGAGAGGACTCCCACCTCTATAGGTGGTGAGAAACAAGCTTGTATCAGTGGGGAAGTCAATCCCCCATTGATTATGTCTCCTCCTTTTTTACATATGTGAGCTGAATATCATAACCGAGAGCATCCAGCATCGCTACAAAAGTTTTATTCATAACGCCATCGCCCTTTTTGATGATACGATTTACATATTGTCCTGTTGAACCAATCATCTCTCCCAGCTGTGCCTGTGTTTTTCCAGCTTCTATACACTTGATTTTTACATCTACTTCTATATTATTTTTCAGCATTCGTATCACCTCATCTGAAATTTGTAAAATAACACTAATCGGATAATATTATAACACATCTTTGCTTTCACTTCAATCTACTCATCTCGAAATTTGCACTTTGTACACATAGCAAAAACACCCAGGACATAAATCCTGAGTGTCGTATCTGCTTCATACCTTATTCTGCTTTCATTTCGGTGCCGTCTTTGAATACCACCGTCACATCTTCCTTGCTCTTTACTACAATTTTCTCCACTAGACTGCACCAAAGGGCATCGTCAAATTCTGTGATAACGCCTTCCTGGTCTTTCAGGGCTGTGATGAATCTGCCCATCTGTTCATACCTTGCTTCATTGTCAGAAATTGCGGTGCTGACTTCATCGTATTGCGCTTTCAGTCTGTCATAGCGTTCCACCAAGGTATTGTAGCGTTTATTGTAATCATCCTGTTCTTGTGCCACTCGTGCGTTCTCTGCTACCGCATTCTGCGTAAGTTCTACCGTCACAGCGATTTCTTCCTGCAGGGCATCACGCTTGGCTTCCAGTTCAGAATTATGTAAGCGCGGCCGCTCCCACACGACTGCGGTTACAAACAAAAAACCGTGCTGCCTGATATGGCCGCACGGAAATAAAGCCCCTATCTACTTAGATAAGTGCTGAATATTTCGGTCCCGGTCATGGCAAGGCACAGGGCAGCTCTCAGAAGACCTGACTTATTCTGACCAAGCAGACATCACAGTGACCGACTCGCGGGGCTTCTCACCCCATTCCACCTGCAAGCACATGGCTTACGCGAACTACCCGATATTCATTTTTTATCATTATAACATAGAAATACGCAATTACTAATATCATTTTTCTGCGCGGTATATTGGATTTTGCATAACTTCATCTAAAAAATGAAATAGTCCGCTGTAACATCTCCTACAGCACGAATTTTACGTCAGAGATCTTGATCTCCTGCGCAGTGAACTTAAAAAACTGCCCGTGAGACGCTTCTCTCACAGGCAGTTTTGTTGGTTTATGCCGCTGTATAGACCTTTTCCCAGCGGACAGTCGCGTAAAACGCGATGGAACACACGGCGGCGACTGTCCAGCCGATGGGCCAGGAAATCCAGATGCCGGTCGTGCCGAGCGCGGTGCGGGAAAGCACCTCCGCCAGCGCCACACGAAGGACTAAGTCCGTGAACGTGGCGACCATGAACTTCTTCATAAGGCCCGCGCCGCGCAGCACACCGTCGGAGACGAGCTTGGCAGATACGATGAAATAAAACGGCGCGATGATGCGCAGGAACGCAACGCCTGTATCCATTGCCTGCCCCGTGGGGCTCTCAAGGAAGATGTGTACAAGTGGCTGCCCGGCGAATACATACAGCGCCACCAGCGGCACGCACAGCGCCCAGACGAGCTTGATCCCAGCGCGGAAGCCCGATTTGATGCGGTCAAACTTTGCCGCGCCGAGATTCTGCGCCGTGTAGTTGGAAATGCCGTTGCCGAGCGTGGTAAGAGACGTAATAACCATGTTGTTGAGCTTCACCGCCGCGGAATAGCCCGCCATGACGGCGGCACCAAAGCTGTTGATGACGCTCTGGATGATGATATTGCCGACGGAGATAAAGCTCTGCTGCAAGATGCTCGGGATGGCGATGATCGCAAACCTTCCAAAATGGTTCCACGAGAAGACGCGCACGCGCCCTTCGGTCGGGATTTTTGCAAAGCGGCGGAAGACCACGACGAGTGCCAGCACGCAGCTCACGCCCTGGCACAAAAACGTTGCCCAAGCGACGCCTGCCACACCCATATTGAACGCCGTGACAAACAGGATATCGACCGCGATATTGGACGTGGAAGAACACGCGAGGAAGAGAAACGGCGTTTTGGAGTCGCCCAGCGCTGAGAAAATGCCGGTTGCGACATTGTAGAGGAACACGAACGGCAGACCGTAAATGTAAATGTCGAGGTATAATTTCGAGTCCGCGAAGACCTCTTCCGGCGTTTTGATGAGCCGGAGTAAGCTGTCGCAGCAGAGCGTTCCCACGAGCATCAAAATCGCGCAGATCACGCAGCTGGAAATGAGCGCGGTGTAGACCGTCGTTTTGAGGTCATTGTACTGCTTGGCTCCAAAAAACAGCGCCGCCAGAACCGAACACGCGATATTGCAGCCAAAGGCAAACGCGATGAAGATGAGCGTAATTTCGTAGCTGTTGCCGACGGCGGCGAGGGCGTTGTCGCTGATGAACTTGCCCGCGACGAAGCTGTCGGCAATGTTGTAGAGCTGCTGGAAGATGATGCTCCCAAACAGCGGCAGGCAAAACTGCCAAAGCACTTTTTCTGGCTTGCCGGTCGTCAAATCCTTATTCATGGCGCATCGCCTCCTGCGCGGATGCAATGACGCTCGCCGCGCCGTCGATGCCATACTCACTCGAAGATAGCATCAGATCGTAGCTTTCCGGTTCGCCCCAGAGTGTGTCCGCGTAAAAATCAAAGTGGTGCTTGCGCATCCGGTCGACCTTCTGCGCCTTATGAAGAGCGCGTTTTTCATCCAAATTATTACGCGCTGCAATGCGCTTTGCCCGGTCGGCGCTATCCGCATAGATGAAAACGGAAAGCGGACGGTAGCCTGCGGCCCGCAGAATGGCGGAGGCACACCGGCCAATGATGACGCAGTCACCCTTTTCTGCAAGCTCTAAAATCGCGCGGCGCTCGGCTTCAAAGACCCGCGCTTCTTCCGAGTAAAACGCCTCGCCCAGCGCGGCGGTGTCCGCAAAGGGATTGCCCGAGACGGCAATGCCAAAATCCTCGCCCTTTTCGTCGTATTCCGCGACGGCGGTTTCGGAAAGCCCCGCTTCCTGCGCGGCTTTTTGAATGAGGCATTTATCGTAGCAGGGAATCCCCAGCTTTTTTGCGACTGCTTCGCCAATTTCCCGGCCGCCGCTGCCATACTGGCGGCTGATGCAGATGATCGTCCGTTCCATCTTTTTTCGCTCCTGTCTTACATTTTTTCTCTTGACCGCCCCTATCGTAGCAGAAAAATGAAATATGTAAAATCTATATTTGACATTTCCGATATATCAAAATAGAATGGCAGAAGAGAAACGAATGCACGGAGGGTGCCATGTATATCAGCTACGAGTATTACCGGATTTTCTATCACGTCGCCAGGTGCGGCAATCTGACAAAGGCGGCGGAGGCGCTGCAAAACAGCCAGCCGAATCTGACACGCGCGATTCGGAATTTAGAGTCCGAGATCGGCTGTCCGCTTTTTTCGCGCACGAATCGGGGCATGATTTTGACCCCGGAGGGCGAGGGGCTGTACCGGCACATAAAGATCGCCTGTACGGAAATTGAAGCGGGCGAAGCCGCCGTGACGCAGAGTCGGACGCTCGAGCGCGGAAACGTGTTTCTGGCAGCAAGCGAGGGTGCGCTTCGGTGTTTACTCCTGCCGGTACTTAAAAGGTATCAGGAAAAGTACCCCGGCGTGCATCTTCGCATCAGCAACCACTCCACGCCGCAGGCCGTCGCGGCGCTGCACGAGACGACGGCAGATTTTGCCGTGGTCACAACGCCGGTCACGCTCTCGCCGTCTCTCACGCAGACGATCGTCAAGGAAATTCAGGAGGTTCCGATCTGCGCGCCGGCCTTTTCTGGTTTGCTTGGACGAAGCGTCGCGCTTTCCGAGCTGGAAGCGTATCCACTCATCACGCTCGGCGCGGGCACGACCTCCCATGCGTTCTACGTCTCTGTTTTCACCGCGCAGGGCGTTGCTTTTCAACCCGCCATCGAAGCCGCCACGGCTGACCAGATCATCCCAATGGCAGAAGCGGGTCTTGGCGTCGGCATCGTGCCGGAGGCGTTCATTCGTCCGTCTGATAATGTGCGCCGCATCGAACTGCAAGAGCCCCTCCCGCTGCGTGCCGTGTGCATCGTGAAACGGAAGGGGCAGCCCCTGAGCGTCGCCGCGAGGGAGCTGGAGCGGATGCTGCTGGCGGCTGGGGCTCAGAGCACCTGACTCAGATTTGCTGCTTCAAAAGCCGAAGCAGCTTTTCTTTTCTGTAATGCAGCGTCATCACCGGGATTCCTGTTTTCTCGCTGTAGGCACGCAGGGTCAGCGGCAGCGTTTGCAGATATAACGCACGAAGCAGCGCCGCGTCTTCCTCCGGAAGTGCATCTACTACTTCACGAACGCGCTGCACGGCAAGGGTATGTAGGATGTTTTCTTCCACATCGGCATCCGGGTCCGGAATAACTTCCTCGCCGGTAGACTCTTTGTCTGCCTGCGCAAAAAGGGAGATGATCGTCCACCCCTTTTTGCTTTCTGCAAGATAGTCGCTGCGCCGCTTCTCGGTTCGGCTTTGCAGATATTCCTCCTTCGAGCATTCCAGAACGACGTTTTTCATATTCAAAAAGAACCTGTCTTTGTTCTCGGGATCACGGACGAAGTCCAGATATTCCGCGCCGCTCATCTCGATCCATTCTACGGCGTCGCTGTTTTGCTTTCTTCTGAAGTACCTCGTTTTCAAGATACATTCCTCCATTTCTGAATTTCATTTGCAGGGATAAGCAAATGTCAGAAACGGAGGGGCACGGGCAGGTGGCAGGATGACTGTCCGACACGGTCTTTGTCTATATTGGGATTGTTTTTGGTTTTCCTGTTTATAGAAATGTGCGGTTTTTTTGCGGATGAACTCGCTTAAAACAGAAAAGGCTCGCAGAAACCAAAGGCTCTGCGGGGCAAATTATAGGGCGCAATAATCGCGGGTGTGGAATCTTCACTGATTCATACCGTTTCAGGCGACAAACCACTTTGGGATTGTCAGTCGGCGGCGATCTGCCTGTGAAATATTGCTGGTATACGGTCGATGCGGTAGATCGTCGGATACAGATCGTCCGGATTTTCAAACGCCTTTTTGCGGTCAATGTCCCGGATATAGGCGGCAAGATAGAAATAATACTCGGAAAACAGGATTCCAACCGGCTCTACAAGCCGCGTCACCGTCTCTTGCCCCTTGAGCTTCTGATATTCGAGCTCCAGCACGCACTTTTGCTGCACCGCCTGCCCCAGCTCCCAGAGTCCCTGCAAAATGGGCCGTCCATGATGCGGCTCGACATAAAGAAGCTTTTCGTTTCCAATCATGCGCTGCACCGCGCGCCGGTTTTCCTCCGGCACGCAGCAGTCTACAAGCTTGTCGCGGATCGGCAGCATTTCATCGCGGCGCATCGAACGGCTTTCCAGCAGAATTTTGCAGACCGCCAGAATTTCTCCGTTCGTCAGCCCCTTCGGCGCAGCCTTTGTCAGGCGATAACCGCCCGCAGCGCGGTCATAGTATCTGAGGTGAAGCGCTATGCGGCAGGAGTTTGAACAGGAATACTTACAGCTTGGACTGAAAATTGCATACTACCGAAAGCTGCGGGGACTAACGCAGGAGGAGCTTGCCGAGCGTATCGACCGCTCCGCGGCCTTCGTCGGTCATGTGGAAGCGCCGAATATCAAAAAGGCAATCTCCATGGACACGCTCTTCTCCATCGCGCAGGCGCTGGATATTCCGGCGTATCGCTTCCTGATTTTTGATGATTCCGGATTATAAAACCAGTGTAACAAATTGCGTAGACAGCCACTGTCTATGTGAAATATTTTTGTGTAATTTTACCACAATTTATCCGGTGATTCGCCATCGGAAGCAATACTATGCGAAACGCTTTTGTCATGTTCGAAAAGAACTGCGGGATACAGGAAATCTTGCCTGTATCCCGCAGCACTTTTATGTAATAAAAGCAATATGATGTTCAAACAGCGCGGGAAAACCGCCGAAAAAAGCGCAAAAAAAGGTGGACTTTTTTTCCTGACTGCGCTATAGTACATATGGATGAAGGTAACAGCATTTTAACTAAAAAGAGGCTGCGCCAAAGTGCGCGGCCGGGTACAATTACATATGTCAGTCAACGAAGATTTGTAATCGCAGGTTATTGATCGAACGATAGTCTGCGGTGAAAGAAGAACGAACCTACTCGCCCGGAACTGTGCGGATGAGCGGGTTTCCGAAGCAGCCAGCCAGAAGCGTCAGACAGCGCTTTGCCGCACGGCTGCGTGGCCGAAAGGCAGCCATTGTGGGGTTCCCCATGAGAAGGTAGGAAAGCCGCGCGGAACGCGGATGCGTCCATAGTCCAAGTCAGAAGAATCGCTGATCTTCGTCTGCGCGGGACGCTGTCTGTTTCTTGTCCCGGCGCGCGCGGAAGTTGGCTGGCAAAGAGCAGGTAGCACGATGATCCTACCGAAGAAAACGGAGCAGGGCGCCGGTTTGTTTCTATGCAGAAGCAGACCGGCTTTTTGTTTTTGCGCAGCACGCGGGGCAGGCCTGTGTTCAAAACCGCCCGGGAGGACATCCGAAAAAATGTGCAGGCAAGCGCTTGAAGCCGTGCAGACAGCTGCCGCTCCATACGCGTGCGCATCGGAAAACAAACGAGAAAGGAAACGGCAAATGAAAAAGAGAATTTTCTCCCTGCTGCTCACGTTGGTCGTGCTCGTGGGGATGCTGCCATCGACCGTTCGGGCAGCGCAGACGGAGCCGGAAAACACGCCCGCGGCGCAGCTCGAGCTGCCGCAAGGCCGTGCGGAGGATGAAGCCGAAGCGCCGGAAGAAGAGGATGAAGCCTCGCCTTCCTCGCCCGCGGAAGCTCTGACGCCGCTGGAGGTATCCAGTGATGTGCATCCTTTGGACGCCGCCGGCAGCGCGGAAAGCACCGCGCTCAAGGAGCTGTCCTTCACAAACGGCTCTCTTGCGCCGCAGTTTGACGCAGCCGTTACCGGCTACACGCTCACGCTGGATGACGGCGCGGAAGAGACGACGATTTCGTATGCCTCCGCCAATTCCGTGTTTGAAGCCAGAGCCTATCTCAACAGGCTGAGACCCAATGCAGCGGGTTATGCAAGCGGCGATACCATGCCGGTCAAGGCCGGAGACACCATTTATGTTCTGGTCGGCTACAGCGGCTGGAGCGGCAGTCCGTCCGGCGCGAAGCAGACGCTTTATACCATCACCGCTGCCGCGCCTGCGACGCCTGCTGCAACCTGGACAGTCACCTTTGACGCGCAGGGCGGAAGCGCGGTCGCGGCGCAGAGCGTTCTCAAAAATACAGCCGCCGCCGAACCGGATCCCCCGGAAAAAGACGGCTACAGCTTTTCCGGCTGGTATCTGGAACCGGCGTGCAAAACCGCATGGGACTTCTCCCTGCCTGTGACGGGCGACATGACGCTTTACGCAGGCTGGATCGAAAAAGCAGGCACAGAAGCTTACAAAGACGCGCTTTCCGCGGTTTTGCAGTATGTCAAAGCTGCCGCCGGTGAGGACCCGGGGTATGTCCACAGCGGAAATCCCGGCGGAGAATGGGCGATCTTTGCCGAGGCCAGAGGCGGCGTTGACGCCAGAGGATGGTTTGCAACATATTTGCAGAATATGGCGCAGACCGTTGCCGAAAACAAGGGAAAATTTGATACCACGCCCGCGCAGACCAAGCACACGGAATACGAGCGCGTGATCCTTGCGTTGACGGCGGCGGGAAAAGACGCTTCCGCTTTTACCGCTGCTGACGGCAAGGTCTACGACCTGGTCAAGCCGCTTCTCGACAAAAGCAGAAGCAGCGACTATACATATCAGGTTTCCGTGCAGGGCAGCAACGGCACAGCCTTTGCGCTTCTGGCGCTGGATGCCGGAAGCTACTATCAAAATGCCGACGGCCGCGCCGCGCGCCGCGCGCTGGTCGAGCTGCTTCTTGAAACGCAGATGGACTGCGGCGCTTGGGGTATCAACTATGAATCGGACGCACGCAGCGCCAATATCGACATCACGGCAATGATCGTGCAGTCGCTTGTGCGCTATCTGTCAGAAGACGGCGTGACAGAGGCAGTCGAGCGGGCGATGGCCTGGCTTTCTGCGCAGTTTAAAGCCGGCAGCTTCCGTTCCTCCGAAACTTCCGCGCAGGCCATTGTCGCGCTGTCCGCGCTGAACCGCGATGCGGCAGAAGATCCCGACTTCATAATGGCAAACGGCGTGAGCCTTCTGGATGATCTGCTTCGCTATGCCGACAAGGCGACCGGCGGCTTCCTGCATGATACCGGAAGCGTCAACGGCATGGCTTCCGAGCAGGCAGCATATGCGCTTGTCGCGTATGACCGATTCCGCGAGGGAAAAACCGCGCTCTATGACATGTCTGACGTTATGATCGCTGCGCCTGATTCGGCCGAAAGCGTTGAGCGGCTGATCGAAGCGATCGCTGAGGCAGGCGTAGATGAAAACAGCTATGATGCTCTGGTAGAAGCGCGGCTGGCGTATGACAATCTGTCCGAGGCGGAGAAATCAAGGGTCACAAACCTTTCTGCTCTGGAAGATGCGGAGGCGCGCTATCAGGAAATTCTGAAACAGAAGAAGGACGAAGCGCTCGAGGAGCTGACAAGGAAATATAACAGTTTCGATCTGAAGAAATACAGCAAAGCGGCGCAGAAGAAGCTGAAAGAGATCCTTCAGCAGGCGCGCAAGGATATCCGAAATGCAAGATCCTGTGAGCAGGTGGCGCTTCTTCTTGAAAACGCGCTTGCCGATCTGGATGCTGTGAAGCCCGGTGATATGGAAGTCACATTCCGTCTCATCGGTGCATTGGAGGCTACGCAGGATGTTGACTTGACGAATGACAGCTATCTGCCCGAATACGTCACATGGATCCCCACCACAACGTATGCGCTGCAGCAGGACGCAACGGTTTATGATCTCTACATGCAGGCCATGAACGACGCAGACCTGCGCTCGGTCGGTGAGGAGAACAACTACGTCAGCACGATCTACGCGCCCTCCTGCCTTGGCGGATACGCGCTCAGCGAGTTCACCAACGGCAAACGCTCCGGCTGGATGTATACGGTCAACGGAATGCATCCGAATCAGGGTCTTCAAAACTGGACGCTCAACGACGGCGATGTCGTCATCTGGCACTATGTCAATGACTACTCGCACGAAGTTGCGGACTGGTTCGACGATCCGCAGTATCCGGCGCTTGGCAACGGCACCTACTATAACGGCTGGCTCTACGCAAGAGACATCACGCCGGAGGAATATGTCGATGAGCTGCTTGGCGAAATTCTGAGCGTCGGCAAAAACGGCGCCGTTGAGCCGAAGCTGAAGCTCTCAGATATTGGAACGTCTGTGACATTCACCTTCAAACCCGACAAGGGATACCGCGTGAAGGACGTCAAGGTCGACGGCAAATCCGTCGGCGCGGTCACGACCTATACGGTAGACAAGCTCACCGTCTCAACAAGAATTGAAGTCGAGTTCACGAACGGTACGCTTCCGTTTACGGACGTTTCAGAATCCGACTGGTTCTATGACGACGTTGCATTCGTGTATGAAAACGGTCTGTTCGCCGGTACGAGCAACAGCACCTTCTCCCCGAACGCCGCGATGACGCGCGCCATGCTCGTCACGGTCCTCTACCGTCTGGAAGGGAAGCCTTCCGTCTCCGGCAGAAGCGGCTTCCCGGACGTGACGCTCAACAGCTACTATGAGGACGCGGTAACGTGGGCAGCCAACAATGGCATCGTCAACGGCACCAGCGACACCACGTTCAGTCCGAACGCGAATGTCACCCGTGAGCAGATGGCGGCAATTTTGTACCGCTACGCGCAGTACAAGAAGTACAATACCGCCGCAAGCTCCAGCCTGAACGGCTTCTCTGACCACGCAGGCGTGTCCGGTTACGCCGTGACGCCGCTCCAGTGGGCAGTCGCTGAAAAGCTGGTCAACGGCACGGCCGGAAAGCTCATGTCGACCGGCAACGCCACCCGCGCACAGGTCGCAGCCATTCTCCACCGCTTCGTGGAAAACGTGGCGAAAACCACAAAATAATCACTTTGCAGCACAGGACTGCCCTCATTTGGGGGCAGCCCTGCTTGCCGCATTTATAGGGGGAAATACAAATGAGAAGAATCAAACGAATTTCTGCATGGATTCTGACCCTCGCGATCCTTTTGACGCTGACGGTTCCCGCCTTTGCAGCATCCAGCGTCCAGAGCGAGGTACAAGGCAGCGCCGCTTACATGGTGTCCGCTGTCAAATCCCCGGAGGTCGGCTCCATCGGCGGCGAATGGGCAATTATCGGTCTTGCCCGTTTTGGTTACACTGTTCCCGCAAATTACTACGATGATTACTATGCGCGCGTTGAGAAGTACGTCAAGAACTGCTCCGGCGTGCTGCATGAAAGAAAATACACCGAGTATTCCCGCGTCATCCTCGCGCTGACGGCCATTGGCCGCGATCCGTCAAACGTTGCGGGCTACAATCTCCTGACGCCGCTGGGCGATTTTGAGAAAACCATCTGGCAGGGACTCAACGGTCCCATCTGGGCGCTCATTGCGCTGGATTCCGGGAATTACGACATTCCGAAGAATCCCGCCGCAAAGACGCAGGCAACCCGGCAGCTCTACATCGATGAAATCCTGAATAACCAGATGAAGGACGGCGGCTGGAGTCTCACCGGCACCGGAGATTCTGATGTAGACATCACCGCCATGGCCTTGCAGGCCCTCGCCAAGTATCAGGATCAGAAGGCTGTTAAAACCGCGACTGACAGTGCCTTAACATGGCTTTCCAAAAATCAGGACAGCAAGGGCGGCTATGCTTCGTGGGGTACAACCAATGTTGAATCTGTCGCGCAGGTCATCGTTGCCCTGTGCGAGCTGGGAATGGATCTCAATGACAGCCGCTTTGTGAAAAACGGCCGCACGCTGACAGAAAACCTCTTGTCCTTCCGGCAGTCGAACGGCGGGTTCTACCATGTCCTTGACGGTTCAGATGGCAATAACCAGATGTCCGCCGAGCAGGGCTTCTATGCCCTCGTTGCCATCGACCGTGCGGAAAACAGCAAGAACAGCCTGTACCGCATGGGCGATGTCACGAAGAATACCGCAAAGCCCAGCACCACCGTCAAAAAAGGCAGCGCCGATGCATCCGTCAGCGTCCCCGCTGTGAGCGCGCCCGGCACAACATTCTCGGATGTCAAAAATCACGCCAACCAGACTGCCATTGAAGCGCTTGCCTCCCGCGGCATCATCAACGGCATGGGGCAAGGCACGTTTATGCCCAACAAGACCATGACGCGCGCCGAATTTGCAGCCATCGTCACCCGCGCCCTCGGCCTTGCCGCCAAGGACACGAAAGTGTTTTCTGACGTTCCCAGCTCCAAGTGGTACGCAGGCTATATTGGCACGGCCAATTCTTCCGGCATCGTCAACGGCGTTGGAAACGGCAAGTTTAACCCCGAAGGCACCATCACCCGGCAGGAGGCCGCCGCGATGGTAGCAAGAGCCGCGAAGCTGTGTGGCCTGGATACCGCGATGGACGCCGCCGCCACGCGGGATATGCTGGCGCAGTTCGGAGATTACCGCTCGGTCGCAAGCTGGGCAAAGGAGCCGATGGCGTTCTGCTATTCCGCCAATATCTTAGACCAGAGCGAGCTGAACATCGAACCCACCAAGGCCATCCTGCGCTGCGAGATCGCGCAGATGCTTTACAATATGCTGACTGCTGCGGAGTTGATCTGATATGACATTTTGGCAGAAGAATAAATGGAAAATCATTGTGCCGGTTTTGATCGTTCTCGTTCTGGCTGCTGCGTTCGTTTTTGGAGATCAGAATATCCCGAAGCAGAAAGCCCCCGCCGAACAGCCGACCATTTCTGCCCCGGCAGAACCCTTGCCGGAACAGGCAGAACCTACGCCAGAGGAACCCGCCGAAACACCCGTCGCAGAGGAACCGGAACAGGCGGACGAGTCTGCGGCAGAGGAAACCGAACCAGAGCAGCCTGCGGCGGAGGAACCGCCTGCCGAGCTGCCGGAGTTTCAAACCCCGGCAGAGATGGGCGCGGGCGCGACCGGCGAATATGAAGAAATCAATGGCATGATGATCGACACCGGCACGGGCAAGGACAAGTACCTCACAGACCCCGTGCCGGAGGGAAAGCCTGCCCCGGTCGAACCGGAAAACGCGGAGGTCGGAGACGCGGAATACACCTGCACGCTGTCCATCTCCTGCGCGACCATCCTCAATAACATGGACCTCTGCGATCCGGAAAAGCGGGAGCTGGTGCCAGAGGACGGCTGGATTTTGAAGCCGACCGTTGTGACATTCTACGAGGGCGAAAGCGTCTTTAATGTCTTGCAGCGCACCTGCAAGCAGCAGAAAATCCACATGGAGTTCGTCAACACGCCGGCCTACAACTCCGCCTACATCGAGGGCATCCACAATCTTTATGAGTTCGACGTCGGCAACCTTTCCGGCTGGATGTATAAGGTCAATGACTGGTTCCCGAACTACGGGTGCAGCCGCTATGCCTTAAAAGACGGCGATGTGATCGAATGGGTTTATACCTGCGACCTCGGCAGCGATGTCGGCGGCGGCTATGCGACAGGAAGCGCCGAATGAAAAATAGAGACGCCTTTTCAGGCTATCATCCGATCATCAATTTTCTATACTACGCGCTCGTCCTGCTCTTTTCCATGTGTTTGATGCATCCGGTGTATCTTGCCATTTCCCTCGCTGGGGCGCTGGCGTATGCCATCACGCTGAACGGACAAAAGGCGGTACGGTTCGCCGTCATGGGGCTACTTCCCATGGCGGCGCTTGCCGCGCTTGTGAACCCGGCGTTCAACCATGAGGGCATGACGATTTTGACGTATTTGCCGAGCGGAAACCCGCTGACGCTGGAATCCATGCTGTACGGCGTGGCTGCGGCGGTCATGCTGGCAAGCGTTGTGCTCTGGTTTTCCAGCTATAACGAGGTCATGACCTCAGATAAGTTCGTGTATCTCTTCGGGCGCGTGATTCCGGCATTGTCTCTGGTGCTGTCCATGGCTTTGCGTTTCATCCCGAAGTTCAAGGCGCAGATGCAGGTGGTTGCCGAAGCGCAGGCTTGCATCGGCAGAGACACAAAAAACGGCAGCGTATTCCGAAGAATCGGAAACGCCGTCAAAATCTTCTCCATCATGGTCACATGGTCGCTTGAAAACGCCATCGAAACAGCGGACTCCATGCGTTCGCGCGGCTACGGCCTGCCGGGGCGCACGGCGTTCTCAATCTACCGCTTCGATGACCGGGATAAGGCCGCACTTGCGTGGCTGATTTTTTGCGGCGTGTATCTCATTTCCGGCTGGATGGCGGGCGGAACGTATTTCCGGTATTATCCGACCGTGAAAAGCGTTGTGCTGACACCGATGACCGTGAGCTTCATGCTCGTCTATCTCGCGCTGGTTTTAACGCCGGTGATGCTCGACCGAAAGGAGGCAAGGCTGTGGAAGTCTTTACAATCCACCATCTGAATTTCGCGTATCCGGAGCAGGAAAAGAACGCGATTTCCGATCTGACGCTTTCCGTTCAGCCGGGCGAGTTTCTGGTGCTGTGCGGCCCCTCCGGATGCGGTAAATCGACGCTCCTGCGGCAATTAAAAACCGTCCTTGCCCCGCACGGCAGACGGTCGGGAGAAATCCTCTTTGACGGCAGAAATCTTGACGAGATCGACCAGCGCGAACAATCTGAAAAGATCGGCTTCGTGCAGCAAAGTCCTGAAAACCAGATCGTGACCGACAAAGTCTGGCATGAGCTGGCGTTCGGCTTGGAATCCCTCGGCTACGATACGCCGACCATTCGCAGGCGCGTTGCGGAAATGGCTTCTTTTTTCGGCATCCAGACATGGTTTTATAAGCCCGTCACAGAGCTGTCCGGCGGGCAGAAGCAGCTTCTGAACCTTGCGTCTGTGATGGTCTTGCAGCCGAAGGTGCTGATTCTGGACGAGCCGACAAGCCAGCTTGATCCGATTGCCGCGTCCGACTTTTTGGCAACCCTCGGCAAGATCAACCGCGAGCTTGGCACAACGATTCTTTTAACCGAACACCGGCTGGAAGAAGCGTTCGGCTTTGCGTCCCGCGTGGCGGTGATGGACGGCGGGTGGCTTCTTTGCACCGGAACGCCCGCAGAGGTGGGCGCAGAATTAAAGTCCAGCGGAAACGCGATGTTCCTCGCCATGCCCGCCGCGATGCGCGTCTGGGCAGCAACGGATTCCAAAGCAGCCTGCCCGGTCTCCGTCTGCGAGGGGCGAAGCTGGCTGCTGGATTACGCGAAAACGCACGAATTAAAAGAAATCCCGGAAACAAAAAATCCCGCGCCGGACACGCAAACGGTTGTCTCGGCGCAGGAATTGTGGTTCAAGTATGAGCAGGACGCTCCCGATGTGGTCAAAGGCTTGTCTTTGCAGCTCCACAAGGGCGAATTTCTGGCGCTCCTCGGCGGCAACGGCACGGGCAAAACGACCTCCATGCGGCTGCTTGCCGGTTTGCGGAAAGCCTATCGCGGCGAGCTGACCATCACCGGCAGCGTCGGGATGCTGCCCCAGAATCCGCAGGCATTGTTCGTCAAATCCACTGTGCGTGAAGATTTGCTGGAGATTTTACCGAAAACGGAGCGGAAGTCCGACCGACTGGCACAGGTCGTTTCCCTCTGCAAATTGACCGACCTGCTTGACCGCCATCCGTATGATCTTTCGGGCGGCGAACAGCAGCGCGCGGCGCTGGCAAAAATTCTGCTTCTGAATCCGGATATTCTGCTCCTTGACGAGCCGACGAAAGGCTTGGATGCAGAGTTCAAGCAAGTCTTCGGGCAGATTTTGCGGACGCTGCAAGCATCCGGTGTGTCGATTTTAATGGTGAGCCATGACATCGAATTTTGCGCGAAATACGCCGACCGCTGCGCCCTGTTCTTTGACGGAAACATCATCGCGGAGGCCGAACCGAGAACGTTCTTCTCCGGCAACAGCTTCTATACCACAGCGGCCAACCGCATGGCGCGGGATGTTCTGCCGCAGGCGGTTACACCGGAGGACGTCATTACAGCCTGCGGCGGCGATGTCGAACCGGAACCGGAGCTGCCTGCATACGAACGAATTCTGCCGGAATCCAAAACGGAGAAAGCAGGCGTAAAGAAGCTCCCCGTCTGGCGCAAGATTCTCGCAGCCGTATCCGGTATCGTGTCGCTGGTGTTGATCATTCAGGCCATTGGCGTGACCGACCTCACAAAGCTCATAGATGCGGGCGGCATGACGGCGCTGGCGGGCGAACAACTGAAGCTCTACGGCATTTTACTTGCTTCGCTTCTTGTGTTTGCGCTGTCCATTGGCCGGAAAGCCGACCGCCCGGATTACCTGATTCAAACGCCCGTGGAAAAACGCAAGCTGAAAAAGCGCACCGTGACTGCCACGCTGCTCATCCTGCTTTTGATTCCTCTGACACTGTTTGTCGGCGTGTATTACTTCGCAGGGCGGAAATACTACTTTATTTCGCTTTTGATTTTGCTTGAATGTACGCTGCCGTTCTTCCTCATCTTCGAGGGGCGCAAGCCGCAGGTGCGGGAGCTGGTCCTCATTGCCGTGCTCGTCGCGCTGAACGTCGCAGGTCGCGCCGCGTTCTTTATGCTGCCGGAATTTAAACCGGTGGTGGCCATGACGATTCTGGCGGGCGTGGCTTTTGGCGGCGAGACGGGATTTTTAGTCGGCGCGATGACGATGCTGGTATCGAATATGTTCTTTTCGCAAGGCGTCTGGACGCCGTGGCAGATGTTCGCCATGGGCATCATCGGGTGGCTTTCCGGCGTTCTCTACCGCAAGGGCGTTCTGCGCCGCGACAGGCTTAGCCTTTGCATCTTCGGCGTGATCGCGTCCACCATTGTCTACGGCGGCATTATGAACCCCGCGTCCGCGCTCATGTGGTCAAACACAATCAACTCGAAGATTCTCCTGAGCTATTACCTCACCGGTGTTCCGATTGACCTTGTGCGCGCGATGGCAACGTTCGTGTTCCTCTGGCTTGGCGCAGAGCCGATGCTTGAAAAGCTCGACCGCATCAAAACAAAATATGGGTTAGCCGAATAAATGCCTGTCTGCACCGCTTTGGGAATCAAACCAGAAAACAGGCAAGCCGTGAAACGCTCCATGCTGAAAAGAAAGACGCTGGGGCATAGGAAGTCAATTCCTAATGCCAACGCACAGCGACTGGAACCACAGGCCGAACAGCGGCCCCAGCTCCATTTCCATCAGCCGATCCTCAATGCCCACCATGACGCTT
>ERZ835541.2218-NODE-2218-length-16318-cov-7.392425_pt1 | contig 16318 bp, 15 predicted proteins | sample MGYA00519945_ERZ835541 | MGnify/ENA primary metagenome ERZ835541 (study PRJEB31850, sample SAMEA3708780) | human gut metagenome | biome: human gut; feature: human-associated habitat; material: faeces | place: China | collected 2014 ...
CCATGGGCGTGAAGGGCATCGACGAGATGAACGACGCCGAGGCAGCCGATGCCACCATTGCCGCCGTCAAGCAGCTGAGCGCCGATGTGGGCATCCCCACAAACCTGCACGGCATCCTGAAGGAAGAGGACATCCAGTTCCTGGCCGAGTCCGCTTATGCCGACGCCTGCCGCCCTGGCAACCCGCGTGACACCAGCGTGGAAGAGATCGTGGAGCTGTACAAGAGCCAGCTGTAACCCTACAGCCTGAACCACCCGCGTAAACCAAAGGCCCCGCACCGTTCCGTTCGGAACCGGTGCGGGGCCTTTTGGATGATGCACTGCCGCAAAACTTATTCGGCTGCGCGGGACTGCTCCACAAAAGCGGCAATCTTGTCCACTTGGATCTCGGCCACGGCACGGCCGGTGTCGTACACGCGGCGCAGCTGGGCGGGGTCACGCTCCATGGAGCCGATCTCCAGCGGGATCGGCGGCCGGATGACAAAGGCCTGGCCGGTCTGCTCCAGCATGGCCACATGTTCCAGTGTCTCGTTGTAGCGCTCGTGGCGGTCGGCCACGGCCTCCACAAAGGCGGGGTAGCGCAGGTAGCGCGCCCGGATGGCGGGCAGCATCTTGTTTTTCTTTTTCACAAAGTCCTTGGGCTGGGTCAGCACGATGAGGTTGCGCTTGTAGCCGATGGACTCAAAGAAGCGCACCGGGATGGAATCTGCAACGCCGCCGTCCAGCAGCTGGTAGTGGCCGATCTTCACGATCTTTGCGGCCAGCGGCATGGAGGCCGACGCCTGCATCCACTGGATGTCCTCGGCGTCGCCGCTGCGGCACTTGTGGTAGATGGGGTCACCGGTGCGCACATCGGTGCACACCACAAAAAAGTCCATGGGATCTTCCCGAAAGGTTTTGGCGTCAAACGGATCCAGTTTTTCCGGCACGGTGTGGTAGCAGAACTGCTCGCTGTACAGGTTGCCGGTGCGCAGCAGGTTGCCAAAGCTGGCGTAGCGCTTATCTTTGCAGTATTCGGTGTTGTAGCGGATGGTGCGCCCGATCTGGTGCGACTTATAGTTGCAGCCGAACACGGCCCCCGCCGAAACACCGATGGCACCGTCCACCGTAATGCCGTGCTCCATCAGCACATCCAGAACACCGGCGGTGAACATGCCGCGCATAGCCCCGCCTTCCAGTACAAGTCCCGTTTTCATAACCGTTCTCCCTCTCCTCCGATCGGCATACAGGCACCGGTCTTTCTTCCAAGTATACTCAAAAATCAGCAAAGCACAAGAGCGCCGAAAGCCAAAAATTACAGGACAGTTTTGCGGAGTTTCGGTGCTTTTTGCCATAGGCATGCTTTTGGAAAAAGCCCACGCAGATGCAGCCCGGATTTTTTCAAATTTGGGCACAAAGCCACTTGCCAAAGGCAGGCACTTCCGTTATACTAGGTAAAATACATACAGGTTGCGGGCACAGCTTTGTGCCCCGGAATGGAAAAAGGCTGGAGGACAAAGACTGCTTATGAAGATGCTGGAAGATCGTATCCGCGCAGACGGCATTGTGCGCGAAGGAAATGTGCTCAAGGTGGACAGCTTCATCAACCACCAGATGGATGTCCCGCTGTTCCGCGAGATGGCCCGGGAGTGGAAGCGCCTGTTTGCGGGCAAGCCCATCAACAAGGTGCTCACCATCGAGGCCAGCGGCATCGGCATTGCCGCCATTGTGGCCAGTGAGTTCAACGTGCCGGTGGTGTTTGCCAAAAAGTCCATGAGCATCAATCTGGACTACAACAACTACGAGACCAAGATCCAGTCCTTCACCCACAAAAAGATCTACAACGTCATCGTGTCCAAAAAGTTCCTCACCGCAGAGGATCATGTGCTGATCATCGACGATTTCCTGGCCAACGGCTGTGCCCTGATGGGCCTGCTGGAGCTGGCACAGGAGGCCGGTGCCACCGTGGAAGGCATCGGCATCGCCGTGGAAAAAGGCTTCCAGCAGGGCGGTGAGCTCATCCGCAGCAAGGGCATCCAGCTGGAGAGCCTTGCCATCGTGGAATCCATGAACAGCGAGACCGGCGAGATCGTGTTCCGCGAGCAGCCGCATCAGAACTGATCACAACCCTCTCAGTCAGCCCTCCGGGCTGCCAGCTCCCCCGAAAGGGGGAGCTTTTTGTTTGTACGGAGAAGTTTCCCGTTTCGTCAAAAGCTCCTCCCTTGGGGGAACTGGCATCGCCGCAGGCGATGACGGAGAGGGTTTACGCCCCATCCGAACTGTCCCCGTCTGCCGGCAGGGCAGTGGTCTGCTCGGCGGGGACGTCTGCGGCGGCGCGGGGCACGCCTTTGTACACCAGCGTCTGTTCCAACACCTCGGCACACACCGGGGCCGAAAGGCTGCCGCCGGCGGTGGTCCAGCTGTGGGGTTCATCCAGGCAGACCAGACACAGAAACTGCGGGTCGTCGATGGGCGCCACGGCCACAAAGCTGGCAATACGGGCTTTTTCGTCGGCGCTGTCCAGCTTCTGGCTGGTGCCGCTCTTGCCGCCCACCCGGTAACCGGAGATCTGCGCGTTGCGTCCGCCACCGTACAGAACAACGGCTTCCATCATCTCCCGCATGACGGCGGAAGTCTCCGGCTGGATCACCTGCTGTTTGCACACAGGGTCCCGGTGTTCCAGCACCGTGCCGTCCGGGGCCAGAATGTCCGATACGAGGTAGGGCTGCATCAGTTTTCCGCCGTTGACCACTGCGCACACGGCGGCGGCCATTTCCAGATAGGAGATCTTGCTGCTTTGCCCGAAGGCACAGGAGGCCAGCTCCACCGGCCCCATACGGTCGGCGGTGTAGTACAGGCTCTTTTTCGGCTCGGCGGGCAGGTCGATGCCGGTGGGCTCCCGCAGGCCGAAGGCGGCAAAGTAATCGCAGAAGGCCTCCTTGCCAAGCCGCGCTCCGATCTGGATAAAGCTCTGGTTGCAGGAATTTTCCAGCGCCTGCGTCACGGTCTGGGTCCCGTGGCGCTTGTGGTTGGCGCAGTGGAACCGGGTGCCCGCCACCGAGATGGACTCCCCGCAATAAAAGCTGGAGTTCCGGGTGATGGCTCCGGCGTCCAGCGCGGCCGCGCAGGTGATGAGCTTGAACACGCTGCCCGGTTCGTACAGGTCGCTCACGGCCTTGTTGCGCCACTGGGTCTGCTGGGCCAGCTGCAGGGCGGCCGCCCGCTGCTCCCCAGAGAGGGCATCTACGGCGGCGCGGGCAGCTTCGTCGTAGAGGATGCGCGGCTGGTTGGGGTCGTAGGCCGGGGTGGTGGACATGGCCAGCACGGCCCCGGTGTTCACGTCCAGCACGATGCCCACGGCACGGGCGGCCACATGGTGCTCCTGTACGGCGTAATTCAACGCATTTTCGAGATAATGTTGAATGTTGGCGTCGATGGTCAGCCACAGGCTGCTGCCCTCCACCGGGAACTGCTCGGTCTCGTAGCTCTGCTCCAGCGTGTAGCCCCAGGCGTTCACGGCGGTGAGCACCACGCCGTTCTGCCCGGTGAGCTGCTCGTTGTATTCCAGCTCCAGCCCGCTCACTCCGGCGTTGTCCACATTGGTAAAGCCCAGCACCGACGCCAGAAACTCCCCCTGCGGGTACCAGCGCTTGCTGTCCTGATTGATACGGATGCCGGTGATGCTGTTTTCCTCGCAGAAATCCCGCACGGCATCCGCCATGGAACGCTCCACCCGGTAGCGCAGCAGACAGTCGTTGGAGGCACGGTCCCGGAACTTTTCCAGCAGGGCGGCTTCGTCCAGCTCCAAAATCTGCGCAAGACCGTGGGCGGCCAGCTCCAGTTTGTCGGCAGGCATCTCCCGCGGGCTGGCCCGCAGGGTCCAGCAGCTGCTGTTGGCCGCCAGCAACACGCCGTCGGCACTGTAGATGCGGCCCCGGTCGGCGGGCACCACGGTGTCCCGCAGCTGCTGCCCCAGTGCCCGCCGGGTGTACCAGTCCCCGGCGGCCAGCTGCAGCCAGTAGAGCCGGGCAATAAGCCCTGCAAAGCAGATGCCGCACAAAAGCAGCGCCACCAGCCGGGCACGGGCGCGGAACGCCTGCTCCGGCAGGGTGCGCAGGGGTTCGGGCCGGGACATGGCAGCACCTCCTTTTCCGGCTCAGTTTATGCGGGCAGGGCCTGCGGCTATGACTAACAGCCCGGCGGCCTGCGTACAATAGACCAAAAGGACTGCCGGAGGTGATGAGGATGCACAGGGCCGCTGTGCCTGCCCGGGCCCGGCGCGGACTGCTGCGTCCGCTGCCCGCCATGGATCTGCCGTTTCTGATCCTGGTGCTCACGCTGGTGGGCTTTGGGCTGGTAATGCTGTACAGTGCCAGCAGCGCGGTGGCGCTGTACCGGCGGGGCGATGCCTGGGCCTATGTGCGGCCGCAGCTGCTGTATGCGGCCATGGGCATCGGGGCCATGTGGGCGGCCAGCCGGGTGGATTACCACATCTATCACAAACTGGCCTGGCCGCTGCTGGCCCTCTCGCTGGTGCTGCTGGTCGTGGTGCTGTTCATGCCGGAATACAACGGCTGCAAGCGCTGGCTGGTGCTGCCGGGGTTGGGCACTCTGCAGCCCAGCGAGATCGCCAAATTTGCGGTGGTGCTGGTGTTTGCCCACATCATCTCCCTCAACCACAGCCGGATGGAGAGCTTTGCGGTGGGGGTGGTGCCCTTTGCGCTGGTACTGGGCGCGGTGGCGGTGCTCATGCTGCTGGAGCCGCACCTGTCCGGCACGGTGCTGATCCTGGGCATCGGGGCAGTGCTCATGTTCGTGGGCGGCACCGGGCTGCGGTGGTTCGTGCTGGCCGGTGTGGGCGGAGCGGGTGCCATCGGGGCGGCCATCGTCATCATGCCGGATCTGGTGCCTTATGCGGCCAGCCGCCTGAGCTCCTGGCTGGACCCCTTTGCCGACCCGCTGGGCGACGGTCACCAGACCATCCAGAGCCTGTACGCCATCGGCTCCGGCGGGGCCGTGGGGCTGGGGCTGGGCAACAGCCGCCAGAAGCACCTGTTCGTGCCGGAACCCCAGAACGACTTCATCTTTTCCATCCTGTGCGAGGAGCTGGGGTTTGTGGGGGCCTGCGCGGTGATCCTGCTGTTCAGTCTGCTGCTGCTGCGGGGCGTCACGCTGGCGGCCCACGCGCCGGACCGCTTCGGGGCACTGCTGGTGGTGGGGTTCGTGGTGCAGGTGGCCTTGCAGGCGGTGCTGAACATTGCCGTGGTCACCAACACCATCCCGAACACCGGCATCAGCCTGCCCTTCTTTTCCTCCGGCGGCACCAGCCTGATGATGCTGCTGGGCGAGATGGGCATCGTGCTGTCCGTCTCCCGCGGGGAAACATAAAGGCGGCCATTTCTGCCGCAAAATGGGATGTTTGCCCCGCAAAAGACGCAAAAAACAGACAAACGACCGGACAAATGCGTTTTGCGGTGTCCGGGTACAAAACAGGGAACCGACGGCCCTCGTTCTGCATACCATGGGGTATCTTTGGCAGAACGGGGGTCTTTGCATGGCAGGGGATTACATCATCACGGGCGGGCGGCCGCTGAATGGAACGGTACGGGTCCCGGCGGCCAAGAACAGTGTGCTGCCGCTGCTGGCAGCGTCCCTGCTGTGCAGCGGGCCAGTGCGGCTGTGCGGGGTGCCGGAGCTGGCCGATGTGGCCGAGAGCCTTGCCCTGCTGCGCAGTGCAGGCTGCACAGCGGAGCGGCAGGGGGCGGATGTACGGGTGGACGGGGTGCCCGGCAGCGGGACGCTGGCGGCAGGCCCGGCGGGCCGGATGCGGGCATCCATCCTGTTCTGCGCCCCGCTGCTGGCCCGGCTGGGCCGGGCACAGACCGTGCTGCCCGGGGGCTGCCGCATCGGAGCGCGGCCCATTGATCTGCATCTGGCGGGCCTTGTGCAGATGGGAGCCTGCCCGCAGCTGGAAGGCGAACGCCTGCTGCTCACGGCTCCGGCGGGGCTGCACGGAGCGGACATCACCCTGCGGTTTCCCAGCGTGGGGGCCACCGAGACCCTGCTGCTGGCGGCAGCGCTGGCACAGGGGGAGACGACCCTGCGGGGTGCGGCCCGGGAGCCGGAGATCGAAGATCTGGCGGCATTCCTGAACCGGTGCGGCGGCCGGGTGCAGGGCGCGGGCACCGGCACGGTGCGGGTGCAGGGGGTGCGGCGGCTGCACGGATGCAGCTTTGCGCCCCTGCCGGACCGGATCACGGCAGCCACCTTTGCCTGTGCCTGCGCAGCGGCTGGGGGACGGGTGGAGCTGGCAGGCTGCGCGCCCCGGCTGTATGCGCCGGTGCTGGAAATTCTGGAACAAATGGGGTGCGGCATTGTGCGCCGGAGCGATGCTGCCGTTATTACCCGGTTCGGGCGGCTGTACGGGCCGGGGCGGGTGTTCACCGGGGCATACCCGGCGCTGGCCACCGACGCGGCCCCGCTGCTGGCGGCGGTGCTGCTCTGCGCGGAGGGACCTGGCAGCATCGAGGATGTGATCTTTGAGCGGCGGTTCGGCTGCGCGGCAGGCTTTGCGGCGCTGGGCGGCCGGGTGCGGGTGGAGGGCCGCACCCTGTACGCGGAACCCGGCGGCACCCTGCAGGGAACGGTGCTGGAAGCGCCCGACCTGCGGGGCGGGGCAGCGCTGGTGATCGCGGCGCTGGCGGCACAGGGCAGCAGCCGCATCACCCATACGGAGTTCATTGACCGCGGCTATGCCGATTTTGCACAGAAACTGACGACTCTGGGTGGGCAAATTGCACGAGAAACCCCGCGCGGGGCAGACTGCCCGAAAAAAAGAACTTCAAAAACGTAAATTTGACTTGCATTCACGGCAAAAAGATGATACGATACAGTTATATAAGTGTAGGTTGATATTTCTGTGCGTTCTGCACAGTTCTACGATAAAATCCGGATGGAGGACAAAGTTATGGCATTGATGCTCGATGAAGAAATGGACGAAAATGTTACGACGATCAAGGTGATCGGTGTTGGCGGCGGCGGCGGCAACGCCGTGAACCGCATGGTCAGCGATGGTCTGCAGGGCGTGGAGTTCATTGCGATGAACACGGATCAGCAGGCGCTGGCCAAGAACCATGCCACCGTCAAGGTCCAGCTGGGCTCCAAGCTCACCAAGGGCCGCGGCGCAGGTGCCGACCCTGAGATCGGTCAGCGTGCCGCTGAAGAAAGCAAGGACGAGATCGCAAACGCGCTCAAGGGCTCCCAGATGGTGTTCATCACCGCCGGTATGGGCGGCGGCACCGGCACCGGTGCGGCTCCTGTGGTGGCTGAGGTGGCACACGACCTGGGCATCCTGACCGTGGGCATCGTCACCAAGCCCTTCTCTTTTGAGGGCAAGCGGAAGATGGGTCTGGCGGAGCAGGGCATCGCAAATCTGCTGATGCACGTGGACAGCCTCATCGTCATCCCCAACGAGCGCCTGAAGATGATCAGTCAGGAGAAGATCACCCTGATGAACGCCTTCCAGGCCGCTGATAACGTGCTGCGTCAGGGCGTCGAGTCCATCTCCGCCCTGATCAATGTGCCGGCCTTTATCAACCTGGACTTCGCCGACGTGCGCTCCATCATGAAGGACGCCGGCTACGCTCACATGGGCGTCGGCAGCGCCAAGGGTGCCGGCAAGGCTGAGAACGCCGCCAAGGCCGCGATCTCCTCTCCGCTGCTGGAGACCAGCATCGCCGGCGCGCACGGCGTCATCATCAACATCACTTCCAGCCCCGACATCGGTCTGGAGGATGTCGAGACTGCCGCCGGCCTCATCACCCAGAGCGCACATCCCGATGCGAACATCATCTGGGGTACTGCCTTCGACGAGAACCTCTCCGATGAGATGCGCGTTACCGTCGTGGCCACCGGCTTCGACAACAAGGCCGCTGACGGCCTGCGCAGCACGCTGGGTACTGCTGCCGCCGGTACGGCTCCCGGCGTGACGGCTTCTGCTCCGTCCGCTGTCTTCAGTGCCGAGGTCAACACTCCCTCCGCCGCTTCCGGCAATGCTTCTGCCGCCAAGCCCGTGGAGGAAGAGAACAGCGACACCAGCTACTACGACGACCTGCTGGCGATCCTGAACAAGCGTAGATAAGCGCAAGAATAGAGAACCCCTTGCGCAGAAAAAGCGGAAGGAGGCCGTACCGTGGAGCAGCAACAGACGAAGCTGCCGCTGGAGTGGCTGAGCAGCCGCCGGACGCCGGAGCTGCATCGGCTGGAACAGCTTTGCCGGGAGACAGCCCGGGAGCATCGCTGCGCCCAGCGCAGACTGCAGGAGGTGGAAGAGGCGATGGCATCCGAACAGGAGAAGGCATGCCCTGAGGCTCTGCCCGCTGCGTCCGGGCCGACCCAGCTCGAGCAGCTGAGCCGGAAGCTCAACGCGGCCAACGCCGAGCTTCGCCGCTATGAGACACGGATGTTCGCCTACGAGCGCACCATGCTGGCCCTGCGGAAGGAGAACGCCGAGCTGACCGTCCGGTGTGAGGAGCTGCGGAGCGAACTGGACAAAATATCCACCGCCCCGCTGCAGCTGGATGTTCCGTCCGCACAGCCCGCGGTCCCGTTCCCGGAGACGGCTGCACAGACACCGCCTGCTGCGGACCGTCAACCGAAAACAAAGCTGGAACACCTCGGCGACGAGGTCCTGGCCGAGCTTTCGAAGCTGATGCCGTAGGAAAAGTAAGAGTTGAAAAGAAAACGCCTGTCGTGTGGATGCACGGCGGGCGTTTTGTTGTATCTTTTTGCTGAAAAGTATGTTATACTTATTCTGCGGCCTACCCCGCCCATTTTAACTGGGAGGGAGGTGAAAATATGCAGGATATATCGTCTCTGATCGTGTCCGTCGCAGCAAATGTGATCTCGCATTACATCTGCAAGTGGCTTGACGGATGCTTCTCGGGCCGTAAGCACTAAATAAAGAAGACCCCCTTTTGGAGCTGGCACTCCAGGAGGGGGTTTTCTTTTCGCATAGGTGAAACATATGCTGTATCGTCTCTGTACTTTCATTATATGCTATCCTGCGAAAAAGTCAAGCATATAAAGAAAAGTCATTCGCCCCGCTGTTCCAGCAGATAGGTCGCCTCGAGGTCGGCGATGTGGAGCTTGACGGCGAGAGGGTACTTCTCGAAGGCCCCCGACAGGGCAAAGCTGCCGCCCCGGACGGCGTCGTCGAAGCCGCCCATGTGCCAGCGGATGGCCACGGCTTCTTCCACCTTCAGCTTCATGAACCGCTCGATGAGGAAGACGCTTTTCTCGCCATGGCCGTAGGGGAACATGTCCTCCACGCTGTAGCTGGGGACTTTCTCCCACTGGCCCGTCGCCTCGTTTTTCACGTTGCGGGTGCCTTTTTTGTAGAAGTTGGCCTTGCACAGGTCGTGGAGCAGTGCGCAGATGGCGAAGGTCTCCTCGCTGTCCTCGTCCGGCGTGAAGAAGGTGCCGTGGAGCACGCGGTAGACGTTCAGGCTGTGCGCACACAGCCCGCCCTCGCAGGCCCCATGGAAGCGGGTGGACGCCGGCGCGGAGAAGAAGTCCGTCTTGCTGTCCATCCAGTCCAGCAGCTTCTCGCTGCCGGGCCGGGTGACGTGGATGCGGAATATCTCCAGAAATTCCTCGCGGTCCGTCATCTTACAGCTCCATATCCTCGAGGATGCCCTTCAGGATGGCCAGCTCGTCGTGGCTCAGGGAGATGCCCTTGCCCATGCGGGTGCCGTCCGGGGACCAGTCGCGGATGTCGTACTTGGGTTCGCCTTCGTTCCAGCTGATGAGGTTGAGCTGGCGCTCCCAGCCGCGGGGACGCTCTCCGAGGACTGCGATGCGCTCAACGATCTCGTATTTGATTTCTGCCATAGTGCATTACCTGCCTTTGCTTTGTTTGCTACCATAATAAAAGAAGTGCGCAAAGATTTCAACAGGTAATTGGAAAATAATTTCTGAATTTTACATCTCTTTCAACCGTAAGGCGCTTCTTCGCGCCACTCTACCAGCTGTAAAACGCCGCTCTGGTCTTCGTCGGGCGCAGGTTCGCGGCTGTGAAGATGCTGCTCGGCCCCGAAAAGCCCGCCGCCGTACTGGGTCATCACCCCCGGCGACCGCCCGGCCAGATACTCGGCGGCGTTCTTCTGTCGGCAGGCGGTCGGGGTGCCGTCGGTCATGGGGATGCCGCAGTCCGGACGGGGCTGCGGGACTTCCGGCGGCGGGAGCTGCACATCCGGGCCGTCCGGCTGCGACGGCGGCTGCTGGGAGCCGCGACCCGGTTTTGGCGGTTCCGTGACGGGCGGCTGACCGGGTCCCGCGCCCAAAGGCGGGCTGACCACGCTGCTCGTCTCCTCCGGCGGGCCGCTCGGCCCGGGCGCATCCTCAAGCTCATGGCGGATAAACGGGGTAAGAGAATCCATACGATCACCTCCGCCCCTAGGATGCCCGGCGGCAGGGGCAATCATGCACAAAAAAATCCCCCCGGGGGCTCCGGGGGGAGAGGTGCTGCGCTGTGTTACGGGGTAGCGGTGGGGATTTCCGATACCACCACGGCAAACCGGACCTTGACCTTTTCGTTGGTGGTGTCATCGGTAAAGCTGGTGGTGATCAGACCGATCTTGCGTTCATCGGCCAGAGACGAATTGCTGCTGATATGGGTGTAGTGGTCCCATGCATTCAGGTTGAGGGCCTGCTTTCCGGCATCCTTGTCGTACTTGCCGCAGTAGAGGTAGACGACCTTATCATTGGGGACGACAACGCCGTCCGGAATATCGGAAGATGAAAGTGTATCGCCGTTGTAAACCTTCTCGACAATGGTTTCAAATTTGGGGTTCGCTGCCCACGTTTGCAGCAGGGCATCCAGTTCGGCAGAGGAGGTATAGGTAATGGTCGTCTTACGCTCATGGCCATTGTCATAATCCGCCATAGCCTTTGCAATGCTCTTGTGGGAGGCCGAGCTTCCGGTGCCGCAGCCTGTAAGCAGGGCCAGTGCCATCACCCCGGCAAGGGCGAAGGCAAGAATCTTTTTCATAGTTTTCATCGTTATTCCTCCCTGTGTTCACGCAGGCTGTTAACCTACGGTATGATCAAAAATAAATACGGCGATGCGGTAGCTCTTGTCCCCTCTTGTTACAAGCCGGGTGGCGCACTGGATGGCGGTTAGCGGTGCAGGGGAGGGAGGCGTGACAGAGAACCTATAAACCGACAGTCCGTAAAAAATAGTGGACATAACACGCATGGTCTGGTTGAGCTCGCTCTGCTTGCTGTCCACCTCGCAGGCGTAAAGATTCACGGTATAACCGCTGCTGTATTTGCTAAAAATGTTCCGAAGGGCTGTGTAACTCGCATCAGTAGAAGAAATGTTCCACTTGCCGTTGTTTTCGTTCAACCAGGAGGCATCAAACATATCAGCAACGGTCTTTATCTCAGGGACATCGTGGGTGATGGGAACGTCCTTATAACCAAGGTTCTCGCTGAGGAAAGTGGCCATATACTCCTCCGCCAGCCGGTCGCCGGTTTTTCCACCGCTGCAGCCGGTGAGGATGGTGAGCAGCATCACTCCGGCAAGGGCCATGGCCAGCAGCTTTTTTGTTAATTTCATTACAGTTCCTCCTTCAAAGCAGATCGGTAGTATTCTCCAGCCCCCGTGGGGAGTTGGTAATACCATAATAAGAGATATTACTAGTTGATGTCAAGAAAAAATGGAAAAAACGTCAAAAAAACGAAGTTTTTCTTTTTTTTTTTATGCAAAATATACAAAAACACCCCGGGGCCAGAGGGGCCTCGGGGTGTGGAAAAGGGACTGGGCAGGCAAAAGACTTTCTGAAAGACGCGGCCCTGAGAAGGCAGGCGATGAGGAAGAGAAGGAAAGCGGTCACACAATGACCTCCACCGTGCTCCCCCCGCTGCGGGCCTTTTTTACGACCACCTGTTTGTCGATGCGATCCTTGAGCGCGGCGACGTGGGAGATGATGCCCACGAGGCGGTCGCCCTCGGTGAGGCCGGCAAGGACCCGGATGGCCTGCTCGAGGCTCTCGTCGTCCAGCGAGCCGAAGCCTTCATCGAGGAAGAGGGTGTCCAGCCGGATGCCGCCCGCTGCGCTCTGGACCTCGTCCGAGAGGCCCAGAGCCAGCGCCAGCGAGGCTTTGAAGCTCTCACCGCCCGAGAGGGTCTTGACGCTGCGGCGGGTGCCGTTGTAGTGGTCGATGACGCCGAGGTCGAGGCCGGACTGGCTGCGCTGGTTCTCGGCACCCACCCGCTCCAGCTCGTACTGCCCGGCGGTCATCTGCATGAGGCGGGTGTTGGCGTGGACGAGGATGGCGTCGAGGTAGTTCATCTGGATGTAAGCCTCAAGGCGTATCTTCTGTTTGCTGCTGAGGGTGCCGCCCGCCGTGGAGGCGAGGGCGTTCACCCACTGCCAGCGGCGTTCCAGCTCCGTCCGGGCAGCGGCGTGCTGACGGTAGAGGTCAGCGGCCTTCCGGTTGGGCAGGAGGCGGGCCGTCAGGGCCTTTTCCTGAGCCGCGAGAGCGGTGCGCCGGGCCGTCAGGGCGTCCCGCTGGGATTCGAGGGCGGGCAGGTCGGCGGCTTCGCCCGCCTCTGTCTGCTGGGCCGTCAGGGCCGTGACAGCGGCCTCGGCAGCGGCGTAGTCCTGCCGGGCCTTGGCCAGAGCCGACGCGGCGGCATCCATTCCGGCCCGGAGGGTGCAGCGCTCGTTTTCCAGCCCGGCCAGCGCCCGGCGGGCTTCTTCCCGGCCGGCGGCGGGCAGAGCGGCCCGGGCCTCGGCACACTGGGCCTCCAGAGCCTTAGCGGAGGCAGACTGCCGGGCGGCTTCCTCGGCGGAAGCCCGTGCCTCGGCCTCGAGGGCAGAGCGCTGAGCGGTCTTTTTCTGCCGCTCGTCCTCCTGCCGGGCCTTGGCGGCGAGGGCGGCGGCATTCTGCTTCTGCGCCTTGTCGAGGGCTTCCTGTGCGGCGTGCAGGGCCTCGCTCTCTTCGGCCAGAGCCGTCTTCAGAAGCGAGACGGTCAGCTTCACCGGCCCCTCCGGTGAGGTGAACCGCTCCGGCAGCAGGGCCTCGGCGTCCCGGCGGAGGGTGGCTTTGGCCTCCCGGTCTGCGGCCACGGCCTTGGCGGCGGCCGCACTGGCTTCCTGTGCGGCGCGGTCGGCCTCGTCGGCGGACTGTCTGGCCGCGTCTACCCGGGCCTGCGTGGGGGCTTCGGCGGGCAGAACGGCCCGCTTTGGGTGATGGGTGCTGCCGCAGACAGGGCAGGGGGTGCCGTCCGTCAGCCCTTCGGCCAGCAGGCCCGCCTGCGCGTTGAGAAAGGCCCGCTCGAGGTGGTCGCGGAGGGCGTGGGCGCGCTCCTTTGCGCCGTCGGCGAGAAGATAACGCTCCTGGGCCTGCCGTGCGGCCTGCCCCCGGCGCTGCCCCTCGGCGAGGCTCTGGGCCAGCTGCGCGAGGGCCGTCTCCCGCCGGGCCAGCTGTTCGGCCCGGGCCTCGAGGCTCACGTTCTCGGCCTCCGCGCCCCCAAGGACGGCGAGGCTCTGCTCCAAAGCGGTCAGTTCTCCGTCCAGCTGCCCGAGGGCGGCGCGGCGCTTTTCGGCTCTGGCGTTCTCGAGGGCGGCGGCGTCCCGGGCGGCAGAAAGCTTCTTTTCGAGGCTGTCCAGCCCGTCGAAGGCCGCGAGGTCGGCTTTCGCCCGCTCGAGCTTTCCGGCCAGCGCGTCCAGCGCGGCGGCATCCCCGGCGTGGCGGGCCGCTTTGGCCTCGGCGGCGTCCAGAACGGGCCGCAGAGCGTCCTGCCGGGCCTGCGCGGCGGTCAGCTCGAGGCGGAGCTTCTTGGCCTGTTCGGCCCGGCCCAGCGTCTGCTGGAGCTTGTCCAGCTCTGCCTCGGCCTCAGTCCGGGCGGCGGCGGCGGCGCTCAGCGCCTGCTCCTGCCCGGCCAGCAGGGCGTCCAGAAGGGGCAGCAACGCTTCCGGCGACGCCTGTCCGCCCGCCTCGCAGAGGGGGGCCAGCTCGTCCAGAACGGCTTCGTCGGCGTCCCCCTCGGCCCAGCTCAGGCCGGAGAGCAGCTGCCCGATGCGGATGCTCTGCTCCTCCCGCTGGCGGGTGAGGGCGGCGTTCTCGGCCTGCAGCCGCTCCTGGAGACGCTGGTAGGGCTGGGTGCGGAACAGCTTGCGGAAGATCTTGCTCCGCTCCTCGGTGGAGGCGTTGAGCAGCCGGGTGAACTGCCCCTGGGCGATCATGGCGATCTGGGAGAACTGGTTGTAATCCAGCCCGATGATGTCCACCACGGCGGCGGTGACGTCCTTGGCCCGGGTGACGGGCGGACGGCCGTCGGCGTAGGTGAGGCAGGCGTCGGCCTTTTCGGTGGTAAAGCCCTCGCCCCGGGCTTTCGGGCGGAGGTATTCGGGATTGCGGCGGACGGTGCAGCGCTGTCCCCGCACCTCGAATTCCAACTCCACGAAGGTGGGGGTGCCGGGCTCGGCGTACTTGCTGCGGAGCATGGCCCCTTCCCGGACACCGCCGCTGGAATGGTCGTAGAGGGCGTAGGTGATGGCGTCGAAGAGGGTGGTCTTGCCCGCGCCGGTGTCGCCGGTGACGAGGTAGAGCCCGCCTCTGCCCAGCTGGGCGAGGTCGAGAACGGTCTCGGCGGCATAAGGCCCGAAGGCCGACAGGGTCAGTTTCAGGGGCCTCATGCTTCGTCCTCCTTCCAGATGTCCTCGATGAGCGATTGGCAGAACACCGCCTGTTCGTCAGAGAGGGGCTGGCCGTTCTGGGCTTCGTAAAAGGCCGCAAAATGCTCGAGGGGCGTCTTGCTCTCGGCCCGGGCGGCGGCGTCAGGCGTCTCAGCGGCCCGGGTGCGGCGGTTGTCGTAGTCCAGCCGCATGAGGTTCGGGTAGATGACCCGCAGCCGGGCCAGCGCGTCGGGAACGTCCTGCTCGTCGGTGAGGGTGATGTGGAGGTAGTCGTCCGTCGGCGTGCCGTCGTAGGCCCGGCGGTCGGTGAGCTCCATGTAACTGCCCCGCAGCTCCCGCAGGTCGTGCCGGGGGGTGAGAGGCGCGGCCTCGAAGCGGACGCTGCCCTTTTCGCCCAGGGTGACGAAGAGGGCGGCTTTGTGCTGATGAGTCTCGGAGAAGGAATATTTGAGGGGACTGCCTGCGTAGCGGACGGTGTCCCGTCCCACCTTCTGGGGACTGTGGAGGTGGCCTAGGGCCACATAGTCGAAGCCCTCGAAGAGGGAGACGTCGATGCTGTCCACCCCGCCTACGCTGGGCTCTTCACTCTCGCAGACCGCCGCCCCGGCCACGAACTGGTGGGCCACCAGCACGTTCCGGCGGGCGGGGTCGGGTGCGCAGGCGTTCAGCACACAGCCGATGGCGTCGTTGTAGCTCTCGATCTTCTCGTCCGGAAAGACGTGCCGCACGGCGGCGGGCTTCAAAAAGGGCAGGAGCCAGACGTCCACCGGGCCGTATTCGTCCGTCAGGGTGATGGGCGCGGGTGGTGCGGCAAAGACCGGGCTGACGTACACCCGGCTCCCTGCCAGAAGCTGTGCGCCGAAGGCGATGCGGTCTGCCGAGTCGTGGTTGCCGCTGACGGCAAAAACGGGCAGTCCCCGCGCCGCAAGCTCGGTGAGGAACCAGTCCAGCAGCCGCACCGCCTCGGCGGGCGGCACGGGCTTGTCGTAGAGGTCGCCTGCCAGCAGAACGCCGTCTACGGGCCGGGCGTCCAGCAGGGAGAGGACCTGCTCTAAAATGTAGCGCTGGTCGTCCAGCATGGAGAACTCGCAGACCCGCTTGCCCAGATGCAGGTCGGAGAGGTGTAGGAAACGCATGGGGACACCGCCTTTCGTTGGGATGATTTTATTATAGGAGAGTTGGGGGCGTTTGTCGAGGGGGCAACGGCGACGACCGCCGCCAGCGGCGGAAACAGGGAGGAGCTGTTGGGGCAGCGGCCAGCAGGATGCAAGCGACAGCGTAGCAGACGCTGGGAGCCGCAACCCGGCCTTGGCGCGCGAAGCGCCTGAGAGGGCAAGCCCGGCATGAAAGGACCGCCCATGCAGCGATAAGCAGACTCTTTGTCAGAGCGATACTATCGCTGCGCCCTCGAATCACCGTCAGCATCCTTGCCCTCTCCGTCACCTTTGGTGACACCTCTCCCAAGGGGAGAGGCTTTGTCAGAACCGGAAAGGTGTGCAAAAAATTACAAAAACCCCTTGCAAACTTTCCCGAGATGCGGTATAATATATCTTGCGGCAAGTCCGCTGGAAATCGAATATCTGCCTCTTTAGCTCAGTCGGTTAGAGCACCTGACTGTTAATCAGGGTGTCGC
>ERZ835541.2219-NODE-2219-length-16314-cov-5.682514_pt1 | contig 16314 bp, 18 predicted proteins | sample MGYA00519945_ERZ835541 | MGnify/ENA primary metagenome ERZ835541 (study PRJEB31850, sample SAMEA3708780) | human gut metagenome | biome: human gut; feature: human-associated habitat; material: faeces | place: China | collected 2014 ...
CTGACTGCTCCTTGTAGCTCCTGTCGTATTTCTTTGCTTCTGACATGTCCTTCACTCTCCTGGTTTTAGTATATTCTTTTGAGCGTCGGGTGTCAAGTTTGATTATACAACATCATTATGTAATTAGAATTTAAGCACTATAAACCTTATATCCACTCCCGGTTCTCTCCACAAAGAAAGGCTGGATATCGTTAACACTCATGAATTTATGGAGGTTCGGGCGCTTTTCATCAAGCCACTCCTCGTGCTGTACTCCGTCCAGGAATACCAGCGGACAAGCCTTTACTACCGTATCAGCCGGAAGTCCGAAGTCGGCAATGAGCTTGTCCCTGTCCACCGTCCGCAGATAAGTGAACGCTTCCAGCGCACAGCGGAGCATGGTTTCCTTGCTGTCGGGCTTTTTCAGCTCGAGAATGCGCAGAGTCTCGTCAGCCTTATTGTAGGACAGCATATCAATCTTCCCGATATCATCGTCCTTTACGTTTTTCAGCGGCGTCTGGTAGTCTATCACCTTTCCGATAAAATCGAAATCTCCCTGCCTGAACATATCCATTGCGATTTGTTCCTCAACGCGGTTTGAAGCGGGATCATAATTGCCATCGTGCCCGGCAGTCTTATAGGTGGTCTGCCGTGTTATCTGGGGTATTCCTCCGACCAATTCATCAAAATGCGCTATTACAAATTCCGCGACTGCTTCGTTGAAATAAACGCCGGTGTTCGGGAATTTTCCGCGGTAGTTCACAAAATCCTTCTTGTAGAAATTCTTCGGGTCTTTCATTGCTTCAATGCATTTTGACCTGATATCCGATTCTTCGTATACCATGATGATACTTCCTTTCAGTCATAAATTACCTGCCAAATCAAGTATATCACACATTGACTTGTATGTCAACTGTATCGGACAGGTACTTGTTTTGTCCCTGGTGATGTGATATAATGAATTTATTGGAGGTGCGCCATGGAGAAAAACAAACAGAAACTGCTTGCCGTCCTTGACATTCTGAACGAAACCGACGAGCTTCACCCGATAACCGCGAACCGCATAACAGAGCGGTTAAGGCTGATGGGCATAGAAGCCGAGCGGAAATCCGTGCTGCGTGATATCGCGGCGCTGACGGAATACGGCTGCGACATAATCCTGCACCCGGACAACAAACTTGGATTCTACATCGGCAGCCGCACTTTCGAGGACTGGGAGCTGAAAATCCTGATGGATTCCGTGCAGAGTTCGCGTTTTCTGACTGACGAGCAGACAAAATCCCTGACCGAGCGTATCAGCAGGCTTTCGAGCGCGGCTGGCTGCAAGGCGCTCCGCAGCGTCACGCAGATCCACTGGGAAAACAAATCCGGTTCGGTCAGCTATGCGGTCGATAAAATCCTGAATGCTATCCGGCACGGAAAGATTATAACGTTTCAGTACAGTTTCACTTCTGCGGACTTGAAGAAATCGCTGAAACGCAGCGGTTACGCTTATACCGTCAGTCCGTATTCCATTTATCGGCGCGGGGATCAGTACTACCTCATCGGAAATACGCACGGGTACGATAATCTTTCCTGTTATCGGCTGGACAGAATGCGGAATGCCGCAGTTTCAGAGATTCCCGCAGTTCCTGCGGAAAAGCTGCTCGGAAAGAATCCGGATATGCGGATTTCCGAGTACGTTCAAAGCGCCGTCAGCAATTTCAGCGGAGAAAAAATCCCGCTGGAACTCCATGCAGAGCCGTCCGCACTCGACGACATAATCGACTGCTTCGGCGAGAAAATACGGGTAACTCAGGCGGAATCCGGATTGACCGTGAAACTCCGCACCACTGAAAGCGAGGGGCTTTACCGCTGGCTCATGCAGATGTGCGGAAAAATCACGGCAACCTCTCCACAGTCAGTTGTTGATGAAATGGCGCGCCGTACACAGAACGCGGCTGAAAACTACCGGGTCATTTCCCGTCCTTGTTCTTCGGGAGAATGAGCAGCAGTAACAGTAATATTCCGGCAGGCACAAATATAATTCCACAGCCCGTGCCGACCGAAATATCATTGTCGCCGCCCAATATCCACAGCATAAGCGCTCCGCAGGCTATTCCTGCCGCGATTCCGAACAGCTTTCCGAGAGCGTTTGAGTGCAGCAGCTTCCCGAAAATGAGATACACTATTCCTCCGATAAATCCCACATCAAGGACTGTCGCTAATACAATAATAAGAGTCATTTTTGTTCCCTCCTTATGCTTTTATAATAGCACATCAGGCGGGACAAAAACGGTACTAGTAAGGAGCAGATATGAAAATAACGATACATCGCGGAACCCACCAGATAGGCGGCTGCGCTACTGAGATATGCACGGCATACACTCGGATTTTTGTTGATTTCGGTTCTGCGCTGGACGGCAGCGCAGGAATACAGATAGAGGGCCTGAACACCGGGAAAGCCGCCTGCGACGGCGTTCTTCTGACTCACTATCACGGCGACCATGTTGGCGAGATCAACACGATTCTTCCGGGAATTCCGCTGTACTGCGGAGAAACTGCCAGGCTGATAATGCAGAAACTGAACAGCCGCACAAAACAGACAGACGGCGATGTGCTGCTGAATATGAATACATTCGCGCAGGGGCAGAGCTTTCAGATAGGCGACATCAAAATTACGCCGTATTCCGTTGACCATTCGGCGTATGATTCATATATGTTCCTGATCGAAGCGGAGGGAAAGCGCGTGCTTCACACCGGGGATTTCCGCACGCACGGATTTCGCGGAAAGGGCGTGCCGAAAGTTCTGGAGAAGCTTGTGGGGAAAGTAGATGTCCTCATCTGCGAGGGTACAACTATAAACGGCGGTCACGAAACTGCGCTGTCGGAATACGAGCTTTCGCTGAAGATTCGTGACTACATAAAGGAACACAAGTACGTTTTCGCGGTGTGTTCCTCAACGAATTTCGATCGGCTAGCGGCTGTCTGCAATGCGATTCCGCGCGGGTGCTACCGTGTATGCGACAAGTACCAGCTTGAAATGATGGAGATAATGCGGGAACACACAAAGGATTACACAGAGCTGTATCAATTTGAGAGAATGTTGTGGTACAGCAGTCATCTCGTACCCAAAATGCGCGACCGTGGGTTCTGTATGTTCGTAAGGCTTGGGAATTCCAGTCACCGAAAGATAATGGAGAAATTCGCAGACTTACAGCCGCGTATTCTCTATTCAATGTGGAAAGGCTATCTTGACGAGCCGAAAAACGCCGCATTCGTGAAGGGTTTCCAACTCGACAGACTGCACACCAGCGGTCATGCGGATATCAGTGCGATACGGACAGCTATTGAGATAACGCAGCCGGAAATCGTGATACCGATTCATACTGAATCTCCTGATAAATTCAAGGATATTGTGGGGAATCGGACGGTGTTAGTCTGCGAGGACGGAGAAAATATAATTCTATAAAACAGAGATACGGTGCTGAAGTCAACAGCGCCGTATTTTTTTATCACTGTGACTAACAAAGAAATAAGGATAGCATTGTAACACAGTTGCGTTATCCTGCTAAGGCTGGCTTATTAAAAGACTGCCTGTATATATTATATACTTAATACATTTAAGAGAAAGAAGGTAGAATCTATTGAGAACTAAAACAATTACAACAAGTCTCAGATTAAGACCGGATGAACTGGAGGTGATAGAAAGTAATGCTGAAAAAGCAGATCTTAACAGAAACACTTTTATTGTATCGTCAGCATTAAGGAATCATAGTTCTGTTAAACCGGAACACCTTTGTGAATTGAGGATGATACAGAATACTATCACCAGAGTGGATAACGGACTGACTGACAAGGTCAGGATTGAATTGAACGAAAGGATAAACAAATTATGGGCTGCATTGTCAAAGTAATAAATAACGGTTACGAACACCCTTGGGCTTTAAAAGGACTTATCAAATATATACTTACAGATAAAGATACTAAAGGTCAAACACGGTATTATGATGGATATTACCTCGATCCCGAAAATGCTGAATATGAAATGATGAACGTAAAGCAATACTTCAGAAAAACACAGGGGCGTCAGGCAAGACATTTTATTGTGAGCTTTGATGATTATGTATGCATGGGAAGGCAGGCAGATCATCTTGCCAGACAGATCTGCGAATATTATTATAATACCTTTCAGATCATGTACTCGGTTCATGAAGATACAGATAATTATCATATTCATTTTGTAATGAATACAGTCAGCTGGGTTGATGGACATATGTTCAGTGAGGGTCCAGCGGAACTGCAGCAGTTTAAGAATTATGTAAATAACCTGTATAATACGTTCGTGAAAGATCAGCGAAGGAATGAAATAATATACGGTTAATACAATTTACATGTTCTGTAACACAAATATAAAAAATTATGGAGGATTTGTTTATGAAAACAAAAATGGCTTCGATCCCTTTTTATAATAGTTCTTCTATGATTTGTGAATCAAGAATTTTGTAATTATATATTATCTCCATGTAGCTATAATATCAGCTATCCGTTTATAACGGCACACAGAAATTTCCCCGAAGCGTAAATGCTTCGGGGATTTTTTGTGTCCGGGAAAGGAGATAAGTATGTTCAACAACCAGCGTTATGCCACCAAAGGCATAACAAACACCGTGCCGCTCGTCACTCAGATAATACTCTGGGACTGCATTGACAGCATGAAAACCGAGCGGAAAGACTACCTGCAAGTTTTTAAGCTCGTAGCGAACGGAACAAATCAGCAGGTAATGCACAGTCAGGAAGAACCAGCTTACGAGCGCACATTCACATTCCCCACTGATGAACCAATCACAGCGAAAATCTTCGTCATTGATGATGAGACCCATTCTACAATGCTTTTGGCAGAAGAATATTGATTAGGAGGAACACACCATCGCCGACCTGGAAATGCTCTCTGTCGGTGAGCGCGTTCAGCAGGGAGCTTTTCCCCGAATTGTACACGCCCGCGCAGGTCACGCGGAATGATTTTCCGTGGCCACGGCTGAGGTCATCGATAAGCTTGTCCAGCTCTGACGTGATTTTCTTTGACTGTTCGCTAGATATAAGTCCCTCGGATTCGAGGCTGTTCAGCGTTTTACGAAGTTCCTCACCGTTGCCTGTTTTGCTGATGTTGATTTTCAACATAATAATTCTCCTTTTATTGTTTTATGAATTGTCACAATTGAAATCAAAAATCCTTGAAATATGAGCAAACGGGATCATATCTTGATCTTTTAGTGTTGTTTCGTTCACATTTCCCGAACGCGTCATTGAAATTTTTTGATGTGTAATAGTCGCACTCAAAGCAATTGTGGCCGCCATCGTCTTCAAGGTAATCGGAGCATACCGGATGCTCAAATGCGTTAAATTTTCCATGATGTTTGTCACAAGTATACATGAAGTGACCTGTTGTGGGAGAAGCATACCTGCAATCAATGCATTGTTTCATAATAAAATACCTCCAGAAATTTGTTTTATATATCTATTAGCTATATTTTCAAGGCTTATTATAACACAAACCGACAAAAAATGCAATATGGTTTAAGTCAGGTTTGTGTTATTTTTATAGAATTATTGCACGGGCTGCCCATTCGAAAAACAGCATTTCAAACTGCGAAACAGCTTTGCTGCAAAGGAAAGCCATTGCCATGTACACATCGTCCGGGCGAATCTCGGACAGAATAGCGGAGCTTTCCGCCAGTCGGCGGATGAATTCCCGGCTGTTATCTATCAGATAATGAATATTGCCTGGCTGAATGGACTGCACTGTGCTCTCAAAAAGTTCGGTCAGCCCTGAATGAGCAAATCCCCACTGCTCCAGTTCACTGTATGTGAAATTCGAATCTCGAAGCAATTCGATGTCATTCCATGGGTTTGAGAAAAGCTCCGGTGAAAACCGCTCGATGATTCCAGCCGCCGTTGACGGAATTCCGCAGGGGTAATCAACGAAGTCGCAGCACCACTGGGAGAGATTCGAGCATTTCAGGAATCCCATGTCACAGAGCTGCAAATCAGTGCGCGGAAACGATTCTTTCAGGTCAAGGTAAAGGTTGCAGTACTGCTCGTACTGGTTGAAGTTTTTCCCGTTGTCCTGCGTGATGTTGTACTCCTGATAACGCAGGATATTCTGCGGATTCACGATGAATCCCGGCGTGGAACACAGCTTTTTCTGATTATGAATTATCACAAGAAACCATATCAGCGGCGATACGTTTTCAAGCCCTGCGCCATGTATGAACGTGGATATTCCTGTCAGGTTGTCGCGCAATGTTACCGGGTCGGTGTTTTTGGAGGTACAGCCGCTTTTCATCATCAGGGTGAAAACTGAGTCAGCGTCAGTGCCGGGTTCGCCATTAGCAGTTTTGCAGGATCTTATCCGCTCAGGCAGTCCGCTGAATAGCCGCGACTGCACGGAGTACCACTCCTCCCATGCTGTAAGCTCATCAAGCCTTTTCCGGGTGGCGGCGTACTGAGTGATCCGTTCTTCCGTGCTGCTGAAAAAGCTACAGTCGGATATGTACATATTCAAAAGCCGGAGCGCGTCCTGATTACCCGCGCTGTGCAGTCTGAGCAGCTTTTCCCATCTCAGCGGTAGCGGGTCTGATACGTTCAGCGCCAGCTTCTCCGACAGCGCGTCGTACTCAGCCTGCAGTTCATCTGCCTGCGCGGTTAGGGATTCAATCGGCGCTCCGGTTTCTTCAAGGACGGTGTTCAGGTCCGGGGTATCGTTGATCAGCTTGTCGAGTTCTTTCAGCATTTCAAGCTCGTCCATTTTCCTCACCTCTCTGGTCACATTATACTGCTAATTTGCAAAGATTACAATAGATTTGAGTTCCGGAAAAGAATTATTTTTCCGTAATCCGAATGGCTTTTTCCAGGTCAATTCATGTGATAGAATTATCCTAAAGGAGGTCGAAACATGAACCCAGACGAAATGATTCAGAAATATCTTGACACAAGCTGCGTTAAATGCGGATTCCTGACGTGCGGCAACAAATCGTTTTACCTGTTCGGAAAACAGTGCTGCGAAGCAAATCTGTTACGCGTAGTGATCCGCAGCGAAAGTGCTGAAATTTCCGCAGACAGCGCGGACAATCTGTTGGTGACAATGCGAGACGACTGCTGCTGTGAAGCCTACCTCGGCGGGAAGAAAATCCTGCGGCTGAAAGAGCTGATTTTAAGCTACGAGATACCGCTGGAATCGTCGCCGATTTTCGGAATGATATCCGGCGGGAGAGCGTTCCCGGCGCAGTCGGTGCAGTTCAGCAACATTAAAATCGCGGTGCTTTTAAACGCACTTCTGGACCGCCGTAAGGCTGCTGACGAGTTCCACAGCCGGGAACTCGCGGAACTTGTGCACAGCCTTGAATCCCACGAAGTAAAGGCGCTCAGCCGAATGTATGCGGCAGGTAAACCAATTACGCAAAAATAAGGAGGAAGTAGTATGAAATTAAGAAGAATCATAGCGGCAGTGCTGTGCGGGGTTATGCTCACAGGCTGCCAGGCAGACGAAAGACCGCAGAGCAGTGTGGCAGAAAGCGTATCCGCCACAGTTACGGAGGTCACGACAAGCGCTGAAAGATATCAACAATGGTATTCAGCCGGAAAGTTTTGATGTGACCTGTAAGTGGACCTGTCCGCTGTGTGGTAAATACACGCTTACATCGTTCGTGACCTGCAGTTATTCGCAGAGTGGAAGCTATATAATATGGCTGTCGCCAAAATGCGGCAGATCAGACTGTCCTGGAAGAAAGCAAGCTATAAGCGGCAACAGGCTGGAATGCTATGCAATACAAATCTCATAAAAAACGGGGGGACTTCGCGTCCCCCCATTTCTATTTAAGATACGGCAGTAAAGCCGCGAACGCCTTTTCCGTGCGCAGGCGTTTTTCCTCGCTGAGTTCCTCCAGCATTGCGAAAACGCTGTCGTCAGGATTGTGGTACTTCCCGAAGAGAATGTAGTCCGAGGAAAGCTCCAGCGCCGACGAAATGTTTGCAAGAGTTTCAAGGGACATCGCTTTCATTCCGCGTTCTATCTCGTAGATATAGTGCGGAGTTACATTCACGATTTCCGCGAGCTTTTCGCGGGTGAGTTTATGCTCTGTACGCGCGGTTTTCACGCGCTTTCCTATTCCGATAAGGTCTATCATCTGAATACCTCCATTTTTGTGGCTGTGTATTCAGTATAGTATATCCGGAAGATAAACTAAATAATCTATAAGATATAAATAAAGTCGCTTTTAGATAATGATGTGCATATATAAATAAGAGCATAGATACAAGGCTGTTCTTGATTATCACAAAATAATAAATAAAAACGTGATAAAACTCACATAATTATATAAAATAATGTGACAAACGCTTGACTTGCTGACTACTAACTGCTATAATAAAATCATGGGGGTGTCTGAATGAAACGACTTGTATTGAATGAATTGCACAAATGGAAGGATTCAAAACGCAGAAAACCGCTGATAGTAAAAGGCGCCCGTCAGGTCGGGAAAACATGGGCGTTACAGGAGTTCGGGCGCAGTTTTGCGGACGGATACGCATACTTCAACTTCGACAAGGAGCCGGAATATCATCAGTTCTTTCAGTCAACAAAGGACGTTCGCCGCATAATGCAGAACCTTGCAATGGCAAGCGGTCAGAAAATCACACCGGACACGCTAATTATTTTTGACGAGATACAGGCCTGCCCGGAGGCACTCAATTCGCTGAAATACTTCTGCGAGGACGCTCCAGAGTACTATGTGGCTAGTGCGGGTTCGCTTCTCGGGATAAAGCTCGCGCAGGGATTCCCGGTGGGGAAGGTGGATTTCCTTGAGATGGGACCCATGACTTTTACGGAATATCTCATGGCTGACAGTTCGGAGAATCTTGCCGGATATCTGTCCGGGATAAACGATTTTTCTCCGATTCCGGACGCATTCTTTAACCCGCTCATTGAGAAACTCAAAATGTATTTTGTCGTTGGTGGAATGCCGGAGCCTGTTCTCGTATGGACGGAAGATCAGGACATCAGGGAAACCGACCGTGTGCTTTCCAATATAATAATGTCATACGAGAACGATTTCGCAAAGCACGCCGAACCGACGGACGTACCAAAAATACAGCTCATCTGGGATTCGCTTCCGTCGCAGCTTGCAAGGGAAAACAAGAAGTTCCTGTACAGCGCGGTAAAGGACGGCGCAAGGGCGAGGGAGTATGAAAACGCCCTTAACTGGCTCTACAATGCCGACCTGGTTCGTAAAACATTCCGTATCAGCAAGCCGGGGCTTCCGCTGTCTGCATACGATGACCTGACGGCGTTCAAAATCTATATGTCCGATGTGGGACTGCTAAGGAAGCATTCTTACTTAGCGACCAGCGCATTTGCAGAGAACAACAGGCTTTTCACGGAGTTCAAAGGCGCGCTTACGGAAAACTTCGTTTTGCAGAGCCTCTCGCGCCAGTTCGAAACTGCTCCGAGATACTGGACTGAAACACCGTATGAGGTGGATTTCGTGGTTCAGCTTGACAACGATATTATTCCGGTCGAGTGCAAGGCTGGAACGAACGTCAGGGCAACGAGCCTGAAAAAATACTCGCAGCAGTATCAGGAGCAGACTCCGATCATGGTGAGATTTTCACTGATGAATCTGTCGTTTGACGGAAAAGTCCTTAATATACCGCTGTTCCTCGCAGACAGGACGGTTGATTTAGTCAGACTGGCGCTTGACCGGAATCCATAAGTTACATTTCAATATAAAGCAAAAGCGCCTGCCACAATGACAGGTGCTTTGTTGTTTTTCAATGCTTCTGCTTATAGTTTATTGTCTGACATGCTTTGAAAGTTCATCGACAATGTTTCTTTCAATGTTGAGTATCTGTGAGTTTTTCTCGGGATACAGATCGGTGCTTTTCAACATGTTTAATGCAGCTTCACGCTTGGTATCATTTTGCCGGAAGCGATAGCGTTTTCAAGTCAACAACTAGTGACGCAAGGCTGGTCTGTCCGGGCAATTTATTCACGGAGATAATGATTACCCACTTGATTTTTTCAAAAAAACAGGGTATAATATAATCAAATCATGATTTAGTAAATCGCGATTAGCAAAGATGAGGTGCTCATATGTTTATTGGAAGAGAGTCGGAACTAAATTTCCTCGAAGAGCGTTATAGCAGTAATAAAGGCGAACTGGTCGTATTGTACGGTCGAAGGCGCGTCGGCAAAACCGAAACGTTAAAACAATTCTGCAAGGACAAGCCCCATCTGTTCTTTTCCTGCCGTGAATGCACAGACAAGCTCCAGCTGAAGAATTTTTCAGAAAAGCTGTTAAAGGAGAAAATCCCCGCAAGCGCATATATATCTGAGTTTACAGATTGGGAGAAAGCATTCCGCAGCATAACCGAACTGCCTTACGGCGAAAAGAAAAAGCTAGTTGTAATAGACGAGTTTCCTTATATGTGCAAAGGCAATGAGAGCATTCCATCTGTTTTGCAGAATCTCTGGGACGACCTGCTGAAAGACGAAAACATTATGCTCATTCTCTGCGGCAGTGCAATGAGCTTTATTGAAAAAGAACTGCTCGCAGAGAAGAGTCCGCTTTACGGTCGTGCAACCGGAATATACAAAATGACCGAGATGGGGTTTTATGACGCAGCAAAATTTTTCCCGGATTATTCTCCAAAGGAAAAAGTGATAGCTTATTCTATTCTTGGCGGTATTCCACACTATCTGAACCAATTCGATGGAAACAGGACGCTTGAAGAGAATATCAAAAAGAGCATTCTCTCAAAGGGCTGCGCTCTTTACAGCGAGGTAGAATTTATGCTGCGGCAGGAGCTGCGCGAAACGCCTGTTTATAACTCCATTATTGAGGCTGTTGCTCTCGGAAACACAAAGCTGAATGAAATCAGTATGAAGTCGCTTATAGACGACACATCTAAAACCAGCGTGTACCTGAAAAACCTCATTGAGCTTGGAATTATCGAGCGTGAGTTTTCCATTTCGGAAAGTATAAATAAAAAAGCAAATTCAAACAAGGGCTTGTATCGGATAACGGATAATTTCTTCCGCTTCTGGTACGCCTTTGTGTTCACGAATATGTCTGAGCTGGAAGGCGGAGATGTGGACGGAGTATACAAGTACTCGGTTGAACCGCTGCTTCATGAATTTGCAGCGATGCCATTTGAGGACGTCTGCCGCGAATATGTCAGAGAATTGCAAAAGGCTGGTAAGCTGCCATTCAGATATGCTAAAATGGGCAGATGGTGGGGCAGAACAACAGTAAGACGAGGTCAGGACACTGAACTTGCCGATACAGAAATCGACCTTCTTGCAATATCAAAGCAGTCTGACCAGTACCTGGTAGGTGAATGCAAATTCAAGGGGAAGCCATTCAGATATTCAGAATATCTTGACACGACTGCAAAGCTGTCAAACTACAAAGATAAGGCTGAATTTTACTATTATCTGTTCTCGGAGTCAGGTTTCGATGAAAAAATCGTTGAAGAATCCGGGAGAAGTAACGGCAGCATAGTTCTGTGCGGATTAGACGATATAGTCAGCTTCAAATGAGCTGTTCATATTATAGATCCACAGAAATTTACATTCGGCGGAGCTCCGGCTGTTGCAAGAGTGTCAAAATACGAGATAAGCCGCGCCGGCGATACGATTGATTTCGTGTTTGTGCCTTCAAAGCTGCATTTCTTTGACAATGAAACCGAAACTTGTCTTTTCTAAGGAGGAAAAAAATGAGTGAATTACACCTTAAAGCGCCCCGGGGCTGGATAAACGACCCCAATGGATTCATATACTACAACGGCGAATACCATCTTTTCTATCAGCATTTTCCCTACGCCCCGAGGTGGGGAAGAATGCACTGGGGACACGCCGTGAGCAGCGACCTGACGAACTGGAAGCACCTTGATATAGCGCTTTTCCCCACAAAGACGGACGACAAGGACGGCTGTTTTTCAGGCAGCGCTATCGAAAAAGACGGCGTTATGCACCTGTTTTATACTGGCGTGAATTACAACGTTCCCGACCCCGAAAATGTGAACTGCTGTCTGGACGATAAATTCACCGCTGCACAGCTCCATATCTCGTCCGAGGACGGGTACAGCTTCGATAATTTCGGCGGCAAGACTACGATTATCCCGCCGATTACCGACAGCAAGACTGGCGACCGCAACCACACCCGCGACCCGAAGGTTTGGCAGGGCGAGGACGGAAATTTCTACATAGTTCTTGGAACGACCGTTGACAATAAGGGCAGGCTGCTTTTTTACAGAAGCGCCGACCTTATCAGCTGGGAGTATGTCAATTACGCTGCGGCTGACGGCTACGGCTGGATGTGGGAGTGCCCCGATTATTTCAGAGTTGACGGCTCAGATGTGCTGGTATTTTCGCCAATGGGTACAAAATACGGAAATCAGGCGGTTTGTACGCTGGTTGATTTTGATGAAAAAACCTGTTCAATGAACATCGGAAGCGATTTTCAGTTCCTCGATTACGGTCTGGACCTGTATGCGCCGCAGAGCACCACGGACAGGGATGGCCGGAGAGTAGTGATCGCATGGCTCAGAATGCCTGAGCCTGCCGATGACAACACGATAGGAATGTTCAGTATGCCCCGCGTCTGCGAAGTTAAGGAAGGACACATTTTCTTCAGACCGCACCCCAGCGTAAGGGCACGGTTCAGCAGGAAAATCTCCGCTCCGGAGGGCATATTCATGGTAAAATCAAGGCTTTCTGACGGCGAATCGCTCAACATCGGCGGGTATGTTGTCAGAAATGAAAACAACCGTATAATTACCGACAGAAGCGCAGTTATCAGAAATCACACAGAGATCTGCAGCACCTTTGAAACTCCGGCGCTGGACGGCGCTGCGGAAATCGAGGCTTACATTGACGGAAATATGATCGAGGTTTTCGTGAACAACGGAGAGTATGTTATAACGAACGCAGTGTATGATCTTTCAGACGAATTGAGCGGCAATGCCGAACTGTTCGGACTTGCCTGCGCGGAGGAATAATTATGGCTGAATTTGACGTATGCGCTCTCGGCGAACTGCTGATTGACTTCACCGAAAACGGTATCAGCGAGAACGGAAATCCTATCATGGAAGCAAACCCCGGCGGTGCGCCCTGCAATGTGCTTGCAATGCTGAATAAACAGGGATACAAAACCGCGTTCATAGGCAAGGTGGGAAACGACATTTTCGGCAGGCAGCTTAAAGCGGTAGTGCAGGAAGCGGGGATAAATACAGACGGACTGGTAACGGACGAATCTGTAAACACAACGCTTGCCTTTGTCCACACATTGCCCGGCGGAGACCGCGAGTTCTCCTTTTACAGAAACCCTGGCGCGGATATGATGCTGAGCGAATCAGATATAGATTATAAGCTGGTACAAAATTCCCGTATCTTTCATTTCGGCTCGCTTTCAATGACGGGCGAAATATGCGAGGCGGCTACAAAAAAGGCTGTCGAAACGGCAAAGGAAAGCTGCGCGATCATTTCGTTTGACCCAAATCTTCGTGAGAATCTGTGGGACAGCCTTGACAAGGCACGGGAAAAAATCGCTTACGGAATATCCGAATGCGATATTCTGAAAATCTCGGATAACGAAATACAGTGGTTCACAGGGGAGCAGGATTTTGACCGCGCGGTGGAAATCCTGCGCGGCAGATACGGCAATATAAAGCTGCTGCTTTTATCCCTCGGAAAGAACGGAAGCCGCGCCTATTGCGGCGAAAACAGCGCATTCGCGCCTGCGGCTCCCGCAAACACAATAGAAACCACCGGCGCGGGCGATACTTTCTGCGGTGGGATCCTGGCGAAGGTGCTGGAATACGGTTTGAGGAATTATTCCGCTGAGGAACTCACGGGAATACTGACCTATGCAAATTCCGCAGCAGGAATCGTTACGGAACGCAGGGGAGCGTTAAAAGTTATGCCTTCCCCCGCAGAAATAAACGAAAGAATGGAGAGAATCACCAATGACTGAAGGTCACCTCTAAAAACCTCATGTGAGCGAAAATGGGCAGTGCGCACCATCTTCGTCGTCAAACCTCCTCGTAAGGCATACAGCCTTACTTCGTCAGCTTTCCTAGAATCTGGCACACCCTGCCCTTTTTTGCTTTTCACACCGGTTTTTAGAGGTTCCCATTTATCTCCCATGAAGTGACGGAATTACAGAATCATTCCGTCTGCGGCTTCTGCGACAGCCGCGATCAATTCTGTTTTGTTCATGTTCTCGTTCTCCCGATTCGTTTTTTGTTTAGTCGTAGATGGATTCCATGTCCCATTCGATGATCGCGCCGGTATTGGCGTCGATGGTGAATTCGTACTCCGTGCCGCCGTAGATGATCTTGCCCTCATACTCCGGGCGGCCATCGTCGTAGTCCAGCTTCCATTCGTAGATGTCCTTTTCCGTTGCGCCGGATACGCGGGCAAGGGCGGTCTGCTTTGCCGTGGCCTCGCTGATCTTCACATTGGCATTGGCATTGGAGTTGGTGCTCTGGGACGTGGTGTAGCTCTCGGCATCGTAGTCATAGCTGATGATCTTGCCGGTGGCGGCGTCGATCTCATAGTCGTACTCGGTATAGCCGGTGCCGCTGCTGACGACGAACTCGATCTCGTAGACCTGGCGGCCATCGTCATAGTCCAGCTTGGACTTGGTGACGGTAGCATCCGCCGCCTTGACCCCGGCGTGTGCCAGAGCGATCTCCTGCGCCTTGGCTTCGTCCACTGTGCCGGTAGAAGCGTTCGTGCTGGGCGTGGTCTGCACCGAAGTGGTGGTCGCGCCGGATGCAGTGGTATCCGGCTGAGTGCTGTCCGCGGGCGCGGCGTTCTTATCCCGGTAACTCGCCTCCATCACCTCGCCGTTCTCGGCGTTGATGGAATACGCATAGGTATGATCGCCAGATGTGAACTCTACCTTGTAGCAGGTCACGCCAGCGACCTCGCTGAGCGTTGCGGATGAAATATCCGCGTCCGCCGCGTCGATGTTGGCAGCGTCCAGCGCCGCCGTCTGCGCCTGTTCCATGCTGATCTTCACCGCCTGATCTGCCACAGGCGCATTACCGCATCCGGCCAGCGCCGCCGCAAGCATGAGCGCTGTTCCGGTCAAAAGCCATTTTTGTTTCATGTGGTCTTCCTCCAATCTTGAGAATTACATAAAGTATAACATATAGAAACACACCTTGTCAATAGGAAAACTAAAGCAGCTACCGATCACCATTGTAGGATTACAATAGAAGCGTGACAGATGATAAAAAAGAGTAGCGGAAAAGCAAAACCTGTGTTACAGTTAAGTTGCGACAATAAAAGCAACAGGATGTTAAGCAAATCCGCCATGTATACTGTAACACAAATTACCCGCCGTCAAGCCATAATCGAATATTCAAAGAACAAAGGTGTAACTGCCGCCGCACGCAGATATAATGTGAGCCGACAGTATATATACCGTTGGAGAAACCGATATAACGGAACGTTGGAATCGCTAAAAGACCGTTCGCATCGTCCTCACAGCCATCCGAAACAACACACCCCGGAAGAACTGAAGCTGATAGAGAATATGCGTAAACGCAATGCCCACACAGGGCTGGTTGTGCTATGGGTAAAGCTTCGGCAAAAAGGCTATACACGGTCAATTACATCGCTGTGGCGAATGTTGAAAAAGCGCAATCTTATGCCTGTCAAACCGCCAAATCCCAAATATGTTCCAAAGCCATACGAAAAAATGAGCTATCCAGGTCAGAGAGCCCAGATAGATGTTAAGTTTGTTCCTGAGTCCTGTATTGTAGGTGACGCAAAGGCTGAGGGAAAGAAATTCTATCAATACACTGCAATTGATGAATATTCACGTTACAGATACCTTGAAGCTTTTGAAGAACATAGTTCATACAGCTCGGCAGTATTTCTGGAACATATGCTCAAGGCATTCCAATTCCCTGTAGAGTGCGTTCAGACCGATAATGGACAGGAATTTACAAAACGACTCGGCAGCTCTGCAAATCCGACTCCCACGCTGTTTGAGGCATGCCTCAAACAGCGTGGGATAAAGCACAAGCTTATTAAACCATATACACCTCGTCATAATGGCAAAGTTGAACGCTCACACAGAAAAGATAACGATATTGTCAATATAGCTTTACACATTTCACTCAAAAATTTATTCCATTGCGGCCGCCGATTTGCCTGTCTTATCCGAGTAATATCTGCGGCGCTTCTCTGCCGGAGGCATACCTCCTATCGACGAGCATATCCGCCTGTTATTCCAATAGCTCATGTAGTAGCGCCAGATCATTGTTTTCAGCTGTTCTGTC
>ERZ835541.2224-NODE-2224-length-16285-cov-11.138016_pt1 | contig 16285 bp, 10 predicted proteins | sample MGYA00519945_ERZ835541 | MGnify/ENA primary metagenome ERZ835541 (study PRJEB31850, sample SAMEA3708780) | human gut metagenome | biome: human gut; feature: human-associated habitat; material: faeces | place: China | collected 2014 ...
CCTGCGAGTTCCCGGAGTTCCTCGACTATGTCGAGAGCGTCTGCAACGAGTTCCGCGAACTGTACGAGAACATCAAGGGCACGACCCCCTACTGCGTCAAGACCGTGGCTGTGCTGAACAGCTGGGGGCAACAGCGCGCCTGGGGCTGCCACATGGTTCACCATGCGCTGTACCAGAAGCAGAATTACAGCTATGCGGGCGTTATCGAAGCGTTGTCCGGTGCGCCGTTTGATGTGAAGTTTATCAGCTTTGACGACATCAAGGCTGACCCGAAGGTGCTGGACGGCATCGACGTCCTTATCAACGTCGGTGACGGCGACACCGCCCACACCGGCGGCAAGGTCTGGGAGGATCCTGATATTTCCGCTGCCGTCAAGGGCTTTGTCCACCGTGGCGGCGGTCTGATCGGTGTCGGCGAACCGGGCGGTCACCAGTATCAGGGGCGCTATTTGCAGCTGTCCGCGCCGCTCGGCGTGGAGAAGGAAATAGGCTTCACCCTGAATTACGACAAGTACAACTGGGATGAACACCGCGACCACTTTATTCTGGCCGATTGCCCCGACCATAATGTGGACTTTGGCGAGGGCAAGAAGAGCATCTTTGCATGGGAAGGCACAGAAATTCTCATTCAGCGTGACAAGGAAGTCCAGATGGCTGCGCATGAGTACGGCAAGGGGCGCGGTGTGTATATCAGCGGTCTGCCGTACAGCTTTGTGAACAACCGCGTGCTGTACCGCGCCATCCTGTGGGCTGCCCACGATGAAGCCGACCTGCACAAATGGTTCAGCACGAACTACAATGTGGAAGTCCATGCCTACGTTAAGAACGGCAAGTACTGCGTGGTCAACAACACCTACGAACCGCAGGACACGACCGTTTACACCGGCGACGGCAGCTGCTTCGATCTGCATCTGGATACCAATGAGATCAAGTGGTACAGCATTGAGGGGTAATAGAATGAGAACACCCGAAGAACAGATCCGCTATGCGGCCTCTATCACGCCCAGCCCGCGCCAGCTGGCATGGCAGCAGCTTGAATTTTACGCCTTTACCCATTTCGGCATGAATACCTTCACGAACCGCGAGTGGGGCGACGGCACCGAAGACCCAGCGCTGTTCAACCCCGATGCGCTGGATGCCGACCAATGGGTCGCCGCAGTCAAAAGTGCCGGCATGAAGGCGCTGATTCTGACCTGCAAGCACCATGACGGCTTCTGCCTGTGGCCGAGCGCCTACACCGAGCACAGCGTCAAGAACAGCCCATGGAAGAACGGACAGGGCGATGTTGTGCGCGAGGTATCGGATGCCTGCCGGCGCGGCGGTATCAAGTTTGGCGTCTATCTCTCCCCGTGGGATCGTCACGATGCACGCTATGGGCAGGGGAAACCGTATGATGATTATTTCGTTTCCCAGTTGACTGAGCTTGCAACAAACTACGGAGATATTTTCTGCTTCTGGTTTGACGGTGCCTGTGGTGAGGGCAAAAACGGCAAAAAGCAAATTTACGATTGGGAACGCTACTATGCGGTGCTGCGTAAATTGCAGCCGAATGCGGTTTTGAATGTCTGCGGCCCCGATGTGCGCTGGTGCGGCAACGAGGCCGGGCATTGCCGGAAAGCTGAGTGGAGCGTGGTTCCCGCTGAGCTGCGGGATGCCGAGCGCACGGCATCGAAATCGCAGCAGGCGGATGACGGAGAATTCTCCCGTAAAATCGACTCTCAAGACGAGGACATCGGCAGCAGAGAGGTCATCCGCAATGCAAGAGAACTTGTCTGGTATCCGTCCGAGGTGGATACTTCCATCCGAACGGGTTGGTTTTACCATCCGGAGGAGGATACTGACGTGCGCACGGCAGCCGAATTGCTGGACATCTATCTGGATGCCGTTGGTGCGAATGCAAGTCTGCTGCTGAACATTCCACCCGATACGCATGGCCGTATTGCCGCACCGGACTGCGCCAGCCTTGCGGAGCTGGGTGCTAAAATCCGCCAGATTTTTGCCAGCAACGTAACAGAAAAGGCGGCAATTGCGGCAGATTCCGCGATTGCGCAGCACCCCATCACACAGGCTGTAGACGGTATGGCAGATACCTATTGGCAGGCTGCCTACGGACAAGAATCCGATACGATTACTTTGAAATTCCAGAAGCCGCAGAAGGTTTCCTGTGTTGTTCTGGGGGAGCATCTGCCGACAGGGCAGCGCATAGAAAGCGGCGAGATTTGGGCAGACGGAAGCAAGGCTTCCGAATTTACCGTAGTTGGGCATAAGCGTATCTGCCGCTTTGCCCCCGTGGATGTGCTGACGCTAACCATAAAGATCACAGCTTCACGCACGGAGCCAACGCTGCGGCTGCTGGAAGTCTATCAGTGAGGATATATGTGATGAAAGAAATTTTGACCACGTGGCAATGGGATGGCCCAGTGTCAGAACCGGTTCCTTACGGAGAGGGCCATATTAACCAGACGTATGCCATCACGGTAACATCTGAGCAGGGGGCAAAACGCTATATCCTGCAAAAAATCAATACCAATATATTCAAAGACCCGGCCGGTTTGATGGAAAACATCTGCGGTGTTACAGATTTTTTGCGCGAAAAGGCTAAGCAGCGCGGGGCTGACCCGGCGCGTGCTACGCTCCATGTGGTGCCTACCAAAGAGGAAAAGCCCTATTATCAGGCTGCTGATGGTAGCTGCTGGCGTGTCTATGAATTTGTAGAGAACACTGTCTGTTTGCAGCAGGTGCAGTCGGCTGAGGATTTTTACCAGAGCGCCGTTGCATTTGGCAATTTCCAGCATCAGCTTGCCGACTACCCGGCCCATACTCTGCACGAGACAATCCCGCACTTCCACGACACACCCAAACGCTTCGTTGACTTCCAGCGCGCCGTGGCTGAGGACCGCATGGGTCGTGCCGCACAGGTGCAGCGTGAAATTGAGTTTGTCCGCGCCCGCGAAGCAGAGTATCACGTTATGGTGGATCTGCTGGCAGCGGGCAAGCTGCCGCTGCGCGTCACCCACAACGACACCAAGCTGAACAACATCCTGTTCGACAAAACGACCGGCGAGGGTCTTTGCGTTATCGACCTTGACACGGTCATGCCGGGGCTTGCTGCCAATGATTTTGGGGATTCTATCCGCTTCGGTGCCAACCACTGCGCCGAGGACGAAGCTGACCTCTCGAAAGTCAATTTCAGCATGGAACTGTTTGAAATTTACACCAAGGGCTTCTTGCAGGCAGCAGGAGAAGCGTTCACCCCGCTGGAAAAACAGACCCTGCCTTGGGGTGCCAAGTTGATGACGATGGAGTGCGGTATGCGTTTCCTCGCTGATTATCTCGAGGGGAACCACTACTTCCACATCAACTACGAAACCCAAAACCTCAACCGCGCCCGCACCCAGTTCAAGTTGACTGCCGATATGGAACGAAACTGGGATGCCATGCAAAAAGTAATTGAAAAATACTGCTGATACCGCTAATCTGCTTTTTCATTTTGCGGTTTGCGTTTTGCAGTAGAGTGCATCATGCAAAATCGTGTTTTCTCCTTCCTTAACTCCCGCGCCTAACAAGCGCGGGAGTTTTCTGTGATACAGCAAGTTGTATGTCCGCAGTGAGGCTAATAAGGCCATGCATTGCAATTGATTTTCATGATATTGGAAACTCAGAACGGTTGATACTAAATGCGAATTGTTGACTAAAAATCGCGCCGACAATGCACTGTCGGCGCGATTTTATATGCTATGCAGTTTTCGATATTTGCCCGGAGCTTCAGCCTTATAGCGGCGGAACATCCGGTTAAAGTAGCTTGAATCACTAAAGCCGCAGCTATATGCGATCTCCGTGATGGGATCTTCGGTGGAGCATAATAGCTCAGCGGCACATTCTACCCGGTAGTAATTCAAATAGTCAATAGGGGAGCGCCCGGTTATGCTGTGAAAGACCCTGCAAAAGTGTTCGGGGGTCATTTCTGCTGTGGAGGCGAGATCTTCCAAGGTGATGCGGCTGGCGTAATTCTTTCGGATGCGCTCTAAGGCCGCTTTCATTTGGGCTGTGCTGCGGTCATTCCGCTTGTTCCCAGAAGTGGATACTGTGTACGAATGCTGCAAAAGGATTTGACCGAACAGCTGCCACATCAGACCAATCGTTACAAATTCATACCCCTCCGGCTCTTTTTCCATTGCCTCAAAGAGCCTGTCAATCAATTGGCAGGTTACGGAACCGGCCGGTTGATACGGCTCAATTTGCGCACCGCGTTCAAAAAGCGCATTGTATTTTGCCTGACATACGGAGCCACTGCCGAGAAAGCGGTTCATATCAAAGACAACGCACTCGTAAACGCAGTCGCTGGGAGTTCCGCCGTGGACGGCCCCGGCGGAAATGATGGCTGCATCCCCCTTGTGTAAAAGGTAAGAGCGTCCATCGATCAGCAGGGAAAACTCCCCGCTCAGAACCAGCATAAGTTCAAATTCCATGTGCCAGTGAAACGGCATTTCATAGCGTGGGTGCATTTTATCTACATAATAAAGCTCAATGGGAAAGTCAAAAGTGCCGCGCGTACTGCTTTCATGGGAAGCCAGAAACTTCATGGCAGGCATCTCCTAAAATATCAATATCGTCCAATATAATATCATTATACGCAAAGACGAGGGCAAATTGCAACAGTATAATACAAGTAAAGGACAAAATCCACTTTAGGAGGTACAAACTGTGCAAATCGAAGAAATCAAAGACCAAATCTGCGATGTCTGCCATAAAATGTGGCAGCTTGGCTGGGTCGCTGCCAATGATGGCAATGTCTCAGTTCGGTTGGAGGACGGAACTTTCCTTGCAACGCCTACGGGCATGAGCAAGAGCTTCATCACGCCGGACAAGCTGCTGCGTATTGATGCAAAGGGCAATGTGCTGGAAGGTGCAGAGGGCCTGCGCCCGTCCAGCGAAATCAAGATGCACCTGCGCTGCTACGAAAAGCGCGCCGATGTAAATGCTGTTGTCCATGCCCATCCGCCGGCAGCCACCGGCTTTGCCGTGGCACATCGCCCGATGGATATGTACAACATGATTGAGGATGTGGCAGCCATCGGCGCTGTGCCACTGACTCCGTATGGAACTCCCAGCACGACGGAGGTGCCGGACGCAATCGAGCCGTATCTCAACGACCACGATGTTATGCTGCTGGAAAACCACGGTGCGCTGACGGTGGGCAGCGATGTCATCACCGCCTATTACCGCATGGAGAGTCTGGAACTGTGGGCAAAAATCACAATCAACGCAATCATTCTCGGCGGCAGCTACGATATTGACCGCAAGAATATTGATAAGCTCATCAATCTCCGCTCCTACTACAAAATTACCGGCAAACACCCCGGCTATCGCAAATTTGAGCGACGCGAAAAAGGTGAGCCGACGGACAAATAAGGAGACACCGTATGCTGAAGAACATTCCGCCTATCCTTAGCCCGGAACTTCTGAAAGTCCTCTGCGAGATGGGACATGGCGACGAAATCATTCTCGCAGACGGAAATTTCCCGGCTGAAAGCATCGGCAAAGATGCCATTGTGATTCGTGCAGACGGGCACGGAACCGTAGAACTGCTGGAGGCCATCCTGCAATTTCTGCCGTTGGATCAATACGTGGAAAAGCCTGTCGCGCTGATGAAAGTGGTTGATGGCGATCCGTGCAAGCCGACTATCTGGGATAGCTATAAACAGAAGTTGAACGAGAGCGGCAATGACCCGGCTAAAATTGAAATGGTGGAGCGCTTTGCGTTTTATGAGCGCGCACATCATGCCTATGCGATTATCGCCACCGGGGAAAGCGCAATCTATGCCAACGTACTTTTGAAGAAGGGCGTGGTGCAATGAGTAACACAGCAACTGTGCTGGCCTTCGACTTTGGCGCTTCCAGTGGACGTGCGATTCGGGCCGTGTACGATGGCCAAAACCTCAACTACGAGGAAATCCATCGCTTTGAAAATATTCCCATCGAAAAGGACGGTCATCTCTGCTGGGATGTGGAAACACTGCTGAAGGAAATTCACACGGCTATTCAAAAGGCGGGTACATTTGACAGCTTAGGATTTGATACATGGGGTGTGGATTTCGGCTTACTGGACACGGACGGCCATCTGCTGGCAAACCCTGTTCATTACCGCGATGCCCGAACGAATGGCAAACCGGAACAGGCCGCTGCCCGTATGCCCGCAGAAGAATTGTATGCCCATACCGGCAACCAAATCATGGCAATCAATACTTTGTTCCAGCTGCTGGCTCTGCGTGAGCAGGGCCCGGAACTGCTGCAAAAGGCTGCGCAGATCCTTTTTATGCCGGATTTGTTTGCGGCTCTGTTGGGGGCCGAGCCGGTCTGCGAACGCAGCATTGCGTCCACCAGCCAGATGCTGGACCCCCGCACAGGGCAGTGGAGCAGAGAAGTGCTGGCCGCCTACGGCTTGCCGGAAAACCGCTTCGCACCCATTGTTGCCAGCGGCACAGTGACAGGTACACTTGCAAACGGTGCGAAAATCATTGCGGTGGCAGGGCATGATACACAATGCGCCTCGGCTGCTATGCCGTGTGCCGAGGAGGATGCCGAACACACGGCATTTCTCTCCTGCGGCACATGGAGCCTGCTGGGAACGGAATTGGATTCTCCGATTCTGACGGCAGACAGCTGCCAAAGCGGGCTGTCCAATGAACTCGGTGCAAACGGGAAAATCAATTATCTGAAAAATATCATCGGTCTTTGGCTGATTCAGGAAAGCCGCCGTGAGTACAAGCGCCGTGGAGAGGCATATTCTTTCGCGGAACTGGAGCAACAGGCACTTGCCGCCGAACCGTTGCGCAGTTTTATTGACCCGGATGCCCCGGAATTTGTTGCCCCCGGCAATCTGCCGGGCAGAATACAGGAATTTTGCCGCAAAACCGGCCAGCCCGTCCCGGAAACGGTGGGAGCCGTAATGCGCTGCATTTATGAAAGCCTTGCTCTGAAATATCGCTATGCGATAGAGCAGCTCTCCGCTGTAACGGGTCGAGCATTTACGACCCTGCACGTTTTGGGCGGCGGCACAAAAGACCGTCTGCTTTGCCAGATGACGGCAGACTGCTGCGGCCTTACGGTAAAGGCAGGCCCGGTGGAAGCAACAGCGCTCGGCAACATTATGATTCAGCTGAAAGCCTTGGGGTTGCTGGACTCCATCACACAAGGACGCCGGCTGATTGCGGAGACAGAGGTCATTAAAACATATACCCCAAGCACACAGAACTATGCGGAATGGAACGCCGCTTATGATCGTTTCAAAACCCTACTATAATAAGGAAGGTGCAACTATGCTGTATCCTAAAATTGGTATTCGCCCTGTCATCGATGGACGCTGGGGCGGCGTCCGTGAAAGCCTGGAAAATCAGACGATGCGCATGGCAGAAAATGCCGCCAAGCTGATTTCGGAGAACCTCAAGTACCCCGATGGTACGCCGGTGCAGTGCGTGATCGGCTGTACGACGATTGGCGGTGGTGCCGAGGCAGCCCGCGTGGCAGAGCAGTTCTCTACCCAGAATGTTACGGCAACGCTGTCTGTGACCCCCTGCTGGTGCTACGGTACCGAAACGTTCGATATGGATCCCAACACCATCAAGGCAGTCTGGGGCTTCAATGGCACCGAGCGCCCCGGCGCGGTGTATCTGGCTGCGGTTCTGGCAGCACACGCCCAGCGCGGTCTGCCTGCTTTCTCCATTTATGGCCATGACGTGCAGGAAGCCAACGATGATACGATTCCCGATGACGTGGCCGAGAAAATCCTGCGCTTTGCCCGTGGTGCTGTTGCCGCAGGCTGGATGAAGAACAAGGCCTACGTCAATATTGGCGCTGTGACGATGGGGATTGTCGGCAGCTTCTGCGATGCAGGTGTTCTGCAAAAGTATTTCGGCATCCGCGCCGAGTGGGTGGACGAGGTCGAGATCCTGCGCCGCATTTCCATCGGTATCTATGACCACGACGAATATGGAAAGGCGCTGGCATGGGTGCGCGAGAATTGCAAAGAGGGCTTTGATAAGAACCTCGGTAAGAACCTGCCGCCTGTCATCACGAAGTCGAAAATTGTTCCGGCCGACAAGGATTGGGAGTTTATCGTCAAGATGACCCTGATCATCCGCGACATTCTATACGGCAATCCGCGTCTGGACGAGATGGGCTGGCATGAAGAAGCGCTCGGTCGCAACGCTGTGGTCGGCGGCTTCCAGGGCCAGCGCCAGTGGACAGACTGGCTGCCGAACGCTGACTTCACCGAAGCCATCATGGCTTCCACCTTTGACTGGAACGGCCCGAAGGCCCCGACCCCGTTCGCTACCGAGAATGATACCTGCAACGGCATTGCCATGATGCTGGGCAGCCTTGTTTCCGGCTCTGCGCCGTGCTTCCATGACGTGCGCACCTACTGGAGCCCGGAAGCCTGCGAGCGTGTGGCCGGGCAGAAGCCTGACGGCGTTGCCGCCAACGGCTTTATTCACCTCATCAATTCCGGCGCAACGGCCCTGGACGGTTCCGGTGCCTGCGTAGATGCCAAGGGCAATCATGTGATGAAACCGTTCTGGGAGATGACCGATGCGGACATCAAGGCATGCCTGAACGCCACCGATTGGTGTCGCGCGGACTATGAGTACTTCCGCGGCGGTGGATATTCCAGCCACTTCCGCTGCAAGGCAGAGATGCCTGTTACGATGCTGCGCTTCAACATTGTGGAGGGCATTGGACCCGTCCTGCAAATTGCCGAGGGTTGGACGGCTGATCTGCCCGACGAGATTCACAACACTATCGACAAACGCACCGACCCGACCTGGCCGACCACATGGTTCTGCCCGCGCCTGACCGGACAGGGAGCGTTCACCGATGTGTACAGCGTTATGGCAAACTGGGGTGCCAACCATGGCGTGACCGTTTACGGCCATGTGGGTGCTGACCTCATTACGCTGGCCAGCATGCTGCGCATCCCGGTCACGATGCACAATGTCCCTGCCGAGAAGGTTTATCGCCCCCATGCATGGGCCAGCTTCGGCACACAGGATCAGCAGGCTGCGGATTATGCTGCGTGCAAGCAGTACGGACCGCTGTATCGGTAAGTTACCTGTCGTAAATATTCTGCCGGAAAGATTCTGACATAGCCCTTAATACCAGTTAAGGAGAGATTTCCTTGGAAACCTCTGTTTATTCTTTCATCTGGAGGTACACAACAAATTCAGAAAATGAAAAGTGCCTTAAGGCATCTTTTCTCAAAGTGCGGTTATGAGCCATTGTCTATAACATAATAGGCGTTTCTTCCATACCGTTACTTTATGGTGTTCCAGAAAAACGCCCTAAATATGGACGGTTCCTACGACTACGATAGCTTTATGAGGATTCTGCCGGAACTGTAATTACGAAAACCCGAATCAAAAGGGGCTGTTGCACAAGCTCCAACAAAAAGACCAGAGTTATTTAGCCAAAAGGCTTTACAACTCTGGTCTTTTGCTTTAAGGCAACACCACACAAATCTAAGTTAAAATTAAATAAAAATATTTTAGAAAAGTGATAGGGTTTTTAACACAAAGAGGTGTAGGCTTGTAGCAGAGCCAAAATAAACGAAGGAGGTGATAAGGTGGTAGGTACTCAGGCACGTCGCCATATGGTTGCGGAAATTTTGTATTATGCAAATGACTATATAAAAATGAAAACCTTGGCAGAACGGCTTGGAGTATCGTATTCGACAATCAGAAATGATGTCGACATTTTGTCACTTACATACAACATAATATCGAAAGCGGGCTTTGACGGAGGCGTATTGCTGAGAGTTCAAAGAAAGAAACTCAGATTCCTTGACGCAGATGAAACGGCATCGCTACTTCGTATTATGCGTATCATACGGAATCTCCCAAGGTGCAGGAGGTAAAGGGCTGCTATGCACCTGTGGCCTTTTCGTTCACGGATGCAGCAGTCAGGGTACATAACAGAAACCTGTTTGCCCCCACCAGCGCTTACCGCTGCATGGCAAGTATACAGTGTGACGGCAGGCGGATCCGGCAGTGTGAACTGCCAGACTGGAACGTAGAGCCTCTCGGCGCAAAGGAATTTGCACTGCCTTTTGAGGCGTTGGGGGTTGACCCGGATGCTTTGCAGGGTGAATGTTGTCTGGAGATCGCTTTCTGCCTGAAGGAAGATACCTCCTGGGCAAAAGCGGGTCATGAAGTCGCCTTTGGACAGAAGGTGTGGGGAAAAATGCAGGAGAGCCACACGCAGAGGCCGGGACCGTTGACGGTGATTCAGGGTAATCTGAACGTGGGGGTTTCCGGGCGCGATTTTTCCTTGCTGTTTTCAAAACTGCATGGCGGGTTGCTTTCTTACCGCTGGCAGGGACAGGAAATGCTGTCGGCGGTCCCGAAACCCAATTTCTGGCGGGCGCCCACCGATAACGATGTGGGAAACCGCATGGGGGCGCGCTACGGGCAATGGAAACTGGCAAGCCTGTATTCCTGTTTTGAGGAAACGCCCGCAGTTCGGGTGGAGAAGGACCGTGTGGAGCTGACCTTGCTGTATCATCTGGCCACGCAGCCTGCATCAGACTGCACCGTCCGCTACATCGTATCGGCGGAAGGAAAAATCCGGATGACGCTGTCCTATACCCCCGTTCAAGGACTGACTGAAATGCCGGAGTTTGGATTGTCTTTTCAAATGGATGCGGATTTTGACCAATGCACATGGTACGGCATGGGGCCGGAGGAAACCTATTGTGACCGCTGCACCGGGGCGAAGCTGGGAGTGTTTGCCAGCACAACGCAGGAAGCTCTCTCTCGGTATCTGCGCCCGCAGGAATGCGGAAATCGAACGGGCGTCCGCTGGGCAAAAGTGATGCGAAAAGATGGGACGGGCCTTCTGTTTGAAACCAGAAAGCCGATGGATTTTTCAGCTCTGCCCTATACACCGCATGAACTGGAGAACGCCAGACACAGCTTTGAGCTGCCGCGTGCAGGCAAAACCGTTGTGCGGACCGCGCTGCGGCAGATGGGGGTCGGCGGTGACAACACCTGGGGTGCCTTTACCCATGATCCGTATCTGATCCATTGCCAACCCGGCGAGAGGATGGAATTTGAAGTGATCGTAAGCGCTTTGTCTCACGAGGAAGGAGGAAGTCAAGATGCAAATGTTTCTTTTGAGGCACCGCCCATGACAATTTTGACACCCTTAGACGACTGTGCAATGAATCTGGGAAAATTGCCTGATGAGGTTTTTGCAAGTGGAACATTGGGCAATGGCTGTGGTATTGAACCGGATGAAGATACGGTATACCCCATATTGGATTGGATAAGCCCGCACTGGATGCACGCCTCAAAGGTCGCTGTAAAGGTCAGGCATTGCACCACGGTCATATCACCGGCAATCGCATGCATCCACAGCACATTCAAAATATGCTTGTACAGTAAAGCATAGAGGGTGGCCAAAAAAATCGGCACAAGCGGTAGCCAGAGGATGCGCTTTGTATGCGGAATACGGCAGCGCCGTACAAGGTACACCACCGTGAACACGGCACAGGAAAATATCCACAGCAGACAGAGGTAATATACGAACCGATAGGTGTAATCGGGGCTGCCCAGTACCTCCTGCCCGGGTGGGAACGCAAACGCAAGCTGATGGCAGTCGTTTGTCAGCACCAGGCTGAACAGCACCACAGGGAATACAAAGATCAGATGCCGATATTTGTACAGCGGGGCGGACTGCCCCCGATCTAAAAAGAAAAGCGTATAAAGTGCAAGGGTCGGGATCAGCAGCATCGGGATATAGTACGCATACCACAATCGCCGCAGCATCTCCGGTGTCTGGGCAAAGTCATAGCGGATCAGGCGTATATCCAGCCAGAACAGCATCAGGGCGGCGGCCCCCATCAGGCAGCGGCGGGTCTGTGCGTGCAGGATACGCCACCAGACCGATACCGCCCAGGAAAAGATCAGAATATTATACAGCACCGTGCGCCAAAAGCCGGAATACGGCATATAAAACGCCCGCATCAGGACAGCACAGAGAATCACCCCTGCAACCGCAGCGGCTAACCACAAATTTCCAAGCCGTACCTTTGTCATAGCGCCTGTCCTTTCCAAAGGGTAGATCACCCGTCAGTTCCTTTCCAGTATCATTATGACGCAATCCGCCTTATTTTGCAATAGTGCTGAAAAAAAGCAGTAAAAAGCTCAAAAAACTATCCAAATGGTGGGGGCAAAAATCGTCCGATTCTTGTATGATGAAGGTGACAAATCGTATTCTTTGCAGGGAAGGAGGGCTGCGCCGTGCGGAGGATCGTTTTGGACGCGCAATACTCTGTGATGACGAGCGCATTGACAATGGCACTGAAACAGGGCAGACCGGATTTCCAGGTGCAAAACGCCGGCCCTAAGACAAAGGATATTATAAAGCTATGCCGTTCATGCAGGGCGGATGTCCTGCTGCTGGAGGTATGCCCACATCCGCCGCGCACCCTGCAGGATAGACTGCTGCTGGCAAACGACCTGCGGGATGTATGCCCGCACTGCAAAACGGTACTGCTTGTGGATGAGGCCGAATATCCCGAACTGGCCACCGCCGTGTGCCTGGCAAAAAAGGATCACATTGTCGATGATTTCGTCTACGCTTCCGTCTCGCCTGCCTATCTGAGCGCTATGATGGACACTTTATGACCAAAAGGAGGACAGCTATGAAAAAAGTACAACGAACGCTCGCTGCCGCATTGGCAGCCATGATGCTTATGGCTTTGGCCGGTTGCTCCAAGGGGGATGTAACCAAAGAGGTCAATTCCGGCTTATCCGACCTGAAAGCGCAGGCCGCCGAACCGGCTGTTGAACCCCAGACGGAGACCCCGGCAGAGCCCAAGACCGACGCGGCATCCGAGCCTGCATCCGAACCTGCATCGGAGCCCGCTGCAGCGTCGGAGCCGGAAGCCACCGCCGAACCGGCCCCCGCTTCCGCTCCTGCGGACAATCCCGATTATCCATCGGCTGCCGGCCTGAACACCCCGACCCTGGAGGCATTCGGCACGGACTTTACGCTGGTGCTCAACGTGACCTGCCCCGACAAGGGCTGGTACAAGTCCGCGACCAGTTTCGGGGATTTCAAGCTGTTCCCGACCGATGACCCCAGCCATATCTTCTCCGGCGACCCGCGCATAAACTTTGAACTGAAAAGCGGTCTGGATAAGATCAACTACTATTACGACGACTTTGAAAATGTGGAGGAGCTTGCCCCGCGCACCATCGGCGGCGTGGAGATGGCCGGACGCACCTACAAAAACGTCGGTATGTGGTGGACGGAATACTACGGTGAGATGCCCACCGGCGGCTGGCTGGCCATCAAGATCTCCGGCGTAGACATTGACCCCGGCACCGAGGGCGACACCGTGCTGAACAGCGTCACCTTTGGCTAAGGCAGCACACTTCCCGCAACGAAAAGGCAGGTGAACCGACCATGAAAAAACTGCTATCCCTGACGGCGGCGGCCCTGCTGCTGATTACAGCGGGCTGCGGGCGCAGTAACGCCCCGCCTGCCTCGGCATCCTCTGCCGCCCCGTCGGTTTCCGCCCCGATAACGGAACCGACAGTCGAGTCGTCCGACGATACGACCCCGACCATTCAGAAGGACGAAGCCGCTGGCAAGCCGCAAAACAGCCGGAGGCTGGATGACTCCCGCATTGTCCCGCTGTACAACGAGCGCTTTACCTACACCAACCCCTACGGCATCGAGGACACCTATTTTTATGAAGTACCGCAGATCGACGATGACACCGAGGACGCCAAGCACATCAACGAGATGATCGACTACCGATACGGCTATCTGGTAGAGCGCGCCCTGGATGCCCGTTCCCGCAATGATTTCATCGACACAAACTTCATCATCTGGGTCAGCAACTGGACCGGCCCCGTGCTGACCCTACAGGTGACCAGCTCCGACACGATGTATAACCACGATGTGGGCAGCTACCATTACAACTTTGCCACAGGGCAGGAACTTACCAACCTGGATTTGCTCGAATACATGGGCTACACCGACAGCGCAAAGACCCTGAACGCGCTGCAGCGCGCCACAGCACAGCATTTTGACCTTTACTATGGCGGAGATGACCTCACGTATGCCGCCATGCTGAAGAAGATGCGCGTGCAAAGCCTGAGCGAGCTTGACAATGTATTTACCTATTATTCTCTGTTTCCGTACTATACCGACGGTCTGGTGGTCACCGTGCCGATGTACACCCCCGCCGGGTCGGGAATGTACTGGACAGATGTTCAGGTTGACCCCAACAAGCGGCAGGCCAGCGGCCAGGTGCTGCACGGGCAGGACGAATGGTTTACCTGCGATGTGACCGCCACAGGTAAGGTGACGGTGCGCGCCCTGACCGACTATGTATCCACCGACGGCGCAGTTACCTACCAAACCATGAAGGAATGGTACGAGCTGGGCGACAAGACCGAGTTCGCGGTAAGCGGTTGTTACGGCAATTATGTAAAGATGCTTATGACCAGCGTCGGGCAGGATTACGCCCCCTATGTGTTCCTACTGACCGAGAACGGCAACGTTGAGTACATCGACGTCATCAGCGGCGCACAGTGCGGCACCATGGCCAACGGCGGCCCGCTGTACGGCATCAACGAGATTGTCAAATTCGAGATCGGAACCGCCTACGATGCAGATTTCGAGGCCGAGTACACAACCGTGTACGCAGTCAGCCGCGATAACGAAAAGTACAATCTGGTTGAGGCTATGCACATTGCCGACCCGATAGGACTTCCCACCCTGATTGGCTCGTATGTAAGCGATCACACCGGTACATGGTTTGAAATTTGCGAGGATCAGCCGAACTTCTACATCGGCGAATATCGAAACGAAACCCGCCAGCCTGCCACATGGGACAGCGGCATCACCTACCTTGGCATGGATGACCGCGGCTGGATTTGCAGCATTTCGCTGTACCGCATGGATTTAGAACGCGCACAGCGCGAAACCCTGGCCATGATGCCCACCGATTACGGCGGCTTTTATGTAAGGCATATCGGCGGGGAATCCCTGCTGAACCTGCCAAAGGATGAATCCGTTTGGTTCCAAATGACAGAAGAATAAAAAAATCTGATACGATTATCTTGTAAAGGAGGCAGACACTATGGCAACCTGTACGCAATGTGGTGCCGAGTTAAAGCCCGGTACTAAATTCTGCGAGAATTGCGGTGCAAAAGTATCCGTACCGCAGCCCGCCGCACAGCCCGCAGCTGTGCCCCAGCCCCCGGTTCAGCCTACCCAGACTGCGCCGCAACCCCCACAGCCTGTACAGACGCCCCCGCAGCCGCAGGCAAGCGGCGGCAATCCCTATGCAGGCGGCGCACCTGCCGCCCCGCAGCCCCAGACGAACGCAGCGAATCCTTACGCAGGCAATGCGCCCGGCACACCGCCGCAGACCGGCGCAGGCGCACCGCTTTACGCCAGAAACACACCGCCGGATGCTCCCCATGCTGTCACGCCGCCGCCACCCGGCGGCACGGGCGGCAACCCTTACGGCAATGTGGCCCCCGGCGGCAAGCCCAAGCGCCCCCGCGCACCGATGTCCCCCAAGCGGATGATCCTGATCGCCATCCCGGTGATATTCCTGCTTATGATCATCGTAACAATGATCAGCGGCTCCATCCGCACCGGCAAGCCGAACGCCAGTGACCCGAATCAGGGCACCTGGGAAGCAGCCTACGCCGAGGTTGGTGGCTCCGTGACGCAGGTCGAGGATGCCTTCGGCAGCGGGTTCCTGATGGACCTGAATGACAAGGGCAAGTGCGTTGTAACGGTGGACGGCACCAAGTCCTATGGCAAGTGGACGCTGAACGGCGGGGTCTTCCAGCTGGATTGCGGCGGCCTGAGCTGCACCGGCACCCTGCAGGACGAAATCCTGACCCTGAACGATGTGCAGGGACAGGGCGTGACGCTCTACTTCGTCAAGTCCGGCAGCACCATGCAGCAGCCTCTGGACGGTGACAAGATGACCCAGGGCACCACCGCAGGCAGCGATACCGATGTGGGCATCTATGTGCTGGAATCCGCCTCCGACAGCGAGTACACCCTCTCCAAGGAGGAGCTTGCCCTTGTCGATATGGAGGACTTCTACATTGAGCTGCGTGCGGACGGCACCGGCGAAACCTACATGGAGGATTTTGTCACCTTCCAATGGAAGGACGGCAACTTCTACGCGCTGACCGACCCCGATAACCCGGCCATGACCTACACCCGCGAGGGTGACCTGCTGACCATT
>ERZ835541.2229-NODE-2229-length-16268-cov-3.827916_pt1 | contig 16268 bp, 19 predicted proteins | sample MGYA00519945_ERZ835541 | MGnify/ENA primary metagenome ERZ835541 (study PRJEB31850, sample SAMEA3708780) | human gut metagenome | biome: human gut; feature: human-associated habitat; material: faeces | place: China | collected 2014 ...
TCTTTTATTTCTTTTTTTAGTGATGCAAAATTTGCACACATCATACTTGGACATAATAATTTTTCCATATTAGCTCAAATCTTCTCCGTTACTTTCTATGACTTTTTTATACCAATAAAATGAGTCTTTTTTATAACGATTAAACGTACCATTTCCTTCATCATCCATATCTACATAGATAAAACCGTATCGTTTAGTAATTTGACCACTTGATGCAGAAACAAGATCAATAGCGCTCCAAGTAGTATATCCAATCACATTTACTCCTTCAGTAATTGCTTGTTTCATAGAATTTATATGTTGTCTTAAATAATCAATACGATAAACATCATGAATTTTATAGTCATTGGTCAATACGTCTGTTGCGCCCAATCCATTTTCAATAATTAATAGAGGCATTTGATAGCGCCCATATAACTCATGTAATACATATTTTAAACCATCTGGATCCATTGCCCAATCCCATTCGCTATATTGTAAATATGGATTCCTATTGCCAATTGATAAGTTACCTTTTGCCATATCTTCATCAACTTTATGAACTGTTATACAGTTACTCATATAATAAGAAAAAGCAATAAAATCAACCTTTCCGTCCAATAAGTCTCTTTCATCTTGTTGTTTTATATCTAAAGTAATACCCAACTTATTCCAAATATTTTGAGCATAGTATGGATATTGACCACGAACTTGAACATCTGTTGTGTAGTAACACATATTTCTAAATGTTTCCTGACTTATTAAAACATCCTTAGGATCACATGTTAAAGGATAATATGCCAACGAACTAAACATACATCCTACTTGATTTAAAGAATTAATATCATGTGCAAGTTTTACAACTTTTGCACTTGCAACTAATTGGTAATGCAATTGACTAAAATTATTTTGTGATACTTCTCTTGGCAAATCATATGGTAAAAATGAAGGTATTGCTAAAGAATTAATTTCATTAAATGTCACCCAATATCTGACCAAATCTTTATATTCTTTAAAACACACCTTTGCAAATTGATAGAATTCCTCAATCATTTGACGATTACTCCATCCACCAAATTTTTCTTCTAAATAAACAGGGATATCATATTTATGTAAAGTTACTAAAGGTTCAATATCATACTTTTTACATTCTTTTAATACGTTATAATAGAATTCAACGCCCTTTTTATTAACCCCATTTTCATATCCTTTAGGGAATATCCTTGCCCATGAAATAGATAAATTCAATGTTTTTAATCCCATTTCACCAAATAAGGCAATATCTTCTTTGTATCGATGATAAAAATCTACAGCATTATGGTTAATATAATAATAATTATCATGCATATCATAATGGTAATTAGATGGTAATGTAGCAAAAAAAGGATATAATCCCTGATTTCCATTATCATCCACATATGTTTTCATGCGCATCCCAGATTGCGAACCAACAGTTCCATAATCTGATGCAATAGGGGTTTTTCCATCTAGATTCCACCCGCCCTCACATTGAGAAGCAGCGATATCTGAGCCCCATAAAAATTCTTTGGGAAATTTCATATTAATATCTCCTAACTATTTTCTAAATTTTTTTCTCCATATAAAATAAATGTAACAACAAATGCAACTATGCAACCAACAATAGTACCTGGAAATGAACGTACCAAGTTATTAACTCCACCGGATAATAGCGCAGTCCAACCAATAAAATTTGATGATGATAGAGCATATACACCTACGTTAAGCATACGGTGTATTCCTCCTGCTATTGCCATACCTAAACATGGAGCTAACATCAATTTGAAATTTTTCATATATATACCAAATATACTTGGTTCCATTACTCCACCAACAATGGCAGAAATTGCACATTCTCTACAAGTTAATTTTGTTTTTTTATTTTTTGACTTAAAAGAAATCGCTAAATCTGTTACTGCAACAATCAAAAATTGACTAGCAAATTGAGCAGGAAGTAACGAATAGTTTACACCCGCTGTAAAAAGATCCATAACAAAAATTGCGCCTAATGCTTGATGTAATCCAAATGCAACAAATAATTCATATAATCCAGAAACAATAAATGCTACAAGTACTGGAGATACAGATTCTAACATTTGAATAGGTGAAGCAATAACATATCCTAATGAAGTTCCTAACGGTGTAATAACGTATAAACAAATCGGTAAACAAATTAACAATTCTAAAATTCCTACAAAAACAAATTTGAACATATCAGGAATAAATCTATTTAATATCTTTTCAATTTTTGACAATAGCCAAATTTCGATAATAACAGGAATAATTTGAGTATTTAATGTAATTGCCATTGGAGCTGCTCCAAATATATTTAAAGTTCCTTCACTTACTCCTGTCATCCAATCAGAACTTAACTGAATACAAATTAGTACTAATGCAAATATTGGTGAACATCCAAATTTTTTTGACGAAGTATAAGCAATAAGTACTGGAACGAAAAATGTGATAGCATTTTGTGCAATTGTTAAATAATTGTAAATACTTGATTTTGTACTAACCAAATTTAAACAAGTAGGTCCAATTATCGAAGTAATTGCAGCGAACATCCCCATTGCAATAAACGCTCCTAAACAAGGAACAATACACTCTGTCATAGTTGTTAAAATATTTTTAAAAACGTCTTTAATATTCTTTTTTTTCTTAGGTACATCTAAATTTTCATTAATAGCATCACTAGCAATAAAATTTCCTTGTTTACAAACTTCGTCATAAACTCCATTTACTGCTGTACCAATAATAATTTGCAATTGTTCTCCAACCCACAATCTTCCATTAGTACCATCTAATTCATTTAATTCTTCATCTCTGACCAAACTTCGATCTTTGACATTAAAACGCAAACGTGTCATACAATGTTCACAAAACGAAATATTCTCTGCACCACCGACTAACATTAAAATGTTTGCAGCTAGTCCTGCATAATCTTTTTTTGTCATAATTTTTCCTCTCTCTTTCTTTTTTTATTTTATCAACATATTCGCGCGATTCTATGTTGTTAAAATCCATTAAAAAACCTCAGGCATTAAAAATTCTACAATAGCAAAATTTTATATACCTGAGGTCACGCCCACTACGCAAGGTAACGCCCTCTATCGATTGCTTAGACAATCTTCTCTTGTACACAATCTATTAACATGCAATATCAAATATATCTTTTCATCATCTGTTAAAACACATTTCATTGCATCTTCTAAATAAATAGTTATTTTTTCGACTATTCTATTAGTTTTTGGATAACATTTTATCAAAGTATCATACATTTCTGAGTTCTTTGAAAATATATATTTTCCTTTTTTTCCTCTTTTAAATAAATAATTCATATGTGAAACAAAACGTGAATAATTAAATCCATTCTTATCAATATTTATTTTTAAATATTGTTCTATAATTTTTATGATATCCTGTATCATATCTTCATTTCGTTTTTCTTCATTTCTACCAACAGATATTTCTGCATTAATGATATGCAAAGCTATCATTCCTGCTTCAACTTCTGGTAAAGATACGCTTAACATTTTATTAATTGTATGCAATCCAAACAGTCCTACAGCATATTCATTTTCATACAAGTGTTCTACATCTTTAAATATTGGTAAACTAATATCTATATTCTCTTCATACCTTTTTATTGCAAAATTAATATGATCTGCCAAAGTAAAAATAACATTAGGATTTATTGTTTTTTTCAAATGGCTTCTACAATAATCAATTATTTTGATAGAAACATCTAAAATGTCTTGAGAAATATGAGCTATCATATCTACATATTCAGTTTTAACTTTATAGTAAGTCCTATCTATTTTTGATAATTCAATTATATCATTATTTTTTTTCTTAAATCCTATTCCTTTTCCAAAAGCAACTACTTCATTTTCATTGTTATCTAAACATATAACAACATTATTATTAATGGTTCTGAGTACTCTCATAATATTACCTCTTTTATTAATTCTTTGTACATTCCATTATTACTGAGTCAGTCGTCACATCTGTTATATTACTTTTGAAAACTTTATATTCTGAATTAGTAACAACTATTGGTGTTGTTAAATCTATATTCCTTTCTTTCATAAATTGTCTATTTATTTTTAAAACTGGTGTTCCATGTTTTACCCTATCGCCTTCTTTTATTAAAAGTTCAAATCCCTTTCCTTCAAGTGATACAGTATCTAATCCTATATGCATTAAAATTTCTGCTTTATTATTTGCTTCAAATCCAATCGCATGTTTAGTCGAGGCAACCAATTTAACTTTCCCATCTAATGGCGCAAACAAAGTATCTCCTTCAAATATTAATCCTACTCCTTCACCCATCATTTTCTTTGAAAAAACAGGATCTGGAACTTTTGATAAGTCTACAACTTTTCCATTTGCCGGTGCATATATTACACATTTTTTCTTTTTTAATACGTTAATCATATTCTTTCTCCTTATTATATAAATAAAAAACTCTTCAAAGGCAACATAATAAAGTATAAAAATACTTTTATTAGGTCAAGCCTCCAAAGAGTTACATTCCTAAATCACAAAGAAATACTAACATTCTATGATGTTTTTGTCAATATTTTGTTAAAATTTATATTAACTTTATATTTATATTATTCTCATTTTTTATTCAATATTTTAAATCATCACTAAATCTAATAAATGAATCCCATTTCCCTTTCCAAGTAAAATACCTTTTAAACAACGATTACATGTACATATTACTTGAATACCTTGAAATTGTTGTACATAATCATACATATATTTTTCTTGTATCTCTTTAGAATAATGAGATAAATGGTTATCTTTCAATTCTTTATTTTCATAGTGGAGCGTTCCACAATAGATAGAATTTTCTTTATTCTTTTCAATTTCAAGTACCTCAATATTCATTTTTTTTAAAAGACTTCTTACTGCTTGATGTATTTCTGGATGATTTCTATCTCTCCAACAATCTTGTAAATACATCTTTTGACCATGATAATCAGGAAATTTAAAATCATCTAATTGATCTAAATATTGCCATAAAGACATTGTATTAACTTGATTTTCTATTTGACCTCTACACGCTTGACAAACATAAATACCAATATCTTCTTCATTAAATTTTCTTTGATCAATTTTACAACATTTTGCAATATCCATCTTTTCTTTTAAATATTCTCTTACTTTTTTTGCTGTTTGTGGACTTGAAATAGCAAAATTACAACTTGGATAATAAATATACATTCTCTTTCCTCCTATATCATTTGAATAACAACCTCACTGATTCCTGCAAGAACCATAACTAAAATTGGATTCATTTTATATTTTCTAAGTAATATTAAACAAAGGATAAAAACAATAATTGCATGGTATCTTATATAAGAAATACCAATTAATGAATCTTTAAAAAATGAAGAAATCAAAATACTGATTCCACTAATCGCAATCATCGAAACAACCGCTGGTCTTAAATAAGAAAGAATTGTTTTCATTACTTTCATATCTTTATATTTTACATAAAAATAAGCAAGTAATGAAACAAGGATACATGAAGGTAAAATACAACCAAAAGTAGCAATAAGAGCACCAGGTAAATGAGCTACATATTGTCCAACAAATGTTGAAGAATTGACCGCAATGGGTCCTGGTGTCATTTGGGAAATCGTAATAAGATCCGTAAATGTATTCTGACTGATCCAATGATAGGTGGAGATTACTTGTTGACTAATAAGAGGTAATGCAGCATAACCACCCCCAAAGCTAAAGAGTCCTATTTGGAAAAATGCCCAAAATAATTGTAAATAAATCATGCTCTTTCCCTCCTTATAAATAGCTCAACAAATGCAAGTAAAATACATCCTAAAATAATGTACATAATATTCACATTTAAAAAGTAATTTAAAACAAAAGCTCCTATCATAATTAAAATATTTCTTTCTTTATGTTCATCCATGACACTTAAGGCCATATCATAAACCACACTTACGATAATCGCTCCAATTCCAGCACGCATTCCAAGAAGAATTGCACTGATGATTTTATTCGTAATAAATATTTTATAAAAATAAGCAATCACACTAATAATAACGATTGGTGGAATGATTGTGCCTATCACACAAACAATAATCCCTAAAATTCCTGCCATTTTATATCCTAAAACAATCGCTCCATTAACAGCTATTGCTCCTGGAGCACTTTGTGCAATCGCTACTAAATCCAACATTTCTTTTTCATCAATATAATGAAGTTGATCCACAAATCTTTCTTTTAATAAAGAAACAATCACATAACCTCCACCAAAAGTAAATGCTGATAAATAAAGTGTAGAGGTAAACAATTCCATTAATAATTTTCTTTTTTCCTTCATTTCTATCACCTATTTCATCTTAATACACATTGATTCATCTGTAAAATATTATATAATAATATTATACATAGGTATTTACCTATATAAGGAGGCATTATGACATTTAGACATCTAGAAATCTTTATGAGTGTTTATCAAAATCAAAGTATTACTAAAGCATCCAAAGAATTACACATTAGCCAACCTTCTGTTTCATTAGCTATTAAAGAATTAGAAGAAAAATATCAAACACCCTTATTTGATCGTATGAACCGTCAAATTTATCCTACAAAAAAAGCTCATCTTTTATATAATCATTCATTACAGATTCTTTCATCTCTTGAAAATATGGAAAATGAAATGTATGAAGATCATGTAGAAAATATTTCTTTTGGTTGTAGTGTCACTATGGCACAAGTTTTTTTACCTCAATTATTAAAAAAATTAAAAATGATTTACCCAACTATTCATTTTCATATTATCGTTAATAATCTTGAATATATAGAAAATTTACTTTTAAAAAATGAATTTAATTGAAACAACACCGCTTCATCAATTAAAAAAAATAGCCTTCTATCAAGATGAACTTGTTATTATTGTTCATCCAAAACATCCTTTATTAAAAGTAAAAGATTTAAAAGAACTAGAACATTATGATTATTATTCACGTGAAAAAGGAAGTTCTATTTATGAACTTGTTCATAGTTATTTTATAAGTCATGATTTAGATATTGTGCCAACTATTGAATGTACAAATCCTCATGCTTTAATTGAACTCGTTAAACAAAATGATGGCTTTTCGATACTTCCTTATTCTTTAGTTAAAGAATCAAAAGAAATAACTTATTTAAAAAATAATGATTTTCAAATACAAAGAACGTATCATATTGTCATGCACAAAGACAAAAAACTCCTTCCTCTCTATCAAGAAATATTTGAGCTTATTAAAAAGGAATAATGACCAAAAATCATTATTCCTTTTATTATTTAGCTTTAATTGCCCAACGCATTTTTGTTGATTTAGCTCTTGAATTTCGATGACATTCTTCTTTAGTAGGTCGTATTACATTTCGACATACATCTTCATAAACACCACTATTTTTCATTTCTTTAAAAGTCTTTTTAACAATACGATCTTCTCCAGAGTGGAAAGTTAAAATAGCAACTTTTCCACCTGGTTTTAATATTTTAGGTAGTTTTTCAACAAATTCATTTAATACTTCAAATTCTTGATTGACTTCAATTCTTAATGCCTGAAAAACTCTTGCTGCTGTTTTATTAACAATATCTTTTCTATTTTTATCTTCAATAAAATTTAATGTTTTATCAATGATTTTATAAAGTTGACGTGTTGTTTCTACTTCCATTCCTGAACGAATAAAAGAATATATGTTTTTAGCTAAAATATCAGCATAAGGTTCATCAGAGTTTTCTAATAAAATATTTTCTAAATCTTCTCTAGATAACTCTTTTAATATCTGAGAAGCGGGTCTTCCAGCTTTAGGATTTAATCTTAAATCTAAAGGTCCATCTTTTTTATAAGAAAAACCTCTTTCTGGATTATCAATTTGCATTGATGATACACCTAAATCTGCTAAAACAAAATCAAATTGTCCATATTTTTCGCTTACTTCGTCAATATTTCTAAAGTTAGTTAAAATAGATGTAAAAAGATTTTCATCAAATCCTTTATTTCTAAGTCTTTGTGTTGTCTTTTCAATTTCAATCGAATCAATATCTAATCCATAAACATGACCTTGTCCATCTAATTTTTCTAACATTTTAGATGTATGTCCACCATAACCTAACGTACAATCTAAACCAACTTGTCCTGGTTGAATATCTAAAAACTCTAATATTTCATCTACCATAATAGAAATATGCATTCCTGCAGGTGTACTTCCTTTAGAAATTACTTTTTCAATCGTTTCAGGATACATTTCTGGATCTAATTCTTTATATTTTTCTTCAAAATTTCTAGGATGTGTTCCTTTATATCTTTTTCTTCTTTTATGTATTTGTTCACTCATAATTATTCCTCATCTTTTTACTCTTTATAATATAACGAATAATCTTTTAAGAAACAATAGAAAGATAACAGACTTATTATTAGCAGTAGTAAAAATATTTTTTCTATTTTGGATATATAAAAAATAAGTTTTTATTCTATTGGTTGTTGATAAAAACCGCCATAAAAATTTTCAGTTTTTATAACATTAACTATTAAATCAGGATCCACATCTTTCATTAAGTCTATAATATCTTGGACTTCATAACTTGAAACCACTGTATGTAATAAATTCATTGGCTGTTTTGAATATCCTCCAATAGCCTCAACACAAGAAATACCATGACGATAATATTGGATATAGGCCTCTACAATTTCTTTTGATTTTTTTGTTGTTATTTGTAATGTTACACGTTCATAACGATGGTAAAAAGAATCGATTGTTTTTGTTGAAATAAATTGAAATAAAATAGAATATCCTGCATGGATCCAACCAAACATTGATCCAAATATCATAAGAATTAAAGTATTAAAAACAAAAACATATTCCCATATAGATTTACCCTTTTTATTAGAAATATAGAGAGCAATAAAATCTGTCCCTCCAGTGGAAGCATTTCCTCTAAGTACAAGAACTGCCATTAATCCATAGGAAACTCCCCCAAAAGTAATATTTAATAAAATATCATTAAATAAAGGTTGAAATTGACACACTTTTAAAAACAAACTCGCTAAAAATACTTGTAGTAATGAAAAAAGTGTAAATCTAGGGCTAATATTTTTATAGCATAAAATAGCAACCGGTACATTTAAAACAATCATGCCTAATGATGTTGAAAACGAAAAGCCAAAATAAGTAGAAGTAATTTTCTCAATAAGAATAGCTACCCCTGTAAATCCACTTGATAATAAATTTGCAGGTTGAATAAAGACTTGAATGACATACGCTTGACTTAACGCAGAAATCAAAACACAAAGAAACGTTACCAATGTTCTTGCTTTTTTATTTTTATTTAGTTTTTTTATCATATACTTTTCACAATTTTTTCAACTAATTCCTTAGAGACAACATCATAATCATTTTCATGAGGAACAGGGGCATAAGCATAAGAGACCTCATGTCTGTGTGTTGTTGCATCATTGATCCAGTCTTTACAAGAACTATGAACTTGATAAATTCCTGTATACTTCATCATTTCTTTGGCGTTACTTGCATTCATGCCACTTCCTGCAAGTATTTCAATTTGACTTCCATATTTTTCTTGTAAATTTTTAATTAAATCTTTTCCATCCATTGCTTTAGGTTTTAATCCACTGGTAAGAATACGATCCACCCCTAATTCAATTAATAATTCTATAGAAGCATAAGGATCTTCAACACAATCAAAAGCACGATGAAAAACAACTTCTCCTTGATAACTTTTTATGATTTCTATCATTTCTTTTGTTTGTTTAATACAAATAGAACCATCTTTATTTAAACAACCAAAAGCTATTCCATCGGCTCCATTTTCTAATAAAGACTTTGCATCTTCTTTCATCACTTCAAATTCAATCTCGTTATAACAAAATCCTGCTCCTCTTGGTCTTACCATCGTAATTACTTTTAAGTTTGTATTCTTTTTTGTAAGTTTTAAAGTTGCTAGAGATGGTGTTAAACCGCCTAAATGTAAAGCATTATTAAGTTCAATGCGTTTTGCTCCACCATGATAAGCATTTAAAGCATCTTCATAACTTCCACAACATATTTCGATTATTCTTTCCATACTCTCTCCTATAACATTCCTAAATAATAAATTCCTAATGCATATATTTTTGCATTTGTATTCAAATCCTCAATTTTCATCCATTCATTTGGTTGATGTCCAATACCTTTTTGACCCGGAAAACTTGGACCAAAAGGAACAATATGAGGCATTAATTTAGCGTAAGTTCCTCCCGTAGTGGTAACAGGTGTTCCATCTAAATGCGTTATTTTTTCATAAGCCTTAGACAACAAAGAAACCATTGGGCAATCTTTTTCAAATTTTACAGGAAAATAATGTTGAACACATGTTACTTCCATGTTTTTTGCTTTTTCTCTAATTGTTTCAACAATTGTTTCTAGCGTCATATTTGCAGGATAAGAAAATGTGACCGAAAAAACAAGTTTACTTTTTTCATGTTTCAATACAAAATTACGCATTTCATTTATACCAAATTCTTCATCTTTAAAATCTAAACCGAGTTTTTCTGCATTCGTATTAGCATTTAAAAAATAGTTATTAATAAACAAAAAAAATTCATCAACTTGTTTTTCTTTAGCACTTATTTCAATAACAGCTCTTCCTCTTTCTGCATAAACCACAGGATACTTACAGTCCGGTGTCCACCCCATGACTGGCGGCTTTTCATGTTTTAAATAATACTCTAAATCTTTAAATCCAGTTTCTTCATCACAGCCAAAAATAATTCTTACAGGCTTATGAAGTTTAATATTTAGTTCTTTAATCGCATATAATGCATACAAGCATGTCATAATTGGACCCTTATTATCTAATATTCCTCGTGAATAAATATATCCATCTTCTTCATACGCACTAAATGGGGGATGTTTCCAACCTAAACCTGTAGGTACAACATCTAAATGTCCAATAATGCCAATATAATCTTCACCTTTACCATATTGTGCATATCCTATATAATGATCTAAATTTTTTGTTTCAAACCCTAAAGATTGAGCAATTTCTAAAACCTTGTCAAGTGTTAAAGCAATATCTTTACCAAAAGGTGCCCCTTGTTGAAAAGTTCCTTCAACACTTGGCATTTTTACAATCGTTTTAATATCCTCAATCATTCTTAAAGAAAGCATATCTATTTTTTTTATAATTTCTTCTTCCATACTATTTTTCCTCTAAAGGTGCCATCCTTGTTTTCATATAATGATCAAGCCATTCTTGACTTGCAACTTCATGAATACATTTTCCATCTTTATTTTTTGTAAGATAAACAATTGGTTCTTGATTTTCCGTTGCCACCGCAAATGAAAATCCTTCAATATTAGTTGCAACTCCCCATTCTCCTTTATTATTCATTGCAATTAACGATAGATCCCCTGCATGACCTCTTCTTTCTTTTAAACGATGATCAAGTTGATTAACTGCTTTTTCACAAGCTGCTTGAGGGTGCATACCTTCTGCCATTAAGCGAACGATTTCATAAGAAATACATCCTTTCATTAGATCTTCTCCCAATCCAGTTGCTGAAGCTCCACCTACACTTGAATCAACATAAAATCCTGAACCCGCTATTGGTGAATCTCCAACACGTCCTTTTTTCTTCATAAATAAACCACTTGTTGAAGTTGCTGATGTCATTTTTCCTTGTTGGTCAAGACATACCATACCAACTGTATCATGTCCTGCATAAGGTTTTATTTCTTGTTCACGGACTTCTTTCACTCTATTTCTATAATGAATTTTAGCGCGGTCTGTAAGCATATTTTTACGTTCAAAGCCTTCTTTATGAGCAAATTTTTCAGCCCCTTCTCCAACTAAAATATTATTTACTTTTTCTTTAGATAAGCGTCTAGCAATTGATACCGGATTTGCAAAATCTTTAATAGCCGCAACTGCTCCAATACTTAATGTATTTCCATCCATATAAGCTGCATCTAACTCTACTTCCATTTCTTCATTAGGAAGTCCTCCATAACCAACTGATTTATAATAAGGAAAATCTTCAACTGCTTTTATTGCTGTTTCTATTGCATCTCCTGCATCTCCTTTTTCTTGTAAAATATGGCTTGCTTCACTAATTCCTTCAACAGCCATACGCCATGTTGCTATTATTCCCCACATTTTCTTTCCTCCTAGTAGAAAGGATGCTAAACAGCATCCTAAAAACAAAATTTTTCTTTAATTTCTTCAATTTCTTTTTCTTGGTAAAGAGCCTTTGCAAGAACACACATTCCCTCTAAAGACTCATTTAAACCTATACCACCCTTTTTAGGTGTTTTAATAATACATAATTTATCTTTATATTCGTTAATCGTTTCTTGATTATCATCTGACATGGCCGCAATTGCTTTAGAAGATGTATTTTGATTAATATCGTAAGCAATTCTTGCTGCCATTTTTCCATAATTCAAATAATTAAAACAAGGACCACACATTACAACATCAGGTTTTAATTTATTCACCATTGCGCATAATTTTCGACTTACTTCGTCAGGATTTTTTAGATACGTCCCGTCTCCACAATAAAGACATGCCACGACTTTTCCATCTACTTTCTTTAAAAATGGTTCCATCATAACTGCCGGACCAACAGCTTCCTTTTTTGCTCCTAAAGGAATATCATGATCGTCTTTAATACCAGCACCTGATTGAATTTGGTCATAAATCATGATTATTTTCATAAATTTTCATCTCCTACAAATCATCAAATGAAAGATCATCTAATGAAATATCATCCTCTTCTTCTTCATCATTTTGCATATTATTTTCTTCTTCAAGATATTGTTTATCCATTATTTTAATAAATGGCATATAGATAAAGATTCCTAAAATTAATAACAACACTTGTAAAAGAGCTCCTGCCCAATTTGTTGCAAGGAAACCAGAAATAACAATTGGTGTTGTCCAAGGAATATTAATTCCAGAACAAATTGGTACTAAATTCATAGCCATTGCAAAATATGAAATAACAATATTCACTGTTGGAACTAATACAAAAGGTATTAATAATGTTGGATTCAATACAATTGGTAATCCAAAAACAATTGGTTCATTAATTCCAAAAATACCAGGAACAAAAGAGAGTTTACCTAAATTTGTAATACGTTTTGATTTACAGAATAAAAGCATCGCAATAACTAATGATAAAGTAGATCCTGCTCCACCAAAAGTAGCAAATAAATCTTGGAATTGTTGGCAAATAATATGATGTTCACCAGCAATATTTCCTGCTGATAATGTTTGTAAAATTGGATTGAATACGGCACCAACAACCGAACCACCATTTACTCCAAAGAACCAAAATAAATGTAAGAAAATATAAGCAACAACCATTGCTCCTAATGTATCTCCTAAATTTAATAATGGTGTTTGTAAAAATTCAAAAATAATTTGGAATACATTTGTACCTAAAAAACCAAATAATAAGTTAATTGTAAAGAATACGATCATTACCATCGCCGCTGGAATTAATGCAGCAAATGATTCTTCAACTGTAGGTGGAACACCTGCTGGCATTTTAATTGTCCAACCTTTACGTTCCACATATGTATAAATATGGACTGATAAAAAAGCACACATAATTCCGACAAAAATACCCTTTGATCCTACCCAACCTAAAGGAATACCACTTAAACTTACATCAACTGCTTTACCTGCCACATCAACACTACCGCTAACTGAATATGGCATAATTAAAAACCATGAAACAACGGCAACGGCTGCACCAAATATCTTATTTGTATTCATTTTTCCAGCAAAGGAATACGCTATACCAATTACAGCAAAGATTGCCATAATATCAAAAGTAGCCCCTGCTGGTTTTGAAATAAAAGATGCTAATGTCTGTCCTGTTGAAGAATTAACCACAGTTGTTTCTAAAAAATTAATCCAACCTTGAATTGGAAAGTTCGCTATCAATAAGAAGATAGAACCTCCAATTAATAATGGAGTTGAAACAAGAAAACCATCACGAATTGACATGAGGTACTTATTTCTCCCAATCGCCTCCGCTAGAGGCATTAGTATTTTTTCAAGTTTTTTCATCATAAGACTTGTCCTCTTTCTATTTTTTATTTGATTTAATCAGTTTAATTGCTGATTTTAACACTTTTTCACCATTCATCATACCGTAATCCGCTTGATCAATGACCGCAATAGGAATACCTGTATTTCCAAATTGTTCAACTGTTTCTTCATACATATATTTCACTTGTGGACCTAGTAAAATACAATCAGGGGTATCTTTTTCTATAATTTCTTCAAGTTTATTGTGTGAAAAAGCTGCCACTTTAATAGGCAAATTGTGTGCATTAGCGACACTTTGCATATTACTCGCTAACATACTTGTTGACATTCCTGCACTACAAAATAAATAAATTTTTTTCATTCTCCTTCTCCCTTCTTATTTTTCTAACGAATAAAGACGTTGGTTCAATTTTATAATTTCAAGAGCCATCATTTTAATTGTTTCAGCAGACATAAGTTGATCTTCTGCATGCATCAATAAAATATTTGGTACAACTTTTTCACCATTTGCTTCTTTTTGTATCAAACCTGCATGTGCTTCATGTCCTTTTACAAATTCCTGATCTCCCTCTTTTATTTTTGCTTTAGCTAAATCAAAATCACCTTTTTCAGCAATTTTCATTGCTTCAATATAAGATGATTTTGCTACACCTACCGCAGAAATAATTTGAAAACTAACTAACTCTAAATTGTCCATTTTTGTTCCTCCAATATCTTTACATCTATTATTATAAATATTTCTTTATCTTTAGGCTGATAGAGACGTTTCCTAGCAATAGGAAATCAAACACTTACAACCTTTGTATTTCCTATATAGTCATGTATTGCACGATGTTCCTTGGTAAAAATAATCATCAATGTACTTATTCCTCCCACAACAAACCCAACATACATCATCATTGAAACAATATTTACGTGTATGCATAAAGAAACAAGTTGATGCCACAATGCACTTGCACTCACAAAAACACCTTCAATTACAATCATTCCTAAACCTTGTCTTAAAACCAATGATTTTAACGATACTTCTTGATTATTATTTTGAATAATTTTAACTTTACATATTCGTTTTCCTACAGTCTGTCCTTTATAAACAAAGAAAGGAATATAAATGTAGTAAAACAAAGCAAAAATTACTCCTATAATCCCCGCAATAAATCCATAAGGTTGTTGAATTTTTAATAAATTTTGTTTTAACATTGTTCCATACAATTTTTGTGAAACCACAGCAATTGGAAAAGCAGCACAAAGTGCTCCTAAATACCAATCAATAAAATAACTAAGCACTCTTCTTGTTAAAGGTGCATTTATATATATATTTCTTTTTGTCATCTTCATTAGCTCCTAAGCGATAATTTCTTTCATAAATTCTTCATAATTATTTACTTCTAATAATTGTTCAAATTTCTTTGAATTAGCGACAATACTTGATAACCAATCAAAAAATATTTTTAATAAATGATTATCTGTTTCTCTAATTCCCAATAAAATAATAAATTTCACATCAAATTCTCCCCATTTCACACTTCTATCTAAAATCAATACAGAAATACATGATTTTTTGGTAGATACTTCTATAGAATGTGGAACAGCAAAACCATACATAAATGAGGTTGCTGAGACTGCTTCTCTTTTAAAAACATCTTCTTTGTATGCTTTTGTAGCTAAATCATTATCTATCAATTCATCACATAAATAATTTAAAATTTCTGTTGTATCATGAAATGTTTGATGAACATGGAATAAATTTTCTTTAATAAGTTTTTTTAACATCTTCACCACATCATTGTGATAAAGCTTATTATCTAATTCATTAAGAAGCTGAAATACTTTACTTTCATCTTCGTTATTTACAAATAAAGTTATTTGAAGAGTTGGTATGTCAAGTTGATGTTTTAAGGGAACTGTTGTTAAAATGAAATCTGGTTGACATTGTTCAACCTGCAATTCTTCAAAAAAATGAAATATCTCAAGAATTTCCATTCTCTCCCCAAATCTATTTTTTAATTTTTCTACACAAGGAATAGATAACATTTGATTGTGAGGAATGATGACTATTCCCCGATGACGATACATACTTTGGCTTCTTTCATAAGCTGCTCCCAAATGCAAAGCAAGAAATGCCAGCTCGTTTTCGTTAATAGTGTATCCTGTGCATTCAGTAATAACCTCACCAGAATGTACT
>ERZ835541.2257-NODE-2257-length-16082-cov-3.781182_pt1 | contig 16082 bp, 22 predicted proteins | sample MGYA00519945_ERZ835541 | MGnify/ENA primary metagenome ERZ835541 (study PRJEB31850, sample SAMEA3708780) | human gut metagenome | biome: human gut; feature: human-associated habitat; material: faeces | place: China | collected 2014 ...
CCGTCCTTGATCTTTACCCACTGGAGCTTCTTTGCGTCGTCTGAGGGCGTATTGCCGAAGCTGTAGTTTGAAATGCCTCCGGACATTGAGGGGATATTGCCCCTACCCGCGCCCGAATATGGTTCAGTGTCGTTACGCCACGGCTTTGTGGGTCTTGCCAGCGCCGCGCCGTTGTTGTAAAATCCGCCGAGCTTGACGGTTCCGAGATATTGCGCCATAAGGTAGCTCTCCTTCCGTTTTGATGAAGCGGTAGGGAGCGAATATCTTCTTCGCCAGATTGTGGGCGCAAGCCCATCGGGCGAAGCCGAGCCACGAATTGACCGATTGGACGATCGCTGCCTTCGTGATCGTGCCCTCCTGCAGCTTCTCCATCATCCGCTTGATGCGCCGCTTCTCCCGCCGTTTCGACTCGGTACGGAGAAGCAGATGCGTCGCTTTGATTTTGAAGCCGTAGGCGTTCACGCCCTGCCGCACATAGAAAATCTTGGTCTTCTGGTTGGTCTCAAGGTGCAGTCTCTCTTGGAGGAACACCTTGATCTTTGCTAACCACTCCCGGGCGATTTCCTTGTTTGGCGCTATGACGACGACATCGTCCATGTAGCGCGTGTAGAGCGTCGCACCGAGGAAGCGGATGCAGAATTGATCGAGCTCGTTGAGGTAGATGTTGGCGAAGTCCTGAGAACTCACATTTCCCAGCGGAATCCCTCTCTCGCCCTCCGGCGAGCTGTCGATCACTTTGCAAAGAAGCCTGTAAAAACGGAGGAAGTCCTCGTATTTCTCGGGGTACTTCTTCTTGAGCTTCTTGAACCGCTTCGCGATGATCTGCTTGAGCACGCTGCGGTCGATGCTGTAGAAAAACTTGCGGACGTCGATCTTGATGACCGTCGCCTCGTCGCCCCACTTCATGCGGGCGACCCTCATGTCATGCTGTACGTTGAAGGCAGCTCGGATGGGGCCTTTTCCGTACATACACGCAAATGAACGGTTGACGAATACCGGGCGGAAGAGCGTCTGCAGCTCCTGATGGATGACGAGCTGCACGATCTTGTCCCGCAGCGGCGGGATGTGGAGACTGCGCTCCTTCGGCTCCACGATGATCCTGTGCCGATACTTTCCCGGCGTGTACTCACTAACGCCCGCCTGTCTCGTTTTCTCAATTTTCTTGAGATCGCGCCACAGGCGCACGTTGTTCACCTCGGAATAGAGGTCGTAGAGCACGGCCTCCCGCGTGAACTTACGGCTGCCTCGCAAGGCGGTCTTGTAGCCCGCCTCGATCGCTGACCAGCCCACGACGTCCTCATAGCTGGAGGGCGGAGGGATCGGCGGCACGAGGGCTTTCTTGGTGCTCTTCGTGTTGTAGAGCATAATGGGGAATTTCGTCATTCGTGGCATCCTTTCCTTTTAGAACGGCTTGGCACCCATGACGCGGGTTGCTACCCACATTGTAGACCTCCCTCCGCCTCCCAATACGAGAGGGCGGGCGAAGCTCAGTCACTGTTTTTACGCCGTTTCTCAACATGGCGAAGGATTACCTCTCCCTTGAAGTATAACAAGGACACGCACCTGAAGCCGTGGCCGCAGATGACGTAATAACCTACAAGGCGGGGCGGAAACCGAGGTTCGGGTTGGAGTTCGTAGCATTGTTGTTGTTCCAGTTGCGGGCCGAATTGTACCCGCGAATCGCACGGTTCGACGCCAGACAGAGATAACCCTGAGTAGGTGCTGTACTTTTTCTGATGGTCTATTTTCGGTTGTTGATGAAGAACTTTTGCAGTCCTCCAATGATGCGCCCGATCTCCTCGAGCTTTCCTTGCAGTTCCAAGAGTTTCTTCTGCGTGATGTACTTCTGGTTCTTGGCGACACCTAAAAGCACGAGCAGCAGTGTCTTCTCTGCGTCCGCCTCATCCAGCCACATGAGCCGTCTGTTGACGTTCGTGAGGTTGTTGGCCATAACAGCCGCTCGGATGAGCTTGTAGCAGGATTGCTTGATCTCTTGGCACAAGGAGAACTTCTCGGAGGCGGGGAAGTTTTTCAGCAAGGGGTATATATCCCTTTCGAGAAATATCTCAGTTTTCTTTTGTAGGACTGACGGCTCTGCCATGATACACACACCTCTTTTCCCGAACGCGGGCAAGCTCGGCGTGATCACCATAATATTCGAAGCCGTAGTCCGTGAGTTTGATCCTGACAGGCTTGCCGCTGATGATGCTGTGCCCTGTGATGAGGACGTCGGCGTCCCCTGTGAGGGACAGTCCCGCCTCCGTCTGCAGGTTCAGCACGCCATCCGGCAACCCGCCGCACTTCTCGCATACCGGGGCCAGCTCCACGAGCAAGCTCCCGATGATGCAGCTTGCTTCCTTGCGGCTGCAAGCGACCTTATACATAGATTTTTCGCGCCACAGAGTCGTAAATCCCTGACGTGATCGCGACCGAGGTCACGGTGTTGAAGTTGATGAGAAAGACATTGTTGACCATGTTGTTCAGCGTCGCATCCTTCAACACCTTAATCTCTTTCTGCGCGTCGGCAATCTGAGCCTCATGGAGAATGACCGCTTCACGGTTTGTGAAAATGCCTTCGTCCATGTGGTTCATATTCACCTGACTCACAGGCGTTCCTTCCTGAATGACCTCTCCCGTCTCAATGTCTTGGACGTGATCGAGCCACCCGATTTTTTCATAGGCTTTCATTGCTGCTTTCGACCTCCACTTCTAAGATATTATATTTGAAGGCTATATAAAGCCCCTTGCCCGGTGTTTTTGTGAAGACCCGCTCGCCCGCTGACGCGATGATGTCACCGTCTTTGTCCACGAGCTGCACCTCGGCGACGTCACCGATCACGGTATCGTCGAAGTAAATGTAGACCCTTGCGCTTGCGCCCTGCACGAAGCGGCGGAAGGGCTCCGCTGTCTGTGGCACGCCGTTGAGCGTGTAGTCCGCATGATCGACCGAGTCAACGAACCGCTGCCCGATCTTCTGGATACCGATAGAAGTCAATGTTTTCATTCTGCTGCGCCTCCTTTCGCGTTGGTAGAGCAGCGCGTAGAGGTGGAGCATCTCAGGTAGACCTTTGCACCCTGCGCCGCCTTCGAGCCCACCTCAATGTCCGAGGCGAAGCCCTGATAAATGGTGTACGCGCCGAAGTGATAGAACTCCTCGGAGGCTGCAAATGTGCCGGCTCTCGGGAAGGGATTGCCGCCGCCCGATGCGCCGCCTTGCGCCATGACCGTCGAGGCCACGAGATGTCCTTCACTGACGATATGCGGCCACACGCCGCACACGATCTCTCCGCACCTTGGATAGCGTGAGAAGCCTGTCTGAAGCCGGGATTGAATAATGAGCCCGCCGATGGTCTCCATGCCGTAGGCGGGCTTACTGCTACCCTCCTTGACCTTGCGGACTTGCCCGTCGATGACCGAGAGATTTGTGATGCCGCTGGGCTTGGAACTGTTCAGGAAGATGATGAACTCAGCCCAGCGCTCCGCATCCTGATCGGCGAACAGTTCAATCCGGCTGCGGTCGTAGCCGAGCGCGGTCAGCGCGTAGAGAACGCCGCGCCGCGTGCCGCTCCACTGTGAGATGATCCCCTTCATGGACAGGCGCGTCCGATAGGCTTCGGCGTCCTCGCCCTCCAGTCGCGGCATATCCCGGTCTTGCCCATGCACGGGGAGCATGACCTCTGAGCAGCTTGCTACGTTCGCCTCGCTGCGCACGCGGAAGATCGCCGCCTTCAGGTCGTCGAACTCGCGCCCCATGACCTTGAAGAAGATGCAGAGCTGGTTGACCGTCTTCCGGCCCTTCTTCAAGGGAGCGAAGAGCAGATCAAACATATATTCCCCGAAGGTTTCAAACTGCTTCATCCGCTCACTCCCTTTCGACCGTCACGGAGACGTCGCCGAGGGTGATGACCTTGTCCTTACCCAGCTTCACATCCGCCTCCGGCTCGGAGACCGCCGCGTTGGTGGCCCCACTGTAGCCGCTGCGGATCGCGTGGTTGATGTCGGACAGGGTCAGCTCGTTGAGCTTGCGGCTGCGGCGCACGGCCAGCAGTTCGGTGAGGATCGCCTTGACCCGGTTCTCCACAGCCTCGTCCGTGTCCGCCGTGTCGGTCGTGACCGTGACGGAGATATTCTGCGATACGGTCACAGAGGACTTCACGAGAATATTATCATACGGGCCAGCGATCTTGTCAACGGCTTCTCTTACTGCCGCAAGCAGTCCCTCCGTTGCCTCGCCCGCCGTGCCTGTCACGATGACGTCCACCGTGCCCTGCCCGCGCGGGTGGTTGCAGTCGGCCTGTGCGAACAGTACGCCGGGGACGGACTCCGCCGCGTCAATGAAGGTGTCCTCCGTCGCCCGCTGCGCCAGCTCCGACCACGAGCGGAGTGTCCGCGCCCTCGCGCTCTCGTCATCCTCGGTGTCGCTGCCTTCCCGCACGATCCAGTCCTCGGCGTTGCTGAATGTGACGTCGCCGAGGTAGGTCAGCGTGCGCACGATCTGCCCTGCGGGGACGTTGTAGCGGCTGCCCTCTGTCTCGGCCTCCACCAGCACGTCCACGGAGGACGCGCCCTTTTGCAGCGTCGCCGCCTCCAGCACAAAGAAGCGCAGCTCCTCGCCGTTGATGTCGAGGATGCTCTTGAAGACGTGGCCCTTGGGGATTTTGACCGCCTCGCCCGTCATGTCGGCGCGTCTGACGGTGATGAAGCCCTGCGTCTTCTGCGCCTTCTTGCGCTTTTTGGAGTAGTCCGCCATCTTCAGGTCGAGCCACGCACCGCCCGCGTGGGAGACGAACATATTGTTCAGCACGACGCGGAGCAATTCAATGACCTCGACCTTGATGCGCAGCACGATCATGAGCATCGTGTAGAACACGCCGCCCGAATGGAAGTTGCTGATGACGAAGCCCTCGTCCTTCAGCTCCTCGACCTTCTGCTCCTTCAGCTCGTCCAGCGTAGGCAGAGGGAGCACGGCGTCCAGTATTTCCTTGTCGATCATTCTGATATCACCTCCACGCTCACCGCGCCGATGATGACGTCCAGCTCGTGCCGCTCGTCCTCCTCCGCGAAGCGGAAGGAGCAGTGCAGCACGACCGCGTCATCCTCGAACGCAATACTGATCTCAATGCTTTCCGGGAGGATGACCTCCCGCTTCTGCAGCTTGAGCCGCACCCGCTGGGTGATCTCCAGACGGGTCAGCTCCGTGTCCTCGGACTGGATGAAGTCATACAGGCCCCAGCCGAACTCGGCGTCATAGAAGACGTCTCCCGGCTGCGTGAGCGCCTCAAGGACGATGTTCTGATACAGACACTCCAGCCCCGAGCAGAGCGGCGCGTCGCCGTCTGTGGCCTGTGTGAGCTGCCACTCGCTGTTGAGCCGGATGTCCGTATCGTTCAAGCCCGTCATAGCTCCACCTCCCCGATGATCGCCGGGGTGAGGTCGCCGTAGGGAAGCGCGACGGCCACGACCGCCCCGGCCTTGAACTGTTTCTTAGACTTAATTCCCGGAAGCGCGGGATAGTTGGCGTCGGGGTTGCCGAAGCGGTCGATGACGGTGAGTTTGTACTCGTACCAGTAGGAGGTGATGTGCGCCTTGAACACCTCGCCCGTCACTTCGTTGTGGACGATCAGTTCCTCAATGTCAAAGGCGTCGCTCTTTGCCGCCGAGTCGATGGTGGCGAATACGGCGGCGGGGAGCTTCAAATGCGGGAAGTCCTGCGCCAGCGTCTTCTTCATAACGGACGCGACCATTTCTTCGAGCACGTCGGTTTCCTCCTTTCGGGGTCAGAAATAGATGTAGGTGCGGATGAAGCCGGAGTCGTTGGTCTTGCTGACCACCTTGGAGACCTCGACCTCACCGCTCACCTGCGGATGGATGAGGTTTATTTTGTGGGAGTGCTTGATGAATGGCGCGGAGACCGTCTCCAGCTCCCATACGCCGCCCGCGCGGCGCAGGTTTAGGATGTTCACGCCGCGCTCGAAGGTGTAGACCTTCTTCTGTTCCGGCTTCTCGTCCCAATAGAAGACGCCGCCCGAGAAGAAGAACGGAACACGAAGCCCCCACGCCGCATTGACGGCGTTGATCGCTTGGACGGCGGTCTGCCTCCGAATGGGGAGCATTTTGCGCGTCGGGTAGGTCTTGCTGGAGAGCTTCATCTTGGACAGGCCCGCCTGTGCAAGGAAGTACGAGATCAGCTCCTGCGGCGTGGTGTCGAGGAAGGTGTCGTTGATGATCGTCTCCTCCATGAGCAGCATCTCATCCTTCAGCGCGACCTCGTTGGCATACGTCCCGCCGTCGTAGTTGCCGGAGACGAAGCCCGTGAACACGTCCTCCAGCGTGCCGTCATAGCCGAGCTGGATGGTGGCGGGGTCTTTCTTCTTGAGCGAGAGCTTCGGGCGGAACTGGCTCGTGAAGCGGATCTTCGCCCAATCATAATACGAGGACTTCGAGGAATAGATCTCAAGCTCCACGCCTTCCTCGAAGGTGTAGGAACCGGCCTGTGCCGAGATCTGCGGGTAGTACAGTTCTTTCGTTTCCACTGTGGCCTCCTTAGTACGGCATGGCGGTCACTTTGTTCATCGCCGCCGTGGCGTCTGCGTCATCCCGTGCGGGGGACTTGCCCCGTCCGTTGCTCAGGTAGCTCTTGTAGCCCGCCTTCAGATTGCTCGCCGCGCCGCCGCCGGACTTGCCGGAGCCGGACTTGCCGGAGCCGGACTTGCCGGAGCCGGAACTGCCGGAGCCGGAACTGGAGCCGGACTTTGCCGTGATGGTCTGCGGGATGTACTCCCACAGCTCCAGCGTAGCCGTAAGCTGCCCGCGCTTGTTTTCGCCCTTGTGGGACAGCTTTTTGAAGATGACCTTCTCCACGCCGTGGGCAGCGGTGTCCTCGCTGATGATGGGGATGGGCTGCGGCACGCTCTGCCCGGGCGATCGGAAGATCGCCCGGAGCGTTGCGTATCGCTGGTACTTGGTCTGCGAGGGCGTGTCGTCGATGATCAGCTCGATGTTGACCTTGGCGTCCTCGTAGCCCGTTGCCTGTTTCGGCTTAGTGGCGCTGCCCTCGACCTCCTGCTCGTCCACCTTCGCGGTCTCAATGACCTCGATGCTTTTGACGAGACCGGGGAGGACGACGCCGTTGAGCTTGATCAGCTCGTCTTCTACATAGATCATAGCGTCCTCCTTCCTTATGCCGGGGCCGGGACGGCGTCCTCGTCGTCGCCGGGTTCGCCGTCCTCGTTGGCCGCTGCGTAGTCCTCGACCTCCTGCAAAAGAGCGAGGAGCTGCTGCAGGTCTTTGATTTTCTTGAGGTCGACCGGGACGAGCAGCTTGTGGATGATGACCTGCTTGCCCTTACCGGAGCCGCCCTCATCGCTGCTCTCGTCCTTGTCCTTCTTCCCGCCGCCGAGGTCGACCTTCTTCTCCGGCTTGCGGTCAAGAGCGCCCTGCACCTGCTGGAGGCTCTTGTTCATCGCCTCTGCCGGGGCGTCGCCCGCCAGCGTCAGGCCGTGAGCGTAAGTAGTCATGGTGCGTTGGCCGGACAGGGTCAGCGTGGACAGCGGCCCCTCCTTCGCGTCAGAGAACGGGAGGAGGTTGCGGATCTTCTGCAAGCCGCCCTTTACGGCCTCGACCGCGCTGCTGAAGGCGGATTTGATGCCGTTTGCAAAGGTGGACACGATCCGTTTGCCGGACTCGAAGAACCACGTGACCGCGCCAGAGACGGCGTTCTTGATGTTGTTCAGGCCGTTGGAGAAGGCGGTGCGTGCGTCGGTGAACTTCTGTGAGATGCCTTGGACGATGTTGCTCATGGCCGTCGAGAACTTCCCACGGATCTCCGAGAGCTTGCCGCCCGTGAGGTTGTCGATGAAGGTGTAGCCCGCTGTGTACCAGCCCTTGACCGCCTCCATCGCCGCCGCTGCGACGCCGGAAATGCCGCCGCCGTGTTCCTCGTAGGCCGTCTTGATGTTGGACAGCTTCTCGGACACGGTCGCCTTTGCCGCGTCCATGACGGAGCCGATCACGTTCCCGATGCCTTCAAACACCGACTTCGCGACCGAGCCCACCGCCGTCAGCTTTTCCTTAAAGAAGTTGATGACGGAGTTGACCGCATTGCGGAACCACTCACACTTGTTGTAGAGTAGCACCAGCGCCGCAATGAGGGCCACAATGCCAATGACGACCCATGTGACGGGGTTGGCCAGCAGCGCCGCCGTGAAGCTCCACACCGAGGATATGAGCGGTGTGAGCGCCCCTCGCGCCAGTGCGAAGCCGCCCTTGAGTATCTTGAACGCGCTGACCGCCTTTGTCACGACGAGGCCGACGCCGGAGATCAGGGCGATCAGCGTGCCGCCTACGGCGAGGAAACCGCCCACCGCAAGAACGATGAGCATGATGACCTTGACGAGCTCTTGGTTCTTCTCGATCCACGAGCCGACCTTCGTCAGCACGCCCTCGCCCTTGCTCATCAGGTCGTTGACCGTGGGGAGCAGGGAGTTGCCGATGCTCTCAGTGACGTTGTGGATGCGCTGCTTGAGTCGCTCGAAGCGTTCCGGCTCCGTCTCCTGAATGGCGGAGGCCATCTGCTCCGTGACCGACACGCCCTTTCCGAGCGAGCCGTACATATTGACGATGTTGTCCTGCAGGTCGCCGACCTTGTTATACATCAGGTCGATGAGCGCTACGGCCTCGGTGTCGCCGAAGGCTTTCTGCAGCTCCATCTTTTCGGCGGCGTCCATTGTCTCGCCGAACTTGCCCCGCAGGATGTCGAGGATCTCCGGCATACTCAGGAGCTGGTTGTTGGCGTCTGTGAACTTGAGCCCCAGCGCCTCGCCGCCCTTGGTGGCGCTGCGGAGGAAGGCTTTGTATTTCGTGCCCGCTTCCGCGCCGCCCATCGTTGCTTGCAGCATACCCAAGACGGAGAGCTGCTCTTCCAGCGGCACCTGCGCCGTGGTCGCCGATGCGCCGAGGTTCTGGATTGCCTGTGCCATGCCGGAGCCGGAGGTCTTGAACGCTCGGACGGCGTCGGAGATGCCAGCCGAGAACATCTCGCCGAACTCCATGTCGCTCAGGTCGCTGTAGTAGTCTTTATAAATGCCGTAGCCTGTGGCAAACAGCGAGGTCATCTCGCCCGCCGTGGACTTCGTCGCCTTTGCGGTCAGGGCCGCGAGGCTTGTGAACTCTGCGACGCCCTCATCAGAGAGGGAGGCGATGCCGCTCTTGATGTCGTAGGCCGCGCTGATGAAGTCCGCCTTTGACGTGCCCGCCCACTGATCGGAGAAGCTGCGTGCGGCGTTTTCGACCGCTTCAAGGTCTTGCACGCCCAGCGAGGCCAGCTCACCCAGCGCACGCCGCGTTTCAAAGGTCGCCTCTACCGGGGCGAGCACAGCGTTTACGATCTGTGAGCCCGTCTCCTGCATCGCCGCGCCCGCCTTTGCCATGCCGCCGAAGGTCTGGCTTGCGGCGTCCAGCTTGGAGACGTTTGCGCCGACCTTGGACGCCACGCCCGCCATCGGCCCGGAGAGGTTGTCGATCATGTTCATAATGAGCGACAGCTTAAATACGGACTCTAAACTCATTTTCTGCTTTCACCTCCAGTTTGAGATAGAGGCGGAAAACGATCGGCGACGGGAGGCCGTCACTCGGGGAACGCTCGCACGATCGCCCGGGTGACGATGCCCTCCTCAAGCTCCTGCATGAAGCGGGCCTTTGCGACCCATCCGAGGAACTCGTCGACGTCGTCAATCGTTTCGGGGTCAAAGGTCTCTAAGAGAGGCGGAGGCACAAAACGATAGATCTCAAGGAGCCCGCGCTCCACGAAGCTCTCCCGTACCTCCGCGACCCGTTCTCTTAGAGCTTCTTCAAATTTGCCGTACCCGTCAGGCCGAGGATCTCCGTCAGCTTATTGCCGATGGAGATCGCGATGCCGGGGTTCTCCTCCATGTCCTTCGTCAGACGCTCGGCGTCCTCGTCGATGACCGCGTCCAGCATGAACGCCTTGCTTGCCTTGGTGATGCCCTGCGCAGCGGTCTTGATGTAGCGGTCATAGCTGGGGACGGTGGGGCGCTTAAAGTAGTAGGAGAACTCTTTCTCGCTCTCATCGTCCACAGGGACGGTGATACCGACGCGGTAGAGCTTGCCGCCGTACTTGGTCTTGAGCTGTTCCTCGCTGCTGCGGGCGGGGGTCTGGTTGTTGGTGTTTTCCATAGTGTGACTTCCTCCTTGTTATTCTCAAAAATGTTGTCCTTAGACGGGTGCGACGCCGTCCTGATACACGCCGCCGACGATCATCATGTCGACGTCGACGGTGAGGCTCTTGTCGCCCTGCGCTGCCTTGTTGCTGCGCTTGGAGAACTTGACCTTCTTCAGCTCGTCGATCTTCGTGCGTGCGCCCTCGTTGGCGTAGGAGACGATGATGGAGGGCAGCTCCATCTTGTAGAAGGGAACGCCCTTCTGCTTGCAGTAGGCCAGCAGATCGTCGTAGTCGTCGCGGAGCATGGAGAGCTTGCCGGACGCCTTATAGTTGCCTGTGCCGTAGCCGCGCGGCTTGGAGCCGGAGCCGTAGACTTCCTCCATCTCCAGCTCGTCGTCATAGCTGATCTCCTGCACCTGAATGTTCAGGCCGGGGATTTTCAGATCCACGTCGCCCCAATCATAGGCTTTTCCGTTTACCTTCAGCATTGCCTGTCCTCCTCCCTTAGTTGCTGCTCAGAGCCGAGCGCCCGATGTCGATAACGACCTCGCGGATATAGCCTCTGGAGAGGTAGCGGATGATGACGCTCATGGTCTCATCTTCGAGGAAGGTATCGTAGCAGCTCTCGTCCACGGTGGTCTCATAGGAGCTGATCTCCTTGTCCTCCACCATGCGGTCAAGCGGCACGCTGATGAACTTCGCCCGCGCGTCCAGCTCGCCCTGAATGTCCTCAAGGTCGATGTCGTCGTTCTTGAACTGCAGCGCCTTCTTGCGTGTCTCGCGGATGATCTTGTTCTTCACACGCACATCCTCGGCATAGCGGAAGTCGCTGCCGTCCTTGCACATCATCTTCGTGTGATAGACAAAGATGTCGTCAAGGCCGTCGTACTCGCGGAAGGTCATGTAGCCTGCGACGTCCAGCAGTTCAATGACGGTGCTGTCGTAGCCGATGGGAACCAGCTCCAGCAGCTTCGTCTTGGGGAAGCCCAGCGCGTCCTCGTCCTTGGTCTTGCCGATGGACACGCTCACCTTCGTCATGGCGTAGCGCCCGGAGGCGAGGCCCGCGAGGTTGACAATCTGCGTGGTGCCGTCCAGCCGCACAAGGCGACCCCATGCGGCGCAGACCTGAATGTCGGAGTTCTTGATCCGCTTACGGTCTGCCTCCATCTGCAGCGCCCAATCGCTCAGGTCACCATCCGCCTCGTCGGCGGGATAGGCGGCCTCCATGAGGAAGAAGCAGGGCTTGTGGCAGACCGTCATCAGCTCCTTCTGTGCTTCACTGACCGCCTCCCACAGCTCCACCGTGCTCCCGCCGACTATGTGGACGAACTCGAACTCCTCGCTGAAGCTCTTGATCTTCTCAATCGCGCCCAGCACATCGCCGTTCGTCATGCTCGGTGCAGTGGTCTTGAGGGTGTAGGTGTCGCGCACGAGGAAGGAACTGGGCTTCTGATCCGGCGAGCTCGCCTCGGTGAACTTGATCGTCAGACCCGTGCCCTCGATCTCGTAGCTGCCAGTGACGGGGACGGTGATCTCTTCCGAGAAGTTGTCGCCGTCGATGGAGTAGACGAAGGCTGCGGTGTTGAGCCCGCCCTGCGCGGTGAAGCGCACGGTGAGCGCGTAGGCGTTGTTGGGCGAGCCCTGCACGGTCACGCTGCCGCCGCCGTCGCCCGTCTTCGTGACCTCGCCGATCGTGCCAGCGGTGCTCGCGGCGACGGGGATGCAGAACACGCGGGCCGCGCCGCCCTGCACCGCGTCCATGACCGCATCGGCCAGCGGGGACAGGCCCAGCTTGGACTTGATGGTGCTTGCGCCCATGCTGCCGAGGATGGTGATGGGCTTTTCGGTGACAGAGGGGGAGACGCCGATCTTGATGTGCAGGCCGTCGCCCGTTGCCGTGGCGAAGCCGAGCAGTCCGTCCGTGACGTTGCTGCGTACATCTCTAAGCATTACTTCCTCGCCTCCTTGCTCTTACGCCCGTTCATCGGGCTGTTGTTGAACTTGGCGACGGCGGCGAGGAACTCGTCCTCCGTCATCGCCTTACCGGGCCGCCAGCCATTCGCGGCGCATACGCCCGCGTAGGTGGCACGCCCAACCTTGTGCTGCTCACGGAGCTTGTCGATCGGCACAAGCTCCGGTGCGGCAGCGCCTTCCGGCTTCTGTGTTTTAGTCGCCATCTGTAGGCTCCTTTCATGTGATCTTCTCCACGGACGTCACTCTGACATCGGTCAGAGGTGCGAAGCCCGTGTCGCGGTAAACGCCGCCGTTGAAGGTGATCATCACCTGCACGGCGACCTGTGCTTTCAGGAGTGAGTCGTCCTTGTCGACCCAATCCGCTCCCTCAATCTCAATGGGGACGAAGTTGCCGTCGATGTAGATGCCACGGTCAAGACTCGCCACAAAGCGGTCGAATATCTCTTCGACTTCATCATCGGTATAGCCGCCGATGATCACGCCGAACGTGGTCGCCCGTTCCATGATCTTCCGCCTTTTGTGCAGCGTTCCCTCTTCGTCTCTGTATCTCTTTTTGGAACCGTTTCGGGTGAAAGTCTCACGTTCGAACAAGACCGCGCCGATGTGGGACTCCTGGCTCTTCTCCAGAGCCTTCTCTGTGGTAAATGGCTTGGACTTGATGCCCGCCGCTTTCAGCTTGTCGATGAGATATTGCTTGCTTTCCGTGTAGAGCAAGAGATCAATCCTCCTTCTGGATGAACTCTTCGACCGTCGCCTTCATCTCCTGCATATCGTCCTCTGAGAGACCGAGGAAGGGACGGGCCGGGATGGTGATGCGGACTTGCTTCTTCGTGACCCACTTGCCGCCCACCTGAAAACGGAGGGCTTTCTTCTTCCGCGCCCGGATGGTGCGGCCCGATTCTCCGAACTGATGCGTCGCCGCATACTTGACGTTCGTGCCGAGCGCGAAGCCGGAGGTGTCCGACTTGGCGTGGATGGAGTTGCGGAGCTGCGCGGACTGGATGAGCGTCTTGCCGCCCTCCTGTGCGGCGCGGATGGAGGTCTTCCATCTGCGCCCGTCCGGGCCTTTGCTCTGCTTGAACCGTTCCAGCGTCGACTCGCGCGCGCCCTCAGCCAGTGCCGCATTGATGCCCTGCTTGTCGATCTTGCGGGCATCGTCCAGCTTGCCGCGGGCCACCTTAAAGTCCCGGAGCTTCTGCACCACCTGCGTCAGCGCAATGAGGGCGATCATGGCGGGCAGCATATCAATGCCGTATTTCAGGGTGGCGGAGCCAAAGGAGAAGCGGGTGACACCCGTGACGGCATCCATACCGACGCAGGCCATCAGCAGACCGATCATGCCGGAGATGAGGCTCTTGGGCAGGCTGCTGCCGGAGACACCGGCGATGAGGCTGATGCCCATGATGCCCAGTGAGAAGTACTCCACCGAGGTGAAGTTTGCCACCAGCTTGGTGATGAGGGAGGCGCAGAGCATCAGCAGAACCGCCGAGAACAGGCCGCCGAACACCGAAGCGAACAGGGAGGTATCCAGCGCTTTCTTGACCTTGCCCTTCTTTGCCAGCGGGTAGCCGTCGAAGGTGGTCGCAATGGCGGAGTTGGTGCCCGGGGTGTTGAGGGTGATGGCGGAAATGGAGCCGCCGTACATGCCGCCGACGTAGACCGCCAGCAGCAGGATAATGGCAGAGGCCGGGTCACTGAAGGTATAGGTCAGGGGCAGCATCAGGATGATGCCCAGCGTCACACTCAGACCGGGGACGCAGCCGATGACCATTCCAAGGATCAGACCGCCGAAGATGAGCAGCATGTTGTACAGGGTGAACACCTGCGGAACAGCCTGCGAAATCATTGCAAAATCCGACATCAGATGATCCCTCCCAGCAGGCCCAGAGCGGGCAGCGAAATGTTAAAGACGTTCTTGAAAAGCAGGAAGATGACGAACGCCGAGATCAGGACCACGATGTAGGGACCGGGCTTGCGTTCGCCCACATAGAACAGTACCAGCGGAAAGACAATGATGGAAGCCAGCACATAGCCGATGCTGAGCATCAGACCGATATAGACGCACATTCCCACAATGAGCAGGATGGCGGGCTTTTCCTTCTCCCAGTCGAACTCCACCACCTTTTCCTGCTTGAGGACAAGGCTCTGGATGAGCAGGGCAATGGACGACACCAGCATGATGGCCAGACAGATTCCAGGGATGATGCGGGGACTGGGTGCACCGGAATCATAGGCCGGTACGCGGATCTGGCTGGGAATGCACAGGATCAGGATCAATGCGATCACACCCATGATGATGCCCGAGACCAGATTGGTCTTGATTTTGAATTTCTTCATCGAAATCCATTCTCCTTTCATACGGCAAACCAGTGCAGGCTCCCCCATTTGGGGAATCCTGCTTTTATTTTTTCTGACAAAAAATGCAGACGGGCTGCATCGGCAGCCCGTCTGCACAAGATCCATGCGAAACGTGACCGGTCCGGCACTTGTTTCTGGATGAGTTCAGCGCTCAGGCCTGACCGCTCAGGTTCTTGTAAGCGTTGATGGCTTTCTCGCAGGCCTCATTGATGAATGCCTCGGCCTCATCGCCGTAGAGCTCAAAGCGGTTCAGAAGGATGGAAGCGATCCACTCGTTGTAGTCCGGCTCATTCCAGACGTCCTTTGTGATCTCCACCATCTCATCAATGAATGCCTGATCGGTGCCCTTATGCACCGCCAACACGCCGCCTGCAGGCAGGATGCAGCTTGCGTAATCGTTGGCGGCGTTCAGCTCGGGAGCTTTGGACTCACCGGCGCAGGTAGGCACCGTTCGGCGTGACGAAGCCCTCAAAGGGACGGTCATTCATTGCCAGAATGGGGATCAGGGTGCCGGCCTCGACCTCGTCCTTGGCGGCCTGCGTGGTGCCCACAAAGACATCGACCTCGCCATCGGTCAGACCCTTCTTCTGGTTTGCACCGCCGTCATACGGAACGACGGACACCTTGCCGCCCTCCATGGCGATCAGAGAACCCCAGGACAGGTGGCAGTCGGACAGGGGGTTGCCGCCGGACATCTTGATGCCGCCGTTCTTGGCCTTTTCCAGAATGGAAGCCAGAGACTGATCCGGCGTGGTGTAGATGATCCAGGTACGGTCGTCAATGGTGCCGATGGGATACATCTCATTGCGGTCAAAGTCCACTTCTTCGGTACCGAACTCCTTGCCCAGATCGTGGCGGTAGCACACGCCATAGCCAAAGACCAGCAGCTCTTTGGTAACAGAGGTATCGTTGTCTGCAAAGTAGGTTGCCGCGGCAAAGCCATCACCGCCAGTCATGTTCTCCACGATGAAGTTGTACTTCTTCTGGAGCTGGTTTGCCACCTGACCGTACTTGCGCGCCACGATGTCTGCCGTGCCGCCGACACCGTAGGGACAGATGATCTTGATGGTTTCGCCGCCGTTGCTGGGCTGCTCCGATGCAGCAGAGCCTGCGGTGGAAGAAGCAGTGCTGCCTGCATTGGAAGCGGCACAGCCTGCAAACAGCCCGGCGGCAGCCAGAACAGCGCTCATGGACAGAAATTCGCGACGTTTCATAGTAGTGTTCTCCTTCAAATTTTTACTTTTTCGTGTCTTGCGTACATTCAGGTTGCGATCTTTGCGGGGGTTATTTCACCAGAAGCGAAAGCCCCGAAATAAACAGTAGAACATAGGTCAGTTTCATAAAGACCAGCTGGCTCATACGGGTCACCAGCTTGCTGCCGATGAACATCCCCGCCAGCAGAAACGGCACCGAGATGCCAAGCATCTTTACAGTAGAGGGCACCCACAGCCCCGCCTGCACATCTTCCAAAAAAACAAGGGTGTTCAAAAAGATCCATACCGTGGAAATGGTCGCACGGAAAACGGTCTTGTCCTGGATCCTCTTGGTCATATACCCCGTCAGTAGCGGG
>ERZ835541.2278-NODE-2278-length-15961-cov-14.318308_pt1 | contig 15961 bp, 7 predicted proteins | sample MGYA00519945_ERZ835541 | MGnify/ENA primary metagenome ERZ835541 (study PRJEB31850, sample SAMEA3708780) | human gut metagenome | biome: human gut; feature: human-associated habitat; material: faeces | place: China | collected 2014 ...
AGCCGCCGAAGCGGTGCTTAAGCCGTAAGGCGGGAATTGTGCGGTGTTGCCATAAGGCTGCGGAACGGTCAATCCCGTTCCCTACAGCATTTTTTCAGCATGTGGCTAATGATACAGTGCCCTATCGTCCTTTTCATCCGCGGATGGATTTTAAAGTTCTATTTTACAACTTCACAAGTATCTCCCCCGCACCGGAATCCGATTGCCCTTCTCCCCTATCCCCCAACCGCGCGTACCGTTCATCTTCATCCGCTCCCCCACCCCAAAACAAAAGGCATGTGCCCCCTTATCTCTATCATAAGGTGGGCACATGCCGTTACATTATCATGATTTTATCACGCCAAAGTCATCAGGCAATGCAGCCATCGGCAAAGCTGTTGCGCTTGGCTTTCTCTTTCTGCTGGTTGCGCTTGGCGATGATTTCTTTGCTCAGGCCAATACGGTTGGTCTTGAAGTGGAAGAACGGGCGTTCCGGTACGGTGAAAATCTCCACCGGACGCATGTAACGTTCCGGCAGGCAGGCATTGATCTTATCGCGCACATCGTCCAAGGTGTAGCCATCTTTGAGCTGGACGTACAGGTACGGCAGGAAGCAGCCCTCGTGCTCATCATCCGGCACGATAACAAAGAACTCGTCCTTGATGCCCTTGATGTCGGCATCGGCCACGATGTTCTCCAGCGGCTGCACCATCAGGTCGCCGCCGCCAAAGCGCGGGGATGCGCCGCGGGTCATCGTGTAGAGCACACCGTCCTCGGACATATAGCCGATATCGCCGGTGTGCAGCCAGGTCTTGCCGTCTGCGTGGACCTGCAGTGCCTTGGCGGTTGCTTCGGGGCGGTCATAGCCCAGCATCACGCCGGGGCCCGTCATGCAGATCTCACCGGGGGTATTGTAGGTCAGCTCTTCCTGGGTGCCGGGCTTGAAGATGCTGATGACGCTGTGGATCATCGGCACACCAACGTTGCCGTCACGCACCGGGAACGGAGCCATGGGCAGAGTGGCGTTGGAGCCGGCCTCGCTGCTGCCGTAGCCGGCAGTAAAGCGCAGGTTGCAGTTATGCTGCTTGAGGAATTCCTCAACATTGCGCAGTTGCTTGTTGTTGAATGCCTCGCAGCCGGCGCCGATGGCCAGCATGTGGGACATATCATAGTCAGCCGGAAGACGCTTGCTGCGGCGGATAACCTCCACAAACATGGGGATCAGGGGCCAGTTGTTGGGGCGGTAGCGCATCATTTCCAGGTCAACATCGTACACATCCACAAACGGATCCAGAATGAGCAGCATACCGCCGGCCAGGGGCAGCAGCATCATGGAAACCACAACAGCGATCAGAGCCGGGGGCAGGATGGTCAGCAGCCAGGTGGGGCGGAATTTATCCGAAGCGCCATAAAAGTTCATCTGGGCCAGCACGCCGATGATGCTGTGTGCAGAATGGATGACCTGCTTGGAAGGGCCGGTGGAACCGCTGGTGTAGGCGCGCAGCAGCGGGCGGTCAATGTTGACAGGAGCGGGCACAAAGCCGCGAAAACGCTGGCCCATGTTACAGAAATCAGCCCACATCATGGTATCAGAGCCACGGGCGGGAACATCCGGATACAGGGCATCCAGGGAATGCTGCAGGTAAACCGGCATAGCGGCGCGGTCGCCGCTTTCCAGAGCGGGAACGATAACATAGGTATTCACGTTGGTCTGCTCACGGTAGGCTTCGATTTCGGCCTTGGAGAAGAAGTCGTGAACAAAAATCACCTTGGCATTGGCTTTCTGAACAGCTTCAATGTTTTCTTCCAGGGTGTTGTCACGGCACAGCAGCGAAGCACCGATGCGCTCGGCTGCCAGCAGCAGATAAATGAATTCCGGCACAGAACGCAGGAACACGGGGATCTGGTCCCCCTGCTTGACGCCAAGCACCTGCAGAGCGCGGGCGGTGGCGTCCACCTTACGGAACACGGTACCCCAGGTGATATCCACGCCATAGTAGTGCATGGCAACCACGTTAGGGTCTGCAGCGCGCACGGAGAGGTACTGCTCTACGGTGCAGGCCGGAACCTGGATACCGCGCAGAACATCTGGATAGAACTTCATCCAGGGGCGGTCAATGCTGGGCTTGCCAGTCAACATCGCGTTTTCATTCATTGCAATTTCCTCCAAATGTCTTTCCCTTATAGTTGCAGGGAATTAAATTATCCAAATCAAATCACGCCAAACCTTTATGGCGCTTTCCCCTGCTGTGCACATCGTTGCACAGCGTCGCCGAACCATAATGCTATAATTATCTTCGGTGCTGAACATAGTATACCATTCCTGTTTACGGAAAGCACGAGAATCCCATGGCACAAATTTCCAGAAATTGATTCCGCATGATTCACTTTTTTCACATGGATTTTCACGCTTTGGCATGGAGTTTTCTTGCAATTTCATTTTCCTTGGTGCAACAAAAGCCCCAGCTACCGCAGCAGCCAGGGCTTTATGTTTATGCGTATGTATGTTGTATTTTTAGATTTTGTTCATCCAGCTCTCTTGCAGTTCTTCCATTTCATCACTTTTGGCGCGGGTAATCAGATGGATTCCCTGCAGGACATGATGGATGTGCTCCGCAATGGCGTTGCGCTCTTTTGTCACGTTCTGGTCATCCAAATTCCAGACCTGATCAAAATATTCACTCAGGCGGTCTTCCATCACACTGTTGTTGACCATTGCAATCCGGTTGATGGGGCAGTTGTTATCCAGCCGAAGATACGATGCAGCGCCAGAAAGAAACATATTGGGGTCCGCCACATACTGGAAATCGTTCACAATGCGGCCGCTGATCAAGCGGAATTCAAGTTTTTCACGCTGCTTGCAAAGCTGCAGCACATAGCTGATGCACCGGCTGCGCTGATCCGGGGTAAGGCTGACCTTGTAACTGAAAAAGTCCAGCTCGCCGGAAACCGCCATAGAGGAAAACGCAGCTTCATAAATCAGGATGCGGATGTTTGTTTCCTCCACCACACCTTTGGCAAGGTTGTGTACGCTACGCAGCTCCGCAGGGGTAGCACCCAAAAAATCTTTCAGCTCGGCCTCGTGGGCGGTCAGGATCTCTTCAAACAAGTCATCCGGCAGCAGAAGCTCATTCAGGTGGCCGAACATCCACCGCAGATTGGAGGCCAGCAGCGTGTGCATATAGTCGTACTGGCTGATCAGCTGGCGCATGCTGGTATCGCGGAAAAGCTGGTCATCCCGCACGCAGAGCTTGGAGAAGTTATCATACAGGCTTTCGCAGTTCTGCGGGTCCTCGGTGGCGGTAACGGCGGCGCAGCGGCTGTGGCTGACCAGCAGGCCGGTAATGGCAAAATCGCCCTTGACCACAAACACCGCGCGCCCGGCAGCCGCGGTGCTGCCAAACAGCTTGAAATGAATATGGCTGAAGTTGGTCAGCACGTTAATAATGAGCGCGGCATCATAGATGGGGTCCCATTTTTCGCGGCTGATATCGATCATCAGCTTGAAATAGACGTTATCATAGCTGCGCTGGTCCACCAGCTGGCCGTTTTGCAGGTTGGCAACTTTCAGGCGGTATTCGCGCGCCATTTCCATCAGGTCCATCACAGCCACAATGTCCAGCTGGCTGACGCGGCGCAGCACGGGGTGGACCATTTTGGTCAGATATTGCAGCATGTTCAGCTCGGCCCAAAAGTCCGTATAGGGGCCAATGCGCGCCTCGCCGCTGTCCAGTTCCTCTTGCAAATAATCATATTCAGCAATCAGGTTATCATAAATGGCGGCTTTCAGGTCACTGGGGATGCTAACGCTGTATTCCCGCAGCAGCAGGTTACGGCCATCATCGGTGGCTTCATCCACCACGCAGGCACTGATGCCCTCCATCACGCGCTTTTCAGTCTTTTTGGCAGGCAGCATGCGGCCGCTGACCCATTTGCTGATATAGGAAACATCGTATTGCAGGCGCTTGGCCAGGGTATAGTTCTTGACCTCCGCAACTTCCAGCAAATGCTCCAGCAGAATACTGAATCTATTTTTATCTTCCATTGCACCAAATCCTCTTCACCCATTTAGTTTGCACCTTTCTTTCATTCTATTATACAAGTTCCATATTTCGATTGCAAATTCAAATGATAACAGGTAAGGAAAAAATGAAGAAAATATATTAAAATCTTTCACAATTCGCAGCCGCATTCTTTGGCATCTATGCCAGTTTGTTGTTTTTTTGTTGTTTGAACTGACAAAGTTTGTTTGTTCTGCTTGTGATATCCTCCAAAAATTATACTTCGCGCGCCATATTTGCCAAATTTAGCCGCAGCTTTTTAGTAGGTTTTGCCCTTGCACCGGCCTGATGTGTTCGCCATGTTTTTGTGTGTTGCCTTTATTATGCGGGTAAGGTAAATTGCGATTTTTTAATCGTGTACTATTTCTAGCTTTCGGCGGGGTGGGGTCCCCCGCCCTACTGGCCTGGCAAATATTTCACCGAACCTATGCCCACAAATACAAAAATGCCGCAGCAGACTGTTACATCTGCTGCGGCATTTCTATTTAGGGGTTAATGGGCTGGTTACAGCTCATTGTTCGGCTGTGGGATTACTGCAGAACGCCGGTGTTCTTATCGAAATGATAAGTACGGCCGTCGATGACTGCATCGCCCTTAGCCATGGTGCCATAGATCGGGTCGAAGTAGTAACGCTTGTCCGCGCTCCAGCCCTTGATCATGTGGCCCTGTGCATCGTAACGGACCCACTTGCCGGTGCCATCGGCGCGGTCAGCCCACTGGCCAGCTTTGGATTCCTGATAGACATCCTTGCTGGTGGCTTTCTTGCCCTGGTCAACGGCGTCCAGCCAGTACCAAGCGTCGGAAGCCGGGTCATAGATTTCCTTGCCGCGGCCATCCAGGCCCTGGCGAACGCCCTTTTCGTACCAGAAGTCAGCGCCTTTGATAGTCAGCCACTGGCCGTCCAGAGCGATACCGGTGTACTCGTCAAATGCGCAAGGTACACCGTCAATATCGCCTGCGCCCTTAGCCATAGCGCCGGTGATCAGGTCAAAGTAGTAGGTGCCCTTATCGGTCGTCTGCCAGCCCTTGACCATGTGGCCGTTCTCATCGTAACGGACCCACTTGCCGGTGCCATCGGGCTTATCAGCCCACTGGCCGGCGGCGGATTCCTGATAAACATCCTTGCTGACGGTCATTGCGCCGCCCTGGACAGCATCCAGCCAGTACCAAGCGTCGGAATCGGGATCATAGATCTCTTTGCCACGGCCGGTGGTACCCTGCTTCACACCCTTTTCGTACCAGTACTTCTTGCCGTTTTCTTCAACCCAGCCGTTCTTCTCGCCGTACTTGGCGGTGTAGTCCTTGCCGTTGAAGTTGACAGCAGCGGTGGTAACGCCGCTGGTCTGCTTCACAGTTGCATCCACGAACTGTGCGCTTGCGCAGTTCTTATCGGTGCAGGTAAAGACAGCCATTGCGGTAATGGTGGTCTTTTCAGCAGCGCCGTGAGCGGTGCGCTCCTCGGCCTCAAGAGCCTCGGTTTCGGTGTTGTCGCCGCCGTTCTCATCCGGAGTGGTGGGTTCGGTGGGCTCAGTAGGTTCAGTAGGCTGAACAGCAGTGAAGGTTGCTTCAATCTTCACATAGTTTTCAGGCATAGTGAAGGTGTAAGTGTTGCTAGCTTCCTTAACCTTGGCTGTAATGTCTGTAGGTTTGTTGCCTTCCTGATAAGAAGCACTAGCCAGCTCATATCCAGCCTCTGCGGTAAAGGTAGCAGTAACATTCTCGCCAACCTTGAAGTACTTCTTGCCGCCCTCAAAGGTAACAGAACCATGTTCAGTCGGTGCAACCTCAACACCATATGCAACGATTTCAAACGTTGCGGTGACAGTTACGTTGTCGGCAGGCATGGTGAAGGTGTAAGTGCCGTCAGCACCAGCGGTGCATGCAACTGCAGCACCCTTGCTGTCAGCAACTTTCAGGCCGTCCTCAGCCAGCACAGCCTGAGAGTACATAGTCTCGTCTGCCTTAACAGTCAGGGTAACGGTATCACCTGCTGCGGCGGTTTCCTTATCAGCGGTTACAGTGCCGTTGGTAGCTTTGTTCACTGTCACAGTGTAGGCTTCCGGTTTCTTTTCGACATACTCTGCAGTGACTTTGACATCAGCTGCGGGCATCTTAAAGGTAGCCTTGCCTTCTGCGTTCGGGGTCAGCTTTTCGGTCTTGGTATCTTCGCCGATCTGATAGCTGTAGGTCAGGCTGTCAGCCTTGAGCTGGTAGTTATCAGCTGCCTTAACGGTAACGGTAACTTCGGTGCCCTCAACAGCTGCGGTCGGGTCTACGGTAACAGTGCCGTTATCAGCAGGAGCTGCGGTAACCTTGTATTCCTTAACAAACTCTGCGCTGACGTTGACAGGGTAAGCAGGCATTGCAAAGGTGTAGGTGTTGGCTTTTTCGGTATCAGCCTTCACTTCAACGGTCTTATCGGTGTTGTCAGCGTCTTTGTAGGTAACCTTCACGCTGCCAGCCTTCAGGGCATAGCCGGTCGCGGGCTTAGCAGTCAGGGTTACGGTTTCCTTCTCAGCTGCTTCTTTAGCGGAAGCAGTGATCTCACCATTGGTCAGGGGAGCAACATTGACCGCATAGGTCTTGGCGTTTTTGGTAACGCTGATGGTCACATCGCCGTCCGGCATGGTGAAGGTGTAAACCGTCTTAGCCTTTTCGGTGGTAGCCTGGGCTGCGGCTTCGTCCTGCGCTGCTTCCTGAACTTCAGTCAGAGCAACATCGGTATCGCCGTTCTTTGCGGTAACGGTAACGATATCGGTGCCTTCCTTTTCTACGGTCAGGGTAACGGTATCGTCCTTGATGTAGGCTTTGTTGGTGGTGCCCAGGGTCAGCTTAACACCTTCAACTTCATTCCAGGTAACGGTGTGGGGGGTGCTTTCGGTTGCGGTATGGCAATCAGAGCACAGGTACACATTGTTGCCAACGGACTTGGTTTCCAGCTCGTCCAGAGCCCAGGTATGGCCCTTGGGCAGTGCGCCGTCAGCGTACTTCTTTTCACCCTTGGTCAGGCCGTACTTGTTGGTGCGGGCCTGGGTGTAAGCGGGGGTATCGCACCATGCTTCAACGGAAACATCGGTGGTTGCGCCGCTGCTCAGGTCGCTGACCATGGACTTCATATCCATGCTCTCAACCAGGTTAGCGCACCACATGAACTCTTCGTTCTTGTTCTTCTCGTCAGAGCTGCCCATGTTCTGGTTGTAACTCGGGTTGTAGTTCCAGGACTCGGTCTTGTAGCTCTTACGCTGGTCATAGGAAAGGCCGGAATCATCGGTCTTAACAACCGGCTTGCCGTCCTCACCCAGTTCGTCCAGGCTCTTGTAAGTGTTGGACAGGTTGGTGCCGACAGAAACGATCAGCTGATCCTTGGTGGTGTTGATGCCGGTAATAACATTCTGACCATTCTGCTGTTCGGTCTTGAAGCTGTAGCTGTCACGCAGGGTCAGGCCCGCCAGAGGATGGTTCTTGAAGGTGCCCAGATACTTCACACTGCTGGTATCCTGGGCGCTGTCCATGATAACCATGCTCATGCCGGGAAAGTGGGTATCGGGAACCATGTTGCCGTCCTTATCCTTGGTCAGCTTAATGCCGCCATAGACGGTGTTGTATTCCTTCACTTCTTCCACTGTGCCGGTGGTCGGGTCCATACGGTAGATGGCGTTGTTGACGTTGAAGTACAGCTTGCCATCATACAGTGCGGTAGAGTGTACCAGTGCGGGGTAGATCCGCTTTGCAGCAGCGTCTGCCAGGCACTCGGTGTTCAGGTTGTTTTCAACCTTGGTATGCTTATCTTTTGCACTGGTATCGATCTTATAGATGGTGCCAGCTTCGGCCAGGACCTTGGCATTGCTGTCGTCATCATTGAAGTTGCTGCTGGTTTCCTTCAGATCGTTGTAGTACATCAGGATGATATCAAACGGGTCATCCGTCTTGGTAAAGCTGCTCATGCTGAAGCCGCCGGGTCTGCTGCTGGAATCCTCTTTGCGGATATAGTAGTTCGCATTACGCGGACGTGCTTCCAGAGTATCGGGGCCCTGGTTCTGCATCTTCTTCATGAACTGCTGCATCTGGGAGTTGTTACCAGAGCTGCCGGAACCAGAGCTGCCGTTGTTGCCGTTCTCGGACTGCTGGCGGCGCATGTTGTTATACAGGTTCTGGTTGGTCGTGGTATCAACGTAATAGAAGTAATTATTGTCGAAGTAGATGGGGCTGCAGATAGAGGTGAACCAGGTATCCTCGTAGCAGGTATCGGTGTAACGGGTCTCGTTCTTGTTCTCCGCCTTGGTGTAAGAGTAATGCGGCTTGCCGTTGTTCAACACAACATTGCCGTCATCATCCACATCGGGATTCTTGTTCTTGGTGTAGGTGTAGCCATCGTACAGCGAGTCAATGTAATCATAGTACTTGCTGTAACGGCCTTCCAGACCGGAGGGAGAAACCAGGAAGTTGACATGGCGCAGGTCGCCTGCGTTCTCAACGCGGGTCTGGGCCATGCACTCGGTGTTCACGTCGTCATAGCAGACGTCAACATAGTACCAGTTCTTGTTGGGTTCGCCGGTGGTCATCGTAGCAGAGTTGCTGTCGCCCTGCAGCTTGTTGACCTTGACTGCGTTGAAGTAGTGGACGTTGTTGAACATGCCGCCGCCGAACGCATTACCGGCAACACTGGTATCAGAAGTATCGCAGTAATACAGGATCTGGGCAAAGTCAACAACAGCGTTATCGCCTACTTCATCGGGGGTCTTCCAGCTGCCGTCATCATTCTTATAGATGCTCTTGTTGTCAGGCAAATTCTGGACCATGTAGTTAAATGCAGCTGCATAGCCCAGGCAGATGCAGCCATACTCAACGCCCTTAGCGCCGATCTCGCCGCCCAGCAGGGCACCGAAAGCAGTCGTCTGGATGGGGTCGTTGTTGCCGCCGCCGGTGATATCGCCCATGGAGCCCATATCGAATTCTGCAACCTGGGAGATCCAGTCGTGCAGGATCAGCAGCTTGGTGACATAGTCAGCGCTGTCACCCAGCTTGGCAACCTGTGCCAAGCCTGCATCACGGATGGCTTTCAGAGCTTCACCATAGTTCATGACGTAAGACATGAACGCCTGCGGCAGCATGTTCAGCATGAATGCCATGGTGGTCGGCGGGACATCATCGTTCGGATCAATGCTGCACAATATCTTGATTGCGCCCATGGTGCCGGTGATGCTGCCATCCTCGCCCTGCTTCTGAACGCCCTTGGAGGTCCAGAACGGGGCAACCACGCCGAAGTACTCTGCTTCGTCCTGGTTGAACTGCGACAGCTGGAAGTAGTAGTAGTTCATCTGCGCAGTGGAGACATCGTAAGTATTGGTGACCTGGTTGTTCTGGTCGTCCACATACACGGCAGTCTTCTGGCTGTCGTACAGCAGCAGGCTGTTCTTGCCCTTGTTGTCGCCGCTCTGATAGGTGAAGTTCACCTTGCTTGCGTCAACCGGGTTGTTCTGCATATCGTACCAGTTGCCGCCGTCCATTGCGGACACCAGGGTAACGCCTGTGCCGCCGGAGGTGGTATCCAGGGTCGGGGTGCCGCCCACATTGATGTAGACGGAATTGTCATTCTGGTCTACCACAACGCTGACCGGCATGGTCATTACCGGCTGGGTTTTGATTTCTTCGCCGCAGACAGCGCACTTGAAGGTGACGCTGGTGCATTCCCAGTCAATGGTAACGGGAGCGCCGGCAGAAATTTTGCCGGTTTCGCTGTCATAGAACAGCTGGGCGTTGCTGTAGTCATCGGCCAGCTTGCCCTCGACCTTCTTCATTTCCCAGTTGAAGGTAGCAACAAAGTTGCCATCTGCATCCTTGGGCACGGCATGGTTCTGGCAGGGCAGGGCGGCAATGTCGTCGGTGCGGGTGGTGGGTTCCTTGTATTCCTTCTTAACCGGGCTCTTGTCAGCGGGCACGCTGGCAGAGTAAACGGTCTTGCCGGCAGCGCCGGGCTTTGCCTCGGTGGTATCCTTGGTTACGGTGCCTTCTACCTTCTGGTAGGCATCGTCCTTTTCACAGGTATACACAGCGGTGTAAGCCCAGCCGTCATCGGTCTTGGTCCAGTAACCATCGGGGGTTTCCTTCCAGGTATGGGTGTGGCCATCCTCCGGGTTGGTGTCATTCCAGTACCATTTCGGCTCGCCATAGGTATGGCCGTCTGCAGCGGCGCTGGCAGCAAAGGTATCGGAGTTTTCAGCAACGTAAGCCTGTGCGTAGCTGTCAGCCTGCTGCGCAATCACTTCATCATCGCTGTTGGTCATGGACTCCATCGCAGAGGTCATGCCGGAGCTGCCGGTAAAGGTAACGGCGGTCACAACGCCTGCGGCGTTCGTCTCATAGCCCAGGTCGGTAACGGCGCTGGACAGATGATACGTTTTGATGGTGGCAGCCATCACCGATGCCATCTCGTCCTTGTTCAGGCCATAGGCTTCGGTGTTGATCTTGCCGGCTGCGGCGTTGGCCTACATGGCATCGGCCAGTGCATTTTCCAACGCTGCAAGGCTCATGCCCGCCTTGCTCTGTGCAGTCGCTTCCAGCTTGGCATCGTCCTGCTCCAGTTCATGCACTTCACCCTGGGCAGCCAGCGTTTGGGCTGTCTGCTTGATCAGGTCTGCGGTGCTGGTGAACTTGGGCAGGGACTGCACAGCGCTGGCCGCGCTTGCTGCGCTAGCTGCAACAGACTGCGCTACCGAAGAATCAATCTTGGTAGTTTCGGCTGCTGCGGGAAGCGCCACGCTCTGGGCAACCATGGCTGCTGCCAACACGGATGCACCAAAACGCTGAAGGTTTTTCTTCATAGTTTTATCCTCCCTTAAGTGTTACTACTTTCCCCTTTTGTGTGAAAAGTGGTACGGCAGATGTGCGGCACTTTGCAGGTGTTGATTGCAAAACGCCTGGTTGTGCTCCCCTCGGTCTGGCGATCCCCTGCCGGGCTGCGGCCTGCTTTTGGGGCTTTTGGCCCCGGCACAGCGGCTGACAAAACGTTGTACCGGCTGCATGTCTTGATCCTGCAAATGATAACCTTTCCGACACATCTAAGTATATACATTATATCACAGTTGCCAGAATTTGCATAGTTAATTAGAGCGGTTTCTATCTAAATTTTTGTCCTTGAATCAACTGAAACCTGTATTTCGCATATTATTTGCGCTGCGGTGCGGTGGCCCTTTGGCGGTACCTATTAACATTTTTGAATGGTTTATTCCTGATTTTATCAAATGATTAAACATTTACCCCGATAATGTTCTTTGCAATCTCTTAATACAATCATCCGGTATTGTGATCGCGCATTTTTTGCCATTTCGGTTTGGCTTGTTGTTGAGAGATTTGGCAGAGATTGGAGGAAACTTGAAGGGAAAATTGGAGGTTGAGAATTGCCCATTATAAATTGTACTGTAGAGAGCGTTCCTGAGCATTCCGAAAACTTAGGGATAGATCAACCCTTGCCCCTTAACCGCGACCTGAAATACACCTTTCCAAGGTAGGGCGGTGTGAGTACCCCCTCCTGCTCCACTTTTTCAAAGTTCCGAATGGTGTCCTCTCCCCTATCTACAATTCCTGATGTTTTCATGATGCCTTCCTTGGTCTTCCACACCCGGCCTTTGCCCCCTCCCCGCCCCATAAGTCGTACACAACAAAAAGGCCCCTGCCTTAACAGCAGGAGCCTTGAAAGCTATATCACAAGCCGAAAATTACTTCTCGATCTTGGAAACAACGCCGGAACCAACAGTGTGGCCGCCTTCGCGGATAGCGAAACGCATGCCTTCTTCCATGGCAACCGGGGTGATCAGCTCAACGTGCATATCAACGTTGTCGCCGGGCATGCACATCTCAGTGCCTTCGGGCAGGGTGATGATGCCGGTAACGTCGGTGGTACGGAAGTAGAACTGAGGACGATAGTTGTTGAAGAACGGGGTATGACGGCCGCCTTCTTCCTTCTTCAGGACGTAAACATGGCCATCGAAAGTGGTGTGGGGATGAACAGAGCCGGGAACAGCCAGAACCTGGCCACGCTCGATCTGGTCACGGTCAATACCACGCAGCAGAGCGCCGATGTTGTCGCCAGCCTGAGCGAACTCGAGGCTCTTGCGGAACATTTCCAGACCAGTGATGGTGGTGGTCAGCTTCTCTTCCTTCAGACCAACGATTTCCATCTGATCGCCGACATGAGCAGTACCACGCTCAACACGACCGGTAGCAACGGTGCCACGGCCGGAGATGGTCATAACGTCCTCAACGGGCATCAGGAACGGCTTATCAGCAGCACGGTCCGGGGTCGGGATGTAGCTGTCAACAGCGTCCATCAGCTCCCAAATGCACTTGTATTCCGGAGCATCGGGATCCTTGGAAGTGCTCTCCAGAGCCTTCAGAGCGGAACCACGGATGATCGGGGTGTTGTCGCCGTCGAAATCCTGGCTGTCCAGCAGTTCGCGAACTTCCATTTCGACCAGGTCGAGCAGCTCTTCGTCGTCAACCATATCGCACTTGTTCAGGAACACAACGATCTTGGGCACGCCAACCTGACGAGCCAGCAGGATGTGCTCACGGGTCTGCGGCATCGGGCCATCGGTTGCAGCAACAACCAGGATAGCGCCGTCCATCTGAGCAGCACCGGTGATCATGTTCTTGATGTAGTCAGCATGGCCCGGGCAGTCAACGTGGGCATAGTGACGCTTCGCGGTGTGGTACTCAACGTGAGCGGTATTGATCGTGATACCACGAGCCTTCTCTTCAGGAGCCTTATCGATGCTGGAGTAATCCATGAAATCGGCGTCGCCCTTCAGAGCCAGAACCTTGGTGATAGCGGCAGTCAGAGTGGTCTTGCCGTGGTCAACGTGACCGATGGTACCGATGTTGACATGCTCCAAAGAGCGGTCAAATTTTTCCTTTTCAGCCATTGGAAGTATCCTCCTTTAATTCAAACAGATAAAATAGCCTGTTGTAAGGCTATCATACTAGATTTTTCAAGAAAAATCAAGTATTTTGCGCGAATTTGTGCAGAATCAGCCCTTATTGCGCTCGGTCATGATCTTATCTGCAACACTCTTGGGAACCTGCTGGTAATCAGCCGGCTCCATGGAGTACTGGCCACGGCCCTGGGTCTTGGAACGCAGGTCAGTAGCGTAACCGAACATCTCGGACAGAGGAACCATAGCGGTGACACGGGCAGTGCCATCGGTGGATTCCTGGTTCTGGATCGCGCCGCGGCGGCTGTTCAAGTCGCCAATGACGTTGCCCATATACTCGTCAGGAACAACAACGTCAACCTTCATGATGGGCTCCATAATGACGGGATCAGCCTTCTTCATAGCATCCTTGAATGCCATGGAGCCGGCGATGGAGAACGCCATTTCAGAGGAGTCAACTTCATGATAGGAGCCGTCCCACAGAGTGACCTTGACATCCACGACGGGATAGCCAGCCAGAATGCCGGACTTCATCGCGCCCTGGATACCGTTGTCAACAGCGGGGATGTATTCCTTCGGGATAGCGCCGCCAACAATACCGTTGACGAACTCATAACCCTTACCCGGGTTGGGCTCAATCTTGATCTTAACGTGACCATACTGGCCCTTACCACCGGACTGACGTGCGTACTTGGTTTCCTGGTTAGCATCCTTGCGGATGGTCTCACGGTAGGCAACCTGAGGTGCGCCAACGTTAGCTTCGACCTTAAACTCGCGGAGCAGACGGTCCACGATGATTTCCAGGTGGAGCTCGCCCATGCCGGCGATGATGGTCTGACCGGTTTCTTCATCGGTCCAGGTACGGAAAGTCGGGTCCTCTTCAGCCAGCTTAGACAGGGCAATACCCATCTTCTCGCTGCCAGCCTTGGTCTTGGGCTCGATGGCAACGCGGATAACCGGCTCGGGGAAGTTCATGGACTCGAGGATGATGGGATGCTTCTCATCGCACAGGGTATCACCAGTGGTGGTGTTCTTCAGACCAACAGCAGCGGCGATATCGCCAGCATAGCAGATGTCGATATCCTTACGATTGTTTGCATGCATCTGCAGGATACGGCCGATACGCTCGTCCTGATCCTTAACAGAGTTGTAAACAGTGGTGCCAGCCTCAACGGTACCAGAGTACACGCGGAAGAAGCACAGCTTACCGACATACGGGTCAGTCATAATCTTGAATGCCAGTGCAGAGAACGGCTGATCATCGGAAGAAGTGCGATCTTCTTCCTCGCCAGTCTCCGGGTTGGTGCCCTTGATGGCCGCAACGTCGGTCGGAGCAGGCATATAATCAACGATTGCATCCAACAGTTTCTGAACGCCACGGTTCTTGTAAGAAGAGCCGCAGACAACAGGAACGATCTCGTTGGAAATAGTAGCCTTACGCAGAGCAGCCTTGATTTCTCCCTTGGTCAGCTCTTCGCCGTCCAGGTACTTCATCATCAGCTCTTCGTCGGTCTCAGCAACAGCTTCGATCAGCTTGTCATGATATTCCTGAGCCTGTTCTTTCATGTCTTCAGGAATTTCCTCAACGCGCACATCATTGCCCATATCATCATAGTAGATATCGGCTTTCATGTCGATCAGATCGATGATGCCGCGGAAAGTGTCTTCCTGGCCGACAGGCAGCTGGATAGGCACACCGTTGGCATGCAGACGATCATGCATCATCTGTACGCAGCGGAAGAAGTCAGCACCCATGGTATCCATCTTGTTGACGTAAACCATGCGGGGAACCTTGTACTCGTCAGCCTGGCGCCAAACGGTTTCAGACTGAGGTTCAACGCCACCCTTTGCGGCCAGAACGGTAACAGAACCGTCCAGAACACGCAGAGAACGCTGAACTTCAACAGTAAAGTCAACGTGGCCCGGGGTGTCGATGATGTTGATACGATGACGGTTCTTTTTGAACAGAGCCGGATCGTGCTGGGTCTCGGTGTGGCTCCAGTAGCAGGTGGTTGCAGCGGAAGTGATGGTAATACCACGTTCCTGTTCCTGCTCCATCCAGTCCATCGTAGCAGCGCCGTCATGAACTTCGCCGATCTTATGGTTAATACCGGTGTAGTACAGAATGCGCTCGGTGGTGGTGGTCTTGCCTGCGTCGATGTGGGCCATGATACCGATATTTCGGGTCATTTGCAGGGATACGTCTCTCGGCGTTGCCATGGCTTAAACCTCCTCAGTAAGCAGATCAATAACGGTAATGCGCGAAAGCCTTGTTGGCTTCTGCCATCTTGTGGGTATCTTCGCGCTTCTTGACAGCGCCGCCAACGTTGTTGGTAGCGTCGATGATCTCGGCGGCCAGGCGAGCGGACATGGTCTTTTCACCACGGCTGCGGCTGTACAGAGTCAGCCAGCGCAGGCCGAGGGTCTCGCGGCGGGCGGGGCTGACCTCCAGGGGAACCTGGTAGGTGGAGCCGCCGACACGGCGGGCCTTAACTTCGAGGCTGGGCATGATGTTTTCCATGGCCTTCTCGAACATTTCGAGAGGATCGTTGCCGGTCTTCTCTTTGACAGTCTCAAAAGCTTCGTAAACGATCTTCTGAGCGACGCCCTTCTTGCCATCCAGCATGATGCTGTTGACCAGACGGGTGACGAGCTTGGAATTGTAAATAGGATCAGCCAGAACTTCGCGCTTTGCGATTTTACCTCTTCTGGGCATCTTTCTTCCCTCCTTCACATTAATGATATCATCGGTACTCGAAAGTTAAAGAAAACTCCCGTTATGCCACAAAAGGGTCAGCTGACCTTTTTATGGCGAAAAGATGTTTCCTTACTTCTTGGCACCGGCCTTGGGACGCTTTGCGCCGTATTTGCTGCGAGCCTGGTTACGGTTTGCAACACCCTGAGTATCCAGAGTACCACGGATGATGTGGTAACGGACACCGGGCAGGTCCTTAACACGACCGCCACGGATCAGCACGACGGAGTGCTCCT
>ERZ835541.2283-NODE-2283-length-15932-cov-3.396863_pt1 | contig 15932 bp, 10 predicted proteins | sample MGYA00519945_ERZ835541 | MGnify/ENA primary metagenome ERZ835541 (study PRJEB31850, sample SAMEA3708780) | human gut metagenome | biome: human gut; feature: human-associated habitat; material: faeces | place: China | collected 2014 ...
CGCGGCGGTGGGTGAAGCCTCCTCCCTGCGCGGCATCGAGTCCCTGACCGTCCTCGCACCCTTCCGGCCCGATGCCGCCCCGGAATGGGCCGTTTCCACCAGACCCGACGCCTATTGGGGCATCCCCCTCCCCACGGATGCGGCGGACATGGCCTATGGCCAAAAGCTCCGCAACCAGCTCCGGCGCGCCCGCCGGGACATTCTCATTGCGCGGGAAGGCTGGAAACCGGATCATGCCGAACTGGTGGAACAGTATATCCGTTCTCGGCCCTTCGCGCCGGGGACGCGGCATCTTTTCCGGCACATCGGCCCGTATGTGGAGGCCGTGCCCGACGCCCTGCTGTTCGCGGCGCGGGACTGTGAAGGAGCGTTGCAGGGCTTCGCCGTGGGCGATTACACGGCGCTCGGAACCGTTTTTTACCTGTTCGCCTTCCGCGCCCCGGAAAGCCCGCCCGGCACGGCGGACGCCCTTTTGGACGCCCTCGCCGCAGAAGGCATCCGGCGCGGGCATACGCTCCTGAACCTTGGCCTCGGCATCAATCCGGGCATCGTGTTCTTCAAACGCAAGTGGAACGCGACGATCCTCCGGCCCCACGTGGAAACGTCATGGGCGGTGCAGCGGCCCCAGGAAGCCGGCCTGCTCGGGTCCCTGAAAAAACTGTTCGGCATGTAGGAGAACCCCATGGCAAAAGACGGCGGCGCGGCCGATCCGCTGCGCAACCCCCGTTTTCAGGAACCTTCGGTTTGGCAGCTGTTCCGGGAAAGCCTGTTCGGCAAACCCCGCCTGCTTGACTGCATACAGGTGGAAGTCACCTCCGTTTGCCCGGGGCGCTGCGTCTATTGCCCGCATACCACGCAGGCCGGATACTGGCGCTCGCGGCACATGGAAGCCGCGACTTTCGCCCGCCTGTGGCCGCTCATGCAGGAGAGCGGGCGCGTGCACCTGCAAGGCTGGGGCGAACCGTTCCTGCACCCGCGGTTCATGGATTTCGCGGCGCTGGCGCGCAAGGCGGGCTGCCGGGTCTCCACAACCACCTGCGGGCTGCGCATGGACGAAACGCTTGCCGGGCAAATCGTGGGGAGCGGCATCGACATTGTGGCCTTTTCCCTCGTGGGCACCGACGAGGCCAGCAATGCCCCGCGCGCGGGCGTGCCGTTCAGCCGCGTCCGTGAGGCCGTGCGCACGCTCCAGCGCGTCCGCAAAGCCAAAATGGGCGTGCATCTTGAGCTGCATTTCGCCTACCTCATGCTCGCCTCGCAGATGGAAGCCGTGGAAGGCCTGCCCGATCTTATGGACGAACTGGACGTACACGCGGCGGTGATCAGCACGCTGGACTACATCGCGGCGCCGGGGCTGGAGGCGGAAGCCTTTTCCCCGCACGAGGCCGGGAAACTGGACGCCGCCCGGGACATACTCGAACGCGTCGCCGAAGAAACCGCCAAACGCGGGCGCGGCCTCTACTACAGCCTGCCCTCCCCTCGGCCCGATGACGGCTGCGGCCTGTTCCCCTGCCGGGAAAACGCAGCCCGGACGCTCTACGTGGACGCGGAAGGGCGCATGTCCCCCTGCATCTACCTGAACCTTCCGGTGGATGCGCCCGCCTCTTCGCCCGAGGCCGTGAACCGCCGCGTGTTCGGGTCCGCCGTAGAGGAAGACCCCCTCGGCATCTGGCAAAGCGGCCCTTTCCGCATGTTCCGCGATGCGCTGCAAAGCCCGCTTCCGGATATCCCCTGCCGCACCTGCCCCAAACGTTTCGAAACGGGGAACTGACGCCTACCCCCTCCCGGTAAAACGATGCCCCGGAAACTTTAAATTCCGGGGTTCTTCTTTTGGGCTTTCAGGCGGGTAACGCACGTCCATGACATCGTGGAGACAGGCCATAGTTTCGCTTAAATTCGGGCCCCCGATTTGTTATTGAACGCCCTACCCTACCGCAATCCGTATGAGCCATAGGCAGGAAGAAGGCTCGATAGCGCGTCCCCCCTATTGATAGTGAGGACCCCGTAAAGGATCGGGAAGGGCTTGAAGGAATGTTTCCTTCACACAGCGTCGCATAGAAACAACGTGCTTTGGGAAACCCTTTTGGGGATGTGTTTACTTGAAATAGGGAACAGCTTGAAGCGTTTTTTCCTGCTTTGAAATCAAGAACAGAAAGATCTGACTTTTTCTTTCTTTCTATCATGTGGGGTAAAACGGAAAAAAGGCCGTCCAATATGGACGCGCAGAATATCCGTCCATTTCGTCCTCTCTTGTATGTATATATTGTTTTTATTATCTATTTTTGAATAGGGACATTTCTTTTCGTCATAAATATGATTGTCCGCGAAGAGCGGCCATTCTGTCCTTGCATGTTGGACAGGCATACTGTCCCGGGACACGCTGGGCGTCCAGACTGCAAGGACAGCGTGTCCTGACATGCTATCCCCGCTCATTGGACTTCCAAAATGTCCCTACTTCCCGGCGATCTGCATGTCCTTTCAGTGTGTCCGATCTGAATATCCTCACAAAAAGGACATACGTTTTGTCCGAACAGTTTGTTTGAGCACAATGGCCGATCAAAATATGCATAGCCGTTTTTCCGGTCAAAATATCCTGCCATACTAGACGCTCGAAAAGGACTCTCATATGTTCCACTCAAAATGGACACTCATAATGTCCATGCAAACCGTATATGGTTGCCTGTCTCCGCCAGAGCGATTGGGAATGCTCCGGTGGGGAGCAACAGCTCTGGACCTGCAGTGATACCTTCCGTTTCTGAGGGAGGAACGATGGTTGGGGAAAGGAGCATATGGGGAAAACGGTCCCTCAGGCCTCTTCTTTTGGTGACCGGTGGAGGATAGCCGATTGTTGTAAGGACGGTGGCCAACCGGAGAGGCGGGGGGACGTTCCTGATGATGGGGCGGCTTATGGATAATGTGGGTGTCCACTAAGGGAGTCCATATTGGATGCTTTCAGGGCGACGGGCGGATACTCAAAAGATTTGCAGTTCCTCCCTGTATGTTGGAAGAATACAATATGATATGAGCGTGTCCATTTGAGCGTCCATTATGATAGTCCGTTTTGAGTGGATATTTTGCTGTAAAAATTCAGTTTTTTCATGTTTAAAGAATGAGAAAAAACATTCATTTTATAAAGATGCTATCAGAATATCTCTGCGTGTTTTTTGGAATATAAGAATATGGACATGCAAAATGGACACTCAAAAAAATGGATCAACATGTACTCTCAAAATGGCCTCTCAGAAAGTCCTCGCAGAAAGGAGGGGATGCAACAACGCTACGTAGAGAAGAATACCATAAGCTCGGGTACGTGGTTACATGTGGGGAATAATCAGGTCAGTCATGGCCTCACGAACTTTGGGCTAAAATGAATACGCATTGGAGGATGTCGGCATCAGCAATGGTACTGGTCCAATAGGGGAGGGTAGATGTTCCGCCGTAGAGTTTGTTTTCCTGCGCCGTTGAAACGTTCGTTTTGTCCAGGGATGGGCCCATGCTGACATCGTTCAATCTTTTTGAAATTGTGTTTCGCCCTATGGTGAATAAAGGCATGGCTCGTGGAGTAAGCGCTATCCTCCAACGGGCTCCGGGGCTGAAAGATTTTTGAGTGGGCGGTCTAAGGGCTGGGAGGATGGCCCCCCTGAAGGCAATGGAAAAGGAATATGATAACAGCCGATGATTTCCGTGTGGCGTATCCCTGAGTGGGTGGATACTCGCAAAAACATATTTGATATACGAATTTTTTCGGGTAACCATCCGTCCTTCAAGCATTCTTTTTTTGTATGTCCGCTTGTCTGAAAAATAACAGGTATGGATTTGTAATATGCTGAAATAAAATGATTTTATCTCAAACAAAAAATCCATCAAGGGAACCGCTCTTGATGCGCGAGCCCATCCGCTGCGTAAGGGCGAACATTCATCGAAAGAAATATAGAAAAAAAATAGACTAAAAATGTTGTGCTTCAACGTTTTTTATTCTATCTGAAAACCAAGTCGTTCACTAAAAGGAGATTCCGATGGGCAAGATCATTTCGGTCGTCAACAACAAGGGTGGTGTGGGGAAGACGACGATCACCGTCAATCTCGCACATGCCCTGGCCATGCAAGGGAAAAAGGTGTTGATCGTCGATGTGGACAGCCAGTGCAACTCCACTTCCTTTTTCAACCTCGCTCCCGGCTGTGCTTCGCTTTACGAGCTGCTTGCCTCGGTTTATGACGAAGAAGCCCCCGAAATCAAACCTGAATCTTGCATCTATCCCACAGAGATCGGTTGCAGCATCCTCCCGAACGTTGAGGAGATGGCCTTCATCGAAGCCGAATTCTATAAGAACGAGTCATACATCGTCGCCCTCCGTGAACGGCTGAGAGAGTATGCGACCAAAGAGTTTGACATCACCCTCATCGACTGCCCGCCTTCAATGGGGGCTTTCGTGTATATGGCGATGATCGCCTCCGACTTTATCATTGTGCCCATCCGTGCGGGGTCGCGTTTCTCGCTCGACGGTATCACGAAAACCATCAATGCTATCAACCAGATCCGCCGCACGAAGCTGAACGAAGGTCTTGTCCTGCTTAAGTTCCTGTACAATATGGCTGACTTGCGGCGGCTTGCGGACAAGCACTCGCTGACCATCCTGAACAACCGCTATCCCGGACAGGTCCTCACCGAGTATATCAGTGAGGCGACCATGCTCCGATCTTCCGAGATGCTCTCCGAAACGGTGTTCCAATCTTCACCCCGCAGTAAGGTGGCGGCGAAATTCCGCTCCGTCGCCCGTGAAATCCTCGCCGCCCTCGGCATGTAAACAGGAGCCTCTGATGACCCCCGGACAGACGCATCCCCGCAGACGCGGCCTCAACGAACTGATGGAATCCGTCGCGGCCAAGCTGGCAGAGCGCCCAGATCACATCGCGGCGGCCAGAGTCCTTGAGGAGATGCAGGCTGACGCCGCGAAAATCTCGCATAAGGCGGATGGTGTGGACGTGCAGAATGGACAGTCTGAAATGTCCTCCTCCTCCTCCTCCTCCTCCTCCTCCTCCTCCTCCTCTGTGGACGCGCAAATTGATTCTCCTGAGTGTCCTGACAAAGTGGACGATCAGAACGGACTTGCAAGTGGGCTCGCCACGGAGGTACGATCTGGCGTCTCTGTGAAGACAGAAGCTGAGGACATGCAAAATGGACAGCCTGATCTTGCTGTCAAAGTGGACGCTCAGGCGTCTCAGCACTCCCCTTCGCAACGAGAAACAACGGGAAAATATTCTGAAACTTCAAGCCTTGAGTCCCTGAGCGCGCCCTCTACGTGGACGCCGATAGTGGACACTCTACATAGACATTCAAAGGCATCTCCGGCTGTTTCCCGTCCCGATGGACGGAAACGTCCTTATCAAGTGGATGTCCAGAATGGACACTCAGAATGTCCTGACAAAAGATCCTCTCACCATGAAGAGCTGCCTGAGCGGAATCCAGAGCTACCGGTGGAAAACAGACAAGAGGCGGGGACTTCCACGGAGCAGGGGACGTCTGCCTCGCGTAAGCATGATCAGAAAGAAGCCGTACCTGTCCAGGCCGCTGCGATGACATTGCGTTCGCTCACATCAGACGCTCTGAATGGCCGCTCACGCCGGACAGCCAAAGTTGACGTGCAGGCAGGGGCCCGGTGCAAACCCAAGAGGGTCGGAGAAGGGCAGATCAGCCTCCTCAGGCCTCTGGCTCCAGTGCATGGGGCCAATCCGACGAAGCTCTTCAAGTGGCTTTACGGGATCGGCAAGAAAGAAACCATCGACCTGACCCTCCCCATCATTGAGGAGACCATCGGTATCGATGCGCGCACCTGCCGTCGGATCATCGCTACATGGGCGGAAACGGGCGTGTGCGAGAAAACGGTCCATCGGCGCGGGATGCGTATCAGGCTTCTCATGGATGAAAAGGAGGCACTCGGCGCGCCGCGTGCCGCTTCCCCTTCCGTGTCGGCTTCTCCGGCGGATGAGCTGGAGAGGGCGCTGCCCGAGCTGTGCCCGAGGCTGATGGAGGTCGGTTTCACCGCCAAGCACCTGCGCCGGATCAAAGAGCTCCTCGCCGTGCAGAACATTGACCCCGGTTCCCTCACGGACGCCCTCCGGTATGCGGAGTACGAGCTGGAACACGGCCAGATGGTGGACAGCAAGGGCCAGCCCGTTTCGCGTCCGGTGGATTGGGTCTTTCGCTGCCTGTCCAAAGACGGGACCTACCGTATCCCCACGGGGTATGTTTCTCCGGCGGAATTACGCCGCCGGGAACGCGAAGAGGCCGTGCGCCGGGAACGCGAGGCATTGGAGGCCGAGCGGAGGCTGCTCGAAGAAGAGGCCGCCCTTGCCCTTGAAAAAGAGGTCGAAGCGATGTTCCGTCAGATGCTCGCTGAACCCGACGGCCCGTTTGCCGCACAGATCCTGGAGAAGGTTCCCGCCGTCCTGCGTTCGCGCGGGGGGTTGGAAAACCCGCTGGTGCAGAAGGCCTGCCGGATGCAGATCAGCTATATGCTCCAGGACGCCGTCGGAGCGGGGCAGTAGGGCTATTCTGTGTGTCCATTCTGTAAGGATACGCAGCATGGACATTTTGGGCGGATAATGTGCCCGTCCGGGATGCGTGCGGTTGCGCATGGACAGGCAGCCCGTCCGGAAGGCCCGGACAGCGTGTCAGGGCAGGATGTCCGGACATGCTGGACACCCAATCCGTCCGAGGATGTTGTGAGCGGCCTGTGAGGCAGGACAGAATGGCCGCACACGCCGGACAGTCTTCTTGGCGATGTCCCGGACACTCTGACAGGAAAAAAAGGCTGTAAAAACAGTGTAGACTCTCGTGAAGGGACAACTTGATCGTCCATTTTGATCGGATAATCTGATCGGACATTCCTTTCGCCTATAGAAAGAGAGAAAGAAAAACTCTTTCTCTCCCCAACGATTCAAGACAGAAGGTGCTGCTGCGAATGGCTTCCAAATCGACCAAAAAAGATCTTGTCCAACACATAGCGAAGGCTCTGGAAGTGAGCCCTGTGGAAGCCGAACGGGTTATGCTCGTGGTTATGCGGTACGTCCGGCGGCAATTGCTTGAAGATACGTCGGTGATCCTGCCGGGCATCGGGACGCTGGCCGTGACGGAAACCGCGGCCCGTCTGGGGCGCAATCCCCACACGGGGCAGCCGGTGCCCATTCCCCCGCGCAAGACGATCAAGCTCAAGGTGTCCAAAGACCTCAAGGAAGCGATGGAGCCTTCCGAAACCGTGCGCACGGGCGGGGCCGATTTTGACGCCCAATAGCTCCGCCGTTCCGGAGCACGCCTGAAGGCGGGGCCTGGCCGGAAGGGGCTTATCCCTCGAAAAGGACGATCCGGTTTCTGCCGGACGTCTTGGCTTCATACAGCGCCTGATCCGCATGGGTCAGCACTTCGCAGATGTCCGCATCTTCCCCGAACGAGCGGTGCGCAATGCCGATGCTGACCGTCAGCTTGCCCGTCCGGGAATCGGGATGGACAAGGTCCAGTGCGGCCACTTCTTCCAAGATGCGCTGTGCCACGGTCATGGCCGAATACTGTCCGGCCCCGGCGAGAATGATGGTGAATTCTTCGCCGCCGTACCGGAATATCCTGTCCGAATCCCGCAGGAGCGCTTTTTGCGTGGCCTGCGCCACGGCTTTCAGGGCGGCGTCCCCGGCCTGATGCCCGAACCGGTCATTGTAGTTCTTGAAGAAGTCGAGGTCGAGCATCAGCAGGGCGAGCGGCGTGCGCGCCGGGATGCGCTCCATCGTTTCCTCAAGCGCCCGGCGGTTGTATACGCCGGTCAGCGCATCCCGGAAGCTGAGGTCAGCATACTGGTCCCGTTCCTGCGCGAGCTGGCCGGAACGGGTGTTCAGTTCGTCCATATGGCGGCTGATGTCGGGCAAAACGTCGAGTACGTCCTGCAATTCCCGGATGCGTACCCGGGGAAGTTCCGAGATGGAGTGCCCGGAACGGATGGTCCGCAGCGCCTGAGAGAGCAGGGACAGGGGGCGGAGGATCTGAAGGTGGATGAGCAGCAGCGTGGCCAGCAGCCCCGCGAGCAACGCGGTCCCCATGATCGGGAACAGTTCCTCGATGCGTGAAACTTCCTCGTTGATGTGGGACATGCTCCGGTAAATCCATTCGGCCTCGTGGGTCGAAACGGCGTCGCTGAGCTCGCGCAGTTTGCCGTCGAGGGTGTTCCAGAGCTGTTTGGCTTCCACGTGGCCTCTCGCGAGCTGCGTCCAATTGGACACGATGCCGTCCCAGTTCGTCCGGAATTCCCCGCAGTCCTTGAGCAGCGTCCGTTCAGGGGGGGCGGCCTGTTCCGCCTTGGCGCACATGTCCATCAGCGGGCGCAGGCTTTCCTGCAGGCCCTGCTTGTTGGCCGTGTTTCTGGAGAAATCCTTGTCCAGGTGCCGCGCACTGTGCCTGAGGGGATAGCTGTATTCCATCCCCGCCCGCATAAGCAGCCGCCCGAGCACGTTCGAAAAAAAGATTTCCGCATGATGGAGCCGATCCTCGGCCAGATAGCTCTGCTGCCTCAGCTCAATGAGACGGAGGAGTTGCGGCCTGATCTCATCCATTTTGCTGGAGAAGTCCACCGACGTCTCCTCAAAGACCGATTCCGCGATCAGCGCCTGGGCGGTGATGCCCGCGTTCCGGCTGATCGTGGGGTCGGACGCGCTGTACACCAGCGCGATGTTGCGGCGCATGTTTTCGACGTTGAGGAGCATCTGCTGCTTGGCAAGGATCTGCGGCAGATGGCTGTTGCTGGTGGAGAGCGCCAGATTTTTGATCCGTTGAAGGTCATTGGTGAAGATAAAAGAGACGAAGGCCAGCAGCGCCAGCAGGGGCACTGAGACGAGCACGGGGAAAAGGTTGATGCCGAGTTGTCGTTTCCGCTTCGGCTCCGCGTTTCGGGAAGGCTTGCAGTACATGAACGCGCTCAATAAATGCTGAAGGGGAAATATTTGCGTACGATGCGGTCGTACTCGCCGTTCAGTTTGATATGGACGATGGCTTCGTTGATCGCCTCGATCAGTTCGGAATTGTTTTTCCGGACGCCGATGTGGGCATAGGCGAGGTCTTCGTCGGGCGGGAGGGGATCATCCAGTATGGCGAAAGGCTGGCCGCGCTCGCTCTGGAGGAATTCGTACCCGGACAGCCCGTCCACGAGGATGGCGTCCAGCTGTCCGGCGCAGAAGGCGTCGATCAGTTGCCCATAGGTAGGAAAACGGATGATTTCAGCCACGTTGACCCAGTGACTCCGGAGGAAGATCTCCTGCTGCGTATGATCCTGGACGCCAACGCGTTTCCCTTTCAGGCCTTCGGCGCTGACGGCCACGCTGCCCGGAAGCCCCAGATAGATGGAACGGGAGTGGTAGTAGCTGTTGGTGAAATCCATATACGCCAGCCGTTGTTCGTTTTTGGCAAGCCCGGCAACGATCATGTCCAGCTCGCCCCGGCGCATTTTTTCGAGCAGCGTGCCGAAAGCAAGGGGTTCGACCGTGCAGGAACGGCGCATGGCCTTGCACAACGCCTCAGCGATCTCCGGGTCGAATCCGGCCTGCGTGCCCTCGGCGGGAAAGGAGAAGGGCGCATAATCGTCTTCCACGCCGATGCGGAGGATTTCCTCGGCTCCGCTGCGGGGCGGGAACCCCGCGAACAGCAGCGCGAGGAGGAACCCAGCCAGAAGAACGGGCCGGAGTGAAGAAAAAGACGGTATCGTGATTCTCAAGGGAAACTCTCTCGGGGGGCAACCCGCAGCCCCTGCGCCGTTTTCGGCGGGGCTCGCGGGACGCTTCAATGTGATGCTCTCGTTTTCAAGGAGGAAAAAGCGTTCCTCAGGCCTTAACGTCGGGAAGTTCCCCAACAACCAAATCGGGAAAACGACGGAGCGGTGGGAACCCCGGAGGAGCCGGGATAAAGCCGTGCGGCGGAACTGGCGGCGGGTAGCGTCAGTTCCCGAAACCGCTCGATACGCGGCGTCGGGACCGGACAGCCGGATGGGGTTGGCCGCTTTTCCTGAGGTGCGGCCTGTCCTTTTCTAAAGGATATTTCGGCCCGTTGCAATCAGTGTTTGGGGAGGAATAACGCTTTATTATGATAAATTGCCCCGCTTTATGGCGAAGTGGGGGATGGACGTGAAAGCGGCCCCGGGCCTGAGGGGAACGCCTCCGGATGCCGCGGTTTTCGGAACAAAGGACCGGTGCGGGCAAGATATCTGCACATAATCATATGGAATGGCTATAAAATTGCAGGGAAGGCCCCTTCCCCGCTGGGGATACCACAGCGGCGAATGCCGGGGAGAAGCGGGCGGGGAGAGCGGGCACGGGAGCAATCATGCGGGGGAGAGGCTGGCGTGCTGTATTTTGTTTTTTCTCCGCAATCCTGTGGCGTGTTCCCCGTTTTTTGGGCGATCGGTTTTCCGTTCCGCACGGAGACTCTGTCCGGCATCCGTTTGGGATACGGGGCCGGGCGGAGCCCGCCGGTGCCTGCGCTCCGCCAACAGGCGGGGAGGGCACTATTTTATCGCATAATCTTTTAAATTATGTCAATTTTATACCACGGAAAGTAGCTGCGAAATCCTTCCCCCCAATGCCCGGCATATGCGCGATCCGCTGCAACCGAGTGCCGCGCATTCGTAATCAAAAAAGATTATAACACAGTAGAATTATAAAAATAAATCCATCACCGTTTCTGGACGAGGCGGGATTTGGAGCCAAAGGCGCTCACAAAAGGGGAGAAGGGAGGGGCCGCTGTCTATTCCGCGAAAGACTTCCGGCGCAATCGGGGAAAAGCGTAGCCACCCCTCGTAATGAGAAATACCTGTTTATAAATACATGATAGTCTGTTAGAGATCTACAATTTGTTGGCTTTCAAATCTGTCAGAGGCGAAAAAAAGGACGTTTTCAGGGAAGCCCTACCGCGTTTCCGGCGTGAAAAACCCAAGTTTCCGCAGGAACCCGCTTGCGGCACCCTCCCGGGGCTTCGGGAGGCGCGGCTGCCTGCCTTATACATAAATCCCTTATTTTTCCGGCAGGATAATGTCGAGGTAGGCGATATACAGTTCCTTCACGTCGAGCGGGGCCTTGTCCTTGAACATCCCTTGCCAGAGCAGCCCCTGCATGATCGGCGAGACGAGAAGCTGCGGGAACCGCTGGAGCGCCGGGTGCGGGTGCTCATGCGCGGCGAGGCGCAGGTTCTCCCGGTGCAGCTCGAGGATCGGGGCGACGAGCCCGTGGTAGAACGGCGCGACGAGCTTGGGGTTGTGCAGCCCTTCTGCCCACACCAGCCTGATGATCCGCGCCGTCCTTGAGCAGCCTTGTTCATCCAGCATCGGCCCGCAGAAACGGAGCAGCCTTTCGCGCAGGGTCGGCGTCTTGTCGTCGAGGATCTCCTTGGCCAGCGCGTGCATGGGCGCGAACGCAGACTCCGCGAGGCCGTTGAACAGCCCCTCCTTATCCCCGAAATGCAGATACAGCGTGCCCTTGGCTACCCCGGCCCGCCGGGCGATGTCTTCCATACGCGCTCCGGCGTACCCCTTTGCGGCGAATTCTTCCAGTGCGGCGTCAAGGATGGCCTCCCGGCGCGCTTCCGTCTTTTTCCGGCATTTCGTTTGTTGTGCCATGCGTCCGCCTACCGGATTTTCTTGTTGATGGGTGTGGACAGCCAGACCAGCCCGGCCAGCCCGATGAAGGCTATGGACGCCAGCCAGAACAGCTCGTTGAACCCGAGCAGGAACCCTTGCCGCGTGATTTCGTTGGCGACCCAGACCTTGGCCTGTTCCGGCGAGAGGCCCATCTGCGTGAGCTGGTTGAGCCCGTGCTGCGCCGCCGGGTTGAACGGGTTGATGGACTCGGTGAGCCGGACGTGGTGCAGGGCTTCCTGCCGTTCCCACATGGTGGTGGCGAGGGACGACCCGATGGAGCCCGCCAGCACGCGGGTGCAGTTGGAGAGGCTGGAGGCGTTGGCGATGTCCTTGGCGTCGAGCCCCGAAATGATGATGCTCGTAAGCGGCATGAAGAACATGGCCACGCCGATCCCCTGTACGACCTGCGGCCAGAGGACGAAGGCGAAATCGACGTCCGGCGAGAACAGGGTGCGCAGGTAGAAGGCCGCCGAGAAAACCAGAAAGCTCATGGTGACGATGACCCGCATGTCGATGCGCTGCGCGAACCGCCCGATGAGCGGCGAGAGGAAGACCGGGAAAATCCCGATGGGCGCGAGGGAGAGCCCGGCCCACATGGAGGTATAGCCGAGCCGCGTCTGGAGCATCATGGGCATCATGACCACCCCGGCGAAATAAAACAGGAACCCGAGGCTGATGCAGATTGTGCCCACGGTGAAGTTACGGTGCCGGAACAACGAGAGGTCGACCACGGGATGCTCTTCGGTGAGCTCCCACGCCACAAGGAGCACCAGCCCCACGACCGTGAGGACGCCGAGGATCACGATGTAGCCGGAGGCGAACCAGTCCTTGTCCTTGCCCTCGTCGAGCATGAGCTGGAGGCAGCCCACGCCGATGATGAGGAGGATCAGCCCCACGGTGTCGATGGGGTTCTTGGCGGTGGCCGTCTCGCGCCCGGCCATGGGGATGCGCAGCGCGACGAGGCACACGGCCCCCACGGGTACGTTGACGAAAAAGATCCAGTTCCACGTATAGTTGTCGCAGATATACCCGCCGAGGATCGGCCCGAGGATGGGCGCGAGCACGATGGTCATGGACCACAGGGAAAGGGCGATGCCGCGTTTCTCGCGGGGATAGCAGGCCAGCAGGAGGCTTTGGGAAAGCGGGATGAGCGGCCCGGCGGCGGCCCCCTGCAAAATGCGGCAGATGATGAGCATCCCGAGGCTGCTGGATATGCCGCACAGGAACGAGGCCACGACGAACAGGAACGTGGACCAGAAATACAGCCGCACCTCGCCCATGCGCCGGGCGAGCCAGCCGGTGAGCGGGATGGCGATGGCGTTGGCGACCCCGAAGAAGGTGATGACCCACGTCCCCTGCGAAGACGCCACGCCGAGGTTGCCCGCGATGGTGGGCAGGGCGACGTTGGCGATGGTGGAGTCGAGCACGGTCATGGCCGTGACTACCGAAATCCCGATGGTGGCGATGACGAGCATCCCGCCCTGAAGCGGCGGCAGGGGCTGGGCGCGTCCGCTCATGGCTTGCCCTGGACGGGGCAGACGCCGGGCAGGGCGTTGTCCCGGATGATGCCGGAGATGGTCGCCTCGACGGGGGCGAAATCGACGGCGGGGGCCTGCGAGACGAGATCGCCGGGCACGGGTTCGGTGCGGGCCGAGGCGGCGAGAAGCCGCCCCGATGTATCGGACGTGTCGACTTTCACCACGGCGGACAGGCCCACCAGCAGGGGGTGTTCCCTGAGGTCGGCGGGGTCGATTTCAATGCGCACGGGCACGCGCTGGACGATCTTGATCCAGTTGCCGGTGGCGTTCTGGGGCGGCAGGAGGGAGAAGGCGCTGCCCGTCCCGGCGGAGAAGCCGGTCACGCGGCCATGATAGGTGACGTCGCCGCCGTACATGTCCACGCGGATCACGGCTGGCTGGCCGATGCGCATCTTGTGGAGCTGGACTTCCTTGAAATTGGCGTCGATCCACAGGCGGTGCAGGGGGATCACGGTCATGAGCGAGGTGCCGGGCGATACGACTTCGCCAGCCTGCACGCCGCGTTTGGCGATCTGCCCGGCGGCGGGGCTCAGGACGGTGGTGCGCTGGAGCGCGAGCCAGCAGTCGCGCACGTTGGCGGCGGCCTGGCGCACGGCGGGCTGCTCGGCGAGCCCGGTATCCAGCAGCACGGCGGCAAGCGCGTTGCGTTCCTCTTCGGCGGCGGCGAGCGCCACGGCGGCATTCTCGCGGTCGTCGCGGGCGTGCTTCAATTCTTCCGCGCCAATGGCTTTGGCCTTGCCCAGCGCCTCGCGCCGGGTCAGGTTGTCGGCTTTCTGGCGCAGATCCACCCGGCGCATCCGGATGGCGGCCTCGGTTTCCCGGAGCTGCGCCTGAAGGCGGCAGTTGTCGCGCACGGCGGAAGCCAGCGCCACGAGGGAGCGCTCATAGGCAAGGCGGGCGTCCACGGGATCAAGGCGCACGAGCGTCTGCCCGGCGGCGACCATGTCGTTGTCGTCCACATCCACGGCGACGACCTTGCCGCTCACCTGCGGCATGATGCGCAGCACATTGCCGGCGACATAGGCGTCGTCCGTGCTTTCCTCAAAACGCAGAAACAGATACCACCACGCGCCCGCGCCTATCCCCGCGAGCAGGAACAGCAAAAGCAGGAAGCCGACGATCGGGCCCTTGCGGGGGCGTTTGCGCCGCTGCGGAGCCTTGTCGTTGTCCGGGGTCATGGAAAGATTTTCGTCTGTCGTCATGAGAGGCTCCCGCGTGGTGCATGGTTCCCTGAACTGCCACTATTTTCACATGTTATGGGAGAAATTGAACTGACCGGTCAGTTTTATACCACGCCCCGCGCACCGTCAATCGGTTTTTGGCGCGCGGGGCGCCGTGCCGCGGCGGGTCCGCCTGCGCGGACGATGGAGGGGCGTCTTCGTGGCGGGCTGGCGCGGAACGCTCAGGCCAGTTCGGAGTCACGGCTTAGGGCATGTAAGCCGGGGCCTTTCAGGGTGTTCTTGCGCGGCCCTGTGCGCCGCGAGCCGGAGGGTACGTGGAGCCGTGGCGCGTCCCGTCCCGGCATACGGTTAAGGACGGCCTCTCGACATGGGAAACGATGGAAAAAACGCTGCGGGCTGTGAGGCTTGCTCTACGGGGTGCCCGCGCAACCGGGCGGGGGGCCTTCCCGGTCGGTGTGGGGAGGAACGTTTGAGGGCACCGGGGTGCACTGCGTGTGCCTGTCCCGGGCGGGCCCGGCGGCATGGGGCATCCCATGCCCCGGCAAATCGGGATCAGGGCGACCCCGCCGTGGGGACCCGCCCGCGCCACGGCAAAAGGGGGCTCATCGGCCTTGCGGACGGAGCCGCGCGGCGCTCTCACGGGGAGGCTGTCCGGACGGGCAGGCCACGAGGATGAGGACGCTGCCGAAGATGAGGGCGATCCCTACGGCGGCGGACAGGGACAACGGTTCATGGAGAAAGAAGATCCCGAGGCAGGCTGCGGAGAGGGGCTCCGCGAGGCTGAGGGTCGAGGCGGTGGCGGCGGGCGTCACCTTGAGCCCGGCGAGGGTGAGGGAAAAGGCGATGGCCGTGGTCACGACCCCGAGATGCAGGGCCACGAGCGCGCCCACGGGCGTCGCCAGCCACGCCGCCGGGTAGATCCAGAAGACGGGCAGCATACACAGCCCGCTCAGGAGGCACAGGACCATCATGACGGATCCGGGCGCGGCGTTCTGGGCCAGCGGCTTGCTGAACACGAAATAGCAGGCGTAGGAGAACCCCGCGAGCAGGGGGAAGGCCATGCCCGCGAAGCTGGCCCCGCCCACGGCGTCGGCGTTGAGCAGGATCAGACCGATCAGGGCGAGCCCGGTGGCGGGATACCATGCCTTGGCGGGCTTTTCGCGCAGGAAGATCAACCCGAGCAGGGCCACGACGATGGGCGAGAAGCCAATGGCGACCACGGTGCCCACGGCGACCCCGGCTTCGAGCACGCCCCGGAAAAAGAAGAATTGGAAGCCGAGCAGGGCGAGGGTGGAAGGCACGACGCAGCGCATGGGCCAGCGCCAGAACCGGGGCAGCTCCCCCTGGAACGCGCACCAGAGGAGCAGGGCCAGGCCGCCGACGAGCATACGCAGCGCGCCGATGACGTAGGGCGTCGCCCCTTCCGGGGACAGGGCCTGGACGGTCCCCGTGGTGCTGAAACACAGGGCCCCCAGAAGGATCAGAAGGGGGCCTTTGGCAAAGGGTGTGCTCATGGCTGTTTTCCTAAGAGGGGCAGGGCAACCGCAGGC
>ERZ835541.2289-NODE-2289-length-15873-cov-3.083829_pt1 | contig 15873 bp, 28 predicted proteins | sample MGYA00519945_ERZ835541 | MGnify/ENA primary metagenome ERZ835541 (study PRJEB31850, sample SAMEA3708780) | human gut metagenome | biome: human gut; feature: human-associated habitat; material: faeces | place: China | collected 2014 ...
TAGTTGACGCGGCAAAGCTACGGTTTCAGGAGTATGAAACCCTTGTATTTACAACGTTTTCGGATGGTAGCGAAGCATCAAAAGCATTCGAGGCTGCTGGACTTGACATTGAAGCGTATAAGGAACGGGTAACAGGGTTCAGCTCTGAGGCTCAGCAGAAGATTCAAGCGTTGGTCGATGAAATCAGCAATTATGCATCAACCGATCCGACAAACCCACGAATGACTGAAGCACAAAGTGAACTTGCTGGATTGCTTGGAGTGACGGATGAACTGACAAAATCTATGGGGGACTTTGACACATATATTTCAGGAAACCCGATTGATTGGTCGAAATATATCAATGGCAATGCCTTAGATGTGGATTCAATCAATAGCGATCTGGAATCTCTGTTCACGAAAGCCGAAGAAACTCAGCAGAAATCAAGTGATGCCCTTCAAGGTATTGTGAATGCTGCGAAAGATGCAGGAGACGAGCAGAATTATGAAGCATTGAAAACGGCACTGCCAGGAGCGATTGAAGCTGCGAATCAGGATGCGGCTGGAAAAGTCAAGGAGCAGACCGATCTTATTCAACTACAGCTTCTTGATGTGATTAGTAATTCAATTAGTGACGCACAGCAAAACTGGTCTGAGATGTCTTCTATCGAAAAGTGGCTCAAATGGGGTAACGATGAGGATGCTTATATTTACAATTATGTTAATTCTGTAAAAGCAAGCACCATCGATCCTATGTCGAGCACGATCGAAAGCGGACTTGAACAATTAGGAATTGACGGCGCTGGATGGGCTAGTGGAGCAGCAGAGAAAATGATTTCCGCTCTGTTCGATGAAGTGCCGCTGTATGCGGAAAAGGCGTTGCCTGGAACGACAGAAACGCTCAAAACTGATTGGCAAACTATTCTTGACGATGCTCTGAAAGGTGCTACAGAAGCGGTAGATACTGAAAAGTATGGAAAGGATACTGTCGAAGGATTTAATAATGGTATCACTAACAATGCGGACAGTACAAAAAGCAGCATCGAACAATGGATGGATAGCATTGACACCAACATTCATGATAGTGCGCTTAACTTTGGTTCTCCGTCCAAAAAGGCAGAGGAATACGGACAGTGGGTCATCGAAGGATTCAATAATGGTATTGTGAATAATACTCAGAGTTCTGTAAGTGCAATCGAGACATGGGTTTCGGCGATCGCATCATCTGTTAATGAGAGCACATGGGCGAATATGTTTGCCGGGATAGTTGGAGGCTTTCAGACAAAGTGGAATGAAGTTACATCGTGGTGGCAAGGAACGGCGATGCCGAATTTCTTTAGCTCAGGTGTTGCCCCGTGGTTTACTGCGGCAAAGTGGACAACTGCGACAGACGGCATGAAGTCCGGGCTTGTTATGAAGTTTGATGAGTTTGTAGCCCAATGGAAAACGAAGATTAATTCGTGGTTCGAATCCAATGTAAAACCATATTTTACGGTAGCTAAGTGGACTGAACAGGGAGAACATATAAGAAATTCTCTCAAGAGTAAGTGGGATGAGTTCCAGAAGCAATGGCAGACGGATATTGCAGCATGGCTCAAAACAGACGTTGAACCAAACTTCGCGAAAGAAAAATGGTCTGGCTATGGCACTCAAATGAAAGAGGGTATGTATGAAGGCTTCAAAGGTATTGCTGAACAAGTCAAGACAATTATTAATGGTCTAATTAGTGCGATGAATACCGCCATGAGCCGAATCACGAAGAGCGTCAACGACCTTATTGAGGATTATAATGACTCTATCCGAGAAATGGAAGAGGGAGACAGCACGGTTAGAAAGATTTCGTTTCATTCGATTGAAGCTGTCAGCATCCCAAAATACGCCACCGGAGGATTCCCGGAGGATGGAATGTTTTTCGCTAATCATAATGAGATGGTCGGAGAATTTGCCAATGGAAAAACTGCGGTAGCGAATAACGAACAGATTGTAGCTGGAATCGCATCGGGCGTTAAGAGTGCAGTATCGGAAGTGCTTGCTCCTTACCTGTCACAGATCGCTGACAACACTAGAGAAACAGCGGATAAAAATATGTCTATCAGTCTTGATGGGCGTGAGCTTGTCAGTGGAATTAATAGCAGGTCTAAACGAAATGGCTTTAGCTTTACTTAAAGATATTCCCAAAATGCCCCTTATGTGCTATGATCAGTGCAAAGGGGGCAATATTATGGGATGCTTTTATTGGCTAATTGTTGGGTGGTGGCTTGAACCGATATTGTTTGTTATCAAAGCGATTTATATGCTTTTTGTCGGATTCCCTTTAAAGATTATGAAGTGGTGTGCGGTTATCGCGGTTGCACTTGTGGTAGGAACTTTGCTTGCGGGTTCGCTTGCGGCCGCTTTGTTTTTGGCCGCCATGATTGCGATTGTCACTGGGCTTGTTAGTAAGAAATGATGGCTTGGTGCTGTGAGCAGAATACATGCCAGATGTTGACTCGGCGGTGTGATTTTGGTATAATAATTGCAGAAAATTTAACCGAGTTCTGTAGATCTGCCCGGGGCCGTGAGAGGGATGAACAGGTTGTAACAGAATAGGAGAATTGAGCAAGGACGGCAAAATGCAAAAATTCAGCACGCTCGCCAGATGTAGTGGATAAACTATGTCTGGTGGGCGTTTTTTGCGTTAAAAAAGGAGTGGAGTGTGATTATGAACGAATTAAAAATAACAGAATATAGATGCCAGAGAGTCCTGACGACTCAACAGATTGCTGAAGCGTATGGGACAGACAACAAAACGATTTCATACAATTTTAATCATAACAAGGATAGGTATATTCTTGGAAAACATTTTATTTTACTTGAAGGAGATTCCCTTCGGGCGTTTCGTGAAATTCACGATTTGCCAACCAACCTCAATAAATTGTATCTTTGGACAGAAAAAGGGGCATTCCTCCATGCAAAATCTCTAAATACAGATAAGGCATGGGAAGTGTATGATCACCTTGTGGATGAATATTTCTCGAAGAAGGATAACAGTGGCACGCCAATGACATATCGGGATGCTATAGCACAGCTCTTGGAAAGTCTTGATCGAGAGGCTGAACTGCAAGCACAGCTTGACACTTCTAAGGATTGGTATTCTATCAAGCGTGTAGCAGCGCTGAATGGAGTACCATGGAAGACTTTCAAATGGAGAAGATTAAAAGCCGCCGGTGACAAGATGGGATACGAGGTAAAAAAGATTTTTGATGCTAATTATGGAGAGGTGAATACGTACCATCGTAGTGTTTGGGAAGCGGTTTATCCAGATTATGAGCTTTAATAGGAGGGGGAACTATGGCAGTAATTGAAGTATGCGATATTTGTGAAAAAAAGATAGCCCACAGCGATGGAATCACTATCAGATGCTCAGATCTTAAAGGAGATGGAGTGGTGGGGCTAGAATGGAGACAAAACGTAAGAGAGCGAATATATGATATTCGGATCTGTGACAGGTGCATTTCTAAAATCAAGAAATACTGCAAAAAAAGAGCGGTTATGGAAGATTTGTTTCAATAAAAATTCCCTATTTGGTAGTGAATTTGGTGATCGCTGAGTGATCGCTTTCATGATCGCCTAGTGATCTTAAAATGAACTTGCGGTCGAACCAGCAATGCGAAGCCGATAATTGTTGTAAAATCAATAGTTTTTATATATTTGTAAAATTGAACGAACCAGCAGGCGGACTACCTAGTGAACCACCAGATGAACCACCGAACGAACCACCAGACGAACCACAAAACAAGAATGTAAGAATATAAGAATGTAAGAAAAAAGAAAACATAAATTTACTTCGTAAATTTATCAAAAGAAAATATCAAAAAGGAGGTGTTTGTGTGGCATATAGAACTGTCAAGTCCGGAGAAGGACTATCCTCTTTTCTGGTAGTGAATGGGGTTGAATTCCCTTGTCCGAGGGTGGGCTTTAGCTACATCATATCGACAACGGTCAATGCAGGGCGAAATGCGAATAATGCAGTTATCGGTCAGAAAATTGGCAGGGACCTGTATAAACTCAATAATTTGGAGTGGGCGATGCTAGATGCTGAAACCTGGAAAAATATGCTGGCGGCGATAGAGCCGTTTTATGTGCCAGTGACATTTGAGGACTATCGGACAGGGGAACCGATCACAATAACTATGTATCCAGGAGACAGAGAAGCTAAACCTATCTTTGCCGATCCGCAAACACACGTAGTTACTAAATACGAAAACTGCAAGTTTAACTTGATCGACTGCGGATTGGAGTGATGAGAAATGCAAAAAGCAAGTGCTGCCTATAAAAAGGCCATGAAACAGCCGATCAGAAATCGGGCATATATCAACGCCAGAATTGGTATTGTTAGTTCTGTGGCACAGAATAATGTGGTTGCTGATTGGGACAAGAATGGCTTTGCATACTTCACAAACAACACAGAACCATTTAAGGAAAATTCGGTGGAAAGACGATATGCAACGTGTGAACAGGATTTCTCGTATCTGGACGGGAGCATGTATTTTTTGCCGCCGGAGGGAAGCAACTACGAGTATTACAACAACGGACTGGTAACTAATGAATTATTGGGGAGCATTTATATTGATTTTGATGGTGCAGTTGCGGACATCAAGGGTGTTACCATTGATTTTGGGGAATATTACCCGACTTCGCTTGATATTGAATATGACAGCGGAACGAAAAGTTACTCAAACGCTTCACGGACGTTTGTGACAGAGGATACGTTTGATGCCATAACTTATATGGTTATCACTCCTAAAACGCTTGTAAACGGGCAAGGGCGGCTTAGAATCGAGCAATTCACTTGCGGTATCTCCAATACGTTTACGAACAAGCAGGTTAAGAGCTACAGCTATAAAGAATATGTGTCAGCCATCTCGGAATCGCTGCCTAGCCATGATATGACGTTGACGGTTGACAACCAGAACCTTTATTACAATCCAGACAGCCAGGAAAGCGCAATTACCTATATGGAGCAAGGGCAGAAGATGTATGTGCGCTTTGGCTATGATGTCACGGGAAATGGAGATATTGAATGGCTGCCGGACACAGTTGCATTGTTGAAAAGCTGGAGCGCAACGGACAAAGAGGCGAAGTTTACACTGGTAGATGTGTTCGATATGAAACTTAACGAAACTTATTATCGTGGTCAGTATCGGGAGAATGGAATCAGCCTTTATGACTTGGCGGTGGATGTGTTTGAAGATGCAGGATTCTTGCCGGAAGAGTATTCTATTGATCCGTATCTGAAAACATTAGTGGTAAAAAATCCGATGCCAGTAGTAAGACAGAGCGAAGCGTTACAAATTATAGCAAATGCTGGAAGATGCATATTGAGCGCTGATCGCTCTGGAAAGGTTCGGATATTTAACACTATAGTTCCAAATATGGAAGTTACAAGTGATAATCAGACGGAGTTCAGTATTGTTGGAAACGTCCTATCTGGAAAACAAGATTTTTATGCTATGGCAAGTAAAGACTTTTCCTCGTTAGATGGTACGATGATGTTTCTTCCGAGAGCAGGTGCGTATCTGCCAACAATAGGTTATGTCAGTGAAAGTGTTGCGGATGAGAACGGGAATTTTACAAATAATCCTGTCGTGACGATTACTTTGGAAGCAAGTGCAACATTTTTTGGATTCACAATACAGTTCCAAAGCACCGCACCAAGAGAGTTTAAAATTACCACGTATTATCAAGGCGCTACAGTACAGGAAATAGCTGTACAAAATGAAGAATTGTTATGCGGAATTACAGATGAGTTAAACTTGTTTGATAAAATGACACTGGAATTTATAAAGGGATATCCGAACGCCAGAGTTGCAATTGATAATATCATATTTGGTGGTAATTCAGACTATAGTATGGATTACAATATCATGAAAGAATCGCCAGATAGCATTCAGGAAGAAAAGGTTTCCAGGGTTGAGGTGGTACAAAGTCTTTATAGGTTGTCTGATAAGGTTAATAATAGCTTTCAGGAAAAAGTGGATTTAACAGAATATGACACATATACATTTTACTTTTCTAATCCATCGTATGAAATTGAAGTGAAAGCGGATGAAACAGTTCTTCCAGTTATTGACAGCAGCAGCTATTATGCTACTGTCGATACAAAGAGCCTTTCAGGAGAACATGAGCTTACAGCTACGTGTAAAGAATATGTAGTTACCAACAGACCGACAGCGAAGACGATTAATAGTGTTGGCATTGTGAAAACCTGGGAAAACCCGCTCATTAGTGACGATGAGTTGGCAAAAAAATTGGCAAATTGGCTTGGGCATTATTATGAGAACAATATTAATTACAATATTACCTATGCCGGGGAGCCGAGAATTGATTCTGGGGATATTGTCCTTTTGGAAAATAAAATTTCGAACGGTGTGAATGCTAGAATTTATGAGCATGAGCTATCATTTAATGGTGCGTTTTCTGGCACAGCCAAGGCACATAAAAACGTCACATATAATGAGATTAATTAATCATGCGGAAGGAGGATGAAATGCCAAATCCCTTTAATTCAACAAGCAAATTTAATTGGAGCGATTATATGCAGCTTCGAGCTATGATAATGGATCTAAATTCTATGGCAAATGAGCTGTATTTGAGCTTTCAGATTAAAACCATGCGCCCAATCAAGACTTATGATGATTACTTCTATGCAGAAGATTTTAACCGCATAGAAGAAAATCTGGAAATCATTAACAAGCATGTTTTCACACAGGATATAGGAGAAACAAAAACGTTCTATGACAATGGACAATTCATCAAATATGACGAACTGAATCGGCTGATTAATGGACTGTATACATTGTCTGATATGCTTAAAAATCAGGCAAAAAACAGGAGAAAGCTGGAAATTCGGCTAGGAAACATGAAAGGAGTGAAGTGTTAATGGCATTAAAAACTGACTATAAGGATGATATTATCAAGGACGGCGGCGCGAGGAAATACAAGCAAACTACAAATAGCGATGGAACGATCAGCCTTACCGACAAGACGGTTTATTCACAGGAGGGTAGCACTTTCGCGGCGAAGGATATCAATGAAACGAATGCGGCGGTTAATCGTTTGAATCATGTGACGACAGTTACGCTTACCGCTAGTGGCTGGAATCAAATAGAAGCGTCTGGAATATATTCACAGCAACTTAGCCTTGATGGAGTGACGGCAGAAGATGAGCCGCTTCTTGTGAGCGCGTTGGAGGATGGGGCTGACACATCGACTCAGCTGGCATATAGTAAAGCGTTTGGAATTGTGGCATCTGGTACGGCAGTCACGGGAGATGGATATGTTAGCTTTAAGACATACAAAAAACCGGCGACAGATGTTACGGTAGGCTTAAAGGGGGTATAGCATGGGACAGGTTAGAATGGCTGGTGGTGGTTCTTCTGTGGATCTGGATGTGACTACGGCAACGGCAGGGGATGTGGTTTTGGGAAAAGTGATTCTGGATATCGATGCAAATTTGGTACAAGGCACTCTTGCACTGTCCGGAACAGCAGGAACAGGGGATGTATCATCCGGACGAACCTTTTATTCAAACGACCCACAGAACAAGCAAAGCGGAACCATCGTTGAACGCGGAACCAATCAGTATGGCAGTGGTTCGATTTCGGGCGGATATCTTGTGCTGAATGCCCCGTCTGGAATATATCGGAAGAATGGCTATAGCTGGGCACCAGAAGTGCGGATAAGCTACGCAACACTTAGGAGCCTCTTGGGATTGACGGCTGACAAGCTGAAAAAAGGAGTTACAACTCTAGGTATTACGGGCACGTATTAGAAAGGAACATGAAATGGGAAAAATCTGGATTCCTGGTGGCGGTGGATATGTTGATATTGACAGCGTGACCGCTACGGCAGGAGACGTGGAAAAAGGAAAAGTATTTGTAAATTCGAATGGTGATCCTGTGACGGGGACACTTGAACTGACCGGAAATGCGGCTGCGAATCAGGTGTTATCAGGAAAGACATTTTACAATACGCAGTTAAGAGAAAAGCAGACGGGGACACTCCCAGAACGTAGCGTTACGCAAAATGGAACCCTTGGAAATGGTTCTGATTATATCGCCATTAACCAGCTTCCAGAGGGATTTTACAGGAGCAATGTGCAGGCGCGTGTTCCGCTGAGTACTCTGGCTAATTATTGCGGTTTGACTCCATATACCATAAAAGAGGGCGTGACGATTGCAGGCGTTACCGGAAAATATAAAGGGGCTACGCTTAAACTGCAAGAAGTAACTGGCTCATTCTCTACCGAAAAGATCAATTTCTATAACGGATATTTGGGTTTTTCTAAAGATAGGGCTTGGCATTTGTACGGACAGAACTATCCGTGGAATAGTCTGGAATTATTAGGTAGTTCTTACAAGTATTTGGGAATCAAAGGGGGAGTGGGTAGTTCCTCAACGGGCCTTAAAGGTCTTTTCAGACTGTCCGATCCGATTGATGTGACTGCATATACAAAGCTGAATGTAGAGCTTTCAACCAGTGGATACAAAGGTTCAAGTAGCTCGACGAAGAGAGATTGGGGTGATGCAGTGAAATTCGGCTTTGGCGCCACGGGAATGTCAACGGATGCGTTTGTGGCGAGCATAAGCAGGGCATCTAATTCGGATCTGGCAACAAGCGTCGTGGATGTAAGCGGGCTATCAGGAAATTATTCTCTGTTTGCGCATGTGTATATTCCGGCGCAAGGCAGTAGTGGCGGTGCATATCTTACTGTTCATACAGAAGACATCAGCCTGACAATTTAGCACCTTGGCTTGAAAACATAAGGGATATATCCCAAGACATCATCAATATCAGTTTCCAGACATCGAAATTTGCCGTCCCGGATGCTGTAGTATTCGTGAACACCGGATGCGTTTGGGAAAGGGCTTCGCCTGGCAATAAAAACATTGTCGCCATAGACGATGACACTGTTCTCGTTTGCTTTTGGCGGTCGGTCATTGGCGATTAGAAGTGTATCGAACGGACTACAGAACGGCATATAATAGTTCGTATTGACGGAGAGTCCACAGAAAATTTGAGGTTTTATGTTTGCCGGAATGTCAGTGATGTCGAGAGAATGTAAGTTGCCGGGAATGTGAAATGTCCCATCTGTGTGTTCATCCAAGTCCATGATAGGGATAGTCTTTCGGGCTTGGCGGTAGCCGGATTTCATTACTTGATACTGCCTGCATATGAACCAGCGGACAAAGTATTGGTAATGCTCTGGCATGGAGCGAAACATTCGGATGCAGGATTCATCTTCTTCGGAAAGTGTATCAGCGCCGACCAGCTCATCGATCGTGAGATTCAAGGCGTGGGCGAGGGATGCGGCTGTCGATAATTTACAGTCTTTGGGGTTCTGGTAGAGCAAATTTTTCAGAGTGTCGAATGATATGCCGGATTTGTCCGCAAGTTCTTTTTGAGTTATGTTAGACATGTATGCCAAAAGATTGTGTTTCAAGTTGCTAGTAAGTGAAGTGTGGTTTGAAACCAGTTTTGAGGATAATTCCCCCGATTTTGTGTCTTTCATGGCATTTCCTCCCTTTACTGTAAGCGGTACAATAGAACTGTCCTCTAAAAGGGCAATACAACTTCTGGCTTGGGGAATGTAGCTTTCTGTGGTGCATTCCCCATAAAAAAAAGTGTACGCTAGTTGATAATGTGTGTCAATAATGTGCCCAGATAAGATTTTGTAAAAAAATGGACTTCTTGACATTGCAGAACATATGTTCTATAATTGCGCCATCGCTACCGGAGTGCGGACTCCATCGGGGGGATTTGAATGGAGACTGAATTTTACAGGAAAGAAATTATTGAGATGATCCGGGAGATTAAACGGACGGATATCTTGATATACATTTACAAGCTGACTAAAGATGTGATTCTGGAGGATTGCAATGATGAAAAAGGATTGCAGAAATAAGCCGAAATCTATATTTTCTCGATTTTTTCAAAGAAAACAGAAAGATTCCGGCATTGACACAAGCGTCGAAGGATTCCGATATGTTGGAATCAATCTGACAGAAGAACAATATCAAGACCAACATATCGTTGATGAGTGGGAAACGAGATTCTATCCCTGTTTTCAACATGATGATTCTGTTGAAAATTTTAGGGCTGTTGCCACCCGAAATGATATGTGAGGTAGGCAATAACCAGACCGGCAACGATGGTGGCGATGATTTCCGCGAGGAATTTCAGCGAAAGTTTGGAAAATTCAAAGAATGATTTTTTGATTGTTTTGGAGAGGAGATGAGGCCGATGAGAAAGCCGTATTGCATGGATGAGGACAAAGCACATAGAACTTTGCAGGATTTTGTGGAGCAAATGGCTGTAGGAATCGCTCATGAAGTGGTAGATGGCGAGAAAATTGAGAAGATACAAAACGAATGCAAGATACTCAATTCTCTCACCGAAGCGTTAAAAGCAATCAAAAATTAACGTCTTGTCCGAAATGGATTTGATACTGCTTCTACCTTGGCTAAATCTGGTTCTGGTAACGAATTAACGGTTTCTGAATAGTATTGGTCGTACAGTTTCTTGAAATCATCAAAAGAATTATCGAAACCACAAATTTTGGCAACGGCATAAAGAGAAGCGTATTCTTTATCTCCCATAATATTCACCTCCTATCTTGTCAAAGATTTTACTGAAAGGATACAATGATGGACATGGATTACAAAAATCATGATTGCACTGTTTACGATATGAACAATCAAGGCTCTTTCCAGTGCCTTGCTATCGCTAGGACGGAAGAAGCGAAGAAGGAACTGGAAAGCAGGGGGTATCTGGCATTCTTTACACCAGATATGCATGGGACTAATTGCTGGATTCTAGTTCGGGATAAATCGGAGGTTGATTTCCCTCCCATTCAAGATGAACCCAAATGTAATCATTGCTAGGGAATCCGGTTGAGATTCCACGAAATGTCCAACCAACATTTTCATATTTGGCTATGAGTTCGCTTCTCTGCTGCTGGGTTAGTCCGGCACAGTTGATAGTTTTACCTTTTTCCATATCTACACCTCACTAAGCACGTTTATTGTTTCAATAACGTGCTTTTTCTTTCTGTCTGACAGTTCCATGTATTTTTCCAATGCATTCAGCAGCTCTTTGTCGTGCCGGATCGCTACCCAGAGATCGGCTTGCGCTGACAAATCTACCTTGGGTTCTTCTCCGGTCAGAAGGTAATCTGTGCTCACGTTGAGAAAAGCTGCAATTTCTTTAATTCTACTACTTGGAATATCTTTTGCTTTTGCTAGGGAACCATTACTGTATTTTAATGTTTGCTCTAGTGCAGTGATGCTGATGCCCTTATTTTCTCTGCATAGTGTTTTTATGCGTTCTAGTACTGTCATACAATCACCCCTTTGAAAAACTAGAAGAAAATCTACAAAAGTGCTTGACAAACTAGAACATAATCTATATACTATCCTTATCAACTAGAAAATGTTCTACAAAAAGAATAGAAAATAGAAGATGTTCTTTATTATGTGTGGTAGCTTAATTTTAGAATATATTCTAATAAATGTCAATAGAACATTATCTAAATAAAAAAGAAAGGGGGACACTTGATGATTTACAAAAAAATCATTAGATATTGCGAAGAGAACAATATCTCGATTTCTGCATTTGAAAAAAAATGTAACATTGGAAACGGGACTATTGGAAAGTGGGAAAAGGGCGGAAAGCCTTCACTTGACACTTTGGAAAAAATTTCAAAGGTAACAGGAATTACAGTAGCCGAGCTAGTTAGCAGATGAGAGGAATGAGGAGATGAACGATTTACAAATTTTCAAAAATTCAGAGTTTGGTGAAATTCGGACTGTATCTATTGATGGAGAACCTTGGTTTGTGGCAAAAGACATATCGGACAAACTTGGATATGCACAGACAAGCAATATGATGAAGCGAATTGATGAAGAAGATTCCAAATCATTTTGGATGGTATGAATATGAAATCGTTGCTTATCAATGAAAGCGGTTTATATTCTGCAATATTAGGTAGCAAGTTAGAATCTGCTAAACGATTCAAACACTGGGTCACATCCGAAGTGCTCCCGTCCATCCGCAAGAACGGCGGTTACATCGCCGGACAGGAAAACATGACCGATGAAGAACTTCTGGCAAATGCGGTTCTGGTGGCGCAGAAAAAAATTGCGGAGAGGGACAAGAAGATACAGGCACTCGAAACCGAAGTAGTGGAAATGAACAACACCATTTCAGAAATGCAGCCGAAAGTGAATTACGTTGACATGATTTTAAATAGTAAGTCAACCGTTTTGGTAACGCAGATTGCACAGGACTATGGGATGTCGGCAAAAGCGTTCAATAAAATTCTGAATGATTTAAGAGTTCAGCACAAAGTCGGCGGTCAGTGGATTTTATACCGGCAATATCAAGGACTTGGATATGTCCACAGCAAAACAATTGATATTACCAGATCAAGCGGACAGGCAGATGTTGTTATGCAGACGGAGTGGACACAGAAAGGCAGATTGTTCCTTTACGAGCTGTTAAAAAAGCATGGGGCATATCCGCTGATTGAAAGGTAAGAAGTGGTAGGAAAGGGGATGAAAACGTAGTGAAAATGCTTCATTACAGCAGTCTGGATGCAATACCGATTACGGTAGTTGTTCTCTTGACTTGCATTATGAGCTACTGGCACGGGAAATCCGAGCATGGATGGCGAATTGCAGGGCTTTTATACACTATAATTTTGGGAATAATTGCTCAGATTCTTGTAGGATTTTTCCCAATGTTTGGGTAACGGCAAGCAATTTTTCAGAGGAATCATTTCTTCTATTGAGTAATGACTCATGGAGAGATGATAGCTGTTCCCAGTATTCGGACGGTGTATATAAAACCAATTCATGGTAAGAGCGTATGTATTTAGTTCGCTCACTCTGATAATTTGATTCTAATTGTTTGGAAGCAAATTCCAAAAAATGGTTGAAAACAGACTGTTGCTTCTGATAGTAGGCAAGGTGCTTTTCGTATTTCAATTCAAGTTTTCTCATGTGAGCGCTATGAATGTTATTGATGATGGTAACGAGAATTGGACAGATTATTGCAACGCATAAAGTTATGGCAGATATGGCAAGTTCCAAGTGATCTGTGTTTAGTGATTCCATAATATGTACCTCCGAAAAAGTTTTAACTATTATACCACAGAAGAGGAGTGAGGTATATTGCCATACGGAAAATCCCCAAACTTTAATCATTTCACAGGGAAAAAGAATCCGATAAAAACGGTAAAAAAGAAGAAAGTTAGAAAGAAACAAAAGCCACACGAAAACAAGTACAAGAAAGAGGTAAAACGAAAATAGTGAATGAGATTTTAAAAGTTGACTTCGATACTCAGACAGTGTCGGCAAGAGAGCTGCATGAGCAGTTGAAAATCGGAACCAGATTTAATGATTGGTTTCCACGAATGACAGAATATGGCTTTTCTGAAGGAAACGACTTTTACTCAAAAATGAGTAAAACCTCAGAAACCGGCGGAAGACCACAGAAAGGGGATGAGAGGGACGAGAGAAAAATTAGTAAATGGACGAATAGCAGCTACATACGAAGGGGAATCATACATTCTCTTGAAGAAGTGTAACAGTCGGAAGATGAATAATCTGGAAAAAGCTGTAAAGGAACTTATCGCCGAAAACGATCTGACCGTTACACAGGCTAAAGGCTTTCTGAGATACATGAGAATTCTTATCGAAGAATGCTCGTGTCTTCCGAAAGAGAAACAACCTTGATCGAGTGCTCCTTGTATTGGAATAAGGAGATTATAACACAGAAAGGAAAATATGAACGATACAAGATTTTCATACATACCCGAATCACTCGGAGAAGAGTATGCGTTTCTGGCAGGGCGGGTTGCGGCGCTGGAAGGATACCTCAGCACCATCGACAGTACATTCGTTGATGTGGAGACAGTAAGAAAAATTCTTGGGATTGAGGAGGAAAAGAAAAATGGGTGAAAAAGGATACAAGGCTTTTAAGCCAGGATTAATCTGCAAAGACAAGCAGTACCAGGAAAACACAACTTTCGAAGAAGAAGGGGCAGAAGACATTTGTCTGCCTGGAATGATGCATTATTGTAATAATCCATTTGATTGCTTGAACTACTATCCATTGGTTAATGAAGATGGAAAGTTTTCAGACTTTGCGGAAGTGAAAGCGCTTGGAAACATTGTTAGAGGCGATGACAAATCAGCGACAAATAAACTCCATATCGGAGCAAAGTTGGGGTTAAAAGGATTCATTAAAGCTGCGATTGATTTCACTATTGAGAAGACAACTTTTGAAACAAGTAGAACATTAGAAGATATTTCAAGCAATGATGAGGATTCCGCCCAGATTGGAAGTTCAGGATATTCCGCCAAGATTGGAAGTTCAGGAAATTCCGCCCAGATTGGAAGTTCAGGAGATTCCGCCCAGATTGGAAGTTCAGGAAATTCCGCCCAGATTGGAAGTTCAGGATATTCCGCCCAGATTGGAAGTTCAGGAAATTACGCCCAGATTGGAAGTTCAGGAAATTCCGCCCAGATTGGAAGTTCAGGAAATTCCGCCCAGATTGGAAGTTCAGGAGATTCCGCCAAGATTGATTCAACAGGAAAAAACTCAGTAATTATGGCTGCCGGATTCAAGTCTATTGTTAAGGCTACTATTGGAAGTTGGATTACTTTAGCTGAATACGGAAGAGATAAAAATGGAGTATTAGTTCCGGTGTGTGTAAAAACCGAATATGTGGATGGAGAACGCATCAAAGAAAATGTCTTCTATACACTTCGCAACAAGCAATTTGTTGAAGTAAAGGAGGCAGAATAAATTGGCTAAAATGAAGAATTATAATTGCTCGGCAGAAGGGGAAATCAGCTATGTGTCCATTTGGAGTGATAGAAGAATTCGCAAAATGGAACGGCTGAGAGGCACATTGAAGTTCGTGAGAGCTTTTCTTATAGCTGCATGCGTAGTATTCACGATTTCACATATGGTTGCAGGAGTTTAAAAGGAGGGAAAATAATGTATATTAATCCGTTTTTAGCAGGTGCTATTTCCATTGTTTTACTGGAATTGATTCTTTTTTTTGTGTGGGGGATTTACAACACATGGAAAAAGTAAAAGTGAAAAAGGAATGCGACACCTGCCTTTACGAATACACATGTGACTGGAGTCCGGCAGAAAACGGATGGACTTGTACGAACTGGACAGGGGACATGAACAATGAGAACAAAAAAATTAGTGAGGTGGCAGAAAGAAGCAGTCTCGGCAATGCATTTGCGTGCGGATGATTGGGAGCTTGTAGAAGAGCGGGAATTTTACCTAGTCATTTCTAACAAGGCAACTGGCAAGAGGCGGTTTGTTGATAAATTTCTGAGGAGGCGAAAATGGGACAGAACCTGGTAGATTCAATACGGATCCCTAGAATGGAATACAAAGAGCTTATCGTTTTAAGGGCTCGGGTTGAAATTCTCGTAGGGATGCTTGAAAAAGGGGAGCACTTGAACAATTCAGAGGTTATCAATATTTTGGGCCGGGAATATACCAAATGGAGGTAATGATGCGAATAAGAATTTTACGGATGATCGTGGAAAATTTCATGAATTATGTAGAGAAGACATTTGATTTTTCTGATTTCACTAGCATTTCGGGAAGAAATGGGATTGGAAAATCAAGCATTGCGACCGCATATAACTGGTGCTTATTTAATTGCGACTATGATTTAAGAGATAACCCAGTAGTGCGCAGGGAGGTAAACGGGAAACCGGTTGATGATGTGGATGTAGCTGTCACACTGGTGCTTGATGTGGAAGGCAAGGAAGTGACGATGCGTAAGGTGCAGAGACGTACATATAGTAAGTCTGGAGAT
>ERZ835541.2292-NODE-2292-length-15867-cov-12.688528_pt1 | contig 15867 bp, 11 predicted proteins | sample MGYA00519945_ERZ835541 | MGnify/ENA primary metagenome ERZ835541 (study PRJEB31850, sample SAMEA3708780) | human gut metagenome | biome: human gut; feature: human-associated habitat; material: faeces | place: China | collected 2014 ...
CCGCAGCCGCCGGAGCGGTGCTTAAGCCGCAAGGCGGGAATTGTGCGGTGTTGCCCTATCCTCACTCCCCTTTTGGTGAGCGGCTAGCCTGCAATTCGACGTATTATTGAGGTTACCATTTCTATCCACACTCTCCTTGCGGAGAGCGATACGTTGGGGGCAACCAAGGCCGACGCGGCATTCCTATCCACACCCTCTCACAGGGAATGACTGGCATTTATTCATGGCTCTGGTAATGTTACACAAACTTTTACCGATGTTTGTGAACAGAAAAACAATCGTACTGGGCACTGGCATGGCATTTTTGCTGGCTCAAACACTCGTGCATTTATTTCATGTTCTGCTTCTGCTATTTTGTGCAGGCAATGCTTATTTCATCAGTTTCTGCAGCGTTTTCAGCAGCTCATCCACAACTTCGTCATTCCCGGCACGGATATCATCCGCCACACAGGTGCGGATATGGTTTGCCAGCAGCTCACGATTGAACGCGTTCATCGCCGCCGTTACCGCCGCCGACTGCACCAGAATATCCGGACAATACACTTCGTTTTCCACCATCCCACGGATGCCCCGAATCTGCCCTTCGATCCGATTCAGTCTGTGGACCAGGCTTTTATACTCTTCTTCACTGCGATGCTTTGTTTTGTGTGCACAGCAGCAACACGGTTCCTTCTTTTCGTTTTCCTGCATTATGTTACCCTCCCATCACATGCAAGGTACCCCGGCGGGGTATATTCACTATATACCCCGCCGGGGTACCTTGTCAAGTAGATAATATAATATTTTTATATTATTTTATGCGAGAGTTTTTTTACTATAGCAATTTTTAAAATTAAAGCGGATATCCGCATGAACAAAACCACCCTGAACAGTCAGAAAGAGAAACATTCCACGCTCTCCTTGCGGAGAGCGACGTTGTGCCCCGCGCAAACCCTGATGTGAATTACGAGATTTCTATCCACGCTCTCCTTGCGGAGAGCGACCGGTCTCTGTTGCTGCCTGTTCGGGGGTCTCGTATTTCTATCCACGCTCTCCTTGCGGAGAGCGACACACGGAGATTGACCTGAACGGCGTTGCCGACCTATTTCTATCCACGCTCTCCTTGCGGAGAGCGACGGCCGGGGCCAAGGCTACGGCAAACGCCACCTGGAATTTCTATCCACGCTCTCCTTGCGGAGAGCGACGCGCGTACTCCTTGCCGTCCTCGACGATCAGCACGATTTCTATCCACGCTCTCCTTGCGGAGAGCGACGACGCAGATCGCGCCGCGCTCTGTGAGCGCTGCATATTTCTATCCACGCTCTCCTTGCGGAGAGCGACCACAAATATCCGCGAGGGCGTTACGGTCCTGGGCGTATTTCTATCCACGCTCTCCTTGCGGAGAGCGACGCAAGCCTTGAAGCGTATATGCGGGCGCTATCACAAATTTCTATCCACGCTCTCCTTGCGGAGAGCGACTTGTGCAATTGTCTGTATCCGATGCGTGCGTTTATTTCTATCCACGCTCTCCTTGCGGAGAGCGACCAGTGCTATGGCGCTTAACAATGATTTTAGGCAAATTTCTATCCACGCTCTCCTTGCGGAGAGCGACACATGGGAGTTTTTGAGCCAGAGCATGACATGTGCATTTCTATCCACGCTCTCCTTGCGGAGAGCGACACTTTACGGGTTATGTCTGCCGCCTGTTGGAAAAACATTTCTATCCACGCTCTCCTTGCGGAGAGCGACGGAACAATCCTCAAGTTACAATGCGTACTTGGAGATTTCTATCCACGCTCTCCTTGCGGAGAGCGACCAGTAAAAATGCGGCGATCGGAAAACCGATGTTAATTTCTATCCACGCTCTCCTTGCGGAGAGCGACGTGGGCCGTGGTCCACACGCCCCACTGGTACGGCAATTTCTATCCACGCTCTCCTTGCGGAGAGCGACGCGCCGAAAAACTAAATAACAGACTGACCATCAAACTATTTCTATCCACGCTCTCCTTGCGGAGAGCGACAACGGCTACACACTGATTATAGGAGAGGAGTACTATTTCTATCCACGCTCTCCTTGCGGAGAGCGACCCCAGAAGGGGCGGGCAAGCGTCAGCCAGCGCAAATTTCTATCCACGCTCTCCTTGCGGAGAGCGACTGCTGATGTGGTACCAGTGCAATACCGTCGTCAGGATTTCTATCCACGCTCTCCTTGCGGAGAGCGACGACAGGGCCGTGTACTGATCTTCAGGGACTTTGATTTCTATCCACGCTCTCCTTGCGGAGAGCGACTCGCACCGCAGCCCGTCGGCCAGTATGATGGCCTTATTTCTATCCACGCTCTCCTTGCGGAGAGCGACGCGTCAAAAGTTTTATGCGCAACGGATTCTTTCTGATTTCTATCCACGCTCTCCTTGCGGAGAGCGACACCCCGCGCCTGTCCCGTGTCGTCCCTACGCCCATATTTCTATCCACGCTCTCCTTGCGGAGAGCGACGAAACATACGTTGTAATGGAGGCGACCAAAGTTATTTCTATCCACGCTCTCCTTGCGGAGAGCGACGGCACCCCCATTTCCGAAATTCCCGTCGGTTGGTGATTTCTATCCACGCTCTCCTTGCGGAGAGCGACCAAGCAGGGCCGTCACTACATCGGCTGCAAGATATTTCTATCCACGCTCTCCTTGCGGAGAGCGACCAATAATCTCGTCAACGCTCTTCTGCTTGCCAATCATTTCTATCCACGCTCTCCTTGCGGAGAGCGACCATGTCAGGCGGCCGTCCGGGTGAATCTCAACGATATTTCTATCCACGCTCTCCTTGCGGAGAGCGACTGCCTGATGTATCTATTTTCAATCTTGGTGGACAATTTCTATCCACGCTCTCCTTGCGGAGAGCGACCAAGCCATTGCAGCAGAGCAAACCGCCCGCAAGATTTCTATCCACGCTCTCCTTGCGGAGAGCGACTTTAATGACCTGCGAGTACCTGACAGCGTATCAAAAATTTCTATCCACGCTCTCCTTGCGGAGAGCGACCACCATTACTACCGCGACACACGCAACTGCTTCGAAATTTCTATCCACGCTCTCCTTGCGGAGAGCGACGCGCCCCCAGCCCCCCAAGGCGAGAGTTCTATAACAATTTCTATCCACGCTCTCCTTGCGGAGAGCGACATTGAAAACACCCTGCGTCAGGTTGTCGATAGAAGTATTTCTATCCACGCTCTCCTTGCGGAGAGCGACAGTATTATTGTACTGATTATAGGACACATATACACATTTCTATCCACGCTCTCCTTGCGGAGAGCGACTGTGATAATACATACACCCTGGGCATTACGGACATTTCTATCCACGCTCTCCTTGCGGAGAGCGACCCCGCGCCTGTCGCGTGTGGTCCCGACGCCGATATTTCTATCCACGCTCTCCTTGCGGAGAGCGACAAGCTGTGGACTAGCTTCGCACCAAATCCAAAAACATTTCTATCCACGCTCTCCTTGCGGAGAGCGACATACCAAAAGAGAAGTAGCAAAACGCACGACAGACAATTTCTATCCACGCTCTCCTTGCGGAGAGCGACCCACGGGACCAACTCCGGTACCAATAGCACCTTATTTCTATCCACGCTCTCCTTGCGGAGAGCGACCTTTATCGTTGTTGCGCTCCGTCATATTCATAGCGTTATTTCTATCCACGCTCTCCTTGCGGAGAGCGACCCATTACGGGTGGAGCTGGTATGATGATTTTACCATTTCTATCCACGCTCTCCTTGCGGAGAGCGACTATTTTTGCGGTTCGGCCCTATGACGCGCCGATATTTCTATCCACGCTCTCCTTGCGGAGAGCGACGGCGGCATTATCTGGCGGGACTTTGTCGGACGTCGATTTCTATCCACGCTCTCCTTGCGGAGAGCGACGGGCGGGCAAAGACCCGCAGGACCTGATCGCCAAGATTTCTATCCACGCTCTCCTTGCGGAGAGCGACCGGCCGGCAACAAGGCCGGCTCCGAATCTTTCAAATTTCTATCCACGCTCTCCTTGCGGAGAGCGACATAATACCGGTTCGCGTGGGTGTCACCGCCTCGATTTCTATCCACGCTCTCCTTGCGGAGAGCGACCATAACAGAGGGATCAATTTGCTTGGATTCCAACATTTCTATCCACGCTCTCCTTGCGGAGAGCGACGTATGGACGTATTAACGACATTTCCCGGCTGATATTTCTATCCACGCTCTCCTTGCGGAGAGCGACCAGAGTGTAACAGCCTCTTTTCAGGGGGGTTTTGCTATTTCTATCCACGCTCTCCTTGCGGAGAGCGACACAGCCGCAAAGAGTGTGAGCGCCGGATCAATGAATTTCTATCCACGCTCTCCTTGCGGAGAGCGACGACGTCATTGCGGTGATAACAGAGGCCCAATCGATTTCTATCCACGCTCTCCTTGCGGAGAGCGACGTACCTTATTAACACTTATCATCGGATTTTTGGGATTTCTATCCACGCTCTCCTTGCGGAGAGCGACCAGCACCGGCACGGACACCACCACCGACAACCAAAATTTCTATCCACGCTCTCCTTGCGGAGAGCGACCCAACACCGGTACCAACAGCAGCAAAAACGTGGTATTTCTATCCACGCTCTCCTTGCGGAGAGCGACGTTCTGCATTTCCCACCAACCGACGGGAATTTCGATTTCTATCCACGCTCTCCTTGCGGAGAGCGACCAGGCGAATGCCGTTGATCAGATTCTGCCAGGGCACATTTCTATCCACGCTCTCCTTGCGGAGAGCGACCGCTCAAAGCCGCTATCACGGCAGCGCCCCAGCAAATTTCTATCCACGCTCTCCTTGCGGAGAGCGACATTTTTCTGGTAGCGCCTGGGTACAAGAGTTTCCGATTTCTATCCACGCTCTCCTTGCGGAGAGCGACGGCAAATCAAACAAACTTGCCGGGCAGAAATTAGTATTTCTATCCACGCTCTCCTTGCGGAGAGCGACTACTTGGCAACGTGGTAGTCGGATTACGTACGTGATTTCTATCCACGCTCTCCTTGCGGAGAGCGACTGCTTACCCTGATATGATAATTTGTACTAACGTTATTTCTATCCACGCTCTCCTTGCGGAGAGCGACCTAGTAGCCTTGATAGCATCCTTGCTGGTGTCAATATTTCTATCCACGCTCTCCTTGCGGAGAGCGACTGAACTGCTCACGGAAAGGCTTTGCAATTCTGTTATTTCTATCCACGCTCTCCTTGCGGAGAGCGACTGGCCGGGCCTTCTGGCCCGGCCTTTCTTTATAATTTCTATCCACGCTCTCCTTGCGGAGAGCGACCCACTACGATAATTACAATCTGCACTGTACCGAGATTTCTATCCACGCTCTCCTTGCGGAGAGCGACTTTTCTCTTGCTTTTGGTGTATTCTTAACTTGTATATTTCTATCCACGCTCTCCTTGCGGAGAGCGACTACCATGGGCGTTACCGTCTTAGGCATTCAGCATCATTTCTATCCACGCTCTCCTTGCGGAGAGCGACTTTTGACGAACAGACGGAACAAGAATCTACTGTTATTTCTATCCACGCTCTCCTTGCGGAGAGCGACAAGTATCATAGAGCTGATAGAGTACGGGTTTGTATTTCTATCCACGCTCTCCTTGCGGAGAGCGACGAATCCGAAAATCCGATTGTCGCTTACGATAATGATTTCTATCCACGCTCTCCTTGCGGAGAGCGACCGCGTATCCTGATATGATTATTTGCACCAATGTAATTTCTATCCACGCTCTCCTTGCGGAGAGCGACGCTTCGTAAGGTGCCGATATTGGGCATTAAATGAATTTCTATCCACGCTCTCCTTGCGGAGAGCGACCATGCGGCGGACATATCATAAAGACGAGAACCTAAAATTTCTATCCACGCTCTCCTTGCGGAGAGCGACCGATTGGCCCCCCGTGCGCGACATTATCCAATGGATTTCTATCCACGCTCTCCTTGCGGAGAGCGACTCCGCGTTGTGGATGGCTCTAAATCGTCTATTGAGATTTCTATCCACGCTCTCCTTGCGGAGAGCGACTGGGACTTGATGGGAGGTTTAAACTGTAATGCCTATTTCTATCCACGCTCTCCTTGCGGAGAGCGACCTGCGATTGATGTATTTCTGGCCGTCTGGGCGGTTATTTCTATCCACGCTCTCCTTGCGGAGAGCGACACGATGCCAAGCAATAGACATATCGGCAAGGCGAATTTCTATCCACGCTCTCCTTGCGGAGAGCGACAGCAAAAGTGCACAAAACAGTGGGGCACTTTTGCGCATATGAAACAAATTTTATGGGGATTGCATCTTCATGCTGACAGGCAAGGCTGTATTTTACCCTTTCTGCCCCTGTTTTTTCCATATTTTCTGGTGCGAAGGAACCGGGAATTTTATGATTGCCTTCCCCTCGCACTAAGCAAACAAGATTCCATCCTGATCAAAATCCGGGTGCAGACCCACATGCTCGACTTTGCTTTTGTAATGGTTTCCCAGTTGATAAAAGCGCAGGCTGTCCGATTCCGAATCGATCAGTTCGGTCAATTTTGCTTTGAACATCGTGTATTGCGCGGCATCCAGCAGGCACTCAAATACGGAGTTTTGCACCCGCTGGCCGTAGTCTACACAGACTTTTGCTACTTTGCGCAGCCTGCGACGACCGGCGGCTGTTTCGGTGTTGACATCATAGGTTACAAGCACCAACATAACGGCACCTCACTTCCAGAAAAACGGTGGGTACACTTCCAGGTCACCGCGCAGAGCACGGGCCAGCAAAAGCGCCTGAACATAGGGCACCAGCCCCCAAGGCAGTTTTTCTTTCAAAAACGGATGGGTGATCTCTTCCTTCTTTTTGTTCTGCCATGCGGTCAGGAAAGCTTTACGGCCATCATCCGTCAGCAGTACGGCACCATTTTCCTGTTTTTGCAGGTGTTTTGCCGTGATGATCTTTTGATTGATGCAGCTGATGACCAGCCGGTCTGCATAAACCGCCCGCAGTTCTTCCATCAGGTCAAGTGCCAGACTTTTGCGGCCGGGGCGCGGGCGGTGCATAAAGCCAACATAAGGGTCCAGGCCCACAGCGGTCAAGGCGGATGCGCACTCCCGCGCCAGCATGCTGTAGGCAAACGAAAGCAGCGCATTCACATTGTCCAGCGGTGGACGGCGGCTGCGGCCCTCAAACACAAAATCCTGCTTTTGCTGCAGAATCAGGTCATTCAGGCAGTCAAAGTAGCGCTGGGCTGCCTCGCCTTCCAGGCCGCGCAGCTGTTCCGGATCATCGCTGGTCTGTATCAGCGGCAGCGCGGCGGCCAGCTGGGTGGAGGTGCGTTTCAGTTTTTCGACCGGGACACGCTGGGGATGATCGCGGGTTGCGCGTTCCAGCACCCAGCGTGCGTTATACACTTTACCAAGGATAAAGCTCCGGGCATAGCGACAGCTCTGGGCCGGGTCATCCGACACGCGGTACTGCGTCTGACGCAGCAGCACATTGCCGCGTTCTTCCCCCACGGTGCGGGCCTGAAATCTGCCATACGGGTCAAAAAAGCAAAGGTCAATGTCCCGCCGGGCACAAGCTCCCATCAAAGCGGGGCTGGCACCCGCGTAAGTAAAGCAGACGATGCCTTCCAGCGTATGCAGGGCATAGCGGTGGGTTTCCTGCTTATTGCGGGTAACAACAAGGTTTTCGCCATCCAATGTCAGGTAAGCGTCCTCATTGATGACAAACAGGGTGTTGAGCAGCTTTCTCATGGCGCGCCCTCCTCAATATGCTCCCGCAGATACGCCGCCGGGTCTGCCTGCTGATACAGCGCCGGCAGGCAAAGCTCTTTCAGTGAGCAGGCATTGCAATGCTTGCCGGGTTTGCTTTTTGGGGTATAGCCGCGCGCAAACAGGCGGTTCATCTCATCCGCCATGGTCTGCGCGGTGCTGCGCAGTTCCGGTGTCAGGGAAACTTGTTCCCGCTGCCGGGTTTCTTCATAAAAGATTTCCCCTTCCGGCACTTCGCACACCAGCATTTCTTCCAGCGCCATGGCCTGTGCGCAGAGCTGCAAACGGTCGGCATCGTTTACCTTGCTGCGGCCATGCTTATATTCCACGGGCATGGGCTGCCACAGGCCGCGGCGGCCCTGCAATGACACGCCGTTTGGATCCTTGTGAAACTCTACCACATCGCAGTCGCCGGTCAGTTTTAAGCGGTGGCTGACGACCCTCATACCGCGGGCGATCAGCAAATCGCCGCGTTTTTCCGTCAGGGTAACATCATGGCAGCGGGTATGCTGCAGGCGGCCTTCGGCGGTGCGTTGGTTTTCGGACCATTGTTGTTCCAGGTGTATGAGCGCCCACTGACGGCGGCAAAAGCTGAAATGCTGGATACCGGACATCAGCAGGTAATCATCTGGGGAAACCATTACGACAACCTCTCACACGTTACCCCTGCCGGAAGATTTTCATCCACGGTCACCACATAGTCATGGTAGCTGCGCGGGAAAGTGATTTTCTCTGCGTGTGTGACATGAACTGCGTCAAAAAGTTTATAAGATGGCGCATTGCCCAGTTCCGAATCATGCTTGAACACGATCAGTTCCCGAACTGCCATTTTGCCGCGGGCTGCACTGTGGTCATTTTCAAACATATTCAGGATTGCCTGCCACAGCAGCTGCAGGTCATCCTCTGAGAATCCTGTAGTTTTGCGGGCAAGGTTGGCCGAAACATAACCCTCTGCACGGTACAAACCATACGGTATCACATACTTGCGGCCCATCTCAGTGCCTTTTCGCTCTGCATCCGCTTCGGTCGTAATGGCAATACGGGTAATGGTCACTTCCTGCGGGAGAACAGGATCCACCGAGCGTGCAAAGCTCAACTGAACCGGGCCACGCACCTGCCCACAGTTCAGTGCGCCTTTTACAAAGGTTGTCATAACGGCGCCAAAGGTACGGATATCATAAAAGTTCTGGCACATAAAGTCCCGGATTTTACGGTCCAACTCCGGGTCATCTTTCTTGGCGACTTTCAGGGCATCCTTGGCATCAGCATCAATGCCCAAGTATTCGAGTGCTTTTTTATCGCTGCGGTTCAGGGGAACCTGATCTTTAATGTAAATCTGGTATCCCGCTTCATCTTCTTTGGCCACTTCGACATAGTTGCGAATCTTACGCTTTAAGCAGACATCTGTAACAATGCCATATCCCGTTTCCGGGTCAACGCGCGGCATGTTGCCTGCATCCGGGTCGCCGTTCGGATTTCCGTTTTCAACGTCAAACAGAATTACAAAATCATACCGGTTTTTGATTGCCTGTGTCATTGTTATTCCTCCACTTTCTTTGTATAGCGTTCCTGTGTTTGATGATAATAGCCGAGAATAAAAGAGCCCTGTTCCGGCAGAGTCAGCCGTGCTGGGAAGCTTCCTTCTAATTTGCCGCCTGCCAAGGCTGCGATCTGCTTATCGTAATAAATCTTTTGTGGCTTGCTCATTTTTTGCATATGCTTTTGCGCCAGCATCAGAATTGTTGGGAACACAGTGGCCGGCGTGGAAGCCGCTGCATTAAAATACCTGTCCTTGATGGTTGTATTGATATCCGGGTTTACCGCCATCTGGATTGCTTCCAGCACAGCAAAAAGCTGACCCATAACATACGGTTGATAATTTGTTTCCTTGTTATTTCCCACAGTTAATACCTCCTTTGGGCAACGGGGATCTTCATTACGCAGGTAGTATGCTTTTATAATAGCGGCACGGCCGCGTGTTACTTTTTGCTCTGCGCGGATACGCATCATAACGCCATCCAGCAGGGTTGCCGGGTACCTTGTATTATTCAGGATTGCACGCAAGACATCGCCTGCCAGCTGCGGTGCTGCCGATGGGCTGCGGGAATTGGTGTTGACAGTTTCCTGCAGCAGCCAATACACCCCCAGCCGCGGGAATTTATCATAAGCGGGGCGCACAATCTCTAAGCGGTCATAATGCTTCTGCACATTATCAAGCAGCGTTTGAAATGTATCCTGCCAGAAAAAGCGAACCGAGAGGCGCGCCGCATTAGGGGCCAAGCCAAGCACATAAAAGTGATTTTTTGGGTCAAGTGTCACGTTCTGCCACTCTACACTCTGTCCATGGACCAGCTTGTCCACTGCATTTCGCACATCGCTTTCGCTGACAGGCGCATCCATGGCAAACAATGCATCCATTGCTACCTGCTGGTAGGCGGTCTCACCGCCTGCTGCCCAGCAGACAATGGTGGTATCGCCCACGCGCTGAACATGTTCCCTGTCTGCCAGCAGATAGTTTAATGCCTGTGCATAGGCAAAGGCCGCATAACTGCCAACCGGCGCATTGCCCCCCTGTTCATGTCCGTATGAGCAAAAAGCGTCCGCATTAAAAGAAACAATCGATGCGCCGGAAGGCTGTGCCCCGGTCACGCCTTTAATCGCCGGGTGCAGGCGGGCAAGCGGTGCCTTTTGCCCTGTAACCAGGCATCGGATTTCCGGTGCATCCGTGTTCTTATCACACTGCCGCTGCCAAGCTTCCTGTATTTCCGGATCGTCCTGAACATAGTTTTCCCGAATCAGAAATACCAGATTGCCACCCTTGTAAAGTTCCTTGAGACTTTGTTCCAGCGCTAGATTCTGCTCCGCCGCCTTGGGGTCCCAGTTTATAAAAAAGTTCCGCACTGCCTGTGCCGCCTGACCGGGAACATTTTGTAAAATGGCAAGATGCAGCTCCTTTGCAGCGGCAAAGCACTGCATTGCACGCTCCGGTTTGCCTTTTCCGTCAATACCGAGCATGTAAGCACTGTTATCACACAAAAAATTGGCTGCCACACCACTAGAGCGTTTAACCTGTTCCGGAACTTGCAGCTGACATGGAGCAAGCACTGTTTTTTTACCGCGCTTTTCCTCTTGCTGCAAGGGGTGCAATGCCATCAGTTGGCCGTTTTCATCCAGTTCCAAAGCCCAACTGACTTTTGCGCTTGTCCAACCGGGGCGCGTGATTTTGCCATTGGCCAGCAAATCTTCATAGTATTGTACCAAAGCCTGTAAAATCATCGGTACACCTCGCAGTCTGCCACATTCAACACACCATGTTCCAATTTTGCATGGAAATACATCGGGGTTATGTTCTGCGGGTCAGTGTAGTTAAAGTCAAATAGCATGAATCCCAAATCCCGTGTTTCCTCAATGGTCGGGATTGGCCCGCCGGGCCATGCGCGGAATGCGGCAGGAAATTCACGGCACCCAAGATAGGGAGTATGAAAACACTGACCCCTAGACATGCGCCGGGTAACAATATCCTGGAACTTTCCCGGATTGTCGCTCGGTGCCGCACGGTCAGTCATCTCAAATTCTGCCTCAATCACATAATGAACGTCCTGCAACACCATGGCTGCACGCTGAACGATCTGCTGGGGCGTGGCAAGGTAAAGCTCTTTCCCTGTTCCCTGCATCGCGCTGCGTACATCGGAACAAAGAATTTTGCTTTTTACTTCGTTCCGACGGATGTTGGTAAAGCGGATTGGGTTCATAACATAGATTTTCCGGATTTTCCACCGTAAGCCGGGGTGGTAATAGATTGCTTCTACTATGCCGCGTGCCGCGGAAGGGGTGAGAACTTCATATGAAACCCTTTCGACTTTTAGCTCAGGCCTCGAGAGCAAAGCATAATTCCCCCATACTTCCAGCTGGATCATCTGCATCAACTCCTTTGCATTTCTATTTTCAGTTGTTTTTAATTTACATTTTTGCTATAGTTTCAATATACGCTACTTGGCACCAAATGTCAATCCTTTTATCATGTATACTTTTTGTTTGCTTTTCATTCGGTTTTCTTTTATAATAAGTTACGTCGGCAGCTTATGCCGTGGATAGAAATAGTTGATTTTACTTTATCGCACAAAAACGGCAGGGCAGGCTCCCTGCCGCTTTTGCTTTATGCAAACCAGGCTGCTCCCGTTTCAGCTTCCATAGCAAGGCCCGTGTTGTTATCGTAAAGGCTTCCGTCCGTTAATTCCCATATGCCTTCACTGATTTGGCAAACCGCCCCGGCATTCTCCAGCGTTTTCAGATGATCCGGGTAAACCGAAACACCATATTGCCCCAGTTGACGGAACAAAGTTTTGCTTACCTCTCCTGCACGCAATCGTGCAAGCAAATGTTCCCCTTTCCCTTGGGGAATGTATACGGTCACGGCAGGTGTTTCAATTAAGCGGAACCTCTCTGCCGCTGTTGCAAAGGGGAAAATGCGCCCTTCCATATTCTGCTCGAACCCTTGCAGAATTTGCTGTTCATCCAGTCTTTTATCTCCTTTTAAGGTACGGTAAAACAGAAAGTATGTTTCGATTGCTTCCAGAGATGCCAGATCTGCATATTTTTTCAGGACGCTTTGCGTTGCGGATACATTCTGTTCCAGCATGCGCGGTACATGCTGCCCTTCCAATGTGAAAATCTGTACCAAGCTCTGCTCCGCCGGGCGTCTTCCCTCTCGATTGCAGCGCCCCGCCGCCTGCAAAATGGAATCCAAACCTGCTTCCTCGCGGTACACAGCCGGGAAATCCACATCAACACCCGCTTCGATCAAAGAAGTTGATATCACACGGCAGGGCAGCCCATCTTTTAAGCGTTCCCGGATTTCCTGCAATAACTGTTTGCGATGGGCTGGGTATAGCAATGTTGTCAGGCAGTAGCTGCCTTCTTTGGGCAGGTTATTGTATAATTCCTGTGCTGTTTTTCTCCGGTTTACAATACACAGCACTTGTTCCTGCGCTGCCAGTTCTGCGCCAAGCTGGCTTTGTTCCAACTCTCCGCGCATTTTTAGCGTTGTACGCCGGAATGCTTGATATTGCTCTTTGGGATGTGGGCAAAGTTCCGTCATCTGCAGCCCAGGCGCCAGTTCATCAAACAAGGGCTGCAAAGCTGGTTGTGTGGCCGTGCAAAGCACCGCTGCTGCGCGGTAATGCTGTACCAGCTGCGCGATTGCCGCAACGCAGGGGCGCAAATAAGGAACCGGCAGGTTTTGTGCTTCGTCAAAAATGACCACGCTATTTGCAATGTTATGTAATTTACGGCATTGTGACGCATGGTTGCCGTAAAGTGATTCAAAGAATTGCACGGATGTGGTAACCACCACCGGAGCATCCCAGTTTTCCGCCGCCAATGCTTTGCGGTAGGCTGCCGGCTCATCATCTTCCTTGGCAGAGTAGTCCACCCCTGAATGGTGTTCCAAAACATTTTCTGCTCCTAATATTTCCGAAAACACATCCGCGGTCTGGTCAATAATGGATGTATAAGGGATCACATAAATAACCCGGTCCATATGGTTCTTTACCGCTAGCGAAAGCGCAAATGCCAATGACGCTACCGTTTTTCCCCCGCCTGTAGGAACGGTCAGGGAATAAAGGCCGCGCCGCCCTGTTTGCCCTGCCGTTGTACAGGCACTCAAAATTGAACTGCGGCGCTGATTCAAGGTTCCCTGGGGATGGCTCCATTTTGCGGTATATTGGTTCAACCTTTTCAGCAGTTCATCCATTGTCTGGCCTTGTCCGCGCGGTTTAGGGCTGCTCATAAAGTTTTCCGTATCCAGATAGTCCGCATCGACCAGGCAGGAATACAACATCCGGGTATAAAATGCCTGTGTAAAACGATTTTCCTTCATCATTTCCGGCTGGGGCGGTATGGACGGCAGTTTAATCTCATTCGTCCATTGGGTATAGGGTTCAACGCTCTTTTTCAATCGCCCAAACATTGTCGCATCCTGCGCGGTATCGCTTCGGCCTCCTCCATCCGGCAGGCCGCTATGGTGTCCCGCAATAGCAAAAGCCAGTGGGATTTGACCATATCGGGCAGCCACCTGTGCACCAGCCGTTGAGTGATCCACTTTCTCTCCACCTTGCAGGCGCTTTTGAAACTTTGTACTATATTTACCAATATCATGCAGTAATCCAAGCCAAGTTCCCTGTTGCTGGGCATCAAAGGCTGCTGCAAATTGCCCACATAGGACTGCCGTTCCCTGCAAATGGTCCGCTACCGTTTGGACGCGGGTTCCGTCTTCACTGATATGAGCCAGCATCTTTTTCTCCTGGTGCATAATCAAACTCCCTTCTGTTTTGCTTTTCTCTATTATAGCAGATCACTCATCCCATAATTCGGACTTTCACTCCAGTTCTGCAATCTTTGTCATACTATCCAAATTTATCCATGTAGAATTGTTAGCTATTCCCATTAGCAGATATTTTTGATAAAATAAGATATTATAGGGTTTATGACTTCACTTTCTTATATTACTTCTTCATCTTACCGAAAAATCATTTACGCAAGGAGTGAAAAGCCATGAAAAGGAAGTTATTCTCATTTTCCGCCAGTGTTATCACCGCAATAATGCTTACCGCTTGTGCTGCAGCGCCAGAAAATAAACCTGCTTCCTCCGCTGCTCTTTCCCCGACCAGTGAAGCTGTTGCCACAGCTATACCATCCACTAGCAATGCCAACTGGAAGTTACCGCCGCAATATGATTTTGACGAGATGATTCCTCTCTTCTCCCGCGAAACCCACACTGCCGATTACGCCGCTGCCCGAAATCTGTACGCTGTGCGCAAGGGCGAACGCTGGAGCCTGTTTAATGCTGCCAACTGTAATGCTTTTCTGGAAGATTTGTCAGAAAGCATCCCGTACCTGTATGGTGAGCAGGAGCTCTCCATTGGGGTAGATGATACATACGATTACCAGAAGCTGAATGCCCTGGAAGAACAGATTAACCAGGAGCTGGTTGCCCAACAAATGCCTTTTACAACCATGCTGGGCGGGCACGGCGGGTATGGCATCCAGTGGATTTTAGGTGACAGCCAGATTTACCGTTCTGCTATTGGTGTCTATACATTTAGTGGCACGCCCATCGAACAGGTGTATGCTCCTGATTTGGTTGGCATCCAGCAAGGCATTTGGGATGATGAATATGCCGGTTATCTTGTTGACAATTCTGCACCTTTTGCCGTTGCGGATAAAAACGGTACAATTTTAACCGATTTCGACTACCAGGATGCCTGCATGGCCGGTGAATCTTTAATCGCGGTAAAGGATGCAGCCGGTAACTGGGGATATTGTGACCAAAGCGGTGCTTTAGTAATCCCCTGCATTTATCAGCCGCAGATGAGTTTGTCCATCATGAACGAAACTGTTGAATATCCTTACGCAGACTTATCTGGCATGGTAGTTGTGAAAAATCAATCCAGACAAAAGCTAGTTCTGGATGTTTACGGCAATGAGATAATTTCCGCTGGGCAATATGAAGATTTAGCCCCCGCGCGCGATGGCTGCGTATGGGCAAAACAGAATGGCCTTTGGGGCTTGCTGCAAGTACAGGATTATACCGAAAACAATGCCGACATTATTCTGCCGGATGGATGCATTGCACCAGATGTAACGCTTAGCCGAATTGATAGCCTTTGTACCTACACCACTGCTGATCATGGGCTGGTTATGCGTAAAGGTCCCGGTACAAATTATGAAAAAATGGATAATATCCCCTACGGTATCATCGTATGGGAATGCGGCTATAGCAGCAATGTGCCTGACTGGGTTGTTGTATATTACAATGGGATTTATGGTTGGGTCAGTGATGAATACTTGGCTACCACTATTTGTTTCACCAGTAAATAATAAATAAAAAAGCAGGTGTTCATGTAGAAACGATATCGTCCTCCACGTGAATACCTGCTTTTTATAGCTTCTTTTATTATATCTGTTCTGTGCCGCTATTTGTCTCTGTATGAAATAAATAGCCGCTATATGCATTTGAATGAAGTGTTCTGTTTGTTTGCTTTTTTACCTAAGGCAACACCGCACAATTCCCGCCTTACGGCTTAAGCACCGCTCCGGCGG
>ERZ835541.2314-NODE-2314-length-15701-cov-20.482615_pt1 | contig 15701 bp, 21 predicted proteins | sample MGYA00519945_ERZ835541 | MGnify/ENA primary metagenome ERZ835541 (study PRJEB31850, sample SAMEA3708780) | human gut metagenome | biome: human gut; feature: human-associated habitat; material: faeces | place: China | collected 2014 ...
TTCAATCATCTTCTTCCATTCAGCTGCAGTTCTCTGGGAATTATTATTGATGCTGATATTATGTTTATCAGCAAATTCAGGTGTAATAACCTGATATTTGGATATATAATACCAGTTAACTTCATCTGTGTGCTTATCAATGAAATTTTCAGACAATTTCTGATACTCAGATATACAGTTCCAGTCAACTTCATCTGCGTGTTTCTCAATGAAAACTTCAGACAATTTCTGATATATGGGTATACAATACCAGTTAACTTCATCTACATGCTCATTAATGAAGTCTTCAGACAGTTTCTGATACTCAGATATATTACTCCAGTTAACTTTATCAATATACTTATCAATGAAATCTTCAGACAACTTCTGATACGCAGATATATAATCCCAGTTAACTTCATCTGCGTATTTTTTGATAAAATCCTCGCATAAGTATTTATATTTGGATATTTGTATCCAATTCATTAATAAAAAATCATACCCGAATTCTTCCTTAATTTCTTTTGCTGTTCTTTGGCTAATCATATGCAGTCCTCCTTTATAATTTTGATAAAAGAGATATGACAGAAAAATAAAAACAACTAATTTAAAACTGTTATTCTTTTACATCTGATTTTATTACTATTATGAATTATTGCTGTAACATCAGTGTAATTTATTTTTAATTTTACAACCATACCATTACCACTATAATCGTAAGCTTTTGCCTCTGTCCATACGGAGAATCCAAAAGAATTTTCACCATCTGAATAATCTGATAAACAGTCATAAGTCTCTCCCGGTAAATACAGATATAGGAAATTAAAATGACTGTATCTATCATTTCTTATGTTCTTGTAAGCATAGAAATAATTTTCGTGACATTCATACAAACCAGTCTTTTCAATCATCTTTTTCCATTCAGTTGCAGTTCTCTGGGAATTATTATTGATTTTTATATTATATTTGTCAGCAAATTCAGGTGTAATGACCTGATATATAGATATATTATCCCAATCAACCTTGTCAGCATGTTTCTCAATGAAATTTTCAGATAAACACTGGTATTTGGATATATGATTCCAGACAACTTTATCAATATATTTATCAATAAAGTCTTCTGACAGTTTTTGATATCTGGATATATATTCCCAGTTTAATTTATCTGTATGTTTTTCAATGAAATTTTCAGACAGCTTCTGATATATAGATATGAAGTACCAATTAACTCTGTCTATATGCTTTTCGATAAAACTTTCAGATAAATGCTGGCATATAGATATATTATCCCAGTTAATTTTATCAGTATGTTCCTCGATAAAGTCTTCTGACAGCTTCTGATATTTGGATATATAATTCCAGTTTAATTTATCTGCATGTTTCTCAATGAAATTTTCAGATAAACACTGATATCTGGATATATAATCCCAATTAATTTTATCAGTATGTTCCTCGATAAAGTCTTCTGACAACTTCTGATATATAGATATGAAATACCAATTAACTCTGTCTATATACTTTTCAATAAAAGCTTCACATAATCCTTTATATTTACATAATCCTTTATATCTGGATATTTCTTCCCAACTCATTAATAAAAAATCATACCCGAATTCTTCCTTGATTTTTTTTGCTGTTCTTTGGCTAATCATATACAGTCCTCCTTTATAATTTTGATAAAAAAGATATGACAGAAAAAACAGCAGATTGAACTTCAACCTGCTGTTTTGTAATTAATATATTATTTATTTTTGCTTGTATTAACGAATATCCTGATTAGGTGATACACGCAATTTAATCATCATTCTTGAACCTTCATAATATCTAAGTGTTTCAGGAGAGCTGTAACAATTGCATATACCGTTTGTGATACTATAATACTTCCAAGGAGCATTATATTCGTGATCTGTATTTATAATTCCCGCTTTTTTCAGTTTATTCATTAAAATCTGCTGTTGGAACTCATCTTCCACAATAAAAAAGATTTTTCCATTAATAAAAGCATTGAAATCTATTATTTTATATTCTGAAATATCCTTTTCGGTCTTATCTTTTTCACTGAGAATTTTGATTTTACTGTCAGGGAATCTGTATTTTAAATTCTGTTCTATGAGAAGTGCTGACTCATGTAACGGAATGCAATCCTCTTTACTTTCTGCTGAGATTTTAATAACAATTTCCCGCTTTGTAAAAAAGTGTTTCTTAAGATACGCTTCGCCTTCTTCAATTGACATGAAAACAGGTACTGTACCATATTCGTCTACATAATAATTACCATCTTCATCAGCCAGGTAATACGGCTCTTCAAAAGCGTCTGATGTTTCTTGAACGGTATATACTGTGCCAGTAGTTTCTTTTTTTATAGCATCACAAATTCTTAAAATCTGTGAATATCCATCCGACTGATTTCCTGTGCATTTAGCTGCAATTTCTTCAATCTCTTTAATATAATTTTCCATAAGTCATTTTTTCCTTTCTATACATCTATGCATTTAACTGTTTTTCTTTTTAGTGATATTGTAAATTGCCTCAAGAACAGTTTTACCGGCCTTATTAGGATATATATAAGCGTCTCCGTATTCATAGCCGACATAATCGTTTATACTTACAAAGCCAACTTCTTCCAAAACTTTGTTTTCTCTCTGAATTACCTCCCTGTCATTAATAACAGACTTACCTGCATTTTCCGGATTATTCTTCTGGTAATCCAGACAAAACTTTTCAGGTGGAAATTCTGTTTCTGAAATTAAGCTGCGTGTGAGAAGCACTACATCCTCATTGCCCTTAATGTAAGTATTGATAAACTGCTTATATTCAACCTTTTTATCTTCCTTATTAGGATTAAGGTTAAATATTTCAGCTATCCTGCTTTTAGCAAATGGCGTACCTTTTAATAATCCTCTTACATCCTGCATAGCAAAAGTGTCTCCTGATATTATCTGAATCATATTAGATCCTCCTTTAAATTTTTGATATTTTTTATATGACAGAAAAATACCCGCTAAGAAAAACTTAACGGGTACATAATGTTTATTATTTAGTTAGTGAACCTTACAGATATTCTGCAAAAATCTGAAGGTTAAATTTGTTGCTTAACTTTTCAATGGTCATATCTTTGAGTTCCTTTGCAAGTGATAGTTCATTTGCATTGTAAGCCCATTCCATTTCACACCCATTTGGTGTTGCAGGAAATTTTACTTCTACACAAATTTCATTTCCATAGTCCGTAACTTCTGTTACTGTACCAAAGAAACTTTTATGAAATCGTACGCCATATTCTTCTTCGTACTTTGTATCTGGATTAGATACATATACTAAATCGCCAACTTTAAGCATTTGCCTTCACTCCTTGTCTTGAATTCTTAGTTTCAAGTCTTATTGGTTACACCAAAAATCCCAAGCTGCTTCAGACATAAAACCTATTACAACTTGGTCGTCTGTAAATACAGTTCCTTTTGGATTTTTCCATGTAATATAACAGCCGTCTTTTTCTATCAAGCGACAATTGTGATTTTCAAGAATTTTCTCATAATAATCCATATAATGTCTCTCCTTCTAAATCAAATGAAACACGTATTTACATGCTTTAAAAACCAAAAGCTTCCTTATGTTCGTGATAATTTTCATTTGTGAAATCATCTGGAAGGAATTGTATGCAGGATGGTATAACCATTTCTATATTGCCTTGTGCGTCTTCAACAATCGCCTCTGTCCATTGAATTCCATATCCTTCAGCGTCACTTGCGCAGTTTATTCCAAATTGATGAAAATAACCAAACTTCTGTATCCCTCTAACTGTCCAATTGCATTTTCTCATTTTTCTTTTTCTCCTTTATAATTTTGATATAAAAGATATGACAGAAAAAAAGCGAGACTAACGTCCCGCTTTTATAAGATTATCCAGCATTAGTATTAATATCTTTAAAATCTATAACTTTATTAGCTTTGCAACCACAATCCATCTGGAGCCCAAACTTTATGCCATATTCGCTTATGCTTTCAATATGATCGCGAACCATAAAGATATATGGAAACTGAGCTCTATACTTCCATTCAATTTCTTCTAATACTGAAGGTAAAACAGGTGAAAAATTACTTATGTATCTTATTAATTCCTGTTTAAGAATATTGAGCTGATACTGATTGTGTATTTTGATAATAACATTTTCTACGAAAAAATCCATTATAATATTATCAGGAATAATATTCTCGTTATCCTTATTTTTATTCTTATCATCAGAATGTTCATCATCAGTCTGTCCTGCATTATTAACTACAGATTCAGTTTCTTCTGCTTTATGTTCATAAGAGAATATTGGTGCTGTATCAATAAGTTCCTTACTGAGGCTTTCGAACTTTTCATATCTGCTAATAAGAAGTTTAAGTTCTTCAATAGTTGCCTTTCTCTTATCGCTGCCTTCATATACCCAGAATATATCATTAGCACGTTTTATATTCTTTCCTAAATATTGAGAACTATATCTGACAACAAGCTGATTAAGTCTATCCTGAAGTTCATTATATCCATTATGTTTCTCGTCATATATCCTTTCCTGTCTTTCCAGATTTGCAAGAAGTTGATGAAATGCTTCAGTGACATAATTCTTATGAGTGCATCCACATCCTGGGATAGGAATATTCAGTGCATCTATGAACCTATATGGTGGGAACTTGGTTCTTCCTAGAATTTTTTTTCCGTCTAAATTTCTGTGATAAACAATACCTGCATGATCATTTTCATCAAGCCATGCAGCAAACGCCGACTCCATATCACAGATAAAATGTTTACCATTTAAAAACTGAGCTTTAAAATCCTCGCACTTACTTGCAAAAGCAAGAACGCTGGCTATAGGTTTTTTGCCATATTCACAAAGAAAATCAAGTTTTTCCTCTACAGTCGTTGTTAGTTCAGCAGTGTAAACAAGTTTTTTTTCTTTTGTAAACCTCTTATGATCATTCATCAGTTTTCCCTCTTCAATATTCCATGTAAATTTCATATGAAATTCCTCCTTTATAATTTTGATATAATGAATATGACGGAAAAATAAAAAAGACAGTCCTAATGTTACTCAATGTCATTAAGATAAGAGCCATTCGAAGTCTTGACATTCAAAAACAGCTACAAATCTCTAAACGGACATTAAGTTAAGGGCTTATAAAATCAAAAGAAAAATGTCTATCGAGGTATAAAAGCTTCGGTAGGCATTTTTTATCTGCATAAATTCTAAAAATAGACATGCTTTTAGGACTGGATTTTCTCAGCCAGTCTGAATAAAGTTATTCTATTTGGAATTACATTATTCGTTTTGGAATACCAATATTCCTGTCACGAATATTCTTATGCTACACGGTATACAAACCAAACTGCCGATTTCGGTTTGAGATTGCGCTTATCAGAGCGTCCTGCTCTTACAGGAACCGTATATGCTAATATCTCTGCAAACATCATATTTGGTGGTTTCTCGTTATATATCCTGTAATATTTCCGTACAATCAAACATGCTATTTTAAAATCAATCACATATGAGTATTTATGATTGGTCTGTGGCACGAATACACAGGAAATAGAACGACTTACTACATTGAACATGATGAAGTGTGCAAACAGTTCCATTTGATGAAATCCTCCCTGAATGAAAATTGATTCCGCCCAAAGCATATTTCAGTTTACGGAACGAAGTTTCTATATCCCAACGTTTATGATACATTTCTTTCATACGTTGGATAGGAAATTCAAAACGGTTAAGGTTCGTGAGTAATACTTCCCATTCTTCCCTACCAGTATCAGAATTATTTATACGAAACTTCACTACACGGCATTTCACATTTACAAACTGTTCAAAGTCCCATCTCTGGTCTTTGGTATTCTTGGAGCGAACAGCTTTATACTGCTTCTTACGATGATTTACAAGGTGCAAATCAGGTTCATCCGTATTATGATGTTGAGTGTAATAATGATTAGAGATGGTCACTCTAAAGGTCATCTCCATATCGCATTCTTTATCGGGCAGATTTGCAATCTCACGTATTCCACCGAACTTACCTGCTTTTGTACGAATAATATAATGGCAGTCTGGCAGACGGTTACAGGTTTCAATCATATTGAAGCCGTCATAACCCCTATCCATAATTACAATGTACTTTGCTGATGATTTGGGTTGTAAGATACAGTCTTGATAGGTACGGTTCTCAATGTCATACAACAGATTGGCATGAACCTGACAATATGGCTTTGTAGGTTCTCCATCTTTTCGTGGTCGCCCATTTGGTGCATCCATCACAAATGCAGAATTCTTTTTGTATGGTGTTGTAAAATCAGAACCATCTATGGAGAATACTCTGTACTTACCATCCAATAATTTAGGCTTACGCATGGTCTTGTTATATTCTTTTAAGATATGCTCAAAGATTTCTGGTTTTAACTTACCTTTTGCCTGTTCATAGGCGGATGCAGTCATACATTCATCCAGATTAGGGAACGCATCAAATAATTCTGCATTTAGAGAATTGCCTTGCATGTTGAGAGTGACTTTAATCGTAGTCGTAGCATTCAGTTTACGGTTTCTGGTAAAATCACTGGAATTTTTGGTATACAAACCAATATCAGCTACTGTCTAGTCAATAACAGCATCTAATTCATCTAATATGTATGGTTGTATATCAGAGGACATAAAACATCACCTGCCTTCTGAAACAACAGATAGTCTTACGTTTTGTTCGGTTATGTTTGGGAAAAATATCGACAAATCGACTCATTTATGAGCAATTTTTATGTACATATGGTTTGAAATATCTTGACAGAGAGACTTTCCTGTATTAGAATAATTTTTGTAAAACACATAACGAATTGATATGCAAGTATCGTTGAGTTAAATGAGCGTCAGTAATCTTTGGTCGGAGTGCTGACGCTCTCGGTCTATAGTTATACATAATCATTATACAACTTTATCTATATCTACGCAATAAAAAAGAGCCGTTATCTCGCCTTTCGGAGAGAATCACGGTTCTTCTGTTTTTATGTAATTATTCAATAAAACTACTTATATGATAAGCTGTAACACCTTTTTCTTCTGCCTGTTTTAAATATGATAATACATCATCAATAAATACGGTTTCTTCTAATTTGTGAAAATTGTGACTTATAATCCAATCCCATATGCGAGTTTTAGAGCCTTTCATAATTGCTCCATATTTAGTTTCAATACAGGTATCATTCGAAGCAAGTTTGTACCCTAAGCTGTTATTATGGTCAAAATATTCAAGAAAATTATCCCAATATTCTTCTGGCACAAACCAAAAATTTCCATTGAACTCAATACCTTTACAGTTTTCCTCAAGCCATACAATCTTATCAAGTAACTCCACAGGTGATATAATAGCCCCACATATCCATATGCCTTCTTTCTTTGCTCTTTTAAGCGTTTGAATGACTGTTTTTAATGGTCTACTATACAGGAAAATATGATTTTTTATCTCTTTCATAGTTTGCCCGTTAGTAGTTCCATCTTTTGCATTTACGTGGTTATTAAATCGGTATTCAGCTATAGTACCATCTATATCTACATAAATATATTTGTTTTTTAATGCTTTTATCATTTTTCTATTCATACTATTTTTCCTTCCGTAAAAATAAATCTTCATAGCATTCACAATCAACACCTGTACAGTACGAACACCCACCTTCATAATTACGAAAACAATTATGTGGTACTTTCCAATGTACTCTTGATTGTATAACTTTTTTAAAACCAAACAAAGACATAAGCGTATGCAAATTTGCTCTGTCGTTATTCGGTAAACGCCAACAGCTACAATAAACAAGTTCTTGTATGCCATTTAACATTTCAGTAAAAAGTTCTTGCATATAGCCGTTATGTCTATGTTCTGGATGAGTACAAGTCCAGTCTATTTCCAAATGACCATATTCACTATTAGAAGTAAGTCCTGACATTGCTACCAGAGTGTTATCTTTGAAATATAAATAATATCTGTCTTCTAAGTTTTCGTATGGTTCTAAATTGTTTTTATCTCCGAAACATAACTGCATAAGCTGTTGTATTTGTTCTTTATCATCTGTTGTACTTTTTCTAATCATTGTACAATCCTTTAATTAATAAAATTGATATTGCTATCAAACGTATTTTTAATGATAAATTTCATCAACTGATTTCTTGTCATACACGAATATCTTTTCTTCAAATCATTTTCCGTGATAATCCTTTCTTTTGAAGAAGATAAAAATTCATATTCGACACCAGTATCTTCTATAAAACAGCTTGTTTCATAGAAACCATTTCTTAAATAAAAATATTTTCTACGTGCTTTTATACCCTCTTTCGCAGATGGTCTTTCAATGCAAAGAAGAATAGATTTATCAACTTGCCTGAGAATTAAATCTCTTAATACAAGACTCCCAAAGCCTTTATTTCTATATTTTTTATCTATTGCTACATACATAAGATAAGCTATGTCGTCATAAAAAATAAGGAAACTCATTCCTATAATTTTATCTGTATTGTGGTCAATAATTGCGTCAAGGCGAACATTGTTTTCCTTTGCACACTGTTTTAAAACCCAAAAAGGAAACTTTTCACTTTTTGGAAACGAAGTTTCATATATTTCTTTCATCTGAGAATGACCTTGACTATCGCAGGTAGAATAACTTTTGTATCTCATATACCTTCCTTTCAAAAAACACCCTCCTTTTTTTTATTTTGAGAAAAAAGAAGGGTATAATTTTTACCTTAACTTAATGACATTGTAATGTTACTTGGCTGTCTTTTTATTCGTATTAAACTTCAATGAAATCAAAACCTGTGCGTTTTTCAATGTTTTCAAGTTCAGCAGGAATAAATTTCTGATAAATTTCTTTATTTCTAAGGCTTATACTAGAATCAAGATAATTGAAATACCACATTAAATCTTCATCTGGGTTTAATGAGTTTATTGCTTTTGGTATATGTTTTTTACTATTTTTGTATTCAGAAAGCGCCTCACAAAGTTCTTCCTGAGCCTTAAAAACAATATTTATAAAAATATTTTCTAAAGTTGGCTGCATGCCTGATTCCTGTAACTTATAAATAATATCATCAATATTATATTCGGTGTCTTTCAGAATAGCTAGATCGAGTGAACCGCAGTCTAATAATGCACACAATATTTTTTCTGTTGTATTTGTATTCATGTTATGAATCCTCCTTTAAATATTTGATAAAGAGTATATGACAGAAAAAAACTGGTCAGTTAACACAATCTTTCTTGTTTAAGTATTATTAAGCTATTCCTTCAAGCACAATATCGGCTTCCGGATTATGAAAATCACGATTTCCGTATGCGTATTTTTCATCTTCACTGGCAAGATTCATATTTTTATAATCTGTCGTCTTGATACTCAGATTGTGCTTTTCTGTCCAGATCACCATAGCTTTAGCCGTATCTCCATTAAGGTAACTGTTATGATATCCCTTAACCTGTCTGAGTGATTTGCAATCGGGACTTAATTCTATACAGCCCAGATATTTGTTCTCTGAATCTGTAATTTCAGCAATAATACTTGTTTTATGAATAGCATTATCCCTATAAGCCGTTCCGACACAAATTCCAAGCGCCTGCCCTATCTGTATCATTTCATTGGTATTTTTAACTAAATTGAAATGATAAATTTTATCAGAAACCTGAATATCATCATTAACAGCCAGATTTTCTTCTGTATATAAATTTTCTAGTTCAACATTTTTATATCTCAATGACTGTGATACAAATGATACCTCATCATGCAGTTCTTTTATAGGTAGTTTGTAAAGACTTCTACCATTCCTTGCTATTGCCACATCTTCCGGAAAATGTTTATCCATAGCATCAAGCATTTCTATAGCGTCTACAAATTTATGTAATTCTGATGAGGCTGTATTAAGCATTTTTTCAAAATCTGCTGCAAAAACAACTTCTCCACGATACTCAATAATTTTCTTAATTATTTTTAAACTATATTCATTAAATATCTGTACAATAGGTGTATCAAACGAATTTAATGATCTTTGTGACATCATAGTTATATTAGCATTAACCATCCTCCTTAAGCAATCTGGATTAATAAATCCAGCATCCTGATACATGTTATATAAAAAAATATATATAGGATCCTGCATAAACAATTTTTTATTAGTTTTTGTCATTGGGCATCTGCATGCTTTGAAAAGTTTTTCCAGGTAATTTTTGCTGTTTTTGTCTGGCAGTTTATGATATTCCATATACTTTTTTAAAATGTCATTACATTGAACCAGATATTCGTTTATGGAATATTGTTCCTTATTGTTTTCAAATTTTAAATCTTTTGGGTCATTCCATTTGTCTATAAAATAAAAAGCTAATTCTTCTGGAAAAATGTCAACATATTTATTAAATAAAGACCTGTTCATTACGATGAAACTTCCACCTTTTGTAATATCTTTTTTTGGATAATTTGGAAATTTAGCGATATATTTTTTAAATATATTTAAGTTTTTGCTATATACTGATCTGTTTTGTCGCAATACCCCAGCTTCACTTTCTGGAATTACCTGGTTTTTATTATATGGATTAATACATTTTCTTTTAATGAATTCTTTGAAATTTAATACATCTTCTTCGCTGACATTAGGCGTTTTCCGTAATTCTTTTATAAGACTACTGTTGTATCTGTTTAATTCATATGTGATATCTGTATTACAAATTATTTCTCCGTCAATTACATTGCAGGCATAATAAATAGCATTTTCTATAATTAATTTCTGTAAAAGTCTTTCTGATTTCTTTGATAGTTCTTCTGCATTAATATCATATTTATATGCAATAGCCCTGATTACTGCTCCTTTAATTTTATATGGAGTAAAACTGTTTGTGACTTTGTATTTTATGACAGATATAATATCAAACGTCAAAAGTATATTATCTTTAAGATGTTTAAATGTTGCATTTGATACTTTGTTGTCACTAAACGTGTATATCTGTTTCTTTTTGTAATTAAAAATTCCTGTAGTATATCTTTTCTGGCACACAGCTTTACATCCGGATTTGCCTGCGTATTTTATTTCCTGTACCCTTATGCTTAATACATCTGTATCTGGATAATAACTGACAATTACACAATCTGCTTCCCAGTCAGTATAAAATGTCCCTGTAGTACGGTTTTGATGTAAAAAAATATGTTGTTTTTCATTTGTCAGCTGCTTTCCACAACAGATGCATTTATTCTTTCTATTATTTTTTTCTAAGGATGTCTCAAGATTATCAATTGTATTTATCGTATTACATTTTCTGCAGATATAATGGTTACTGCCTGATATTTTGTAAGAATGATTATTCGAACCTTTTTTATTTAAATATATAATTTCTCTAAATTTTTCTTTTTCTCTCATAAACCTCACAACCTACCTTCATATATTTTGCTATAAGGAATATGACAGAAGAAAAGATATTTCTTATAGAAAATCAGCATCTGTACATCTGAAACAAAAAAAATCGGCCTGACCCACGAAACTAAAGCTTCGGGGTTTTGTCGATAATGTTAGAAACTATAAAATTGCAAGTATTTATTATTGTGCTGTTGAAAGATTTCTTGCATTCTGCACAACTTCTGTTGGGATATTCTGACAACACCAGATAATTAATATCGCAGCTACAGCAATCATGATTATATGTACCACAAACCAGAACCCCTTAATGCTTCCGATATAAGCTCTTGGAATCCAAAGTCCCATATTGGCACTCTTTTTTAAATTGCATCTTCTGCATGCTGCAACAAGGTTCTGGTATGAATTTACACTTTCTGCACCTTTCTTTTTCAGCTTCTCTTGGTAATAAGTACTTTCGTTCACTTTCTTTACCGGGTATATATGGTCTATGGTTATATTCTTTCTTGTATGGAGTGTCCCACAGTATACACATCTGTAAAGTTTTCCATATATTGGTTTATTGTGTGCAAAGTATTCTTTTCTATATGTCGCTGAACGCTTGCCAAATGAATTGTCTATTGAATATGTAAGTCTGCATGTTTTACGGACTTTATATATAAACCGCTTTATACTGTTGATTTTGAATTTCGAGAGTTCCCCTGTATATACAATGTAATCCTGATATTCTGATTCATGCAATCTGTACTTTCTTCTAAGTTTCCTCCGGATATATTTTGGAGTCCAGTCTGGAGTTGTTATCTTAACTTTAGTCATACATTCACCGTCCTTTATTTATGGTATTTATATGACAGATGAAAAGATGATTTGGAGCAGCATTGAAAGATGACTTCAGAACTAACGTGATGAGAATAGCGCGGTGAAAACATATAATTTCCTGAATACAAAAAAAGGACACCTGCATTTACAGGTGTCCATGATTGAGTAATATTAAGTTATTTAAGTTGAAAAGTTATTTATGGAAAACAGAATACCAGAATGTCAACCTATCTGAATGGTTAACTTTATCTGTCTACCATCAGCACAGTCAATGATAATCCCATTATCTGATGTCGGCAGATTATCTTTAAATGTTCTAATTCCTTTAACATCAGGAATATCTCCAGTGATCATCTTATCATTAAGAAAATCATACAGCTCCTGTTCTACTGATTCTGTTGTGTTTTCCTTAACAATTTCAAATCCATTATGACAGAATCCAGTTTCATTAGAGAGCCAGTCAGAAATTTCCTCCGTTGCGTATTTATTATTTTTATCAAAACAATAATATTCTTCCAAATAATCTGGAATAATCATCTCTTTAGGCAGATTATTTAATACTTCGGTATCTCCATCTGTATCCCACTTAATATTTATCGCTTTTAACATATTTAATACCCCTTCCTTATGTAGTCTTTGTGATTTCCATATAGCAGCCATCCATAGCTTTATTATACTGTCTGATGTCATAGAGCCAGCTGAAAGGAATTCTTACAGTTCCTTCCTTTTTCAGCTTCTCTAATACATCATCAATATCAAAATAGCCTTGCATACAGCCATAACCGGATAAATATTGCTGTCTGTCCAGATTACATAGATTATCATGATACTTAATTATGTTTTTCTTTAAAAATTTGACATATCTGTCAGATAATCCATGATTTTCTTTCGGGTTATTATTATTATATTCTGATGAAAGGAAATAATTTCCACGGAACAGCTCAATCTGCCACACAACTTCTCTCATACTATGAAGAGTCCTTGTTATTCCATTTATTGCAATCATATAATCATTCCGTGTACCAGGTTCCCAGTTCCTTGTACTACATCTTCCACATTTATAGTTATCTGTGTTTATTAGCACTATATATTTAGCCATAATAATGTATTATCCTTTCGTGTTGATTTTTTAAAATTTGTTTTACTTTTTCGATTAAAACAGCATCATCACAAGTGGAGCTACAATCAAAATATATACAGTATAAAATGCTGCTAATATTATTCCGATTTTGACATTAGCTTTTGTGCGTTTTTTTATTAGATCTACTGGGTTAATATCCATATTGCATTTTTCTTTCATATAATTAACAAATCCCTTAGTTAAATATTCATTATCTTTAAATTCGTTATAGTTATAATACGGTTTTCTAAAGCTTAAAGTCTCGTTATATTCTATTATATATTTCCCTAATGCTATTTTAAGGTCACTAACAATATTTTTTGCATTCTTAGCATCGGGAATGCTAGATATGTTATTAAGCTTTTGTAATATTACATTAAGTTCATCCCCTATATTACTCGTATGGTTAGTAGTAATATCAAAACCAAATGCAGGCATTTTTAATAAAGCTGCACTATTTAGCAAATCACGAATTTCTTCTACTGTGCTGTTAAAATCAATTTTTTGGAAATAACTTTTAGCATCATTATCTTTTTCAAAAATCTTGTCATACAAAGGACTGTCAATTGTACAATAAATACCTTTCAACTTTTTGTAAGCTGATTGAATATACTGGGAGTATTTTTTTAGATGTTCACATGGAAGATTTAATTTTCCTATGAAATATCTTTTTATTTTTATTGTTCCTTTGTAAGGTCCGAACAATATAATAAAAATTCCAGCTATTGAAATGACTGTTATTAATAAAAGTAAAAATTCAAAACCTACAGTATGGAAGTAGTCAATCCAGCTATTTCCTCGTCCAAGGTGCTTAAAGCTGTCTATTGCCTGAGTTAATAAATTTAAATATTTTTTTATCATAGTCTTGTCTCCTTTATAGTTTTCTTAAGAATTTATCCATTTTTCCAAAGGATTATTTTTTACCCATTGTTCCCGTTCTTCATATGGAACATTCCTAAGTGCTTCGTTTCTAGCCAGTATTGCTTTTTCTTTTTCAGGTGTCATTAACCTGCCTTCTTCCTGAAGCCATCTTAAGTTCAAAATTCCATTATCATGTGTAACAGGATATGGATTTCCTTTGGTATAGAATGGTTTATTGCTTTTCTTTTCTTTCATAAGCATAGCTTTCCTTCCTTATATAATTTCTGTTTGTATGCTCTATGTTTTTTCTGGATCTCATTCCATTCTTCACCAGTTCTCTGCCATCGTCTCCAGTTATCTTTTCTATACTGCTTCGCCTTAGCTGCTGATTCTGGATTTACAATCAGAAGAATTGTCTTTTTACTTACTCCGAACTGCTCTGCTAATGATTTCAGTGAGTACTGGCCAGTTGCGTATAGTTCAGCAATTTTTTCCTTCTGCTCTTTTGTGAGCTTTATACGCCTATCCTGTTTTTCAGACAGAGGTATATGTTCTGATTTTCTTGGCATATATTTCCTCCTTCAGCAAATGCTTAGAATATAGTGTCATCAGCTGGGTCATACTTAATGTCGTTCTTAATATTATACAAAGTTATTTCGTAGATATCTTTATCAAACTCAGATGCATTCGTTAATCTGTATTTCAGAGCATACATATCCAGATATGGATTTCCATACACTTCAGGATATTTCATCTTACTGACTATAAAGCTGTTGCTGTCAACTCCTGAAGTTCTAAAACCAAAACATATGACATTTTCTGTCTTTTTTTCAAAAGTTAGCTCATAAAGCAGCTTGCTATATGTAATAAAGAAATCATTCTGGTTTGTTGATACATTATCAAGTGCTTTGATAAGTGGTTTAAGGATTTCTCCTGGCATACTTGCGGAAATTAATCTTTCAAACTCACTTCTGTTATTCCACGGCATGTCAATCTGGATTGATACGGTAGCAACCTTGTTTTTCTCCATAAGAGTATTTAAGATTGTCTTTGCGATATTCATAATTTGCCTCCTTTATAAAATTGATATAAGTTATATGACAGAAAAATAAAAACAAGAAAAACAGCAGGATGATTATCCTGCTGTTAATTGTTAATATCAGTTGCTTAAAAATAATTAATTTAAAACCGTTATTCTCTTACATCTGATTTTGTTACTGTCATGGACTATTGCTGTAACATCAGCATAATTCACTTTTAATTTTACAACTATACCGCTATCACTATAGTCATGAGCTTCTGTCTTTGTCCATGCAGATAGTCCAAAAGAATTTTCATTATTTGAATAATCTGAGAAACAATCATAAATCTCTCTTGGTAAATACTGGTACTGGAAATTAAAATGACTATACCTGTCACTTCTTATATTTTTGTAAGCATAGAAATAATCTTCGTGACATTCATACAAATTAGTCTTTTCAATCATCTTCTTCCATTCAGCTGCAGTTCTCTGGGAATTATTATTGATGCTG